>JAANMY010000660.1_pt1 | contig 46422 bp, 32 predicted proteins | sample 7279691 | NCBI WGS metagenome assembly JAANMY01 (sample SAMN14094543, study PRJNA606508) | bioreactor metagenome | isolation source: A lab-scale SPAN reactor treating ammonium-rich wastewater day 388 | place: Ireland: Galway | collected 2018-02-07 | reverse complement strand
TCGGGGTGGCTGTCGTCGTAGCCGAACTCCCTCCGGGCGCCGCTGAAATGGAGCGGCTGGGCGCCGTATTCCTGTGACGCAGCGCGCAGGCTGCAGGTCGAGGCCACCGGGCAGCCGCACTGGAGGCATCGGGACGCTTCGCGCTGCACCTCCGCAATGGTGAAGCCGGCGCTGCAGCCTCCCTCGGGCGTCTGGCGGCTGTCCGAACTGCCGAACCGCAGGTACGGGCGGACCGTATCGGCGTCCAGCTTGCCCACGTGCACGCTGAACCCCGGATCGGTCTCGCCCGGATGCGCTCCGGTCATGTATTCGGAGGCCGAATAGGCTGCGATCCTCCCATCGGCGAGAGCCCGGATGGCGTGCTTCAGCGGGAGGAGGGCGCCTCCCGCCGCAAAGACGCCCGGCCGAGAGGTCATCAGGGTCCGTCGGTCGACCTTGATGCCCTGCGGCCCTCGATCGACCCCTTCGTAGCCGTGGCCGCCCGACTTTGCATCGCCCGACGCGAGGATCACCGTATCGCAGTCCTGCTGCAGCTCCTCGACCGAAGCCTGCTCGCCGATACGGAAACCGGACCTGAAGACGGCGCCCATGCGCTCGATCAGGGCGATTTCGTCGTCCAGGACCTTCAGCGGCAGCACATCCCTCGAGGTTCCGTACCGGAGCATCCCGCCGGGGGCCTCCCGATCGTCGTAGACGACGCAGGCATGCCCGAGCGTACGGAGGTAATAGGCGGCCGATAGGCCGGCCGGACCGGCGCCGACCACCGCGACCGATCGCCCGCTGGCCGGGTCCATAGGCGGCAGGTACGGATCGCCCGTTTCGAGGTCGTGATCGGCCAGAAATCGTTTGGTCATGCAGATAGAGAGGGATCCATCGTGCGCGGCCCGTCGGCACCCTTTCTCGCAGAGCTCGGGGCAGACCCGGCCGAGGATCGCGGGCAGAGGTATCGCCTGTTTGACGACGATGTGCGCATCGCGGAACTGCCCTTTCGCGGTCAGTTCCATCATCTTCGGTATGTCCATATGCGCCGGACAGACGCCCTGACACGGTGCGACGCAATCGCCCAGATGATCGCTCAGCAGCAGCTCGATCGCGGTCCGCCGCGCGTACCGAACTTCGTCCGAGGCGTTATGGACCACCATCCCCTCGGTGACTCTGGTCGCGCAAGCGGGCAGGAAGCGGCCGATCCCTTCGACGCGGACCAGGCAGACGAAACAGGAGGTCTCCGGCGGCCGTCCGGGCAGATGGCACAGGGTCGGGATCTCGATCTCGGCGAGTTGGGCCGCGTCGAGCACCGTGGCGCCATCCGGCACGGTCATCACGCGGCCGTCGATGGTGAACTGCGGCATCAGACGGCCCTCCTCGTCGCTCGCAGGCGACGGCCCGCGGAACCTCTAATGGGTCGCACGGGGCGTAATCCTATCCTGAATCACTATGGCGTTCTCCGGGCACCCCCTCCTGCAGACATCGCACCGGGTACAGAGTTCGTCATTGATCACATGCATGGCGAAGGGGCGCATCGGAATGGCATCCACCGGGCACTGCTGCGAACAGATCGTACAACCCACACACGCGTCCGTAACCACATAGCTGATCAGTTCCTTGCATACCCCCGCGGGGCAGCGTCCTTCGAAGTGGGCTTCGTACTCCTCGCGGAAGTAACGCAAGCCCGTCAGCACCGGGTTCGGCGCCGTCTGTCCCAGACCGCACAAACTCCCCTGCTTCACCTGACCGCTGAGGACTTCGAGCTTCTGAAGATCGCCGCTCCTCCCCTGCCCCTCGCAGATCCGGTTGAGGATCTCCAGCATCCGCTTGGTTCCGAGCCGGCAGAAGGTGCATTTGCCGCACGATTCGGCCTGCGTGAAGCTAAGAAAGAACCGGGCGACGTCGACCATGCAGGTGCGATCGTCCAGCACGACGAGGCCGCCCGAACCCATGATCGCGCCAACCGAGGCGAGCGCATCGTAGTCGATGGGCGTATCCGCGAGCGACGCGGGCAGGCAGCCGCCCGACGGGCCGCCGATCTGGACCGCCTTGAAGGTCGTGCCTTCGGGCGTCCCGCCCCCGATGCGCTCGACGATATCCCGAATCGTCACGCCCATCGGCACTTCGATGAGACCGCCGTGCCGGACCTTGCCGGCCAGCGCAAACACTTTCGTACCCTTGCTCTTTTCGGTGCCGATGGCGGCAAACGCCTTCGCGCCCCGGGTGATGATCCATGGGGCCAGCGCATAGGTTTCGACATTGTTGATGCTGGTAGGCTTCCCCCATAGCCCGCTCTCCGACGGATACGGAGGGCGGAGTGTCGGAACGCCCCTCCGGCCTTCGATCGACGCGATAAGGGCCGTCTCCTCGCCGCAGACGAACGCGCCCGCGCCCTCCATCACCGAGACCTTGAGCGCAAAGCGGCCCTGCATCATGCCCGAGCCGAGGAAACCCCGCTCCTCGCAGAGGGCGATAGCCTTGCGGATGCGATCGACCGCGTACGGGTATTCCGCTCGGACGTACATCACCGCATCGTTGGCTCCGACCGCGAAGGCCGCAATCGCGAGCCCTTCGAGCACCCGAAATGGGAACGACTCCAGGAGCATCCGATCCATGAACGCGCCGGGATCCCCTTCGTCGCCGTTGCAGATGATGTACTTCGGCGAACCGCTGGCCGCTCGGACCTTCTCCCATTTGATGCCGGTAGGGAAGCCGGCTCCGCCCCGCCCTCGCAGGCCGCTGTCCCGCACCTCGGCGATCACCTCGTCGGGGCTCAGGTCCGTAAGGCAGCGATCCAGGGCCTTGAACCCGCCCCGGGCGATGTACGCGTCGATATCGAGCGGAGGGTGTTCGCCCGCGTGCTCCATGGCGATCCGCTTCTGCGGTCCCATGTATCCGCACAGGACCGGGTCCCGGGTATCCATGGCATAGCGGGTGACGGGCTGCCACGTTTCGTCGGTCAACGCCCGATCCACAAGACCCGTCGCCGCCATTCGAAGGCGGTCGGTGATCCGCCCCGGCTTGAAGTGGCGCCGCACCAGAGCTTCCGCGTCCTTCGGATCAAAGCGGACGTAGGTCACCGTCTCCTTGCCCGGCACGGCCACTTCGACGAGCGGGATCTGATGGCAGAGGCCGCTGCAGGAGATGCCCCGGACGATCGCCGAGGCCCGCAGGTCGGCGATGGCCTTTTCGACGGCTTCCTTGACTCGCATGGTGCCGCCGGCGATGCAGCACGAATCGAGCGCAAGTCGGACCTCGCCGACCGGCGCAACGCCGTGATCGACGGACGTCGGGGCCGTCCCGCCGCGACGCTGGAGCATCAGGAAGTCGTCGAGCGCCTCGCCCACCGTGTCCGTGCTCATATAGCCGTAGGTCAGCCCGTCGATCTGGACGACGGGCGCGAGCGTGCAGCATCCGACGCACGCGACCTCCTGAACCGTGAACAGCTTCGCCTCGTCGGTGTCCGCCCCCTCGGCAAGACGGAGGCGCCGCCGGATCGCGTCGTCGACCTGCTCCGCTCCTTTGACATGGCAGGCCGTGCCGTGGCATACGCTCACCATATGCTCGCCCACCGGCGCGAGACGGAACTGCGAATAGAAGGTCGCAGCCCCCATCAGATCGGCCGCCGTGATCTCCGTGCTCGCGCAGACCTGCTTCAGAGCTTCCTCCGGCAGGTACCGGTACTCCTTCTGGATCGCCTGAAGGATGGGGATCAACGCCGACGGAGCGCCGCCGGTCCGTTGGATGAGTTGGAGGACGAACTCGGACGGATCGGGCGGTGGCGGCTTGCCCGGTTTCGGCGCGGTCGCGGCGCGTCGGCGCTCAAGGAGCTGCCGGATCATCGGGTCCCCACACAGAAGACGTGTCGCTTAGCCCGGATGATCACCCGCGAACCTGCGAACGCCGGCGTCGCGTTGGACTCCTCGCCGATCGGATGCCGGGCCAGCTCCTTGAACTGCTTGCCGAACTCGAGGACGTGCATCGCGCCCTCGACATCAAGAATGTAGACCCGCCCGCCCGCGAGAACGGGCGACGCCCGCACCGTTTTGCCGATATCCGCATCCCATACGGGCTTACCCGTCTTGATATCGATGCAGGTCAGGAATCCGTCGGTCGTCGTCAGCAGCGCCAGCCCGTTGGCCGCCAGCGGGCTGACGATATCCGGCAGTCCATCGCCCGCAAGCCACGCTACCGCCGTCTTGGTGACGTCCCCGCTCAGATCGGGCCGGATGGCCGCCGAGTTGGAGCCCTGGTTGGCCACCAGCACATAGCCGTCGGCATAGACCGGCGAAACCGCGACCTCGCCCCCGAGACACTCGGAGCGCCATAGCTCCTTGCCGCTATGGGGGTCATAGGCGATGACATAGGGATTCGCCGTCGTAATCAGCTGTTCGGAGCCGTTGACGGTGACGACGATCGGCGTGCTCCAGGAGCTCGGCACGGGACGCTTGATCTGCCAGACCGTTTTGCCGGAAACGAGGTCGAGGGCCAGGAGAGCCGACTTGCCGTCGTCCGCAGAGGTCCCCTGATCGAGCTGGAGGATCAGGCCGGAACCGAAGATGATCGGGGAGGTCGCATGTCCGTAGGGGTTCTCGAGCGGCCCGAATCCCCGCGTCCACAGCAGCTTCCCCTGCATGTTGAGGCAGGCCACATCGCCGTTGACGAAGATCGCGCAGATGCGCGCACCATCGGTCACGACGGTCGCTGGCGCATAGCCGGTGTCCGCCTGGACTTTGGGATCGGATGCGCCGGCGGTGCGCGGGATCGGTGTTCGCCAGACGATGGCGCCGGATTCGAGATCGAGGGCGTAGACCTCGCGACGCTCGGCATCGGCGCCGCTGAAGAAGATCCGATCGCCCCAGACGATCGGCGAGTTCCAACCGGGCAGGGGTATAGCGGTCTTCCACAGGATGTTCTTGCCGGTCGTGCCGTTCCACACGGCGGGAGGCTTGGCTCTGAGCGCGATCCCGGCGCCCGTGGGACCCCGGAAACGGGGCCACTGCGAATCCCAGCCCGGCGCCATGGACGGGGCGATGGTCGGGAGGGTTTTCTTGACGGCCAGCGGCCTTGCGCCGGTCGCAGCGGAGCTCGATGCGCCCGGATCACCGACGGGCACCGGCGCCATGACGGTGCCCGGGCCGCTCAACGTCCCGCCGACGGGCGTCGCGATCGCCGCTCCGGCGCCGGCCGCTCCGCCCGCCACGGCTCCGGGGAGGGGCAGGCCTGCGACGGGAGATGGCTGCATGGCTGCTCCGCTCGCCGGCCCGGCGGCGCTCCCGCGGGCTTTCGGCGGGGCGTGGGCGGCCTCCCTGGCGTATTCCGCCACCAGGTCATGGCGCGCCAGCACGTGCAGCGTGAGCAGCGTGCCCATGAGGAGCCCTCCGATGCTGACGATCCCGCGGAACGTCGCGTCCGCCGCAGCACGGGCGCGCTCGGAAGCGGCCCGATTGGGCATCGGCACGTCCGGACGATCCTTGCGCGCCAGCTCCGAAGTGACCAGGAAAACGATGATGCCCACCAGCAGCAGCCAGGCTCCCCGCACGGCGAAATCACGATGCCGGAGGTACTGTCGACGCACTCGAACATCCTCGGCGCGCACCTCGTTGCGCAGTTTCTCGTCGTTCGGCCGGAGGGTGAGGTCGTGGCGCAAGCCCTCGAGTCGTATCGCGTCCAGAGGATCGGCGGATCGGCTGGCGATCGAGTTCACCGCCATCAGGATCAGGACCACGGCGCAGTAGGCAAGGGCTACGTACATGGTCCATCGGGCCGGTCGGAAGCGGCTGGCGTCGCCAGGCGGGGCGGGTGCGCTCATTCCAGGGTGATCCAGCCCAGCCGCTCGTGCTCAACCGGGCACGATCGATAACACCGGGCGCAGCCGACGCAGCCGCTCCGGTCGGTCTCGTAGTCCTCCCGACGGCGTCGAACGTTCAGCAGGATCAGCTTGCCGCCGATCACGATGCCGAACCAGACCCCCAGCCACGTCATCGCCAGATCGATGCGCTTGCGGGCGACGACCGCCCGACGGTAGCCCTCGGCGTTCGGCAGGGCCTGAGCGCGAAAGGCGTCGGTCTCCTCGGTCGTTCCGCGGACCCTCCCCTTCTCCTCCAGCCACAGCCGATCGGCAAGGGCGACGTCGCGATGCGACCGGCTCACGACCGGCGCGAGGGCGTGGCCCATCCATGCGAAGAGAACGATGAGGAATGGGAGGGCGATGAGCGATCGGATGAGCCTTGGTCGCGCGGTCGCGAGATCCGTGGGAGGGTCGAACCTGGTCGGCGGATGGATCTGCCCGAAGGGACATTCGTCGGCGCAAAGATGGCAGTGGAGGCATTCGCCCGGGGTGATCTTGACCTTCCACCGCGCCAGGACGGACGCCCACCGGAGCAGGACGCTGTAGGGGCACAGATAGCGGCAATACGGCCGCCCGATCACGGTCCCGATGGCCAGCATGGCGCCGCCGAACAGGAGGACGCCCTGAGGTCCGCCCAGGCGATAGATGGAGATGAACGGATCGAACTGACAGATAAGGAACTGCGCTCCCGTATAGGCCAGCGCCACACCGAGGCCCAGATACAGATAGGGGATGACGCCCAGGATATGGTCCAGCGTCTTGCTCGTCTGCTTCGGGCGGAGCACGACGAGGTCCTGGATGGCTCCGAGCGGGCAGGCAGCTGCGCAGAACACCCGGCCGAAGAAGAGCGCGAACGCCAGCGGGATCGCGAAGAACGCGCCGACCGTGAGCGGAAGGGCATAGTTGGAATCGCCGAGGGCCAGCGCGACGTTCTGGATCGAGCCGACGGAGCAGACGCACCCGAGACGATAGAAACCGAAGTAGAGCGCCGAGAAGATCGCGAGCAGGCGGACCATCGGCCGAGAACGGACCCGCAGGAGGAACCACGCCGTCAGGCTGAGGACGACGATGAGCAGGACCACATCGACGTAGGCGAACGTATCGAGTCGCGGCTGCGGCTCCGTCGGTGTCGGGGGGAAGTACCCGGAAGTGAACTCCGGAGGAGGCTGTCTCTTCTGCTCTTCCTGCGCCCAGATGGCGACGCTCAGCACGGCGGTCGCCAGCACGGCGGCGACCCTCCACACCCGGCCCAGAAGCCTCCGTCCCGACGCGGTTATTGCGGAGCCGGGACCTGCGATGGGAGAAGTCCTGCCGGCTCGAAAACGTCCGTTCACCCCCGAGGCTGCGTTCGTATCATATAGGGCCGTGAGACCGGCACGCGCATGATGGCGTCGGCGGGACAGACCCGCGCGATCGCGCAATCGTTGCAGTTGACGCAGCGATCGTGTCGGATCTGCAGGTTCATCGAGCCGTTGCCGAAGCTGTTGCACCCCTTCACGCAGATCGCGCAGCCGATGCAGAGCGACTCGTCGATGTACATCTCGTAGAACGGATCTTCGATGTACCGCCGTTTGATGGCATCCGTCGGGCACCGGTTGTTCTCAGCGGTGATCGTATTGCCGGTCCGCTTATCGAGAAAGAGACCGAAGCACAGCTTGCAGTAGCCGCAGATGGCGTAGGAGTGGACGCACTTGACGGCGGACGGGCTCACGACGCATTCGGTGGCGCAGTGCTCGCAGTGGATGCACTTCTCCGGGTCGATCTGCCAGACGGTCGGCTCCGATTTGCTCCCCTTCGCCAGCGCGGTGAGGAGGGACCCGACCGAGACGACCCCCGCAAGGCGAGCTCCGCCCGCCAGCAGGTCACGCCGCGTCTTTTTGTCAGGACCGGGCTGTTGTGCCATGGGACTCGATCCTCCTTGTCTCGATAGCTCGGGGCCTGGTGCAGCGCGCCTTCAGGCCGCAGCTGACGCAGTCGGGGGCGATGGTGCAGTCGCCGGGCCTCCGGATCAAGGCCGTCGCGCCTCCGACGATCGCCGAAAAGACCGTCCAGCGGAGGCCGCTCCGGAGCCACTCCCGGCGGGTGATGGTTCGCCTATGCATGGTCACCCTTCCTCTCGAAGATGCGAGCGGCGCCGATCCCCGGATCGAGGACGGCAATCCTGCCGTCGGGCAGTCCAGCCACATCCAGCCCGACAGCGCCCGCGCTCAGGCCTTCGGGGCCCGTGACGACGGCTTCGAAATGCCCGAGCGCCGAATAGACCTTCACTCTCGGTATGCCCTTCTCAGACGTGACGTATCGGCCGTCCTCCAGCAGGGCGATATCGGTCGGGTTGCAGCAGCCGCAGAATCCTTCCATCGCCTGCGAACTGTCCCCCCATGTATAGCGGGGGTTGCCGTCGGGGTCGTAGACCTCGATGGTGTGCGTGCCGGGATTGACCACATGGATGGCGTGATCCGCCCCGACCACGACGTCGAGGTGCGGGCTGGGGACGACAAGGCCCGTGTATCCCCGGGATGCGTCCTTCTCACACAGATATCCCAGCGTCCTGCCGTCGGCGGCACAGCGGACGATCCGTCGTTCGCCCGAATCGGCGATCAGGACCTGGTCCGCCGTCGGCGTGATGCATGTGACCACCGACCGCTCGCCGAGATCGAGCCATTGGGCCAGCGGGCCGTCGCCGGACCGGACGTAGACGCTGCTGCCGATGCCGACGAAGAGCCTGTCGCCATGCACCGCGACACACGACGCCCGGCCGGGCAGGGGCTGCGACTCGCCGGGGCCGTCGTCCCGATACAGGACCATCCGGTCCTTACCGACAAACCAGACCGGGCCATCCGCCGTGACCGCGATCCCGGTCGGTTCCTCGATGCCCGGCTCCATTCGGCCGATCTCCCGGTACTGGACGAGGGCCGGGTCGGTTTCGGGCACAGCGTCGGCCCGTTTGCGCAGGGCCGAGGTATCGGGCCGGTTCGCGCACCCTGTCAGAAGCGACGCGGCCGACACGACCGCCGCGCCGCCGATCAGCGCCTCGCGCCGTGTCCAGCGCTTTCCGTGCTCTTCGTTATCCATGGCCGATCTGGCCTCCCGTGGGTCCGATGTCCACATCAGCGTCTCGCGCAAACGCGATCGCTGATACATCCTATACGAACGGACGACGACAATCCGCTCTCCGTTACCGCTTCGCGCCGATATTGAGACAGACCATCTTCCGAAGATCCCGTGCGAGGAGGAACGGGCCAGCCTGGGCCATGGGACCCCACGCCTCAGGACCCTCCAGCACCTTCGCCTTGCCGGTTCGCACGTACCCGGTCGGCTCCGCCCGCACGCTCATGAGGGTTCCGCTGTCGCTCATGGCGAGGATCATGCCGTCGGTGATGATATAGGGGCCGAGCCCGAACCGATCCGTGCCGCTATTCCACAGGAGCTTGCCGGTACGGTCGAGGCAAACCAGCTGGCCCCCCGGCTTCACCCCGTAAATATGATCCTTGTAGAGGATCGGCGTCTGCTGCTCCGATCCGAACACGCTCGCCGGCAGCCGCTTCTCAATCGTAGCCTTGAACGCCCCGGCCGACGCGGTGACCTTGAGAAAGGCCGCGCCCGAGTCGTACCCGCCGCTGAGGAACAGCCGATCGGGGCCGAGGGCGATGGGCGTCGGTACCGTCGCTGTACTGATGACCCAGTCCGGGTTCTCCCACAACAGCTTGCCGTCGGCCGCGGCGACCCCGGCAATCCCGCCGCTGCCGCACCAAACGTACTGGCGTACCCCTCCGATCTCGACCGGCGTGACCGACGAGTGGGTCATCGTCCAGTTCCGGGGGTTCGGCGTCTGCCATATCGTCGCGCCCGTCGCGAGATTGAAGGCCGTGACGAGACCTTTGCCGCCCGTGCCGAGGATGACCCTGTCGCCGTCGATCAGCGGGCACTGTCCGGCATACCATTCGGGCACCGTCACGCCGAACTCAGCAGGAAGATCGTGTTGCCAGACGATCGTTCCGGTCAGGGCGTCGAGACAGGTCAGATGGCATTTTGGGCCGAGCGTCACCACATACTTATCCGTCACCGCCGGGATCGTGCGCGACATGCCGTGGTTCCGTTTCACCGTAACCGGATAGGAGCGGCGCCAGATCTCCTCGCCCGTCCCGAGAGCGAAACAGCGGACGGCGTCCGATTGGCCGGCCTGATCATAGTCGATGACGTAGACGCGGCTGTTTCGGACGGCGGGCGCGGCGTAGCCCTCGCCCATCTGAGCCGACCAGACCGTCGGAGGCGGCGCGGCGTCGGTCCAAGCGAAGAAGGCTGCCGCGCCTGTCTCGGCGATATTGGAGCGATCAGCGCCGCGAAACCACGGCCACAGGCCTGCCGTCTCAGGGACCTGCGCCTCCGGCCGGTTGAAGCTGGCGCCTGTGGCCGCAGGAGCCTGAGGCGCGGAGGCCTGGAGGGCCGGAAACTGCTCGTTGCCGAGAGGGCGAAGCGGCGCCGGAGGGGGGAACCAATAGCCGACGACCCACCAGCCAACGGCCGCCGTGGCCGACAGGGCGACCAGTATCGGCGCTCCATAACGTATCGCTGTGCGTAAGACGAACATGGCCACTCGGGGCTTGATCCTCTCACCCCGTCAGCCGAATCATACCCGAGGCGGGAACGTGGCGGTCAGGACGAACCGGTCCTATTTGGACCGCCCCGACTGCCTGCGGACGGATTTGCTGAAGTGCTGCCAGTCCTTGCCCCGCCGATATCGTCCGCCCCAGGTCCATCCGCGCCTCTCGAACGCCGCGACGATTCGCCCGCCGGCGAAGGTTCCCGCTTTGCGCAGGTCCCGTCGAGCCCCCGGCGGCAGACGCGTCGAGCCGACGATGTACGGATTCTGCATCGGGTTGATATCCACGGCCATGCCGAACGCGTGCTTCGAGAGCCCGCCGCCCCTGGGCTTTGCCCGGTAGTTGAAGCCCGAGGTGTTGTTGTCGGCCATCGAACGCGCATCGGACCATCCGTACCGGACGATCGGGACGACTCGTGCGACGGGGAAGCCGATCCGCTCGATCTCACGGAATATGGCGACGATATCGCTCGCGAGGTCCCGATGGATCACGATCTGGCCTTCGTGCAGCCGCCCGTCGAACGAGCGATAGCGTACGGTTACGAGCCGCTGCGCCCGCAGAATCCGCGCCGGCGCCCGAGAACCCCGCAACGCCTCGCTCCGGGTCATGCGGCTATCGACGATCGGAACGGCCCGTTCCCGCTCACGATCGTTCGAGGCAGCGCGGAGAGGAACGATGCCGCCAAGCGCGACCACTGCTGCGGCCAGCGTCGGCCGGATGCGATGCGGGAGCCATGTGCGCACGCCTAACCATACCCCGCGATCCGTTCCGCCAGCACGCGATGCACGGCCGCAGGCTACGGCAGCCACATCGACCGGGTCGTATCCACTGGACGAGGACCCCGCTTTCCTGCGCCGCACAGGCAGGGTAAACCGGGACCGATGCAGAAGCGAACCACAACAGAAGCCCAGTTCAGAAACGGAGCGCCCTCCATGAGACTCAATCGCCCGGGCCGCATCGCCCTGATGATCGCCGCGATCGGCTGCCTCGCATGGCCGGGAACCGTGCCGGCGCAATCGCGCCGCGCCCTCGCGCACCGCTGGCTGTTCGTCTGGCGAGACATGTCGGATCCGAAGGAGGTGGATCGGGTCATCGCGCGGCTGCCGAGGGCAAAGGCGGCGGGCTACAACGGCGTCGCACTATCCTACGACGTCGCGCCGGAACGAGCGCCGGCCCTTCGGGAGGCCGCGAAGGCGAACGGCCTCGATCTCATCGCCATCGTCATGGGCGGGTCACGGGATCGGAACTACGCCGAAGGGACGCCGGTCATGGGAGCGCTCTTTGTGGTCAAAGACGGCATCGCGACCCATGTTCAGGACATACCGACTACCGTCCGGAACGGCGGTTTCGAGGAGGCGTCGGGCGATCGCTGTCTGGGGTGGCAATGGCAGGACGATGAGGGGGTGACGACCTTCGTCGATCGGGAGGTAAAGCACGGAGGACAGGCGTCCCTCCGCATGGAGAACATAAGCCGCAACGCCAACCAGCTCTGCCGGATCATGCAGCCGATCGTCCTCCGCCCCTTCCGGCAATACCACATCTCCGTCTGGGTTAGAACAGAAGGGCTCTCGCCCGCGAATCCCGAGGTTAAGGTCCTTTCCCGCGACACGAGTCGGCAGATCAGCTTTCAGACGTTCCGCGTCGATCGCACCCAGGACTGGAAACGGTACGATATCGTCTTCAACAGCTTCGACCATACCGAGGCGAACCTCTACCTCGGGTCCTGGGGCGGCAAGGACGGGAGGCTCTGGTGGGACGACCTGAGCATCGATGAGCTGGGGTTGGTGAACGTCCTCCGTCGGCCCGGGTGTCCGGTGACCGTCCGGGGTGACCGGGGCATGGTCTACGAGGAGGGCAAGGATTACGAACCGATCCGCGACCCGCTGCTCCATCCCTGGATCCCCTTCCACGAAGGTCCGGTCATCCGGCTGAAGCCGGGCACGGCCATCCGGGAGGGCGAACAGCTCCGGGTGGACTACTACCATCCCATCCTTATCTACGAGGACCGATTGACCAGCTGCATCAGCGAGCCGAAGATCTTCGAAGACTGGCGCGAGGAGGTGCGCCGCGCCGATGAGCTCTTGAGCCCTGAGGCGTTCTTCATGTCGCACGACGAGATGAGGGTGATGAACTGGTGCTGGCTCTGTCGCAGCCGCAAGCGGACGCCGGGCCAACTCCTTGCGGATAACGTACGACGAGCGGCTTCGATCATCCGGGAGCTCCGTCCCGATGCGGGGATCTGGGTCTGGAGCGACATGTTCGACCCGATGCACAACGCCGTCGACGGGTACTACGCGGTCAACGGCTCGCTCAAGGGCTCGTGGGAGGGCCTCGCGAAGGACGTCGGCATCGTCAACTGGCATGGAGGGTTGATGGGCAAGAACTGCCGGTTCTTTGCCGATCTCGGTTTGAAGCAGATCCTGTCGGGCTACTACGATACGGACGACACGGGCGAGGCCATCGTCCAGTGGCAGGCTGCTGTGCGGGAGGTCCCCGGCATCATCGGCGCGATGTACACCACGTGGGAGGACAAGTACGAGGCCATGGAGACCTGGGCGAGCAAGGCATGGGGCGGGGGCAAAGACCTCGACAGCGCCCGTCCTACGAGCGCAAGGATATCGTATGGGAGACTCCGAATCGAATCCGGCAGACGGCTGGCAGCATCCCGTACGAGGAGGTAACGAGATGGGCTTCAGGAGCATAAAGCCGGGATGGTTCGTATTGTGGGCCGCGGCTTGTTTCCTGACGGGCTGCGGCGGCGGCGGAAGATCCGGGAAGCAGATCGTCGTGGACTCGCTCACCGATGGCCCGATACCGCATCGCGGCCCCATGACGCTGCGTGCGGCGTTGACCCGCGCTGCGAGCGGCGATGTGATCGTCTTCCGCCCGTCGCTCAACGGCGGCACGATCAACCTGCAGGAGATCGGCGCGGCGCATTCGGTCCTCAAGGGCGAGGTGTACGCCGGCAATACCTTCTCGGGCTATCAGGACAGGGATTACGGGCCTTCGTCGCTCTATGTTCGGGGCGATGTGACCATCGACGCGTCGGAGCTGCCCGACGGCATCACGCTCCAATGGTCGGGCGGCGATGTCAATCCCGCGCGCGTTCTCGCGGTATACGGCAACCTCACGATGTCCAATGTCACGGTCCGCGGCGGGCGATCGCACGGCATGGCCATTAGCGGCGGGGCGCAGCAGTATACGCTCGCACGGGGCGCCGGTCTGGCCGTATGGGGGCGCGCCAGGCTCCGACGTTGTACGCTCACTGACAACCGGTGTTTGGGCGATCTCAACGCCAGTCGTGATCGGGGGGCGTTCGGAGGGGGGATCTACGCCAACGGTCTGGATATCGAGGATTCCGTCATCAGCGGGAACGTCGTCGAAGGATACGGAGGCGCGGGCGGCGGGATCTACAGCGTGGGCGGCGCCGATAACGGCGGCGGGTTCGGCAACAACACGCGCATCGTCCGCTCCGCCATCAGCGGCAACCGGGTTCGGGGGCAGCACGCCTACGGCGGCGGCGTCTTCACGTTATCGGGAGGTCCTGCCAACCTTGCGACGATGAGCCTAGAGAACTGCACCATCGCCAGGAATCTGGTCGAGGACCATCCGGGCCTGCCCGAAGCCGGCCCTCATTACTATCGCGGCGGCGGGGTTTACATCGGCGGCGGATCGCTCAACGTAACGAGCTGCACCATCGCGGAAAACGAGGTGACCGGCCACGCAGCCGTATTCAGCGGAAAGCCGAACATGGGCGGGGGAGGGGTCGCCGCGACGATCGGCAATGCTCACACCGTCGAGGAAGTGCATCTCCAGCACAGCATCGTCGTCGGCAACAGGCTCAACGGTGCGCCGGAGGACTGGTTCGCAGGCTCGCTCCTCGGCTTCTACAGCCGGGGCTACAACGTCGTCGGTTTCATGGAATTCTCACAGATACTTGCACCGGTTCCCGAATGGTATGACCTGAACCGGAAGCATTGCCCCGTGACCGGCGATCTCCTCGACGTGCCGATCGCCCAGGCCCTCGATCTCGGCGGAGTCGAACGGCATGCTGTCGCGGTTTCCGCCGGAACCGACTCGGGGCAGATGGCGGTTGTCGCATATCCGCCCGGAAGCGCAGCCTCGAACCGAATCGATCGGGCAAAGTACGACGTCCGGTACTATCGCGCGGGATATAAGGGTTGGGGAACGGTCGAGGACGACTTCCTGAATCACCTCCTCGCCCACCTACGCTCCCGTTACGGATCGATACTGGGGCATAACTTCGGCGCCCAGTTCGGCGATAAGAAGGGGACGACGTGGTACGGGCCCCGCGTTACGTGGCCTGCAGAGGCGGTCAACGCTCCCTGGATATCGTTCTGGCGGGACCTGGACACGGCGATCGGTGGGCGATTGGGGCCGGCGGGCCTCAACGACGAGTTCTGGTCCACGTTCCCGACGGGGCGACTCGGCGATCAAGTCACCGTCTACGCGCGGGAGCTCTCGAGTACGGTACGGCTTGTTCGGGATGACCAGCGGCGCCGACCCCGACCGTCGTCCGGGGTTGCCGATATCGGAGCGATCGAGAGGTAGTCCGCCTCCCAGCATCCGCGCAGGATATCGGGGCGTCCACAGGCCACGGTTGTACATAAAGAGAGTGAGGGGTGAAACCACTATGCAACGACTGTTTGTGTTCATCTCCATCTGCACATCAACGGCCGCTTTAGCGCAGCCCGCGGCGGTTCCGAACAACCTGCATAGCTTGCGCGCGGCCCTGACGCGGACCCGAAACCGGTTCACCAGCGTCACCACCGACCTCGTCGCCGTTGCCCGCCATACGGAGGACTACGATCGAATCTTCACAGAGGTGCCGCTTCCCCGTATGCGTGAGCGGCATGGCCGGTTCATCGCCGATCGAACAACCTACCGGCTCGACTACGGCGCCATACCTCCTGGACCGGGCGAGCTGGGTGTGCCCTCCGAAACGCTGTTCTGGGATGGCAAGCGTCTGCTGGCGCTGGAGCAGTCGCCCCTGTCCAACGGCATGTCCGGCTCTTTATGGTGGCGGCCCGGCGCTGGAACGCCGCTCGACTACGCGTACACGCACAAGGGCGTCTGGTACTCCGATGTCCTGGCCCGTCCGGGGTACCGAATGGCCGGCGTCACGGCCGACGAGGACGGCCGATGCCTGATCATCGCGGAAGGGCCTGCGGAATCGGGCCGCACACTCCGTGTGGCGTTCGCTCCGGACCGTGGGTACATGGCGGTTCGCGCCGATCTATCAGCTGTGCCGGACCGGGAGGAGTCGGGATCGGCCACATGGATCGTCGATGAAGCCCGCGACGTGAACGGGCTATGGCTGCCCGTCCGGGCCCGGATGGAGAAATACCTCGAGATCGACGGCAGATCCGTTCTGATGAGCGAGCTGACCATGACGTTGACCTCGCCGCAGACCGGCCTCGACTGCACCAAACTGCTGCAGCCCCCGTCCATCCCGGCGGGCACGATGGTCACCGACAGGGATGCACGGGCGATCTACGAGGCGACGCCCACGGGATCCCTCAGGTATTTGGGGCCCCAGGGTACTCCGGCGGGACCAATGACCGCGATGCAGCATCCGGGACCTTGGCTCGGCGTCGCCCTCCTCGGAGCAGCAGCCGTCTCGAGCGTCGCGCTTCGACGCAAGACCGCCCGCTAGCAAACGGAGGACATGGGCGCGGGAGCGGTCCGCTGGCCGCCCCTGCGCGCTCGATCCTCCGCCCGTCCGTCGGTAGAGATCTGCTGCAGATCCGCTCCGTCGCTGACCTCAGCGATCCTGCGGTCGCGGCGTCTGGGGGCGAGCGCCCGGTGCGTAGGAGATGGAGCCATGATCGGCGAGTTCGTAGCCGAAGCGATCGATGTAGGTTTTCCGATGGCTGAACCGGTCTCCGATCCCCAGCAGCGCCGACTGCAGACGCGCCTCCATGCGGGCGCGGAGCGTATCCGACGCGGGGTCGCCGATGAGATTCCGGAGCTGGTACGGATCGCGAGCGTCGTCGTAGAGGAGCCACGGACCGTCGAGGCTCCGGACGTAGGTGTGGGTCATCGTTCGGATCGCCCGGTATTCCCGGTCGGCGTGTCGCTGGCCATGGAACGGAGAGATGAGCATATAGAGCGACGCGCGGTCCTCGTCCGACCCTCCGGACGCCACCCGGGAGAGGTCCTCGCCCTCGAAGCTCGGGGGCGGAGCGATGCCGGCCAATCCCAGCAGCGTGGCCGCAAGGTCGGGGGTGTTGAGGGGGGTCTCGACGATCCTGCCGCCTGAGCCATGGAGCCGGGGATAGCGGAGCAGGAGGGGTACGACGGCCGACTCGCTCCAGGGGACCTGTTTGGTGAAGGGTCCGCAGCCCTGGGAGCCGAGCATGTCGCCATGGTCCGATGTGAAGATGGTGATGGAGTCATCGGCGATGCCGAGGCGCTCCATCTCATCCAGAATACGGCCGACGCAGCCGTCCAGCAGCTCGCAGTGGGCGTAGTAGCCCGAAGCCTCCTTGCGGGAGCGCTCCAGAAGCTCCGGAGCGACGTTCGGCGGCATCCGGACGGCGTCAGGATCGTAGAGGTTTCGAGCCGCCTCTGGCAACTCGAAATGGGGGTTATGGGGCGGCCCATAGGAGACGAACAGGACGAACGGCTTAGGGTTGCCCGCGCGACCCCTGAGGTAGTGGATGGCGTCGTCGGTCTGGGCGAAGGCGTCGTAGCCCTGCCACCACCGTTTCTCCGATGAGCTCCCCTCGTAGTAGTGGGATTTCAGGTAGGCGTGCTCGCACTCGGCGGCCTTCCAGTAGTCCCAGCCCTGGCGGCGTTCCTGAGGGATATAGCTGTCCCGTCCGTGGCCGTCCAGGTGCCACTTGCCGATGTAGGCAGTGTCGTAGCCTTCGCCCCTGAAGACCTCGGCCAGGGTGAGCTCTCGGGACGGGAGATAGAGATCGTTCAGGAACATCCCCGTGCTCGTGGGGTAACGGCCCGTGAGGAGCGCCGCACGATAGGGTGTGCAGATGGGGCACACGGACACGGCATTCCGGAACATGAGGCTCCGCCGGGCCATGCGGTCGAGGCGGGGCGTTCGGACGTTCGGATCGCCCGCGTAGCCAGTGGCCGAACCCCGCCACTGGTCGGCCAGCAGGAACACCACGGACGGGCGTCTGGGCGTCATCGGCCCGGCTCCGCGGCGCGCGCCAGCCATCGCTCGATCTCGATGCCCCGGGCCAGGGACGGCTCGAAGGGGCGGCCCTCGTGGTGCGCGGCGACGAAGCTGTAGAGGCAGTGGAGGTGGCCTCTCAGCCAGCCGATGGGAGCCCTGGCGGCGGGGAAGACGGCCGGCTTCTCGTACCGCTGGATGCAATGGATCCGGCGGAATCCGGACAGGCCGCCGCAGGGCGTTTCGGGATCGCCTGCGTCGAAGTGCTCCAGGACGCTGGGGTCCATCAGCGAGAACCGGAGGGCGCCCTTCGTCCCTTCGATCTCGAACCGGAGTTCGTCCTGAGCGCCGGTGGCGATCTTGGAGGCCTCGATCGTCCCGACGGCTCCCGATCGGAGGGTTATGAGCATGGTCGTCTGGTCATCCCCGTCCTGGGCCACCCGACGGTCGGGGTCCTCCCGGGAAGGCCGATCGGGGTGGAGGATGCGCCGGCGCGCGATGATCTCCGCCGGACCATCGCCCGCAACCCACGTGATGAGGTCGAGGATATGCGAACCGAGGTCGTAGAGGACGCCTGCGCCGTGTTGTCGGAGGTCCTTCCAGGCGATGGGCTTGTCGGGGGAGACGTTGCCCGAATGGAGGTAGGCGCCCCGGAAGCCGATCACCTCGCCGAGTCTCCCCTCCTCCACCATCTGGCGCGCCCGGAGCGTTGCCGGGAAGAACCTGTTATGGAAGACCATCTGCCCTGCCCTCTCCGGGTCGGCGACGGTGCCGGCGATGGTCTCCGCCTCCTGCGGACTTCCCGTGAGCGGCTTATCGCAGTAGACCGGCTTGCCGGCGGCATGGGCCGCCAGGATAGCCTCCAGATGCGCGTTGTTGGGCGAGGCGATGTCCAGGATGTCGATGGCGGGGTCGGCAGCCATATCGGCGGCCGAAGGGTAGGTCCGGGCGATGCCGAAGGTCTCTCTGGCCCTCTCCGCAGTCTCCGGGCGGGCCGTCGTGATCCCGTGGAGCTCACATCGGAAGCCGAGCGGATCGTAGAAGAAGGGGAGGCTCCGCCAGCACCACGCATGGGTTCGGCCCATGAAGCCCGCTCCGATCAGTCCGACCCGGTAGGTCCTCACGGCAATGGACGCTTGCCCGTCTCGGCGATGAGCGGTTCGATATCGAACCCGAGCGGCTTCGCCTCCTTGATCTTGGCCCGGGCCGAGACGATGGCCGCCTCGAGGCCGGGCGGCGTCTCGTTCTTCCACCAGTTCATCCGCTCGCTGTAGCACCAGACGTACTCATCGGTCGTGTAGAGCGCCCAGTAGGTGTTGTGCTCGAACCACCGGGCCCGCTCCTCCGGGGTCATCCGGAAGCTGAGGTACTGCTGGGTATCGGGCTGCCGGAGGGCGAAGTTCTGGTCGACGTAGAGCGCGTTGCCTGCCTGGACCTGCCGGGTGTACCGATCCCGCAAGCTGCGGGGCAGCATTCGAAGAACCCGCTGGCGCATGGTGTGGTAGGCCCTGAAGTAGGCCTCCCGGCTCGTGTAGTAATAGGCCATTTCGTTGCCGTCGATGAACCGCGCCTTCGGGCTGGCGCCTTCCAGCATACCGATGAAGAAATCGGGCATCAGGCCCCAGCCGCCCTTCTGGAGCTCCAGGGCTCGCTGCTCCTCGGACATATCCGCCATATTGCCGATGATGCTGATATGGAAGAAGGTGAGGATCAGCGCTCCGGGCATCTCCCGCTCAAACGCCCGCATCAGCTGCTTGCCCCGACGCTGCACCTGGGCGCGGTATTCGGCGAACGTATGCTCTTTGGCCCGGGCCTGCCTGGTGTAGTTCCAGAGCTCGAAGTCGTAGGGCTCGGGGTCGAAACAGATCCCCTTGATCCGGCCGGCCATGCCCGTCTTCACGAGAAGCCGCGCGTTGGCCTCGACGGCCTTCCACTGCGCATCGTCGAACCAGTCCCATTCCGGATGGGGCGATCCCCAGATGAGGACGAAGTTATCGGTGAACGTCCGAAACGGCAGTCTGCGCAGAATCCGAGCGTCGTCGGCGAACTTCTGCGGGTCGAGCGGCCTGGTCTCAAACGCGTTGTAGCCGCCGGCCAGACGGAAGACCAGCCCATCAAACGGCTTCGATTCCATGGCGGGCAGCATGTCCTGCATCTGGGCCGGAGTGGGAACGTCCCATCCGTATTCGATGAGCTTCTTTGCGGAAAGGGGCGCCTGAGCCCCGCTGGATACGGTCATCATAACGAACATGCCTGCCATCATCGCTCGTACGAACATCGCTGCTTCCCCTTCCTCCGACGGCGTTCCCAGGAGGCGGGCTGCCCTCCGCCTCCCATCACGCGACTTCGGCTACACCAGTCGGGTCTTGCCCGGGATTGCCATGGGCTTGATCGGGAGTGCGCCGTCCCACCTCAGGTCCTTCGGGAAGAGATCGTCCTTGGAGGCGAGGACCTGCTCCCAGGTGACTTCGGCGCCGGTATAGGCCGCCATCCGCCCCATGATCCCGGCCAGAGTGCTGACGCCCATCCTCTGGCTGTTGTCGATCAGCTTGCCGGACCGGATCGACGCGAAGAACTCGTTATGTTCGATCTGATACATGTTGCCGCCCCGGCCCTCATAGGTCCAGTTGACCGCGCCCGTGATGGCCGGTTTGCCGGTGATCGTGCCGTAGCCCTTTTCGCCCGCGAGGTAGTCCGCGTTTTCGGTGAACGGGCATCCGGGGATCTGCCGCTGGGCCATCGTCGCGCGCATCCCGCCGGGCCACTCGTAGAACACGTCGATATGGTCGAGGATGTTGCCCTCGTTGTTGGGGTTGACGCGGCCGCCCGTTCCGGTGCATTTGAGCGGCGGCACGTCCTTCATGGCCCAGACGATCTTATCGACGCTGTGGCACGCCTGCTCGACAAGCCCGTCGCCCGAGAGCCAGACGAAGTTGTACCAGTTGCTGACCTGCCATTCCACGTCGCTCATGCCCGCAGGGCGCTCGGAGGCCGGCGGCATGGGCTTGACGGGGCCGGTCAGGTAGGTCGCATGGATGTGTCGGATGTCGCCGATGGCCCCCTCGTGGATCCGCTGGTAGAACTCCCGTCGGGCGGGATCGTAGCGCCAGCAGAAACCGGCCACGAAGGCAAGCTTCTTCGCTTCGACCGCCCGGGCGGCCTCCATGGCCCGGAGGACGTTGACCGGGTCGGTTCCCATCGGTTTCTCGGCAAAGATGTGCTTCCCCGCTTCGACCGCTGCGATGATCTCCCGGGGGCGGAACCCGGGAGGTGAGGCCAGCAACACGACGTCGACGCCGCTGTCGATCACCCCTTTGTAGCAGTCCAGACCGATGAAGATATGGTCGTCCTTCACCTGCACCCGGGGAGCGATTTCGGCGTCCGACCGCAGATTGCGCAGGCTGCTCTGCGCCTGCGTCGCGTAGACGTCGCCGACCGCCGTCAGCGTCACATCCGGGTCCGCGTGGAGGGCCTGCAGGGCCGCGCCTGTACCCCTGCCCCCTGCGCCGATCAGGCCGACCTTCAGCGTGTCCTTGCGCTGCTTGCCCAGCGCCCGCATCGGGAGCAGCATCGGCATACTCATGGCGCTCGTCAGCGCCGCGGCGCCGGACTTCCGGAGGAACTCCCGCCGGGTCTGGTTTCTCTCGTCTTCGTCCATCCTGTTATCCTCCTGGGGCTTGGTCCGGGCCCCGGTTGTATGACCTCCTGTTCGACATGCGACGGCTCACTCCTTGCCGTCCGCGGCCATCCTGCGGACGGGTCTTGTCGCCGGGCTACTCCTTCGGTATGGCGTACCGCAGCACGAATATCGAGTGCTTCGGCACGGTCACCACGCCCGGCAGCATCAAGCCTCGGAGCGGCTTGAGGGTCACGAGCTCCGGCTGGCCGGGGACGTTCGTATCGGCAAAGGATCGGCCGGTGAGGGTCCAGCAGAGACAGGACTGCTCCTTGCCGTCGGGGATCTGCACGTCGAGCGTGACATCGTCGGTCAGCGAGTAGTTAACGATCGCCGCGCTCATGAAGCCCTGGTCCGTGTCCTTCGCTCCGATGATATCGATCGGCAGCCCGTTCGGCGTTTCGATCGGGAGGAGGCGCCCGACAAGGTTGCCGCCGTAGACCGCGAGCATATAGCCGACGGGATCCATGACCGCTTCGGTGCGGCTGGTCTTGATCGCGGCGATGACGTTGACGAGCTGCGCCCAGTTGGCCATCTTGACCACATCGGCGTTTCGGAGGATCTCATGCAGCCCCCGGGCCGCCGCGATCGCGTCGCCCAGTGCGTAATAGTGCTCGAACGATCCGATCCCCATCCCGTCGGGCGCCGGGTTCCAATCGCGGACGATGCCCCATTCGTCGATGGCGAGCCGAAGCGCGGCTCGGGCAGGGTCCTTGGTGCGTCCACGGAAATCCTGCACGATCGACCGAATGCCCGCCGCCACGCTGGCGGAGTACTCCGGGAACCGATCCGCGTAGGTTTTCCGATCCGCGTCGGAGAGCGGCATCCGGAGTTCGCGCGAGGAGTAATGGTGCCCGCTGAGCAGATCCATCGCACCGACGCTCCGGCCGACGAACTCGTCGTTCCAGCTGCCGGGCGATCCAACGCCCACGATCTTGATCTTCTGGTCCACGGCCCGCATGGCCCCGACGTAGGCGTTGTGGCGGTCGGCGTAGCGCGCGACCGGGATGTTGCCGAGCTGCCAGTCGCCGTACATCTCGTTGCCCACGCCCCACCAGACCACGTTGTAGGGCCGCCTGTGGCCGTTCCGAGCGCGTGCCGCGCCCCAGATCGTACTCTCAGAGCCGTTGGCGTACTGCACTTCGTCGGCCGCGTCCTGGGCAGAACCGAGGCCGGCATTGACGCAGATATACGGCTCGGTTTTCGCCTCCGCGCAGAAGTCCATGAACTCATCGAGGCCGAAATCGTTGTCCTCGATATCGTTCCATGCCCGATCCCAGCGTGGCGGGCGGCGGTCCCGATCGCCGATGCCGTCCTTCCAGTTGTAGCCGGAGACGAAGTTGCCCCCGGGCCATCGGGTGATCGGAGCGCCAACCTGCCGAATCAGATCGAGCGTGTCGGCGCGCATGCCCCGGACGTTGTCGGCGGGCATGAGCGAAAGAGCTCCGATCCACGCATGACCGGCCGCGTCCAGGGTGACGCTGAGCGACGCATCGTCGGAATCCCCTGCGGCGGTGAATCGAAACTCGTACTTCTTATAGGTCGGGCCGACCTCAACCACTCTGGATTGCGCTCCGTCCGGACCGGGCGCCCAGCGGAGCGTGACGGTCAGTTTCGCCGGCTTGCCTGCCCCTGAGAGGATCCCGTAGCCAGCATATTCTTTTCTGGCGCGGACTCCGAGGCCGGCCTGTTGGATCCCACAGGGACCTGCCGGGGCGCCCTTGAGCCAGAGGTCTATCCCCTTTTCGCCCGCATAGGCGGCGTCCGGCGCATGGATGGCCTCAAACGGAGCCCCTTGCGGCGCGACTACCGTCCAGGATTGGCCGGGCTCCTGCAGGAACTTTCGGTCGCGGAGCATTTCGGCCCAGATCCCCTGCCGGATGCATCGGCCCAGATGCTCGATGAACTGTCCGTAGACATAGCGGGAGATTCGGGGCCCCGATTTCGTCCTGTCCAGAGTGATGACGGCTGGCGGAGCGGACTGCGCCCCGCCAACGGCCATGGCGGTTAAGATCGGTCCAAGAAACGTGATCGGCATGCAGCGGTCCTCCGGAATATATTGAGCGAGGCTCCTCGCGGAGCCGGACACAGAGAGTCTACACCACGATGCCCCATCGGCGGCAGGGGCATGGCAGCGGAGGCGGCCCGATCCCGCGGCTCCGTGTAGTGCAGGTTGACATATAGTACATTATCTGATACAGTTGTAAACTAATGGCCGACTATTGAATGGAGGACTTCCATGATTGGGGAACGCCTGAAACAGACGCGTCTTGCTCGTGGGCTCTCACTTCAGGAGCTCGCAGCGGAGCTGGGCGGCGTCGTCACTCGTCAGGCGCTCTGGAAGTACGAGCAGGGCAAGGCACGGCCGTCGGCATTCGTTCTGGCGAAGCTATCCAGCGCTCTGCGCACGCCCGCCGCGGCTCTGTGGCGTGAGCCGGTTTATAGGGTCCGGTTCATCGCCTACCGGAAAGGCTCCGGCCTTCGTAAGAGCGACCGGGCGCAAGTTCAGGCGACCGTTGAGCTTGCCCTTGAGGAGCGCTTCCGACTCATGGAGAGAACGGTACTGGACAACGGGCCTGGCGTGCCCGACGAAAGGTGCATGGTGGCGACCATCAGAGACGCAGAGACGGCGGCCCAGAGACTGCGCGAACGATGGAACCTCGGCACGGATCCGATCGCCAGCGTCATCGGTGTCCTCGAAGACCATGGCGTACATGTCATCGAGATCGAGACTGACGAGAAGTTCGACGGTCTCTCTGCAGTCGTCCTTGACGAGTCAAGCGCGATCGTCTGCGCTGCCATCGTCACGCGCGCCGGGCTTCCTGGAGAGCGCCAGCGCCTCAACCTGGCTCACGAACTGGGGCATCTGGCGCTCCATGTAGTGGACGAGATCGATGAGGAGAAGGCCGCGTTCCGTTTTGCAGGCGCCTTCCTCGCGCCCGCGGAAGCGGTACGGCGTGCGGTGGGCTCAAGGCGCCGAAATATCCAGCTCACAGAACTCAGGCTGCTCAAGCGGCGTTTCGGCATGAGCCTGCAGGCCCTGCTCAGACGCCTCCACGATCTCGACATCATCACGCAGGCACACTACCGCGAGTGGTGCATCAACATCAATCGAATGGGTTACCGAAAGGACGAGCCCGATCGGTTGCCGGCGGAGCAGCCGCAGTGGCTCAGACGGACGGTTCTACGCGCCCTGGCCGAGGGGCACATGGGACGCGAAGAGGCCGAACAAATGCTCGGCGAGATCATCGAGATCGACCAGCCCTTATCGCTGGTGGAGCGGCGCGCACTCATGAGGCTGCCCCTTGCGGAGCGTCGCCGCGCGCTCACGGAATATGCCGCGAAGGTTGCGGAGGGCTACGATCGGGATACCGAGTGGCGGGAGCTGTACGGGGGCGATATCCTTGATCACTAGCGCCCTCGGCCCGAGTCGCGGGGAGGTGTGGCGCATCAACTTTGACCCGACTGTCGGCTCTGAGATCCAGAAGGCGCGTCCGGCCGTTATCATCAGTCCGGATGCCGTCGGCAAACTTCCCATCAAGCTGGTCGCGCCGGTTACGGGATGGCAGCCCCACTTCACGGGCGACTTGTGGCACGTGCGCATCGACCCAACCGCCAGCAACGGCTTGACGAAGCCCTCAGCGGTCGACGTTCTGCAGGTCCGCAGCGTGGATGTGCAGCGCTTCATCGACCGGATTGGGGCGGTGACCGCCGATATCATGCAGGAGATCGTCACTGCGCTTGCGCTCGTTGTGGAATACCAGTAATCCGATCAGCGTGAGCCGCAGCCGAGGCGGGCATCCGGGAGAAGGCGATCGGACGTTCCCAGGCATGGTCGGCCTCATCTCCAACGGCTACGCCCCGGCGTGAGCCAACGGATACCGTCAGGTTCTTTCATGAGGCAACGATCCCCTTCGGTCCGGTTAGGAGCGAGGCACTCCAGAGCGGTTGGGCGCTCGGCGCCGACGGGTATCCTTGTTCGGATGCATCGTCCCATAACTCCAGATGCGCTGCGCCTGACCGTTCTCGATGAGTCGGGCGTGCTCGAAGCGTGCCGACAAACCTACCGGTTCTGGCATCAGGGCCGGGCCGAGGAGCCCTACGTCCAGAGAGTCCTGAGCGCAGTTGAACGGATGGGCTCGGAGATGCGGTACATGGGCCTGGTCTCGGAGGACGGCGCACTCGCGGCCTCGGCCCGGGCGCTCGATGGCGGGATCGAATGCAACGGTGTGCGGATACGGTCTATGGGAATCGCCGCGGTCTATGTCCGGGACGATTTACGGGGACGGGGCATCGGCGCAGCCCTCATCGAGCGTCTCCTGGCCGATGCGCGCGCTAGGGGGTATCAGTCTGCGTTCCTCTTCTCCGATATTGCGCCGGCATACTACGCTCGCCATGGCTTCCGCGAGTATCCGGCGCTCGATTGGTCCGCGCCGGTCGGCTCTCTGCCCGCCTCGCCCGGGCTGGCCATACGACGGGCGAGACCATCGGACCGGGAGCGCCTGCGAGACTGGCATCGGGCGGCCGCCCTCGTACAGCCGATGGGCGTTACGCGAACGCCCGTGTGGTGGGACTTTTTCCGATGGTGGCGCGGAGCTCCGGACGATTATATTCTCTGCGATGGATCACGGGAAGTCGGATACGTCAACGTCGGCATGGATCAGACTTGCCTGCGCGTCCACGAATGGGCGGCCCCGGGCGTCGAACCCTCGAGAATCTGGGCGACAATCCGGGCCCGAGCGGCCGATCTGCGCGCCGACAGGGTGGGCGGCTGGCTGCGGCCGGACCGTCGGACGGGGTTCATGAACGTGGAAGCCCGATCAGGCGCTATCCCGATGGCGGTATCCCTGCAGCCGGACATCGCACTGCCGGAGCCGTCGGAAGCGTTCTTCGACGAGCTCGATCACTTCTGAGCCCGTACGCGCAAACGCGTTAGCGGACCCGGAGGACGCGATGTCCTTCGAAGGTTCTCCCGAACATATCCGTCGTCCGGACCGTGATCGTGTGCAGGCCTGGACCGAGCGCCGGCAGGCGCGCAGCCCATAGATGCGTCGATTTGGAGGCATTGGGCAATCGTCGGCCGGGCGGCGGGGTGGACGAGGTCTCCAGCTCCTTGAGGCTCATGTAGGTCCGGTCCTGCGTCACCACGGGTTCCATGGGCGTCCATGGCCCGTCTCCAACCCGCATCTGGACCGTCGAACGGGACGACCCCGCAAAGATATTTGCCTGCACGTCGGCGCTCGCGCTCGCCCGCGCTTCGATCTCCTCAGGGGCGGCGATGGACATTTGATAGCTCGACGGCCTGCTGGCCGCGTAGTAGTCGATGGTGTACCGTGACCCGTCCACGTTCACGACGGAGTAGCCGTTGGGGGCGCCGTCGCTCATGGTCGCATGGGGGATCCCCCGCTCATCCGGAGCTCCGGACCACCAGCTTCCGCAGACTGTGCCGCTGATGAGGTGGTGGTGGGGCTCAGAACCGTGCCAGCCCTGGGCCTCGCCGATGAACCGGTGCGACTGCGTATGGGTATGGGCCGAGGCCGAGAAGGTTGTCCGTCGACCCTGCAGGAGGGCCAGGATCCGGTCCCGTTCGGCGGTGGATTCCAGCGGTATATGCATGAACAGGAAGACCGGTTGTTTGGGCGGGACCAGGGCGAGGTCGTTCGTCAACCACTCCATCTGCTCCGGGCCCAGTCCGCCGCTGTATCCCGGCCCCTTCCACAGGATATTGTCGAGCACGATGAAATGGACCTCGCCGTAGTCGAACGAATAGTAGGCGGGGCCAAAGTGGCGGCGAAAGGTTTCGGTCGAGAGCTCGTCGCCTTTGACATCCTGATCCGTGTCGTGATTGCCGAGGACGTAGAACCACGGGAGCCCGATCGCCCCCAGAGTTCGCTTCAGGCTGGGAAAGAGGGAGAGATCGTTGAAGACGATATCTCCGAGCGTCACCCCGAACGCCGCCGGGAAGCCGATGAGCTGGTCAACGATATCATGGGCGATGTAGTCGATCTCCTTCTGATCGCGCGGCTGCGTATCGCCGAACAGGAGAAACCGAAACCGTCTGGACTCCCGATTGGGCCGCAGTGCGAAGTCGATCGACGCCGGCAGAGGTCCCGTCGGCGGCACGCCTCCGTAACGGAGCTTGTTCGTGCCCCTCGGGTTGTGGATGTAGTAGCCCCGAGCGACGCCGTCCGCGTCGACGACCGTGGCCCAGTTCTTCGGCTTGATCACGAAGAGGACGGTGTTCTCCGTGACGGGCAGTTCGTAGCGGCCGGAGCGATCCGTCCGGACGATGACCCGCTGGTTGGAGACCCGCACATCCCGCAGGCCCGGCTCGCCCGGGTCTCTGCGGCCGTTGTCGTTTCGATCGTGGTAGACGATGCCCCGTGCGATCTCGGTTCGCTGCGCCCGGGCCTGCGGCGCACCAAGGGCAAGGATCGCTAGGAGGATGAAGAATGGTCGTGGCATAGGGAGGCAGTCCTTTCGGGCCAACCGGCAGGGATCGCACTCCGTCATTATGGCCCATCGGAGCGCGATGGTGAGGCCGCCGGTTCGACTTCGAGCGTAGTGCGCATGACGACGACGGTATACGGATTCCACGTGGAGAGGACGAAGTAGAGCGTTGTCCGCCCTCTGGCGCCGCGCGCCGACCCGGCGATCTCATAGGGGCCGTACTCCCCGCCCCATTCGTGCGCCCGACCCGGATCGCTGAGGCCGTCGGATGGACCGAGCCCATCGGCGATATGCATGAAGGCGCCGTAGCCGTGCCGGTGGGGCTCAAAGAGGACGAGCGGATCGGACCATGGTCCCCAGGGGCGATCGGCGGTTCGCAGGAGGATGCCCCGCGGCGGCGCTCCGTTATAGAGCATGATCCACTTGCGCAGGTAGCGATTCCACGAGACCGAGAGCTCGCCCACGCACGGGTGACGGAACAGGGGGACGGAATCCGCCTCGGCCGCGCTCCATCGGGGCGATCCGTCCGGCGCGGCCCCGGCGAAATATCGGAGGGTCGACTTCTTCTCGATGTCGCGCAGGGGCTGCACGGCCAGTCGCACGTTGCTCCTCCGAAAGTCGCCGCTCCCAAAGAGGAGGAGCGCCTCGCCTCGGGCGACGGGCAGGCCCGGCCAATCCCGGGCCGCGGCCCGTACGGGTGCAACGTTGATGAAGTGGCGTGTTGAGAGATCGTACAGGTACGTGAACGCCGGCCCCCCGTCCTTCGACACAGCCAGGACCGAGCGGCCCATGGTCCGGACGGGCGTATGATCGGTCGTATGGTAGACGTAGAGCTTGCCGCCGACGCTGACTCCCGCCACCGGCACCTCGAAGTCCCCCTGCGCGATCTTCGGGATGCGGAGCGGCACATAGGCGCCGTCGAACGACGGGAAGGTCAGACGCAGCGGCTTCTCCGGATCCCGATCCTCCGTCCACGCTATGGCGTCACCGCCGGGCGGGCCGACGGTATCTCCGAACAGAAAGTACAGCTTGCCGTTGTGGATCACCGATGCGCCGAGGTCCGTGCCCTGGAGCTTCCATCGGGTGGCCGTCTGGTTGACCGTCTGCGTCTTACGTTCACGGTCGTAATCGCCGACGAGCTGGTAGAGCTTGACGGGCGGCTCGACGATTCGGACGCCGGCAGGGCGGGCAGCCATGGATCCTCCATTCCCGGATCGGCCGGGACCTTCCTGCTCCACGCGGTACTGTGCAGCCGCTTCCGCACCGCCCCGATCGAACGCAGGCGCGCTGAGCGCCGCGGTCGCCATCAGGACGGCTGCCCAGAGGAGTCGCCGATCGGGGAGGGCGGTCATCGAGGCACCACAACGCCGAGGCCGCCCGTTCGCAGCGCTCCGCGGGTGCGGGGCGACGCGCTCCGCGGCGTCACGCCCAGACCCCCGGTATTCGGCATCCGCATCGGGCGCAGACCCCGGGAGCGCCCATGCCGGCGACGGTCGTCCGGTAGCCGTCCCGTAGGATGAGCCTGGCCGCGCAGCCGGGGCATACAGTCCGACTTCCTTCGGGATCCCGGATGTTGCCGGTGTAGACGTAACGCAATCCCCGGTCCATGGCGAGCTTGCGCGCGAAGTGGAGCGTGGCCGCCGGCGTGCGCGGGCGGTCCAGCATCCGATACGAAGGATGGAATGCCGAGAGATGGAGCGGCGTGTTGGGGCCGAGGTTCTCGGCGATCCAGTCCACGAGTGCGCGCAGTTCGTCCGGCTGATCGTTCTCGCCCGGAATGATCAGCGTTGTGAGCTCCAACCAGGTCCGGCCGTCCGCGTGAATGCGGCGCAGGGTATCGAGAACGGGCGCCAGGGCCGCCGCGCAGTTGCGATGGTAGAAACGCTCGGTCATGGCCTTGAGGTCCACATTGGCGCCGTCCATCGCGCCGAAGAACTCCGGATAGGCCTCGGGCTTGATGAAACCGTTCGTGACCGCCACCGTCCGAACGCCGCACGCTCGGGCCGCGCGGGCGACGTCGACGACGAACTCGAGCGACGGGATCGGATCGTTATAGGTAAAGGCGATGCTGGGGCATCGCTCCTGGACGGCCATCCGGGCGATGGCGTCGGGCGCGATCGGCGTGGATAGCGTTCCGTCCTCTGTTGCCGCGCTGATGTGCCAGTTCTGGCAATAGCGACAGGCCAGATTGCATCCCAGTGTGCCGAACGATAGGATCGAGGTTCCGGGCAGGAAATGGTACAGCGGCTTCTTCTCAACCGGATCGATGGCGAAGCCCGACACCTGGCCGTAAACGTCGAGCACGAGACGGCCGTCCACGTTGCGACGGACATAGCAGGCGCCACGCTGCCCCGGTTTCAGGCGGCACTCGCGCGGACAGAGGTCGCAGATAATCCTATCGCCCTCTGTCCGCCAATATCTGGCTGCTGCGGTATCCATGGTAAGGTTGTACTATCATTGAACCATCGACCGGAGGCAAGGAATCGTGGAGGGGTTTCGCCCGCCGGCCGTGGCCGGGTCGTTCTATCCGGCCGTCGCCGATACGCTTCGATCTCAACTCACAGAGTACCTTGCGTTGCCCGGGTGGCGATCCTGTGCGCCCAGGGCGCTGGTCGTGCCGCACGCAGGGTACGCCTATTCCGGGCCGGTGGCCGCCTCGGGCTATCGGACACTGGGCCGCTATCGTAACCGCTACAGCCGCGTTATCGTGATTGGCCCCGCTCATCGCGTACCGGTGCGTGGGATCGCGGTGAGCGGCGCTGACGCCTTCAGGACACCCCTGGGCGATGTGCCTGTGGACGCCCGAATGCGCGAGCTCGCGACCATGCTGCCGAACGTGAACGTCTCGGACCTGGCCCACGAGGCGGAACACTGCATCGAAGTGCAGCTGCCGTTCCTCCAGATGTGCCTTGAGGAGTTCGCGATCCTGCCCCTTCTGACCGGCTCGGCGTCGGCCGAGGACGTTGCCGAGCTGCTGAACGAGCTCTGGGGCGGCCCGGAGACGCTCATCATCGTCAGCACCGACCTCAGCCATAACCATACGCTCGGCACCGCGCGGGTTTTCGACGCCGAAACGGCCCGGGCGATTCTGGCGCTCAATCCTCGAGTGATCGGCGATCGTGGGGCGTGCGGCGCCGTCGCCCTCAACGGCCTCCTCCTGCTGGCCGCTGAACGTGGGATGAGTGTAAGGAAGCTGGACCTCCGGACATCGGCGGACATGGGAGGGGACGAGAGGCGGGTTGTCGGGTACGGAGCGTTCGCCTTCTGCCTCTCGGTCCGATGTGCCGAAGAAGCCCGCGCAGATGGGTGATCTTCTCCTCGCCCTGGACCAGGGCACGACCAGCTCCCGCGCTGTGGTCTTCACCCCGGACGCTCGCCCGCTCGCGATAGCGCAGTACGAGCACCCCCAATCGTTCCCTCGCGAGGGTTGGGTCGAGCACGACCCCGAGGCGATCTGGTCGAGCCAGATCGAAGCCGCACGAGATGCGCTGACGGCGTGCGGCGCCTCGGCGCGCGATTGCGCCGCGATCGGCATCGCCAACCAGCGGGAGACCGTCCTGATCTGGGAGCGGGCCACAGGCCGGCCCATCGCGCCGGCCATCGTCTGGCAGGACCGGCGCACCGCTGCCACGTGCAAGCGGCTGGCCGATCTGGGACAGGAATGCATCGTTCAGGAGCGAACGGGGCTGCTCCTGGACCCCTACTTCTCGGCGTCCAAGATCGCCTGGCTGCTCGATGCCGTCCCGGGCGCACGCGCACGCGCCGAGGCTGGAGCGCTCGCCTTCGGCACAGTCGACACGTTCCTGCTCTGGCGGCTCACCGGAGGCGCCCTCCACGCGACCGATGTCACGAACGCCTCCCGAACGCTCCTGATGGATATCGAGCGGCTGTGCTGGGACGAAGCCATGCTGGAGCTCTTCGGCATACCGCGTCCGATCCTGCCGGAGATCCTGCCCACCGCCCATCGGTACGGGACGGCAACGGAGGACCTGTTCGGCTCGACCGTACCGATTGCCGCGCTGGTCGGCGATCAACAATCGGCTGCCTTCGGACAGGCCTGCTTCGCTCCCGGCATGGCCAAGAACACCTACGGCACCGGCGCGTTTCTGCTCCTCAACGCGGGAGAGGCGCGTCCCCGATCCTCCAGCAGACTCCTCGGAACCCCGGCCTATCGTCTCGGCGAAGCGGCGCCGCGCTACGCTCTGGAAGGCAGCGTCTTCGTAGCTGGGGCCGCGGTCCAGTGGCTGCGGGATGGCCTGGGGATCATCCAGACCGCGGCCGAGGTCGAGGCTCTGGCCGCCTCCGTGCCCGATACCGGCGGCGTCACCTTCGTGCCCGCCTTCGTGGGTCTCGGAGCGCCCCACTGGCGCCCGGACGTGCGCGGGATGATCAGCGGCCTGACACGGGGCGCAACCAGGGCGCACCTGGCCCGAGCAGCGCTGGAGGCGGCGTGCATGCAGACGGTCGGGGTCCTTGAGGCCATGGCCGCCGATGCATCCCGACCCATCGAGACGCTCCGCGCCGACGGGGGCATGGCGGCCAACGACCTCCTCTTACAGATGCAGGCGGACCTCGCCGGCATACCGGTGCACCGCCCGCAGGTGACCGAAACCACCGCACTCGGCGCCGCATGGCTCGCGGGCCTCGGCGCCGGGCTCTATCGCGATACCGCCGAGCTTGCGCCCCTCTGGAAGCCCGATCGAGTGTTCGAGCCGACGATCACATCGGATGAACGGATCGGCATCCGGGATCGCTGGCGTCGTGCGCTCGGCTCGATCGGCGCCGAATCGGAAGCGCCCTGATCCAGCCCCTACTCTTCGGGAGTCAGCGTCACGGTCCGCAGGTTCATCACAGCGCCCCGGGGCATGCTGACAGCCCGGACCGTGATGGTCTGTCGGCCCTCGGGCAGCGTGATGGTATCCGTAAGACGGTCGGTGCGGAACTCCCGCCACGATCCCGTCGGAGCCACCGAGCCTGAGGCCGAGCCATCCACGCCCCGGGATCCGACGCCGATGACATACCGGGATCCCTCGAATCCGGGCGCGCAGGCGTAGGTGACGTCCAGCCGGTATCGGCGCCGTCGATCGGTCTCGATCTCCCAGCTGACGTAATCCGCGGGCCTCGTCCAGTACCCGACCCATTCCTCACCGGCAGGCCCCTCCAGCTGGGCCGAGCCGCGGATCTCCGCGTCGCCGCCGTGGAGGGTCAGCCTGCCCGAGGGGTCTGGACGATACCGCATGGACGGGTCCTCCGCCCGAACCGGGCCGTCGCAGCGGACCTCGACGACAGTGGCGACAGGATCGAGTGTTCGGGGCCTGCTGATGGTGATCGACGGTTCGTCGGTCGCGGCGATCGGGCTCGCGGCAAGACGTTCGCCCGTTGCCAGCACTCGCACCGATCGGACCCGGGAGCGGAGGCCCCGCAGGCTGAGGTCGGCATCGGGCCATCGGAACACGTGCAGGTACAGCCGATCCCCTTTTACCGTACATCGGCCGTCGAAGGAGAGCTGCCGCCACGGGCTGCGGGAGGCGCCGTAGATCGAGGCGCCGTTGGCCTTCATCCACGCGCCGATGCTCCGCAGCCGCTCGACGATGGGCTTGGGGAACTCGCCCAGTTCGGTGGGGCCGACGTTCAGGAGAAAGTTGCCCCCTTTATGGGCGATGTCGCAGAGTTTGTGAATCAGATCCCCGGTCGATTTCCAGTTCGTGTTGTCCCTCGTGTATCCCCAGGTGTCGTTGATGGTCATACAGGTCTCCCAGAGTCGGCCATCGGGGAGCGCCCGGGAGGGGATGGTTTGCTCCGGCGTCGAGAAGTCGGCGGGGAGCTGGTTCCGATCGTTGATGAGGATGCCGGGCTGCAGCTGGCGGATCATGGCGTTGACTTCCTCCGAGCGGAGCTCCTCGGCCGTATGCTCCCATCCGCCGTCGAACCACAGGACGCCGATGGGGCCATAGCCGGTGAGGAGCTCCCGGATCTGCCCCTTCATGTAGTCGATGTAGCGGTTCAGGGAGGCCCCGTCCGCCGGCCGGGTGGTCGTCTCCCACGCCCGTCTCGGCAGGTAGTCCGGGTGATGCCAGTCCATGATCGAGTGATAGAAGCAGAGGCGGATGCCCTGCTTGCGGCATTCCCGGGCGAGCTCCTTGAGCGGGTCACGCTGGAACGGCGTCGCCTTCGTGATGGTCCAGTCCGTCAGGGCGCTGTCGAACATACAGAAGCCATCGTGGTGCTTGCTCGTGATCACGATGTACTTCATGCCGGCCTCACGGGCCATCCGCACCCAGGCGGCCGCATCGAACCGGACCGGGTTGAACTGCCCCGCGAACTTCTCGTAGTCGCGCACCTGCACCTGAGAGCCGCTCAGGTACCATTCGGCCCCTCCTGCGGCGCTGGCGGGCTCCGCGTAGACGCCCCAGTGGATGAACATCCCGAACCGGGCCTCGCGCCACCATCGCGTCCGCTTCTCGAACTCCGCGGGGGTCTCCTTCGGTGCGCCGACCGCGCCCAGGGCCATCGCCAGCCATGCCGCGCCGAACAGCGCCCGCATCGTGCGTCCCGTCGTCCTGTACATCATGGTCTCTCTCCTATCGACGTTCGCCCAGCACGACGTCGAGCTCAGCCTGGGTCTCCGCCGTCGCATCGTCCAGCGCCTGCTTCGGCGTCTTCTTGCCGTAGATGGCGGCATCCACGGCCCGCTGCAGCGCGCCCATATAGTAGGCCTGCACGGGCATCACCGGTCGCTGGTGCTTCGTCTCCTTCAGGATCCGGTAGAACTGATCGAAGCCGCGCACCCGCTTGAGCTCCGCGAAGGCGGGCGAGTTCCTTGCCCCGGGCATGAGGCCCATTTCGCTGCCGATCATCGCGGTGCCCCTGTCGTCGGCGCAGAGCCATCGGATGAGGTCCCAGCCCTCACGGGGTCGCCTCGAGCCGGCAGGCAGGGCCATGCACCAGCCGCCCACCCACGACGAATGGGGCTCGCCAGCGGGCGGCGCCGGGATGAAGGTCATCCCGTAGTCGAGCTCCGGCGCGTATCGTTTGATGTCCTCGATGCCGCTGATATGGAGGCATCGCATGGACATCTGACCGATGTAGAACGGGTCGAGCTGGGCGGTGCCGAAGCCCTGCTGCAGGCTGGTGATCCGGGTGACATCGTACTTCTTCGCGTAGGAGACCATCCATTCGAGGGCCTGCACCACGCGCGGGTGGTTGGCCGTGATCCGATGTCGTTTCTCGTCGTAGAATGAGCCGCCGAAGGCCCAGCCCCAGGTGAACAGGGAGTTGGTCCCCCCGTACTGGGCCCACGGGATAAAGCCGATCCGCGTGATGTTGCCCCCCTGGATCCGGGTCAGGCGTTCGGAGAACCGATCGAGGTCGGCGATGGAGGTCGGCGGCGTGTCGGGATCGAGGCCCGCATCCCGAAAGTCCTTCTTGTTCCAGACGAAGGCGAAGTTGGGGTCGGCGCAGAACGTCATCGCCCAGAGCCGATTCCGATACGTGTTCTGCTTCCAGCAGGGATCGAAGAAGTCCGTCGGCTTGATACCCGATGCAGCGGCCATCCGGTCCAGCGGCTGGAGGGCGCCCCGCTCGGCCCATTCGGCAACCTGAGGGCCGTCGACGAAGATCACGTCCGGCGGTTTGCCAGCGGCGACGCTGGTGAAGAACTTCTGGTTGTTGGACAGGTCGTTGGAGGTGAAGAGGATCCGGAGCTTCACCTTCGGATGCGACCGCTCATAGGCCGCCATGATCTTCTCGATCCTCGGCGTCATCGCGCCGCCCCACGGATGCCAGACCGAGACCACCGTGCGGCCCTGATCGGCGATGTCCGCGCCGTTCCGGGAGCATCCCGGCAGACAGAGGAGCGTGATGATCGCCCCGACCACCGCCCGATGCGCCAGGCGCTGCGCTGCGCCGTCGAGCGCGCGAGGACCCCGTTTTACCATCGAAACACCCTCCAGCCGAACCAAAGGTCCATCAGCCGCACGAGCCAGATCGTGATCAGTGCGCCGGCTGCCGTCCACGAGACGGCGGGTCGCCGGAGCGCCGCCGCGACCGCGGCAATGCGCCGTCGCCATGGCGGGCAGGCGCGGTAGATCAACGCTCCGAACGCCGTACCGAGCAGTCCCGCCGCAACGAACGGACCAAGAGGATGATACCGGACGGAGCCGACCGGATCGCCGCGCCAGAGGCACGCGATCGATCGGGTCATCCCGCACCCAGGACACGGCAGCCCGGTTGCGGTTCGGAAGAGGCACGGCAGGCCGGGGAGATCACCGTAGGCGACGGCTATGCTCGCCAGCAGCGCGGCGAACGCCAGCGCCCCCAGCCAGGCTCCGTTGGCAACCGTGCGCCGCTCAACGGTATTGGAGTCGATGCGCGTTACCGTAGCGCGAACGCCGCGCCGCCGCCAAAGAGCGCCAGGAGAACGATGGCGAGCTTCTGTTCATGCTGAAACTCGAACAGGGCGTAGTACAGTAAGTAGAGGCCGCACAGCAAGCCGACGACCCCTTTCCAGATCTCATCGCGGAACGCATCGATAAGAATAAAGAGCCAGCACCCGAAGCTGACAAGGGCGAGAAGACCCTGAATCAATGTCGTCATCGTCCGTATCTCCCTTTCACTCCAGCCTTCATTACCGATGGGTGGACGTACGGCTTGGGGCACGGGTTTCGCGCCGATTGAGTCTGCCGGCGCACCAGGAGCATGGGGCAGAGGGTCTGTAAGCCGGGTTCTGTATTTGTGTGGCCATCTCTCTGGGATCCCGATTGCTCGAAACCTCATGCGGCTCTACCCGGAGGGTCCGCGGGCCGCCTCAACCCCTCCCTATCGAGCCTTGCTCCCGATGGGGTTTAGCAGGCCGGCCGGTCTCCCGACCGCCGGTGCGCTCTTACCGCACCATTTCACCGTTGCCGCCTCGAGGGCGGCTGTGTCTTTTCTGTGCCACTTTCCGTCGGGTCGCCCCGCCCGGACGTTATCCGGCATCGTGCCCTGTGGAGCCCGGACTTTCCTCTCCGACCCGAAGGCCGGAGCGGCCACCCAACCCTCTGCCCGTGGGATTGTAGCAGATGTCGGCCGCCGGGGTGGACCGGCTGCAGGACAACCCGAGCGCATGCCAGCGATCGGATGGCCTCGTCCGGTGAGCGCATCCGCCGGGACGCGGCGATCTTGCCCGCCGATTCGGCGCTGAGATCGTGATGCCGGACCGCTGACTGGTTATCTACTCTCCTCCCGCGGGTTTGGACAGCCCAGGAACGGGGTTCAGGGCGCGTCGGAATAGACCAGGGGAATCGATCGGGCCATGCCGTAGTCGCTGATCAGGCCGATATCATCGAAATCCCCCATGGGATCTCGGCTGATGCCGCTGGCGTAGAAGCCGACAAAGAGATTATCGTTTTCGGTGCCGTGCACATTGCCAAACCACCGCCCGGCGAAGGCCAGATCGTCTCGGAAACGGCATACGCCGGGGGCTGATCGGCTCTGTGCCCATTCATTGAAGTACCGTCTAGTCAGCCAACCGCCGTTCACGCTCCTGTCGGCCAGACGCATGCAGACGAAATGGCAGGACCATGGCGTCGTCGGGCCAAACAGTCCGCAGGCGAAATAGAGAAGCTGCCCTCCGCCCGGCATCGTTCTGTCGGGTATATGGATGAGCGCCACGCGACTGCTGCCACGCTCGATTCCCTTCTCACCGCCAATCCATTCCATCGCGATCTCTCGAAGGGATCCGTCTCGTTCGACCGCGAACCGGCGAACCTGATATCGGCTCGGATGGCCCTGCGGAATGTCCTGCATCAGGCCGAACCAGACGGTAGGTAAGGCATCTCGTGCGATTCCCTCGGCGACGCCAACGGGCACAACGCTGGCGAAGCCGAGCGAACGCTCCGAGCCGATCTGAACCACGCCGCTCTTGCGGAGCTCCAGCCATCGGAAGGCCAGGGGAGTCTCCTTGCCGCGCCACAGGGTCAGCAGAATACGCCTGCCGACGCGCGCCACCGTAGGTTCCGCCCCCACAGTCCCGCTCAGGATCGTTGCAGTCTCCGCCTGCGCCTGGCCGGTGCGAGATCGGCCGATGAAGCGCACGGCAGCGCCGAGCTCGGTGGGATACGCAAGGATGATCCCCCGTCCCACGGAGGCTGCCGAAGGATCACCGGTTACCCCGCGGCTTTCGATGACGGCTTCAGGGCTCCACGACAGCCCATTGGTTGAGCGGTCGGCGCCGGTCCATTCGCGCATGTAGAGCCGCCCGGGACGCGCGGCGCAGAGACTGGGAGCAGGCTCGGAGGCTTCGGCCAGGGGGAGCGCCTCCCCCTCGTTGAGAGAGGCGCCGAAGAGGACAAGCCGGTCCCGGAGCCCCGTTCCCAGAGTGGCAAGGGCTGGAGCCGTATAGGTCTTGCCGAGGGTGTTCCAATCACCGGCATGCGTCGAGTATCCGTAGTCGATATCGGCTCGAACATGGCGCTCGCCGAAGACGCCGTTCCAGTTCCAGTCGACGAGGGCGCCTTTCCCGTCTGGAGCAGGCTTGATCTTGAAGTGATAGGGAGGCCCGGAGACGGAGATCAGATCCTCGGGCCGAGCCGGCAGATATTCATCCAGGTCCCGCTCGTTCAGGACGATATGGCGCAGTCGGCCGGTGGAGTAACCGATCGCGTTCGGATCGCCGCCGAGCTGATAGGAGTAGGCGTAGTTCATGAGACTCGGGTAGACGGGACACTGGCCGGAGCGCCACCGCCCTGTGTGGTCGAGGCCCAGCTGATGGCCAAACTCGTGGATGAAGGTGGCATACAGGGCATCGCCTCCGCAGCCGCCGCGATCGGCCAGCTCTCCGGCCTGTCCGCCCCCTCCCCGTGCGACCTGCATCCAGTGGGTAATACCGCGATGCTCCCGTGGGTGATGCTCGTCTCCGTTGACGAACCACGGACGGGATAGTTGGGCCACGGGAATCGGCTCCCGAACGATGACGTGCAGCGCGATGCCCCGGGAGCCGTCCGGATTCTTGCTGGGCAGGCTCGCGTAGTAGGCGACGACACGATCCATCTCCGCTCGGAGGCGCTCCTCCGGGAAGTCCTCGAACCGCTGGACCTCACAGATCACATCCTGCCGCACCGGCGAACAACCCAGGGCTTTGAGATCGAGGCCGCCAGGATGGATCTGTCCGGTTTCCCAGCCGTTCAGCAGGCCGTCATTATCGTAGTCGCCGAAAGCCGCGCGCTCGATTTCGGTTCCATTGATCGAGAAGTGGAGGCGCACCTGGTTGCCGTTGAGCGGATCCGAGCTTCGCTGACAACGGACAACATCATCGCGGCCATCTCCGTCGAAGTCCCCCGCCAGCCACGCATAGTCGGTCCGTGCCTCCGTCGCCGGGGGCAGTTCGTTCATCGGCCCGCCCGAAGGAAGGATCTGCCTGCCTGCGAGCGCCTGCGCCGGCGTTCCCTTGCCAAACCGCCCCACGCACAGGCCGTCGCCACGCGCGCTGCGGCCCAACGTCGCAGCCCGGCAGAGCGCCCAGCGAGCGCCGCCGTTCGATTCGATAGCCCACGATAGGACGGTTCCGTCGGGGCGCATCCCCACCAGTCCGGCCGGTCCCGTCCCGTCCAGAGCGCCGGCCGAAAGGCGGACGACAGAGCCGATCCTACCGATCCCGCGGGCCTCGAAGTCGAGCTTCGTTTCCGATGAGTTGTTTCGCAGCCAGACAGCCCTGCCGTCGGAACCCGCGACGACGGCATCCACCCTGCCGTCGTTGTCGAAATCGGCGACAGCCATCAACAGCGGCGCCCGGGGCATCTCGGACTGCGGCATTCGCCCGACGCTGTCCGACGCCTGATAGGTGAGCTCGCCCGGCCTGGCGCCGTGGACCAATCGTAACGCGCCGTCGGGCATGATCAGGAGGACCGCGGCGTTCTCCTTCGGCGCGAATCGGCCGCAGTCTGCGATCACCGCTCCCGCTCCGGCCGATGTGTGGGCCTGGATGGCCGGCATCGGTTTGCCCAGGCGGGACATCCGGACGATGTCGATGATGCCGGCGTCGCCGGGATAATAGCCCACGAACTCACAACGTCCGTCGCCATCGACATCGCCGATCATGCCCCTTCGAGGACTCGGATAATCCGCAAGGAACACGCTGCGTGAGAAGCCGATCTGAGCCGTGGCTGCGGTACCGGCCAGACAGGCCAGGAGAAAGACGCTGGTTACGGCTCGAACGATCGTCATCGTCGCAGGCTCCCGAATGAAGTGCCGCATCGAGGCATCAGCGCCAGCCCCCATTAGCGTTGGAATAGGCCATAATGCGCCGCCAGGGGCGGTTCCTCCTGCATCCGTCGGTACGTCCGGTTACAGCGCGTTCGATGCGGTCGATTCCTCCTCGACCGGGTTGATCAAGCTGCCGATCCCATCGATGGCCACCGTCACGACGTCCCCGGGCGCAAGCCAGCGGGGCGGGACCCGGGCCATGCCCACGCCATGCGGCGTACCCGTGAGGATCACGGTCCCGGCACGAAGGGTGGCGCTCCCGCTCAGGAACTCGATGAGCGTCGGGACATCAAAGATCATGTCCTCGGTGGTCCAGTCCTGCATCACCTCATCATTGATGGTGCACCGAATGGCCAGCGCGTTCGGGTTGGGGATCTCGTCGGCGGTGACGAGACAGGGGCCGAGCGGGGCAAACGTATCGAATGTCTTGCCCCGACACCATTGACCTCCGCCCCATTGCTTCTGCCAGTCACGAGCGCTGACATCGTTGGCGCAGGTATAGCCGAGGACATACTCCAGCGCCCGCTCACGAGAGACGTTCCGGCAGTCTCTGCCGATCACGACGGCCAGCTCGGCCTCGAAATCGACCTGATCGCTCCGGAGCCACCGGGGCAGAAGGATCGGCAATCCGGGATGCTGCACAGCCGCGGGCGACTTCATAAACAGGACGGGATGCTCCGGATACGGCGCGCCGCTCTCCTCGGCATGGCGACGGTAGTTCAGCCCGATGCACAGGAGGGCCGCCGGCTCAACCGGCGCAAGGATCTGCGCGGCCTCGAGGACGTCGTCGGTCGTCACCGGCCGATCGAATGGGCTGCCTTCCATACGGCGGATCCGCCCGTCCCCGCCGATCACGCCCCATGCCGCGCCGCCGTCGGCCTCGCGATAACGAACGATTTTCATGACTGCCTCCTCGCAGGGTAGTGCGCCGTTGTCTACGGCGACGGCTCGACAACCTTCCAGATGCCGACCCAGTCCAGAGTGATCCAGCCGCTGCCCGTCCAGTGCAGACGGGTCTCCGCCTGTCCGCCTGGATGCGTAAAGACGAGGGGAACGGAACGATACGCCTCCGACTGGAACTCCGACCCGGACAGGCTGCGGGTGGAGGTCACCGGAACGCCGCCTCCGACACAGGCATCGACGGAGCCCTGAGCGCCGCCCCCTCCCTTCATACGGAAGAGGGCGACGTACCGTCCGGGCGGCAGGGTATCGTACGGGCCGAAGACCACACACCCCGCCTGCGCGCTGGCCCTGTCGACCCGCAACGCGGTCACGCCCGACGCGGCGCTGTCGGAGACCGGGCCGCCGCCATTATGGGGGAGGCTTTCGCCTTCATAGCGGCCCACGAACTTGAGTGCGCCGCCGGGCATGTCCATCGGAACCTCCTCCGCCGGGATGAGTTCGATGGCGAGGCCGTAGCGGTGTTCGCCCAGCGGCCCGCCGACGATGATCCCGGTATCGCCCCGGATGAGACCACGAAGGACGGCTGTGGCGGTTTCCCATGGCGGGATGGTGAGCGAATCCGGGCGGATCGATCCGCCGGAGCTTCCCGCGCTGGGCTGCAGCGTAACCGCCACGGGCGCGTTGGTGACGTTCTGCACGCTGAAATCGACCTCCAGCTCTCGCCCCGCGATCCCGACGGCTTTGCTCGGAGCGCGGACGAGGAGTTTGCGGCGCTTGAGCTCCTGCCCGTACAGCGCGGCAAGATGGTCGGGGCGGACGGCGACATAGCCGGGCCCGAGCCGCTTCATCACTTCGGACAGGTGGGCAAGATCCGCGCCCCAGTTCAGGACGAAGACGTGGAGGAAGGCGGGTCGCTCCATGGGAGTGATGGCCCGTATCTGTTCGACCATCTGGGCGATGCGCGCTTCCGAGCCGGCGGCCTCGGTCCACCCCGTCACCGCATGGAACACCGGCACTCCGCCGAACGTTGGATAGGTGGCCGAACGATAATCGGCAACGCGTTTGCCGTAGTCGGGGAACAGCGCCCGCAGGCCGGGTATCTGTTCGGCGTAGCGGCGGATCAAATCGGGCCGTGTGGCGTTCATGATCCAGAGCTCATCAAGGCCGCTTCGACGCATGTACCGGGCGGTTTGCTCCAGAAAACCGTCGAACACCTGCGCGCGGACCTCTGGCCGGTAGCGCAGGCCGTAGCTGTCGGGGTAGGTATAGCCGACGCCCGACACGGCGCCCAGAAACGCGTCGTTCGGGGTCGCCGTGGAATAGTAGTACTGGACGATGCCGGGCAGGACCACGGAGGCCGCCGGCGACAGGGTCCATCCCACAGGCGTCTTGCCCCGATACTCCGAAGCCCAGAGCTGCGGGAAGTTCGCCACCGTGAGCACCGGGAGGTTATCGCCATCGGACATGATGAAGGAGAGGTAGACTTTGCGCTCGTCGAGCTTCGGAGGCTGGACGCGTCGGGGCTGCAGATGGGGCACGACGATCCCCGAATGGACGCTGAGGTTCGTGACATCTACCGTGCCTACCAGGTATTTCCCGAACTCGGCGAAAAGCGTCACCCCCGGACCCTCACCCATGCCGACATCCTTGCCCGCCCACGGGTAGCTCAGGATCGGGTTGTTCTGGGGCATCCGGCCCAGGAGTTCCTCGGCGACGGCCGCTTCGGCGTTCGGGTCGCCTTCGGGCTCGGCCCCGTCGATGGGACCGGAGACCCAGAACACGAACGCGCGGTGCTGGGTCAGGTAATCCCGCAGGCCAAGGTGATCGGGCGAACTGCAGGCTGCAAGATGATGGTTCATCCTGGGCCACAGCCGATCGAGAGCCCAGCGGTACGCCTGAGCCCCTCTGGTCCATCGGCCTCGCAGGTCGACTCGGACGGTCAGGTCCGCCTTGCGGAACTCGGCGGCGTACGCCGTGAGCATCCTCGGCGACACGATCAGAAGATCGTCCACAGCTCCGACCATGGTGCCGATGTTCCGGGTGGCCCGAACGTTCGGATCGGTTACCACCAGCCCCTTGATCCGGCTCCGAAAGCCGCTCAACAGATCGGTCCAGCGCTTCACCGGTTTCGTAGAGGTCACCCACCCCTGACGCCGCATCCAGTTGAGCCATGTGGCGTCGGTATCGTTGTACAGGCAGTAGAGGACGGGCTGGCGGCGGTTGATCAGCCCTTGCAGGGCCAGGACCGCGAGCTGCACGTCCGGCGCCTCGCGGGTAAGATCGCAGACGAAGAGGGTCCGGGCCGGCGGCGCGGAGCGGGGCAGGATGTCGGGATAGGGCCGCTTCTCCGTGGATAGCGGGAGGTTGGAGGGTCGGCCGCTCGGTTTGGCCGGCGAGGCGCGAAGCGGGGTCTCGACGATCGCCCCGTCGGCCAATCGGTAGAGCGTGATCGTATCCACTCGGAGACCTGCGATACCCCTCCAGAGGAGCCGAACCTCGAGCTTGCCCGCTTCGGTACGAAAGGCCAGCGGGATCTGAACGTACTGCCCCTTGCGCAGATGCCTGCCCGTGACCTCCAGCGCCGCTCGTTCGGTCCCGCCGAGGTCGGTAGCGGCGTCGAGCCGCGCAATCGAATCGGCCCCCGCCTCGTCGAGGGCTTTCATGCGGACAAAGGCGACGTAGGTTCCGGCCTCGACCGCAAGATAGGGTCCGTAGATCATGTGCCTGCCCGAACGGGCCACGCCGATCCGCGCTTCCCAGACCCGCGCCGATTCCCCGACGGCGCCGGCGACCGCCTTCCCGGTCAGATGCGACGCCCCACCGGCGGCCGCCCAGCGGGCGACTCTGGTGTAGGTCCCGGACGGAAGACGGTCGGGAGCGAGAACCTCAGCGAGCAGCTCCGGTGGAAGGCCCTTCTGGGCGGAGGCGAGTGCGGCCATCAGACACAGCGAGAGTGTGGCGGCAAGGCTGCGCATGCGATAGGCCCTCCAGTTCCCATCGAGCGTTCGGGATGCCGAACGGCTGGATCCCGGGCGGTCTTCCGAAGTTCGTCGGGACGATGATGAAACGGAACGGTGCGGCGATCGTCTATACCGGTGAAGGAGTGATGGTATCTATTATGCACCGGAAGAACAGAACCAATACGCTGTACCGTGAAGAAGCCCGCACGGTGTGGGAGCGCTATCGCCCTCGCGCTCTGGAGTTGCCCGTCGGATGGACGCTGCTCCGCGATACGCAGGTCTGCCTGTGCTACAAACTCCGGGCGTTGAGCGCGGCGCTGGCCGTCACCGCTGGCCTCTTCGCGATCCAGATCCTGATCGCGAAGATCATCGGCGTGCATGAGCCGGTTACGTCGCCGATCGTGATGCTTCTCGAAGCCGTCGCTGCGGTCGCCCTGATCACGCCGCTGGCCATCATCCGGTTCGCGCCGCCGGATCGAGTCGTCCTGGCCCGGCTGAACAAGATGGCGGTGATCCCGCTCCGGCGTCGCTAAGCTGCCCAGGCCCTCCCCGGTCCATACGGGGAGGGCCGAACCGTCAGCGGGCCCACGCGGCCCGGGCGAAGGCGTCCATGTTACCGTAGTCCCGTTTCCACGTGGTGTACATCACCCCCTCAACCCCGCCTATGCCGCGGGCGTCCTGGAGCCAATCCCGTATCTGGGCCACCGGCCGATCGTAGTATCCTGCGATGATCTGCGGGTTGCCGCGGGACGAGAACCATTCCAGGCTCTTGGACCGATTGGCCCAGTTCCAGTTCAAGACGAGCGCCTGCGACGGCAGACCGTTCCACGATTGGGCCATGCCGCCGCGCGCGAAGTAGTACGGGTTTCTGGCGTTGTGGTTGGGATCGAACATATCCGACCATACGGCGACTGCGGCTTCCGGCGCCTCATCCTTGATGATCTGGATACATCGAGCGATATTGTCCGCGAGAAGCTGACCGGAGCTCTTGCCGCTGCCCGCGCATAGAGCGCACCAGCCCGCAACCCGCATCTCGTCGTGGCTGATGAGAACCGTCTTCGGATGGAGCAGGTCCCGAACCCGTCGGATCTCCCGGCGCATGATCGCATCGATGTCCGGATGGGACAGGCACTGGGTGACCCGCCGTCCGTAGATCACAGGACACGCGTAGTAGGAGACCCGCAGGGCCGCGCCGGCCTGGATCCGGCTGCCGGGCGTCAGTCGGATGCCGTCGGGAATCGAGTGGTAGGAAGAGTAGACGCCGGCGTAGGGCGTGCGCCCCATCAAAGGATCCCGTACGGGCTGGAAATCCTGGCCTTCCGAATACACGGTTCCATCGTCGCCCCGAACGATCAGCGGACAACCGTCCCTGCGCACCATGTTCAGCAACCCGATCTCGCTCAGGTCGGCGTCGTCCAGCCAGAGGGCGCCCGCGAAGCGCGTCGTCGTGATCCGCACCTGCGCCTGCGCATTCCCGAGGCTGTTGAACACAGCCCGATAACAGGTCCAATCGCCATCCCGCGCCAGGGTCCATCGCGGATAGCTGAGCGGTTGATTGCCGTCTCCGACGATCCATCCTTGCAGCGCCGAGGGGGTGGGGCAGTTCGCGGTCCTGGCCCACACCGAAAGGAGGTACTGACGAAACGGCTGCACCGCAACGCGTTGCGCAAGCGACACCGTCACGGGAGCTCCATCCTCCCCGTCGATCCGGATCGCCTGCGCGCCGCTCCGTCCGCCGGTCGGATCCAGGGACAGGGCGGGCGCGGCCGGCGGTTGCACGCTCCATCCGGCAGGTCCTCCGCCGTCCCCCTGTTCGAAGCCGCCGTTGACCAGCTTCGCTGCCGGATCGGGGGCAAGGACGGCCAGATCGCCCTGGACTCGAAACAGCGCGTCCCGGACGGGCAGCGGTTCGACAAGGTCGGGATTCTGGCGCAGGATCGTCGCCGGAGCCATCACGGAAGGGACGATCTCGATGCCGCGCCTCTGCGCCACATCGAGCAGCTTCCCGAACCGTTCTCGATCGAGGGCGGTCGGTTCGCCGCCAACGCCCAGGGAGCCCTCCGTCAATACCGCGCCGTTGTAGCCCAGATCGGCGGCCTTGTTCAATGCGGCGCACGCGTTGTCGACTCCGCCTGGCGCGACGAGCTGGGTATGGAGGAAGAACCAGCGTCTGGCCGTCATCGGATCCTGCATCCGCGCGACGCCCGGGATCGCGCCCATCGCAAGGGCCAGTACGGCGGCGATGACACCGCCTGTGGCATGGACTCTTCGTTTCATCGTAATCGTACCGGACTCCTCGGACGAGCGCGTGGCTGGGTAGGGCGGCCCGGCTCACCGTACCATACGGGACCCTTCGCCGTTTTCGTCGCGAGCGACATGGGTCGGATCGCCCTGTGCGGGTAGTGCGAGGACCGGGTACGCTCCCTGGGCCGCACCGCCCCCTGCGACGCCTCCGACCTCCTTGTGGTATGATCGGCCGAGTTCCCTTCCTGCGGCAGGCGGGCCCGCCTCGGCAGCGCTAACCTCCCGCAGGCCCGAAAACCGCCGGGGTTAGCGGCGAATATTGAGATCAGACATGCCCGAAGAGTTGACAGAATATG
>JAANMY010000656.1_pt1 | contig 47274 bp, 43 predicted proteins | sample 7279691 | NCBI WGS metagenome assembly JAANMY01 (sample SAMN14094543, study PRJNA606508) | bioreactor metagenome | isolation source: A lab-scale SPAN reactor treating ammonium-rich wastewater day 388 | place: Ireland: Galway | collected 2018-02-07 | reverse complement strand
GCGATCGCGGCCGGCTGCAGCTCGGTGCGCCACTTGTCGGCGACCGACTCGCTCGAGTCGAGCACGAGCGCCACGACCAGCGGTCGCTCGTCGCGGCGGACGAGCAGGCCCTCGACGGCGCGGCCGTCCTCGAGGATCGCCACGTCGTGCGCGGTCAGGCCCTCGGCGGGAGCGCCGGTCAGTGGATCGTGGGCCCAGAGCGAAAGCGTGCGCGGCAGCGAGCCCTGGAACAGCAGGAGTGCGGCGACGGCGACGTGCAGCACGTTGGATCCTCCCGTGCCCGGGAGGAGCTTAGGCCTCCTCGGGCAGGGATTCCACGAGCGCCGCGAAGCGCGGGTCGGCGCGCAGCGAGTCGAGGTTGGTGTCGTGCTCGAGCCAGCCGCGCTGGCGCAGGCCGCCGGCGACGGCGCGGGCGAGGCAGTCGATCGCGCGTTCGGGCTCGGCGGCCAGGGCCAGGATGCAGCCGACGTTGTAGAGCAGCATCGGGTCCTCTGGCTCCAGCGCGACGGCCCTCTCGGCCAGCGCCAGGCCGCGCTCGCGCTCGCCGAGGGCCACCAGGCCGTTGGCGGCCATGTAGAGGGCTCGCGCGTCCTCGGGCTCGCGCGCGGCCTGCGCCTCGGCCAGCGCCACGCCGCGGCGGCGGGCGGCCGTCGCGTCCACGGGCCGCGCGAGCGCCTCGTACACCTGTGCCACGAGCAGCGGCGACTGGAAGTCCTCCGGGCGCACCCGGGCGGCGGCCTCCCACTCGCGGGCCGCGTCCGACAGTCGCCCCTGGGCGAAGGCGTCGCGGGCGCGGAAGTAGTGGGCCTCGAACAGGTCGGGATCGAGCCGCACCGCCTGCTCGAACGCGCGCTCGGCCTCGGCGTGGCGCCCGTCGAGCGAGAGCCCCATGCCGCGCGAGGCGTGGGCCTCGGGCAGCGCGGGTTCGAGCTCGAGCGCGCGGCGGCTGGCCTCGCGCGCGTTCCGCAGCGTGTGCGCGTCGCGCCGCACGTAGAGGTAGAGGAAGAAGCCGCAGTCGGCGAGGCCAGCCCAGGCGCGGGCGAAGCGCGGGTCCGCCTCGAGCGCCTGTTCGAACAGGCGCTTCGCGGCTTCGACCGCGTGGCGGCTGTAGCGGTAGTACTGGCGGCGGGCGCGATGGTAGAGCTCCCAGGCGCGCAGCTCGGTGGTGCCCGAGCGGGGCCCGGCGGCGAGCCGCACCTCGAGCGCCTCGGCGACCTGGCGCGCGATCTCGTCCTGCAGCGCGAACACGTCGTCGAGGTCGGCCTCGTGGCGGAAGGCCCAGAGCTGCGAGCCGTCCTCGACGTCGCACAACTCGACCGCGACGCGGACCCGCGGCCCCGCCCGGCGCACGCTGCCGTCGAGCAGCACCGAGGCGCCCAGCCCGCGTCCGAGGTCGCGCAGGTCGGGCCTCGGCCCGGCAGCGGAGCGCGCCGAGAACGCCATCGCGCGCGAGATCACGCGCAGGCCCGGCAGGCCGCGCAGCGCGAGCAGGATCTCCTCCGCGAGGCCGTCGCACAGCCAGCCCTGGTCCTGCTCGCGGCTCATGTCGACGAACGGCAGCACGGCGACCCTGCGCTGCGGGACGCCGTCCGCCGGCAGCCGCAGCAGTGCGCGGCCGACGTCCTCCGCGCTGATCGTGCGCCGCGCCAGGTCCTTCTCCAGGCAGGCGGCGACCACGGTGCCGAACTCGGCGGGCAGGTCCGGCCGGCGCCGGGCCACGGGCTCCGGTGCCTCGCGCAGCACCGCGGCCACCAGGTCGGCGGGCGTCGCGCCGCGGAACGGCGGCTCGCCGCAGGCCATCTCGTGCAGCAGCGCGCCGAGCGCCCACACGTCGGCACGCGGGTCGGGCGGCGCGCCGCGCAGGCGCTCGGGCGACATGTAGCACGGCGTGCCGCCGCCCACGAGCGGCAGCGGCGGGTACGGCGCGGTGGGCGAGTCGGGCGACACCGAGGCCGGCTCGACCGGCTGGAACGAGGCGAGGCCGAAGTCGAGCACGCGGGCCTGGCCGGACTCGTCGACCATCACGTTGCGCGGCTTGAGGTCGCAGTGGGTGAGGCCGCGACGATGGGCCGCGGCGAGCGCGGCGGCGACGCCGCTGCCGAGGCCGACCAGCGCGGCGAGCGGCAGCCCGCCCGGGGGGATGCGCTCGGCGAGGCTGGTGCCGCGGACCAGCTCGAGCGCGAGGAAGCGCACGCCCTCGGCCTCCTCGATCGCGTGGATGCCGACGACGTTGGGATGCTCCAGGGCCGCGGCGGCGCGCGCCTCGCGGGTCAGCCGCTCCAGCCACTCGGGGTCGTCGGCCCGCGCCTCGGGCAGCACCTTGAGCGCCACCTCCCGGTCGAGCTTGCGGTCGTGGGCGCGCCAGACGACGCCCATCCCGCCTTCGCCGATCTTCTCGATCAGCGCGTAGTGACCGAGCTCCGCGCCCGCCTGCAACGGCATCGGCGGCCTCCGGGAAGAGTCTAACGCCGCCGCGTGTAGGATCGCGCGATGCATCGACTTGCCCTCCTCCTGCTCTTCGCCGCGGCGCCGCTCGCGGCGGGCCAGGCCGCCCCCGAGCCGGCGGCGACGTCTTCGCCGATGAGCGTGCGGGCGCTGCGGCTGGGGCCGGGAGCGGACCTGAAGCGGGAACTGGCGCGGTTCGCGCGGGAGAGCGGGATGCGCGCGGGCATCGTGGTGACCTGCGTCGGCAGCCTGACGCGAGCCGTCCTGCGGCTGGCCGACCAGCGGGAGGCCACGACGTTCGAGGGGAAGCACGAGATCGTGTCGCTGGTCGGGACGCTGTCGCCCGACGGGGACCACCTGCACCTCGCGATCAGCGACGCGACCGGGCGCACCGTCGGTGGCCACCTGATGGACGGCTCGCTCGTCTACACCACCGCCGAGATCGCCCTCGGCGAGCTCGAGGGGCTGGCTTTTTCGAGAGAGGTCGACCCGCGGACGACGTTCAGGGAACTCGTCGTGGGGCCCCGGCGCTGACGGCCCCGGGGGACGTCAGCGCGGGGCGACCCAGTAGCCGCGGCGGGCGTGGACGCGGGCGCGGCCCTTGCGGAGCTTGACCTCGAGGCGGTGCCATCCGGGCTTCGCGTCGGGCGGCGGCTCGTAGCGCAGCACGTAGCGGGCGGCGAGCGTCGCCGCGATGCGGTCGAAGGCGCCGCCGAGCATCGCCAGGCTGTTGGCGATCCAGACCCGGCCGCCGGTGGCTTCGGCGATCGTGTCGAGGTCGGTGCGTTCCTCCAGCGCGCGCAGCGGGCGGCCCGGGCGGGCTTCTCCGTCACGCAGGGTGACGATGTGGACGAGAGCCGACGTGCGGGAGGCGACCGCCTTCAGGTGGGCGCCATCGAGCACGCTGGTCGTGTCGCGGCCGTCGGTGAAGACGATCACCAGCGTGCGCCCGCCGGGGTCGGCGAGGGCCAGCGCCGCCAGGAGCGCGTCGTGCAGGGACGTGGCGCCCTGGGCCTCGAGCTCGCCGAGCGCGCGCAGCACCCGGCCCCGGTCCGTGCCCGGCCGCGCCAGCCAGCGGATCTCGGTGGAGAACGCGAGCAGCCCCGCAGCGTCGTTCGGCCGGAGCGCCGCCAGCAGGCGCTCGCCGGCCCGCCGCAGGGCCCGGCGGCGCTCGCCGGTGAGGCTGCTGCTGGCGTCGAACACGAGCAGCACCTGCGCGGGCAGCACGTCGGCAGCGACGAGTTCCACGGGCCGCACGACGCCCTCGTCGCGCAGCTCGAAATCGGTGGCGGTCAGGCCCTCCACCGGATCGTCGCCGCGGGAGACGAACACGTCGACGTACGCGGCCTCGACGGCGACCCGGAACTCCGGCACCTGCGCGCCCAGCGAGGTGGCCGCCATCGCCAGCGGGACGAGCGCCGCGACGCCGGGCCTCATCGCGCCGACTCCTCGCGCAGTTCCTCGATCAGCTCCTCGACGCGGGCCGCGTTGCCGCCGAAGTAGTTCCACTGCGGGTCGAAGGACTCCGGGCGGCGCGCCAGCGCACGCTCGGCGATCTGGCGTGCCTCCGCAGTCGCGCCGCGCAGCAGCAGCGAGTGGGCCAGCGCCAGCGCCGCGGCCTGGGCGTCGGGCTCGAGGGCGAGCGCGGCCCGGAAGGCGGCTTCGGCTTCCGGGGCCCGGCCGGCGCTCTCGTGGACCTGCCCCAGCGAGACGAAGGCGAGGTAGCGGGTGCGGGCCGGCACCTCGTCGCGGGTGGCGGGCTCCAGCGCGATCCGGGCCTCGTCGAGATGGCCGAGCTGCCACTGCACGCGCCCGAGGTGGACCCGGGCCAGGGCGTGGTCCGGCGCGGCGGCGACTGCGGCGGCCAGCGCGTCGCGGGCGGCGCGCAGATCGGGCAGCGGGCTGCGGTCGGTCAGCCGCGCCTGCTTCTCGTGGCTGGCGCCACGGGTCAGCAGCAGCTCGGCGTCTCCGGGAAACAGCGCGAGGCCGTCGCGCAGCCACCAGTCGAGCGCCTCGTCGAGGCAGGCATCCCACTGCGCGCGCTGTGCCATGGCGAGATGGAAGCGGCGCGAGAAGCCGGCCGAGCCGGGGCGCGTCGCCAGCAGTCGTGCGAAGTCGGACGCGCGGCGGGCGTGGCGGCCGGAGCAGGTGGGGACCTGCTCGACCACGACGTTGGGCGCGCGCGCCGCGACGTCCGCGTCGAAGTGCAGCATCGCCGCGGCGCGCAGCGGGAAGGCGTCCAGCACGTCGTCGGGGCAGTCCGGGCACGAACGCAGCGCCCGCGCCCGCTGCTCCATCACTTTCCAGGCGGCGTCGACCGCGTCCCACGGCACGTCTCCGAGGTCGCGGACGGCTTCGAAGTGCCGCCCCTGCGCGTAGAGCCAGACCGCCCGCTCGTAGCGCGCGTCGAACAGCCGGTCCGAGCCCCGGCTCTGCAGGGCCGCGAGGGCGAGTGCCAGCACGACGACCAGGGGGATGGACGGCGGGCGCATGGGGTCGTCCCATCCTACGCCCGGGCAGACGGGCTCCGGCTCAGTCCTCGACGGTCAGGTAGGTGTAGCCCTCGAGCGCCTCTTCGTAGCGTCGCATCAGGCGGCCCGACTCGGCCATGGTCAGGCGCTTCTCTCGCAGCGCACCCTCCACCGAGCGCCGCACGCGGGAGACCAGGTCGTCCTTCGAGTACTGGACGTAGGACAGCACCTCGGTCACGGAGTCGCCCTCGACGACGTGGTCGACGCGGTAGTCCTCGCCGTCGATCCGGACGTGGACCGCGTCGGTGTCGCCGAACAGGTTGTGCAGGTCGCCGAGGATCTCCTGGTAGGCGCCGACCAAGAAGCTCGCGATGTAGTACGGCTCGCCGGGCTGGACCGCGTGCAGCTCGAGGAAGTGCTTGACGTCGCGCAGGTCGATGAACTCGTCCATCTTGCCGTCGCTGTCGCAGGTCAGGTCGGCGAGCACCGCCTTGCGCTGCGGCGGCTTGTGCAGCCTGTGGATCGGCAGGGTCGGGAAGAGCTGGCGCACCGCCCAGTGGTCGGGCAGCGACTGGAACAGCGAGAAGTTGCAGTAGTAGGTGTCGGAGAGCTGCTTCTCCAGGCCCTCGAGCTCGTCGGGCACGTAGGAGAGGTCGCGGACGATCTTCAGGATCCGCTCGCAGGTGGCCCAGAACAGCTCCTCGACGCGGGCCCGCGCCCGCAGGTCGAGCACGCCCAGGTTGAAGGCGGTGATCGCCTCCTCCTTGATCTGGAGCGCGTCGTGGTAGGCCTCCTGGAAGTTCTTGCGCGAGACGCCGTCGTAGGTCTCCCACAGCGAGCGGATCACCGCGGGCTCGTCGGCGGTCGCCGGCACGGGCGCCTGGCCGGCGAGGATCTCGTTGGTCGCCAGCACGTTGAACACCAGCACCGAGTGGTGGGCGACCAGTGCGCGGCCCGACTCGGTGACGATGTCGGGATGGGGCACGCCGCGGGCGTTGCAGGTCTCGGCGATCTGGGAAACGATGTCGGCCGCGTACTCCTGCAGCGTGTAGTTGACCGAGGAGTGGAAGTTGGTCTGGCTGCCGTCGTAGTCGACGCCGAGGCCGCCGCCGCAGTCGAGGATGCGCATGTTGGCGCCCAGCGCGTGCAGCTCGACGAAGATGCGGCTGGCCTCGCGCAGCGCGTCCTTGACCGCCCGGATGTTGTTGATCTGCGACCCGATGTGGAAGTGGAGGAGCTGCAGGCAGTCGAGCATGCCGAGCGAGCGCAGCTTCTCGACGGTCGCCACCATCTCCGCCGTGGTGAGGCCGAACTTCGAGCGGTCGCCGGTCGACTCCACCCACTTGCCGGCGCCCTTGGTCGACAGCCGCGCGCGCACGCCGATCACCGGGCGCAGGTCGAGCTCGGCCGCGGCGGCCAGGATCGTGTCCAGCTCGCCCATGCGGTCCATCGTGATGACGACCCGCCGGCCCAGCTTCTGGGCCAGCAGCGCCGTCTCGATGAACGCCTTGTCCTTGTACCCGTTGCACAGGATCAGCGCCTCGGGGTCGTCGTGCAGCGCGAGCGCCACCAGCAGCTCGGGCTTGGAGCCGGCCTCGAGCCCGAGGTGGAACGGGCGGCCGAACTCGATCAGCTCCTCCACGACGTGGCGCTGCTGGTTGACCTTGATCGGGTAGACGCCGCGGAAGGCGCCCTTGTAGTCGTTCTCGACGATCGCCTGCTGGAACGCGCCGAAGAGCTGCTCGACGCGCCGGCGCAGGATGTCGGAGAAGCGGATCAGCAGCGGCAGGTTGCAGCCGCGGCTGCGCAGGTCGTCGACCAGTTCCTTGAGGTCGATGGCCGCGGATCCGGGTCCGCTCGGGGTGACCTGAACGTTGCCGTTCTCGCCGATGGTGAAGAAGTCCCGGCCCCAGCCGTTGACGTTGTAAAGCTCGAGTGAGTCCCGGACCGTCCACGCGCGGAGCTCGGTCTGCAATTCGCCCTGCCACCTCCTGCGCCTCGCGGCGCGCGCGGATTCTAGCGCCCGCGCTCCTGCTGTCCACAGAAAAACGGGCCCGGGCCGCAAATAGTTCCGCGGCCCCGGCCCGTCACACGGGCGTCGAGCGACGCCGAACTAGCGCGCCAGCTCCTCGTCGATGATCTGCGCGAAGGCCGAGAACGGCAGCGCGCCGGCGATCTTGCGGCCGTTGATGAAGAAGGTCGGCGTCGAGCTGACGCCGTAGTAGGCCGCCTCGGCCAGGCTCTTGCGGATCTGCTCCTCGTAGCGTTCCGAGGAGTAGCAGGCGTCGAACTTCGCGCCGTCCACGCCCTGCTTCAGCGCCAGGCCGCGGATCTCGGCGTCGGAGAGGTCGTTCGCCTCGAGCAGCAGCGCGCGGTGCAGCTCCCAGAACTTGCCCTGCTCGCCGGCGCAGTGGGACGCCTTGGAGGCGAACGGCGCGCGGGTGTGGAAGTCGAGCGGGTAGTCGAGCGAGACCAGCCGCACCTTGCCCGCGTACTTCGTCATCACCTCGTCCACCGTCTGCTGGGCCCGCTTGCAGAACGGGCACTGGTAGTCGGTGAACTGGATGATCGTGACCCGGGCATCGGCCGGCCCCAGGCTCGGCGCGGCCGCGGGAAGCGGGATCGCCGTGCGCGGCGGATCGAGGGCGATCTTGACGCCGTGCTTGCGGAACAGCTCGCCCCGGTACGCCTCCATCCGCTCCTGGGCGCCGCGCTGGCGCAGGAAGCGCTCGATCTGGGGCAGCACCGCCGCCTTGGGCTGGTTGCCGAGCCGGGGGTTGTTCTTGTTCTGCTCGTAGAGCGCGTCGACCTCGGCCGCCGCCGGCGCGGGCACCTTCGCCTCGACCTCGGCCGCGAGCAGCGCCTCGCGGGTCACGCCCCGGGCCTTCGCTTCGGCGTCGATCAGCTTGTCGAGGGTCAGCTTGTCGAGCGCCATCCGCCGCAGCTCGTACTCCTTGTCGCGCAGTTCCGCGAGCGGGCCGACGATCTCCTTGTCGACGTCGGCCAGGGTGACCCGGAAGCCGGGGCCCTCGGCGACCACGGTGCTGGTGCCCGACCCGGTCGCGGGGGTGGGGGCGGCCTTCGCCTGGGGCTCGGCCGCGCAGGCGGCGGCGGCGAGGCACAGGGGGAGCAGGAGCGCGGCGGTCCGCGCGGGAGACGAGTGCAGTCGCATATCCGTTCAGCGTACACGATCGGCGGCCCGTGGCACACTCCGGGGGCCATGCGCCGCCTGCTCGCCGTGGCCGCCCTGCTGGCGCTCTTCGCGCTGGCGCGCGGTCCCCTTCACCGGGCCACCTTCGCGCTGCCGGTGTCGAACGACGACGCGATCCCGCTGCTGATCGCCCGCCACCTGCTCGCGGGCGAGGCCGCCACCATCCTGTGGAACCAGCCCTACAACGGCACCCTCGACGCGTTCCTGCTGGCGCCGCTGCTGGCCGCGCTTCCGCACCACGCCGGGTTCCGGCTCTACGAGCTGCTGTGCGCGCTGGCGATGGTGGCGCTGTGTTTCGCGCTCGCGCGCCGGGCCGGCGGCGAAGCGGCCGCGTGGTCGGCGGCGGCGCTGGCCGCGATCGGCACGCCGTACGCGGCGCTGATGGCGGCCACCGGGCCGACGCCCAACTTCCTGGTCCCGCTGCTCGTGGGCCTCGTCGCGCTGTTCGGCTATCGCGAGCGCGAGCGGGGCGACGCCTCGCCGTGGTTCGCCTGCGGCGTCGGCCTCGTCGCCGGGCTCGCGGTGTGGGACTCGGCGCTGGCGGTGCCGCAACTCTTCGGCGCGGCCCTCGGGCTGCTGCTGCTGGGCCTGCGGCCGCGGCCGCGGGTGCTCGCGGCGCTGGCGCTGGGGGCCGCTCTGGGCGCCTCGCCGCTGCTGCTCGCGCGCGCGGTCGGCGCTTCGGCGGCCAGCACCGTCACCGACACCCGCCCGCAGTGGCTGTGGGCCGACGGCTTGCGCGACCTCGGCCACGCGACGGCCGGCCTCTCCGGCCTGGAACTGGCGCTGGTGATCGACGGCCCCGAGCGCGAGACGCTGCCCTTCGCTGCGCGGGCCGCGCTGGGTGCGGGCCTGCTGGCGACGCTCGCGGCCGGCGTGACCCGTCGCAGCGGCCTGCCGCTGCTGCTCCACGCGCTGGCACTGGCCGGCGCCTTCGCGTGGTCGCGGCGCACGGGCCCCGACGAGGTGCGCTACCTCTACGGGCTGCTGGTGCCCGGCTACGCGCTGGCGGGCTGCGGCCTGGCGCGGCTCGCGGGGGCGAAGTGGACGTCGGCGCGTGGTGCAGGCGCTGTCGCCGTGGCGCTGGCCGTCGCCGCACCGTGGGTCCACGGGCACTGGCGGCTGGCCGAGGTCTGGAGCGACCCGGCGCACGCCGCGCGCGTGTGGCAGGTGCCGCCGGTCGCGCCGGCCGTCGCGGCGCTGCAGTCGGCCGGCTCGACGAGCGCCTACGCCAGCCTCCAGTTCGCGGGCCGGCTCGGTCTCGAAGGCGGCTGGGGCGTGCGCGCTTCCCAGGCGTGGAACGAACGCATCCCCGACGACCCGCTGCGATTCCGCGACGAGGTCGACCTCGACCCCGGTGCGTCGTGGGTGCTGCACCCGCACCTCTCGCGCGGCATGCCGCGCGCGGGCGGCTTCCGCGCGCTGCTCGCGAGCCAGGGCGTGCGGGCGCGCGAGACGGCGGCTGGCGAAATGGTCGTGTTCCACGGCTTCGAGGGGCCCTGGGACGAGCGCCGCTCGCTGCCGGCGTCGCAACTCTCCGTCGAGCCGCTGTCCGGGGGCCGTCCGCTGCCGTCCGTCGTCGACCGCGATGCCGCGAGCGGGTGGATCTCGCCGACCGGGCTCGCTCGCGGCGTGGGCCTGCGGGTGCGGCTGGCGACGCCGCAGCCGGTCGCCGCGCTGGTGCTGGTCGTGGGCCTCGACGCCGACGTCGAGGAGGTCGCCTGGAGCGCGTCGCTGCGGGCGACAGCGGAGGCCCCCGGCGAGATCGTCGCCAGCGGTCCCGCCCGCTTCGGCCTGCGCTTCTGGAACGGCGCGCCGCGCGCGGGGCGACAGGGCGCGATCGTCGTGCCGCTCGGCGGGCGCGAGGCGGCGGCCGTCGACTGGGTCGCCCAGGCCCCCGGGCCGCCGCTCGACCTGCGCGAGGTGTTCGTGCTGGCGCCCGGCGCGCCGGTTGCCGAGGGCGGCGAGGCGCAGGCGCGGCAGGCTCTCTCGGCGGCCCGCGACGGAACCTGGCGGGCCGCGGCCTCGTCTTATGCCGAGGCAGCGCGGGAGGCCCCGGAGCGGGCGTCGTTCCACGCGGCCCGGCTGCGCGCCGAGTGGCGCGCAGGGCGCCGGCAGCGGCTCGACGTGGAATCGCTGCCCGACGGCGCGCCAGGGGAGTGGGGCAGGTCGAGGCCGGAGTGACGCTGACGACGACCGGAAACGCACGCGGGGGACTGTTCCTCAACGCGATCGCCTTCGTGCGCGAGCACCACGGGGTCGCCGCCCACGAGGCCGTCGTCCGCGCCCTGCCCGCGGAACTCGCGGGCCCGTTCCTCAGCCCGCCCGGCGAGGCCGCGTGGCGGCCGCTGTCGGCCCTGGCGGCCTACATGGAGACGGCGCAGTCCCGACTGGCCCCCGGCGACGAGGAGTTCTGGCGCGGGATGGGCCGCTTCGGCGGCGCCCACGACCTGCGCGCCCGCGCGGTCGCCTGGATGCTGCAGACGATCGAGATCGCGGCGCGCATGGCGCCGATCGCGTGGCGCTCGTACTACGACGTGGGCCGCCTCGAGGTCGCGAACCGCGACGCCGCTGGCGCCACGGTCCGCCTCCACGACTTCGCCCCGCGCCGCAGCCTCTGCGTGCGCATCCACGGCGCCCTCGAGGGCCAGATGGCCGGCCGCGTCCGTCTGCGCGAGACGTCGTGCGCGGCGCGCGGCGACGCCTGCTGCGAGTGGCAGGCCGCGTGGGGGGCGAGCGCGGGGCGCTGATCGCGGCTCAGCGCACGTCGGCGGCCGCGAGCAGGCGCTGGAAGGCGCCACCGGCCGCAGCCAGCGACTCCCAGCGGCCCTGCTCGACGACCCGGCCGTCCTGAAGCACCAGGATCGAGTCGGCATTGCGCAGCGTCGACAGCCGGTGCGCCACGACCACGACCGTGCGGCCGGCGAGTGCCTCGGTCAGCGCCTGCTGGATCTCCCGCTCGGTCCCGAGGTCGATCGCCGCCGTGGCTTCGTCGAGGATGACGAGGTCCGCCTTGCGCAGCAGCGCCCGCGCGATCGACAGCCGCTGACGCTCGCCTCCGGACAGCCGAACCCCGCGGTCACCGATCCGTGTGTCGAGGCCCTCGGGCAGGGCCGCGAGCAGCGGAGCCAGGCTGGCACGTCGCAGCGCGTCCCGCACGGCTTCGTCGCCGGGCGGCTCGTCCAGGCCGAACACGACGTTGTTGCGGAGGCTGTCGTCGACCAGCCACACCTCCTGGCTGACCACCGCGACGCGGCGGTGGAACGAGGACAGCGAGAACTCGCGGACATCCACGCCGTCGACCCGGATGACGCCGGGCGGACACTCGTAGAGGCGCGCCAGCAGGTTCGCCAGCGTCGTCTTGCCGGCTCCCGTCGCCCCGGCGATCCCGGTGGTGCGCCCGGCGGGAAGGAAGGCCGTGAGGCCGCGCAGCACGGGGCGCTCCCCGAACGCGAAATGAAGATCGGCGATCTCGATCCCGCGCCGCACGCCGGTGAACTCGCGAGGCCCGCCGGTCACGAAGGGCTTTCCCGCGTCGTCGAAGACGGCGCGGAGTTGCTCGACGGCCGGCTCGAGGCGCGCCGCCTCGGCGCGCGCGCGGCCGAACACGCCGAGCAGAGGCACGCCCTGACGCGCGATCAGCAGGAACGCGCACAGCGAGGCCAGGGTCGTGGTGGCCTCGGTCGCCGCCAGCGCGACGGCCGCGACGGTGGTCCCCAGCAGGGCCAGCAGCAGCAGCGCTTCGCCGAGCGGCCCGACGCTCCCAGCCAGCGCGCTCCGGGTGAACGCGGCCTGTCGTACCTGCTCGGACCGGGCGTCGAACTCGGCTCGGGCTTCAGCCTCGCGCGAGACGACCTTGACCAGCGACAGGGAGGCCAGCAGGTTGAACGTGCCGCGCGCCAGCCGGCGCTCGGTCGCTTGGGCCGTCCGCGAGGCCTCGCGCAGGCGGCCGACCAGACGCGCCGCGAGCCGGTGGACGAACGGCACCACGACCGCGGCGACCAGCGTGAGCGGCCACGAGATGGCCAGCAGCACGGCCACGTGGGCGAGCAGCCGCAGCGCGCCGGCCAGCGTGCTCTCGATCGCGCGGACGCCCTCGGCGACGGCCGCCGCCTGGCCGAGCATCGCGGACAGCTCGGCCTGGGAGGTGCGGTCGAAGTAGAGCTTCCCGAAGGACAGCAGCCGTGCCATCACGTGGCTGCGGGCACGCGACGCGTAGCGGAGGCTGCGGTCGGACAGCGCGATCGCGGCCGCGTACTGGACCCCGATGCGGACGACGATCGCTGCCAGCAGCAGGCCGACCAGCAACAGGAACGTGCCCCGGTTGACGAGGCCCCGCGCGAGGAGGGCGTCACGCGCGGCGGGCAGCGAGGACAGGCCCGGCCATCGCCAGGCGCCCTCGAAGTCGCCGCGGGCCACCCCTTCCGAGAGCGGCACGAGCAGCGCGAGCGAGAACGCGTCGAGCGCGGCCACGATCAGGCTCAGGCCCAGCGGCAGCGCGAGGTGCCACGGGCGGAATCCGAAGGCGGCCGCGAAGCTCGCCAGGAACGCGCGGGCGTCGCGGCTCGGGGCGGTCACAGCAGGCGTTCCCACTCGAATCGCAGGTGGTCGCGGGCGGGAGCGACACGGCCCTCCAGCTTGTCTAGGTAGAGCCGCTCGTTGACCGACGGGTCGCGGGACAACCCCGGCGTGGCGCTGTCGGCGACGTCGGAGGCGCGGTAGACCCAGACCGTCGCCGGCAGCGCCACCTCGCGGTAGAGCTGATTGCGGGCATCGCGATACGTGTAGTCCGTGCCGAGGTGGCCGGCGAAGTCCTCGTCGAAGCCGCCGGCCCTCCAGAAGTCGGCTCTCCGGATCATGTGGACGGAGAACGCCGTGCGCGCCACGCGGCCGTTCCACTTCTTGCGCCGGGGAAAGCGGCACCAGGCTCCCGGGTCGATGCCCCAGCCGATGGCGCGGACCAGTTGCCGCAGCTCTTCGGCGGGGAACACGTGATCGATGTCGACGAAAAGTATCCACTCGGTGGCGGCGACGTGGGCGCCCAGGTTGCGCGCTCCGCCGAGGTTCCACGCGATGTCCTGACGGATACGGTAGAGGCTGACCCAGGACGGGCAGCCGCCCTTGAACACCTCGATCGCCGGTGTTCGCGGGGAGCCGTCGTCGACCACGAGAAAGCGGACCTGGCTGGCGACGTCGTCGGGCAGCGAGTTCCAGAGCGCCAGGTGCTCGGCGAGCATCAGCGGCTGCTCGTAGTAGGGCACGATCAGCGACACGACGGCCTCCGTCTCCGGCTCGACGCCCGGCGCCGCGGGCACCGGCTGTGGCACCGGCAGCGGCGGTGGCGGCCATCGGCCGGGGTGCGAACTGCGCCGCCCGCGTCCCGCCAGCCGGCGCCACCCCGCGTGGAGTTGCTCGAGGAGTGTCGCGCGCCGCATCAGGAGACCTGGTCGAAGAGCGTCTGATACGCCTGGGCGCAGCGGCTCCAGGTTCTATCCTCGACGGCGGCCCGTGCCGCCCGGCCCATCGCCGACAAGTCGAGTTCGCGCAGGCGCAGCAGGGCACCGCGCAGCGATTCGCGACTGCGCTCGACGAACAGCCCGCTGTCGCCGTCGCGGACCAGCTCGGGCACCACGCCGACGGCGGTCGACACGACCGGGCGCCCGCAGGCCATCGCCTCGATCACCGGCAGCGGCGAGCCTTCGCTCTCGCTCATGCACGCGTAAACGTGGCCGGAGCGGTAGAACTCCGGCATCCGGTGGTGCGGCAGCGGGTTGCGCCCTGTCGCCAGCGCGAGATCCACGTCGGCCATTCCGCGCACGGCGGGCCGGATCAGGTCGTCGACTCCCTTCAGCCGGCCGTGGTTCGTGGTGCTGCCGGCCCACAACACGCGCAGGCGCTCCACGCGGGCCGGCAGCGGCGACGGCATGAAGAGGGCCGGGTCGAAGCCGCTCGGCGTGCGCACCACGCGGCAGCCCTGCAGGGCCCGCTCGATCTCGGCCGAGACGGCGCCGACGGCGGCATAGCGGTCGACGATGCGCCGCACGGCGTCCACGCTCAGGCGCCGCTTGACCCAGGAGTTCACGGCGTGGACCCCGACCACGACCTTGCGCGGGTCGAAGTGGCCGTACCAGCCGCGCTCCATCGTGTAGAGGTCGTGCCAGAACAGGGCGTGGACCACGTCGTAGTCCGCGAAGTCCACCGGGACCTTCCGCGCGGCCACGTCGGCCACGTACCGGATCGCCGGCCGATAGCGGTCGAGGTGGGGGGCGATCCCGCGGCAGATCACGTCGTACGCCCAGCCCGGCTGGTCGGCCAGCAGCAGCACCCGCTTCACGGCGCCACCAGTCGCAGCAGGGCCTCGGCGGCGCCCTGCTCCATGGACAGCACGCGGTCCCGCGCGCAGCGGCCGTAGCGGAGACGGTCGCCCGCGTTGCCCGCGAGGTGGCGCAGCTTGCGGACCGCTTCGCCGGGCTCACGGAACAGCAGCCGTCGCAGGATGCCCGCGCACAGCTCGCGGTTGCCGGCGCCGTCGAAGGCGACGACCGGCCGCGCGAGCAGCATCGCCTCGCGCAGGGCCCGCGACAGCGACTCGTGTTCGCACAGGTGCAGCACGGCGTCCATGGCGGCGATCAGGGGAGAGGGCTCGGCGCTCATTCCCGTGATCCGCGCTCGCGGCCCGAGTCCGAATCTGCGGGCGGCCGCCTCGACCTCGGCCCGCAGCGGCCCGTCGCCGACGAAGTGCAGCCGCACGTCCACGCCCTGCAGGGCGAGCGCGCTCGCCGTCTCGACGGCCGCCAGGGGCTGCTTGGACGGAATCAGCCGGCCGATCACGCCGACGGCGAAGGCGCCCGTCTCCAGTTGCAGCCGCTGGCGTCCCTCGAGTCGCAGTGCGTCGACGGTCCGGCCGGCGTGGGCCTCGAGGTCCAGCGGCGGGTGCAGGTGGACGAAGCGCGCCTTGAGCGCGGGCGGGTAGGCGCCGCGCGCGTGCAGCCGCAGCGTGTGCTCGGAGTTGAACAGGAAGCGCTCGACGTTCGTGATGCGCTCCCCGTGGGGCGGCCCGCCTTCGTGGCGGCCCGTGACGTGGTGGGGGTTCTTGCCCGGCACGTACACGAGCTTGCGGGGGACCGCATCGACCGCGAGCGCGAGCGACTCCGGGAAGTGGCTCCGGTGGATCACGATCGCCACGTCGGTGCGCGCGAGTTGCTCGATCGCCCAGCCGCCGGAGAAGCACCTTTCGTCGAGCAGGGCCCGGATCGCTGGGGCGACCCGGGCCCGCAGCGAACCGAAGGCGTTGAACTTCCGCACGTGCGGCCCGTCGTCGAGGTGGAACCAGACGTCGTGACCGGCCCGCAGGAGCACGGCCGCCATCTCGGACAGCGTGACCTCCGCCCCGCCGACCCCCGCCGGCACTCGGAGAATGCCGATCTTCACGTGGCTTGCGGCGCGCGGCGCTCCGCGAGCGTGACGGGGCTCCCGTCAGCCCGGGCGGCCGCCAGCTCGTCGTACACCTGGAGGGTCTGCGAGACCATGGCGGTCATCGGGAACAGGCGCAGGACCCGTTCTCTCCCCGCTCGTCCCATTTTCGCGGCCAGGTCGGCGTCGCGCAGCAGGGTCGTCAGCCGGTCGGCCAGCGCGGCGCCGTCTCCGGGTGGGACCAGGAAGCCGGTCACGCCCTCCTCGACGACCTCGGCGACGCCACCCACCCGGGTCGCGACGACGGGCTTGCCCATCGCATGGGCTTCGAGAAGGACGTTGGGCAGGCCTTCTTCGTCGGAGGTCAGCAGGACCACGCGGGCCGCGGCGAGCAGGGCGCCGATGTCGTCCATCGGGGGCAGGCAGCGCAAGCGATCGCCGAGGCCGAGTTCCGCGGCGATCGCTGCCAGCCTTCCGTTCAGCGGTCCGGGACCGACGAGCTGGAGGCGCATTTCCGTGCCGCCGCGGAGGACGAGGGCCGCGGCCTGCACGGCCAGTTCCGGTCGCTTGACGACGGCAGGGCGGCCGACCCAGACGACGAGCGGCGGAAGCGGGCCCGTTCCTGGGCCGTCGGCGGCGCTCGCGGACTCCCGGAACCCATCGGTGTCGACACCGTTGTGCACCACGCGGAGCTGGGCCGCGGGAAACTCCGGCTGTCGCTCGCGCAAGCTCGCGAGGCCCGCGTGCGAGTTGGCCACGACGGCGTCGACGAGGTCCGGGGTGACCAGGTCGTAGCTGCGCCGCACGGGCGACGACGCGGGGATCCGGCGTGAACGCGGGTGAAGGCTGCGCAGGCCGGCGATCACGACGGGAACGCCCGCCTGGCGGCCTGCCAGGGCAGCCGCAGCGCTCGCGGTGTCCATGAAAGCGTGCAGCACCGCCGGAGGGTCGCGGCGCAGGGCGCACCACAGGGCAGCCGCGACCGGCGTCAGAGCGCGCCGTCCGCTCGCCTCCCAGGCGAGCCTGGCCGGACCACCCCACACCCCTGCTCCGTGCCAGACGGTGGCCACCGGGGCACCGGTCGCCGCCACGTGCGGGCTGAAGAACCCGTCCCGGTCGTCGAACACCCAGACCCGGCAGCGGTAGCCCTGCTTCACGAGCCCGTGGACAAGGGACAGGAGCTGGCGCTGGGCGCCCCCGAGTCCGAGAGTGGGGATCAGCAGGTCGACCCGCCGCGGCGCCACGGTCGCCCCGAGACGCCGCGGAGCGACCCGGACGAGGCCCTGGCAGGCCGCCACGTCGAGCCGGGCCAGGCCGTCCGCGATGGCTGCGGGCACGCCGCGGAAGAGGACCGCGTGCGCGATCGCACGCCACACCTGGGCCCGCGAGGCGGGCGTCTCGCCGTCTGCTTCCGGGCCCACGATGCGGAAGCGCCGGATCCCGGCCGCGAGTGCCGCCCGGGCGACCCGGCCGCTGCGGAGCCCCGCCGCATCGCGGAACAACCAGCACTCGTCGTAGTGGCCCTCGATCCGGGAACGGCCGTCGTGGGGCTCGAAGTGCAGGCCAGCCGCCCGTGCTGCCGGAGCCAGCCGCGTCGGCAGCAGCACCGTGGTCGGGGTGGGACCCGGCTCCCGGGCCAGCAGCGCGAGGAGGCGGTCGAGGTCCCCCTCGACGCAGGGCAGAGCAAGCCTGCGGAACTCCTGGCTTTGCTTCACCGACGTCAGGCGAGGTCGCGGCGCAGGGTCATTCCGCCGTCGATCGTGATCACCTGGCCGGTGACGTAGCTGTCGGGCTCGAGCAGCAGGCGCACCACGCGGGCCACGTCTTCGGGGCGACCGAAGCGGCGGATCACGCCGCGCTCGACGAAGCGGTCGTACTTGCCGCTCTCGATCGAGGCCCGCGCCATCCCCGCGCTGGTGGCGCCGGGGGCGATCACGTTGACCCGAATGTCGCGGGCGCCGCCCAGCTCCTTGGCGAGCAGGCGCGCCGCGTGCAGCAGCGCGGCCTTCGGGCCCGCGTAGGCGAGGCTGCCCTCGAACGGGTAGACGCCCTGCATCGACGAGCACAGCACGATGGCGCCCCGGGTGCCCTTCGCCAGCATCGCCGCCGCGCAGGCGCGGGCCAGCAGCACGGGCGCCGCGTAGTTGAGGTCGAAGGACGCGGAGAGCGCCGCCGCGTCGAGGTCCTCGGGCTTGACGCGCGCCGGGTCGCCGGTCAGCGCCACCAGCCCGTAGATCTCGCCTTTCACCGACAGCGCCGCGTCGAGCATCGCCTGGCGGCCCGCGGCCGTCCCCGCGTCGCCCTCGGCCAGCGTGATCGGGCCGCCGTAGAGGTCCTGCAGCTTCTGCTGCATCGCCAGCGCGTGGCCGCGCCGGCTGCGGTAGCCGACGACGGGCATCGCGCCCTCGCGCAGCAGCAGCGCGGTGATCGCGGCGCCGAGGCCGCCGAAGCCCCCGGGCACCAGCACGACGCGGCCGGCGAGGCCGCGGGTCGTGAAGTCGTAGCGGTGCTCGGCCTGGCGGCGGACGTCTTCGGGATCGAGGAACTGCGAGGGCATCGGGTCAGGCCTCCGCGGCGAGGGCGTGCAGGTCGGCGAGGGTGACCCGCTCGAGCGAGTCGACGACGCGCTGGGCCAGGCCCAGCTTCGGGGCCGAACACGAGTTGGTGACGGCGACGACGCTCATCCCGGCCGCGCGGGCCGAGGCCACGCCGCCGACCGAGTCCTCGAAGGCGACGCACTCGCGTGACGTCAGGCCCGCGGCGCGCACCGCTGCGAGCCGGTCGCGGGCCGCGAGGAACGGCATCGGGTCGGGCTTCGTGCGCTCGACGTCGTCGGCGCCGACGACGGCGGAGAACGCGTCGCGCAACCCGCCGGCGGCCAGGATCGCCTCGATCTCGCCGCGCAGGGCGCCGGAGGCGATCGCCAGCGGCAGCGCCCCGGCGAGCTCGCGCACCAGCTCGCGGGCGCCGGGGAAGAAGCGGATCTCCGGCAGCCGCTGCTGGAACAGCAGCGCCTTGCGCTCCGACGTGGCCTCGAGCCGGGCGCGGTCGAAGGGTACGGCGTGGCGCTCGAACGCGACCCGGATCGCGGTGCGGTCGTCGTAGGCGAGGTAGACCTGCTCGTACTCCGCCTCGTCGATGGCGATGCCCTCGGGCGCCAGCGCGTCGCGCAGGCAGGCGAAGTGCAGCGGCTCGGAGTCGACCAGCACCCCGTCGAAGTCGAAGATCACCGCCCGCAACGCCGCCACCGGGTATCCTCCCCGCGCAAAGAAACCGATTCTATCTGGAGGTGCCGCGCTGCATGGCGGGACGACTGCGCGAGGTCGGGTGGCTGTTCCTCAAGCTGGGAGCGATCGGCTTCGGCGGGCCCGCCGCGCACGTCGCGCTGATGGAGGACGAGGTCGTGCGGCGCCGGCGCTGGCTCTCGCGCGAGGAATTCCTCGACCTCGTCGGCGCGGTCAACCTGATCCCCGGCCCCAACTCGACCGAGCTGGCGATCCACGTCGGCCACCGCCGCGCCGGCTGGCCCGGGCTGGTGGTCGCCGGCGCCGCCTTCATCGTGCCGGCAATGGCGATCGTGTGGGCGCTGGCCTGGGCCTACGTCGAGTACGGCCACCGGCCCGCGGTCGCCGGCCTGCTGCTCGGCGTCAAGCCGGTGGTCCTCGCGGTCGTCGTGCAGGCGCTGTGGGGCCTGGGCCGGACCGCGCTCAAGACCCGAGCCCTGGCGCTGCTGGGCGCAGTCGCCGCGACCGCGAACGCGCTCGGCGTGCACGAGCTGGCCGTGCTGTTCGCCGCGGGTGCCGCGATGGCGCTGGCTCGCTTCGGCAGCCGGGCCCGCGGCGTGGCCGCCGGCGTGCCGCTGCCGGCGCTCGCGCTGCTCTCGCCCGCGGCCCTGGCGACGGCGGTCCCGGTCACGAACGCGGGCCTCTTCTTCACGTTCCTGAAGATCGGCAGCGTGCTGTTCGGCAGCGGCTACGTGCTGCTGGCCTTCTTGCGCTCCGAGCTCGTCGCCCGGCTGGGCTGGCTGAGCGAGGCGCAACTGCTCGACGCCGTCGCGGTCGGCCAGGTGACGCCGGGACCGCTGTTCACCACCGCGACGTTCGTCGGCTACGTCGCCGGCGGCCACGCGGGGGCGCTGGCGGCGACGCTCGGCATCTTCCTGCCCGCGTTCTTCTTCGTCGCGATCAGCGGCCCGCTGGTGCCGCGGCTGCGGCGCTCGCCGGTGACCGGCGCCTTCCTCGACGGCGTCAACGCCGCTTCGCTGGCGCTGATGGCCGTCGTCACCGCGCAGCTCGCGCGCGACGCGGTGATCGACCTGCCCACGCTCGTGGTCGCGGCGTTCTCCGCACTGCTGCTGTTGCGATGGCGGGTGGATGCGACGTGGCTGGTGCTGGGCGGTGCCCTGTTCGGCCTGCTCTACTCCTCCCAGCTCGGCAGCGGCAGCGCCAGCAGCGGGTAGCGGGCCTTCAGCGCCGCGGCATGGCCGGCGTACTCGCGCAGCGGGATCTCGCCGCGCTGCTGGCGGGCCTTGAGCGCGCGCACGTCCTCCATGTAGCGGTCGTAGAGGCGGCCCTGCAGCTCGCGCGGCGACTCGCCGGGCGCCGGCTCGACGCCGTGGGCGCGGAGCTGCGCCACCACGTCGGCGCGCAGCGTCACGCTCGCGACGCCGGGCGGCGCCGCCGCCGCACGCGGGTGTCGATCAGCTCCGGCAGCGGGGCGCCCTGCGCGAGTGCCAGCTTGGCCGCCCGTGGCAGCCGCTTGATCCGGGCCTCGAAGGTCAGCGCGCGCGGGAAGGTGCGCACGGCGTGCGACCAGGCGAGCGCCACCGGCAGCCGGGCCCGGGTGTACTTCGCGCCGCGGCCGGCCTGGTGCTGGGCGAGGCGCGCCGCGAGGTCGCGCGCGGCGCCCGCGTAGAGCGAGCCGTCGGCGCAGCGCAACAGGTAGACGAACGCCACGTCACCACTTGTGCTCGGGGCGGTCCAGGCGGTGGTTCGCGTGGCGGGCCAGGACGAACAGCAGGTCGGCCAGGCGGTTCAGGTAGACGATCAGCAGCGGGTCGACGTGGGCCTGCCGCGACAGCCGCACGACCGCGCGCTCCGCCCGCCGGCACACGGTGCGCGCGAGGTGGAGGTGGGCGCCGAGCCGGGAGCCGCCGGGCAGGATGAAGGCCTTGAGCGGCGGCAGCTCGGCCTCGTGCTCGTCGATCGCGTCCTCGATCGCCTTGACGTGCGTGTCGGTGATCGCGGCCTTCTGCTTCTTCTCCGCGATCCGCTCCTTGGGGTCGGCGAGCCGGGCGCCCAGCGCGAACAGGTCGCGCTGCACCTCGTGCAGCAGCGCGTCGAGCGCGGGGCCCGCCTCCTCGGCCCGGGCCAGGCCCAGCACCGAGTTGAGCTCGTCGACGTCCCCGTAGGCCGAGACCCGCAGGTCGTCCTTGCCCACCCGCGAGCCGTCGATCAGCCCGGTGTCGCCGGCGTCGCCTGTCTTCGTGTAGATCTTCACTCCCCGAGTCTCCACCGGATTCCGCCGTTGATCACGCGGCCCTCGAGCGGGGCCCAGGCGTCCACCGTCCAGCGGCCGTCGACGCCGCGCGCGGGCCGCAGCAGCGGGTCCCACCCGGTCTGTCGCACGTTCGTCAGGTTCTCGCCGTTGACGAAGACGCTGACTCGGCCGAGACGACGCTCGGCCAGCAGGCCGATCACCACGTAGGGCTCGCTGCGCGCCCGGTACGGGTCGTCCTCCAGCCGCTGGGCGCCGGTCACGTAGACCTCGAGGCCCAGGCGTCCCTTCTCCTCCGACTCGACCATCGCGACGAGCCCCGCCGAGTGGCGCGGCGTCAGCGCCACGTCGCGCTCGAGCCCGCCGTCGCGCTCGCGCGAGCGCACGTACGTGTAGCTGGCGGTCAGCGCCCACGGCGCCTGGCGCACCGTGGCCAGCAGCTCGACGCCGTCGTTGGCGGTGCGGCCGTCGGCCTGGCGCAGGCGCAGGCCGGCGGCCGTGCGGTCGACCACGACCGGGTCGTCGACGCGCGAGGCGAACAGCGTCGCGGAGAGCGCGAGCGGGCCGAAGCTGCGGCCGAGGTCGATCGATGCGCTGCGGCCGCGCTCGGCCGTGAGCGGTCGTTCGACCGTCAGCCGCGACAGGCCCGCGGCCTCCGTCTCCTCGGTCAGCGGCGTCGGCGCGTGGAAGCCCGTGCCCCACGAGGCGCGGCTGGTCCAGCCGCCGCGGCGGAACAGCGCGCCCAGCCGCGGGCTGAACATCGTCCCGTGCTCCGAGTGGCGGTCGACGCGGGCGCTCGCCGAGAACGAGACGCCGCGCGCGACATCGAACTCGTCCTGCGCGAAGATCCCCGGCGTCGTGTGCGTGTAGGCGAAGGGCGCCAGCTCGCGCGGCCGGTAGGCGTCGCGCTCGACGGCCGCGCCGACGACCCACGTGTGGCGGCCCGCGGCGCCGCGCAGCGAGGCCTCGGCGAACAGCGTCTCGTGGCGGTCGCGCTCGCGGGCTTCGCCGAAGCGGTGGTCGTGGCGCTGGAGCGACGCGGCCGCGCGCACCGCCGCGAACAGCCGGCCCGCGACCGGGGCCTGCAGCAGCACACCGCCGTCGAAGCGGGTGGTGGCGAGCGACTCGGCGTAGGGGAGGCCCGTGGCGGGCAGCGCGCGGCCCTCGACCGTGCCGCCCTCGCGCGACTCCCGCGTGTAGCCCGCCGTCGCGAACGCGGAGCGCCCCGTGTCGTCCTGCCAGAAGAGGCGCGGGCGCACGACGCCGCGGCCGTAACCGGCCATGTCGGCCCAGCCGTCGCCGTCGACGTCCTGTCGCGACTGGCGGTGGCCGCCGGCCAGCAGCGTCGCCCCCGAGCGCTCGCCGAGCGGGCCCGAGAGCCACAGCACGCCGTCGCTGGCGTCGCGCGTCGACTGGTTGAGCAGCAGCTCGCGCGTGGCCTCGTCGCCCGGACGCCGCGAGAGCAGGTTGACCACGCCGCCCATGGCGCCGCCGCCGTAGAGCGCGGAGGCGACGCCCTTGACCACCTCGACCTGGCCGAGGTCCATCGGCGGCACCTGCAGCAGGCCGAGCCCGCCGGGAGCCATGCCGTGCAGCGGCAGGCCGTCGGCGAGGAAGCGGGTGTAGCGGCCGCGCAGGCCCTGCACGCGGATGCTGGCCGCGCCGAGCGAAGGAGAGGTCGCCTGCACGCGCAGGCCGCCCATCTCGTTGAGCATCATGACCACGTCGCCCGGGGTCATGAGCATCTTCTCCTCGATCTCCTCGCGCGAGAGGACTTCGACCCGCAGCGGCTCGTCGTCGAGGTGGCGGCCGGTGCGCGTCGTCGCGACCACCACCACCTCTTCTTCGTGGTGGATGGGCTCGTCGGGCGCGGGGCTCGGGGCGGGCTTCGGTTCGTCGGCCGCGAGGCCCGCCGCGAGCGCGAGGGGCAGGGCGACGAGGAGCAGCGACCTCAAGGGGCGAAGGGGAGGTCGACGACCTCGGCGGCCGCGCCTGCGACTTCGACCCGGGTTCCGGGGGCGAAGTGGTTGCGGTGGACGTAGCCGAGCGCGATCGGTCCCAGCCGCGGCGACACGGCGGACGAGGTGACGCGACCGACCTCGGCTCCGGCCACGGTGATCGTCGTTCCGGCCGCCGCGGGTGCGCTCAGCCTGAGCCCGCGAATCGCCTTGTTGACGTGGCCGCCGCGGCCCTCGAGGCGGGCGACCACTTCCTGGCCGACGTAGCAGCCCTTCGAGGCCGAGTGCAGTTCGTTCAGCAGGCCCGTCTCGTGGAGCAGGTTGTCTTCGGTCACGTCCACGCCGTACCACGGCCGGCCGGCCTCGACGCGGGCGAGGTCGAACGCCTCGCGCGACAGCGGCGCCGCGCCGGCCGCGGCGAGGGCCGTCGTCAGGGCCGCTTCGCCCTCGGGCTCGACGTGGAGGGCGAAGCTGCCCCCGGGGAGGTCGCCGGCTCGCGCGACGCGGACCGCGTGCGCGCCCAGGGTCGCGCGGACATGGCGCTCCGCGCCGGGCTCCGGGACCGCGAGCCTGGCCTCGCGCAGCGCGTCCTCCGCGCCGGCCCCGAGCAGCGCCAGCACCCGGGTGGCAGGCCGCGCGAAACGCACCGGGGCGGCGACCTTGTAGTGGTTGAACAGGGCCTCGAGCCGCTCGGCGCGGTCGGCCGGCACCTCGAGCACGACCTGGTTCTCCTCCGCGAGCACCCGCAGGAACGCGAGCAGCTTGCCCCTGACGTCCATCAGCGCCGCGCGCCGGCCGTGGCCGGGCGCCAGGCCCGCGACGTCGTTGGACAGGAGGCCGTGCAGGAACTTCACGCGCTGGGGGCCGGTGGCGAGGATCAGCGAGCGCTCGGGGAGCGCGAGGTGGGCGGCGTCTTTCATCGTCGTCGGGGATCAGCTCTCGGTGAAGCGGCGCACGCGCTCGTTGCGGACGTCGCCCGCGATCAGCGCGTGGACCTCGGGCATGCGCTCGGGGTCGATCGAGACGTGGGGGTCGGCGATCGTCGTCTTGGGCATCAGCACGCCCTCGCGGTAGAGCAGGTCGATCGCGTCCTTGGCGATCCCCTTCTCGTGGTCCGCGACGCCGCGGAAGACGTTGTCCTCGTGCGTGTGGGCGCCGCCGATCTTGCCCTTGGACACCAGCTTGCGCAGCATCTGGCGGATCACCCGCCGCTTCGGGTTGGGGTCGGCCGCGATCGTGCTCGGGTGGTCGGGCGGCAGGCCCGCGTCTTCCTCCGCATCCGCGCCGTCCGCGTCGCCCTCGTCGTCGTCGCTGCCGGCGCCGCCTTCGGCGGCGGCAGCCTTCTCGGCCTCGTCGATCGCGAGCGCCCGCTCCAGCTTGCGGCGCAGGTGCTCGTTCTCCTTCTCGGCGCGGCGCAGCTTCTTCTCGAGGTCGGCGAGGCGCTCCTCCGAGGGCGCCGCCGGCGCGGCCGCCGCCACCGCGCCCACCGCCTCCTGCAGCCGCTTCTCGAACCTCGCGCGCTCGGAGCGCAGCTCGTGGTTCTCGCGGCGCAGCTTCTTGAGCTCGTCGCGCAGCTCCTGCAGGCGGTCGCGCTCGCTCTCCAGGTGCTTCTTCAGGTCCTCGGCGTCGGCGGCCCAGTCCTCGAGCTCGTCCGCGGTGCGGCTCTGCTCGTCGAGCACGGCCTCGACGAAGTCCCAGGTCGGCGGCACGCAGGCGGGGGAGCGGCGGTAGGCGGCGACGCACTCCTCGGCCAGCCGGGGGAAGGCCTTGCGCACGTCCTTGTGGCTCGACAGCGCCGCGTTCCACAGCGCCTCGAGCGGGCGCTCCGGGGCCATCTGCTCCAGCTCGTCGAGGCTCGCGTCGCGGTCCCAGCCGAGCCGGTCGTGCAGCGCCTGCAGCACGCCGTAGCCCCAGTCCAGCGAGCGCTCGATCAGCGAGGCGCCCATCGAGGCCCACACCTCGGGCGGCAGCTCGGCGGCCTCGCGCTTCGGAAAGTTGGGCTTGACCAGCCTGCGCAGCGAGTCGAGCGGCAGCGTTCCGCGCACCAGGGTCTGCACCGCGCGTTCCTTCGACAGGCGCGCCACGGCCTCGTTCAGCACGTTGTCGGGGGGCAGCGGGCGCCGCTTCTCGTCGCGGGCCGACTCCTGGGCGCTCACGGCTCCAGTCTAGCAAGCGCGGGGCGAGGCGCCCGTCCGGCGGAGCGATACAATGGTCGGATCATGAGCGACATCAAGATCACCGTCCGCAACAACGGGCCGCTGCGGCTCGAGGGCAACATGACGATCGTCGACGCCGACGGCAACGCCTTCGGACTCGGCGGCCGCACCACCGTCTCGCTGTGCCGCTGCGGGCACTCGGCCAACAAGCCCTTCTGCGACGGCTCCCACAACAAGCAGGGCTTCGCCTCGGAGTGCAAGGCGTTCGAGCTTCCGCCGCCGGCGGCGCCGAAGGCCTGAGAGGACGGCGCTGAACCGCCGGACGGCCCGCGGGTTGCAACTCGCGGTCGCCCTGCTGGTGGCGTTCGCCGGCCTCGCCGGCGACGCGTTCTCGCGCTGGTTCGGCGCGGGACCCGCGGCCGAGCCGCGGGTGGCGACGGCCCCCGCGCCGGCCCCGGGCGTGGCGGGCGTCGAGGCGAAGGAGTCGACGCCCGATGCCTGGCCGACGCTGGCCTCCGTCGGCGACGCGCGGCGCGACCGCCAGATCGCCGACGTCGTGGCGGCGATGGACCGCACGGGCCGGCCGCCCGAAGGCGTCGCCCAGGGCGGGCGCCGCGGGGGACAGCGCGGCCTGTTCGAGAACGCCGAGGGCCGGCTGCCGCGGCGGCCGCGCGGCTACTACGTCGAGAGCGACGTCTGGCCGCGCGGTGCCGGGGGTCGCGGCGCCGAGCGGCTGGTCTTCGGCCGCGAGGGCGAGGTGTACTACACCCGCGACCACTACGACTCGTTCACGAGGTTGCGCTGATGGCGGACTGGGTCGACCTGCACGAGGACTGGCCGGACCTGCGCGGCACCTTCCTGCACGCGTGGCCCGAGGCGGAGGTCGGCGCGCTGCGGGCGCGGCTGGAAGCGCGGGGCTTCCGCACGCTGTACGTCGACACCCGCGAGGGGAGCTTCCTCGACGGCCTGGCGGCGGGCCTGGGACGCGAGCGCGGCCCCGGGCTCGACGCCGCCAACGACCTGCTGCTCGACTGGGCGGGGCTCGACCGCGCGCCGCGCGCGGTGGTGTGGAGCGGCGCCGACGCCCTGGCCGCCCGCGACGCCCAGGCCTTTCTCGACGCGCTGTGGCTGCTCGAAGCGCTGGTCCCGTCCGACTACGCCGAGCCGCAGTGCGAGGTGTTCGTCGCCGGCGCCGGCGCGGCCTACCTCCGCCGCAGCACGTAGAAGGGGCGGCGGCGGCCGCCCGCCTCGGTCGGCGCGAAGTCGGCGGCGACGTAGCCGCGGCCGAGGTACGCCGAGAGTGCGACCCGCACCTTGCGCTGCCAGTCGGAGGCGACCCGCGGCGCGGCGGAGCTGAGCACGTCCCAGTCGGGCGGGATCTCGAGCAGCAGCGACTCGGCCTCGAGTTCCGTGTTGGGCTCGGAAGAGACCGGCCAGCCCGCCTTCCACGCGACCTCGTTGACGGGTTCGCCGTCCGGCGTCGCCACGCTGCGCGGCAGCTCGCCCGCCGCGGCGCGCTCGCGCACCCGCTCGGAGTCGAGCTCCCAGCGCACCACCAGGCGGTCGGTGGGCAGCCCGTGGTGCAGCGACGAGGTCGTGATGCCGTACATGTCCGGCACGAACTCCGGCGCGGTCGCCCCCAGGCGGCGCAGGTTGAGGTTGGCGTTGCGGGCCTGCAGCGGGTCGAAGGTCCAGGTCACGAAGCGGATGCCGCGGGCGAGGGCCTCGTCGCGCTGCGCCCACTTGAGGCGGGCGCCGATGCCCTGGGCCTGGCGGCTGGGCAGCACCGCCAGCATGTCGGAGTGCAGGTGGGGGATGCCGCCCTTGATCGCCGGGAACGCGTAGCAGAAGCCCACCGCGCGCCCGTCCGTGCCCTCCGCGAGGTGCACGATCCCGCCCGCGTGCACGGTGGCGATCAACTGGATCGCCGAGGTGATCTCCAGGTCAGCCAGGCCCCAGACGGCGCGCTGCAACTCGACGCACGCGTCGTAGTCGGCCCGCGACCCCGCGGGCCGGATGCGGATCTCTTCGCTCATGGGCGCGGAGTCTACCAAGCCGCGCGTCAGTGGCGGCCCGTGCGGTGCCCCACTCCCGCCTCGGAGCGGTACCACTCGACCGTCTGCTTCAGCCCCTCGGCGAAGGCGACCCGGGGCTCCCAGCCCAACTCCGCGCGGGCGCGGCTGCCGTCACCGCACATGCGCCAGATCTCGTTCGGGCGGTCCGACCGTGCCCCCACCTCGAGCGGAACCCGCGAAGCGGTCAGGGCGTGCACCCGCTGAGCCACGTCGAGGACGGTCCTCTCGTCGCCGCTGGCCAGGTTGACCGGCCCCTGCGGCGGCCGTGGCGCGGCGGCGGCCGCCAGCATCCCGGCCACGAGGTCGCGCACGTGGTTGAACTCGCGAGTCTGGCGGCCCGACGAGATCCGCAGCGGCTGACCGCCGAGGCCGGCGAGGACCAACTCGGGGATCACCGCCTTCGTGGATTGGCCGGGGCCGTAGGCGTTGAACGGGCGCAGGATCACCACCTCGGGCCCGCCAGTCCGGCCCTGGAGCAGCCGGCAGTAATGCTCGCCGGCCAGCTTGCTGACGCCGTACGGCGAGGCCGGCTCGGGGGCGAAGCTCTCCTCGAATGGCACCCGCGCCTGGCGCCCGTAGACCTCGGACGTCGAAACGTGGACGAAGCGGCCGACTTCGGAGCACTCGTCCAGCAGGTTGGCCGTGCCCTTCGCGTTGACGTCGAAGCACTCCTCGACCTGGACGAAGCTCTGCCCCACGTGGTTGTAGGCCGCGAGGTGGAACACCACGTCGACGCGGCGGCGCAGCGCCTCGCGCAGGGCCCCGCGGTTGCGCAGGTCGGCCTCGAGGACCTCGAGGTCCGTCCACACGTCGCGCAGCCGCGGGTTGCGAAACGGATCGCGATAGCGCACGAGCGCCCGCACCGTCGCTCCGCTCTCGAGCAGCGCCTTCGTCAGCCACGAGCCGATGAAGCCCGAGGCCCCCGTGACCAGGACCGCGCGGCCCTTCATCGTCGCCGCTCCCGCATCCAGGTCCGGAACCGGGCGCGGGCCTCGACCAGCTCGTCCGCGGTGTTGAACGTGAGGTGGTGGCCCCGGTGGCGGTGGGCCGCCAGCCGGCCGGCCCGGGCCAGCGCGTGGAGCAGGGCGTCGAGGTCGGTTCCGGACCGCAGCCGGTCGAGCGCGGCCGGCTCGCACAGCACGAACCCCACGTTCATCCAGTGGGGCAGCAGCGGCTTCTCGCGAAAGCGGCGGACCCGGCCGTCGGCGGCGACCTCGGCGATCCCGCCGGCCGCCCGCAGCGGCACCACGGTGACGGTGGCCAGCGCGGCGCGCGCGCGATGGCGCCGGGTGAGCGCCCGCAGGTCCACGTCCGCCAGGGTGTCGCCGTAGCAGACGAGGACGCGGCCCGGGCAGTGGCGACGCGCGGCGATCAGACGGTCGCTCATCGCCGCGGCCCCCGAGTCGACCACGACGACCTGGTGCCCGCGACGACGCTCGCGCGAGGCGAAGGACGAGAACGCCGCCGCTCCGCTTCCGACGGCGATCACGAAGCGCGTGATCCCCTGTCGCGCGAGATCATCGAGGAGGCGGCCCAGGATCGGCCGCCCGGCGAGCGGCACCAGCGGCTTGGGCACGAGGGCCGAGAGCGGGCGCAGGCGCCGGGCCTCGCCGCCGCAGAGGATCACCGCGGCCAGGGCGTCGATTCCGCGGTCGGGGGGCGCCAGCATCGGTCACCGAGGCTAGCAGGCTCCTGCTAGCTTTGGGCATGAACGCGGCACCGGCGCCGAGCGCGGTCGATTGCTGGCCGCGGCCCGTCGAGACCCTGCTGCTGCAGGCCGGGCTCGGCGAACCCGCGTCGCGCGATCGTGCCCTGTCCCGGCTCGCCGCCCTCGACCTCGTCGCCGAACGCCTCCCGCCCCAGGCGCTGCGCCTGCTCCCGCTCGCGCTGCAGGCGGCCCGCGCCGCGGGAGCCCCGGAAGCGCCGTGGAGGGTGGCCGCGGAAGCCGTGTATGCCGGTTCGTGGCAGCGCCACGAACGCGCCTCGCCGCACGTGGTCCGCGCCCTGCGCGCCCTCGCGGACGCGGGCGTGCCGAGTCTCGTGCTGAAGGGCTGGGCGGCGGGCGACGTCTACGAAGACCCTGCGCTGCGGCCGGCCTCCGACCTCGACCTGCTGGTGCCCGCGAGTTCGTTCGAGGCCGCGGCTCGTGCGCTGGCCGCCGGAGGCTTTCGTCCACTCGCGGACCCGGGCCCGGCGGCTCATGCGCAGGCTTTCACGGCCCCCGACCTCGACGTCGACCTCCATCATCATGCGCTCGAGGAGTTCGTGGGCACCCCGCACGACGCAGCGCTGTGGGCCGACGCTGTCGATCTCGACCTGCTCGGACAGGCGACGCGCCGGCTCTCCGCCATCGACCGGCTGCTGCACACCCTCAGCCACGGGCTGCGCTGGACGCCGGTGCCGGCTCTCCACTGGATCGCGGACGCGACGCTCGAGATCCGCGCCGAGGGCGACGCGCTCGACTGGAGTCGCCTTGTCGCGCGGGCCGAGGTGTTCGGGCTCGCCTTGCCGCTGCGGGCGGGCCTCGACTATCTCGCCGGGCAGCGACTCGTGGCCGTGCCGCCGGACGTCCTGCGCGCGCTGCCATCGGTCGGCGCGCCGTGGGCACGTCGGATCGCCTTCAAAGCAAGGCAGCGGGCCCCGGAGCGGCGCGGGCTGTTGCACGCCTGGGCGGTGCGCCACGAGTTGCGGGCCCGGGCACGCCGCGCCGGTCTCTCTGGTGCGCAGGCGAGGGGCTGGCAGCAGGACCTCGCCGGACTGTGGCGTGCGCTGCGCGTGTCGCTCGGGTTCGGCGGTCGCGGCTGAGGGGCCGCGAGTTCAGCGCCCGCGTTCGACCGCGGCGCGCACGACCTCGCGTGCCAGGTGCTTTCGACCGCGGACGATCCGGCTTCGGGACCGCCGCTGGAGCCGCCAGACCGAAGCGAGGCGGCCCCGGATCGAGACGAAGCGGGCACGTTCCCGCAGTCGCAGCATCAGGTCCCAGTCCTCGGACAAGCGAAGATGCGGGGCGTAGCCGCCGACCGATCGCAGCAACCGGGTGCGGATCAGGCTCGCGGGATGGCAGACGTTGCCCCCCAGCAGGTCCCAGTGCGTCAGCGGGGGCGCGCCGATCAGCCGCGGCGCCCGCCGTCGGTCGGCGAACGTCTGGAGGAGCGGTCCGGTCGCCACGCCGGCCCCCGGGTCGGCGCGCAGCGCCTCGAGCAGCGCAGCGAGCGTTCCCGGCAGGAGCAGATCGTCGGCATCGCAGGGGCTGCAGTAGGGGCCGCGCGCCAGTGCGAGCAGCCGGTTGCGGGTCGCCGCCGGAAACAGCCTCCGGCGATTGCGCAGCAGCCGCACTCGCGGGTCGCCCTGCCAGGCGGCGAGCCGCGCCCAGGTGCGGTCCGTCGAGGCGTCGTCGCAGATCAGCAGCTCGAGGCAGACGCCTCGCTGCGACAACACGCAGGCGATCTGCTGGTCGACCAGGTGCTCGGCGTTGCGGACCGCCATCAGCACGCTGACCTCGGGCCGGCGCTCGGTCATGGCCGGGCGGCTCGGCGTTGCCGTGCACGGCGGGCGAGGCTCAGGAAGGCGCGGGCCCAGTCCGGCCGCCGGCCACCGCGGGCCCGCCGCCGATAGACGTAGGTCAGCGCCCCCGGCACCAGCCGCAACTGCGTGACCTCCGCGAGCTTCAACGTCAGGCTGACGCTGTCGAGCGGCGTGTCTTCGTCGTAACCGCCGACGGCGAGCGCCAGCTCCCGGCGCAGCAGGGCGCCGGCGTGGTTCGCGGCGAACTCGAACAGGTCGGCGCCGGGGTCGTGCGGCCGGCCGCGCACCCACGGCGCGCGCTGCACGCGCCTCCCGCGGCCCGTCTCCAGCATCAGGAAGCTGCCGTAGCAGTAGCCGACCGCGGGATGGCGATCCAGGAAGCGGGCGAGTCGCGACACGCTGCCGGGCAGCAGCCAGTCGTCGGCGTCGCACGGCATCACGTAGGCGCCGCGCGCCTCGCGCAGGAGCCGGTTGCGCACGGCGCCCACGGTGGTGCCGACCGCGTTGCGCAGCAGACGCACGCGGGGGTCGCCGCGGAAGCGCTCCAGCTCGGCCCAGGTGCCGTCGGCCGAGCCGTTGTCGCAGGCGACCAGCTCGAAGCTCGCGTGGTCCTGGGCCAGCACGCAGCGCACCTGCTCCGCGACGAAGCGCTCGGCGTTGCGCGCCGGCATCAGCACCGAGACGCGCGGGCTCAATCGAGCTGGCCGAGGTACTTCAGGTTCCCGCGCTTCTCGAGGCGCGGCGCCCGATACGGCTGGGCGGCCGCGGTCCGCGCGCGCCGCGGTGCCGGAACCGGATCGGCGAGAGTCCCCGGCTCGGCCAGCAGGCCCGCGGAGCGGAGCTGGCGGAGGAACGCGTCGAAGTCCTTCGCCACGCGGGCCTCGGTGCCGCCGAGGGCCGCCGCCACCGCGGTGCAGATCGCCTCGCGTGTCGTTCTACCGTCGAGCCGCTTCCAGATCGCGAGCGCCGCGCCGGCAAGTCCGTAGTACTCGCCGTTGGCCAGATCGAGCAGCATGCCTTCCTGCGGCCCGAACTCCTTGAACGGCACGTCGTCCCGGCGGCAGGGGAGCGCAGCGGGCGTTCGATTGCGATCTCGCGTCATCCGCGGGAACGTAGCAGACGGGAATGGGACCGGCAAAGAACGTGGGGCCAAGGCTGTTCGTCTTCGGGGGCTGCGATCCGCTCTCCGCGGGCGTGATCGCTGCGCACTCGCGGGCCATGCTGCGCCGTGCCTGCCCGGGTCCTCGCCCGCCCCGCCTCGGCCTGCTGGTGGCCGACGTCGTGGAACCGGCGGACCTGGCAGGGTGGACCGCTCGCGCGCGCGACTCCGGGCTGACCCTCGCCCTCGCCGGCTTCGACGACGTCCTGGCGGCCGCCGTCGCGGGCGACCTGGAACTCCTGCACGTGCCCGCCGGCCACACCGCGCACCTGCTGCACCGCCTGGCCCCTTGGTCCGCGAGCCTGCGCGCTCGCTGGGAGACCGGGCTCGTGCTCTCGGGGCAGAGCGGCGGCGGTGCGTGTTTCGCATCCCGGCTGTGGAGCGCCTCGCGCTTCGGGACGCCGGAATGGATCGAAGGCCTCGGCTTCCTGCCCCTGGGCCTGTGCGCGCACTTCGATCAACCGATGTGGGCGACGCCCGAGTTGCCGGTGCCGGGGTTCGACGGGGAGGTGCTGGCGCTCGATCACGACGCCGTGCTCGACTGGACGCCGGCGCGCGTCGCGTGCGTCGCAACCCGGCCTGGGGCTCGCGCCTGGCGCCTGCGGGCGGGGCAGGAGCCGGCGCCCCTGCTGTCGCGCGATGTCAGCCGCATCCTCGCGTGGTGGACGCGCGGACGCCGCGCGCTCGGCCGGCTCGTCCGCCGCGCCCTGTAGAATCCGCGCGCGTGGAGACCTGGTACGACGTGTTCGGGCGGCGCTTCGTGGTCCGCTCGCTGCGTCGAGCCGTCCTCGAGCGCTTGCGTGGCAACGCCGCATGGAGCCGGCTGGAGGCGCCCCCCGCGCCGAAGGCGGACGCCGAGATCGAGGTGCTGTTTCCGGCGGAGCCGAACCCGCTGCGCGAGGTGCAGTCCTTCGCCAACGAGACCTTCTTCCTCCATGCCAGCCGCCACAAGCTGATCACGGGGCACTGCGCGGGCCGCCCCTGGCAGGTCCACGTGCAGAGCTTCGTCGCGGACCCCTTCCGCGTGGCTCACGCGATGGTGGTGCCGACCCTGCAGGACCTGGTCGAGCGCCGCGGCCTCTCGTCGCTGCACGCGGCCGCGGTCGCCTCCGCCGGCCGTGGCGTGCTGCTGTGCGGCGACACCGGCAGCGGCAAGAGCACGACCGCGCTCGCGCTCGTCGCCCAGGGCTTCGACTTCGTCACGGACAACGACGCCTATCTCGAGGTGGCACGAGGCAAGGTCCGGGTGCGCAGCCGCGGCGCGGCGGTCGGCCTGCGCCCGGCAGCGGCCCGCCTGCTGTCGGGCCTGCCGTCGCTCGCGCGCTTCCCGCTGCGGGGTCAGGGCCTGCGCCGCAAGCGGCATGTGGACCCCGACCACGTTCGGCCGGGCGCGCGCGCGACGGCCGCGACCGCCCGGCTGCTGCTCTTCCCCCGCGTTGGCCGCGGCCGCCGCCTCCGCCTGCGACCGCTGTCTCCGACCGAGGCCCTGTCGCGCCTGCTCGCCTCGTATCCGCTGGGCGGCAGCGTACGTGGCGTGATCCCCGACGGCTGGGCCCAGCAGCGGCGCTTCGGCCGCCTGTCCCAGCTCGTCGCCACGGCCCCCGCGTACGCCCTGGACCTCGCCCCCGAGCTGGCGACGCTGGGCGAGCAGGTGAGAGAGCTGCTGTGAAGCGCCGCGGGCTGCGGCTCGCGTTCCAGCTCCATCCCCGGCTCTTCGGCGGTCAGGAGCGCTTCCTGCTGCGGCTGCTGGGCGCCCTGCGCGAACGGGGCCACGCCTGCTTCGTCGTTTCGGCGCCCGCGGGGCGCGTGCTGCGCGAGTTCGAGCGGGCCGGGTTCGAGTCGCTGCGGCTGGCCGGCCGCGACTTCGGCCGCGACCTCGAGCGCCTCGCGGCGTGGTTGCGCCTGCAGCGGGTGGACGTGGTGCAGACCAACCTCTACGCGCCGCTGGCGGGGCTGGCTGCCGCTGCTGCGGGCGTGCCCCACGTCTGGCGGGTCGGTGGCCATCCCGACGTCGCCCTGGGCGACATCACACCGGCCCGCCGCGTGGGCCTGCTGCGGCTGCTCTCCTCGCTCTCCGCCGCGGTCGTCTGCAACTCCCGCTTCGTCGCCGGCGGGCTGCGGAAGGGCGGCGTGCGCCAGCCCAGGGTGATTCCCAACGGCGTTCCGATCCCCCGTGCCGCGAGCCCGCGCGTCGCGGGCGACCCCGTGCGGTTCGCGCTCGCCGCCCATTTCTACCCGGTCAAGCGCCACGCCGACTTCGTCCGCGCCGCGGCGTTCGTCGCGCGCCGCGTGCCGGCCTGCTTCCGGATCTACGGCTCGAGCTTCGGCCAGGAGCAGATGCTGCGTCACGAGCGGGCGGTCCGCGACCTGGCCCGGCGGCTCGGGCTGCGGCGTCAGTTCGACGTCCGCTGCGCTCGGGCCGAGGGCGAGATCGTCGCGTGGAGCGACGTCGCCGTGCTGCCTTCGGTCGGCGAGAGCTGCAGCAACGCGGTGCTGGAGGCGATGGCCGCCGGCCGCGCCGTGGTGGTCGCCCGCTCCGGGGGCAACCCCGAGCTGGTGGTTCACGGGCGCAGCGGCCGGCTTCACGCCCCGGGCGACTGGTGCGAACTGGCGGCCGAGATGCTCGCGCTCGCCGCCGACCCGCGGCAGCGCGACAGGCTCGGTCGCGCGGCAGCGCGGCGCGTGGTCGAGCGCTTCTCGATCGAGCGCTGCGCGCCGGCGTACGAGGCGCTCTACGGCGCGCTGGCCGGCTGACTCAGCTCGCGCTCCAGCGCCTCCGCGACGACCTTCGCCGCCAGCGCCTGGCCTGCCTCGTTGAAGTGCCCGTCCCACGGCAGGTACAGGTTGCGGGTGAGGGCCGCCTCGCGGAAGGCCTCGGTCGGGTCGACCCACGTGATGCGCTGCTCCTCGCAGTACGCGCGCAGCCGGTTCCGCTCCCGGTCGAGGTCGAAGTCGGACGCGTCGAGGCTCCATCGCCGCGCCAGCACCGCCCAGTCCTGGGACTGCACGGCGTGTCGCTGCGGCAGGTAGACGAGCAGGAAGCGGGCGCCTCGCTCGCGCGCGTTGCGGTTCATCGCCGCCAGCAGTGGCAGCGACACGGCCCACGAGTCCGCCGCCGGTGGCAGTTCCTCGCGATACGCAAAACCGAGGTTCGGAAACCCGTCGAACAGCAGCTTGCGCGGCCCCTGCTGGACGAGCGCCCCGCCGCTCACGGTCAGTTCGGCGCGGAGCTCGTCGCCGCGCTCGGGGCCCGGCGCCGGCCGGAGCGCACGCACCGAACGCAGGGCCAGCACGGCCTGCAGCGCCGGATGCGGTTCCCGAGGCGGAGCCGCGTCCGCGGCGATCGCCGGGTCGCCCTCGCGCGAGTACGCCCACTGGTGCCGCCACTGCTCGTGATGCGGCCCTGCGGTGGGCCGCTCGAGCTTCCGGAGCCGTCCGTCGGCATCGAGGCGGATCGCGCCCATCGGCCCGCAGCCGAACCAGCCCTGGAGCAGATCGTTGCCGGAAAGGCCGAACACCACGACGTCAGGTCGCAGTACCGCGCCGTGACGCTGCAGGTAGAGGGCGCCGTAGCAGGGATCCGAGACCTCGGCGTTCCAGACCCGCACCGGGCGGCGCAGGGCGGCGACGAGGCGGCTCTGGACAAGGGGACCCAGGAACGCGTGCTGGTCGATGCCGAAGCCGATCCCGAACGAGTCGCCGAGGTTCAGCACGGTCAGGCCGCCCGGCAACGGCGGTGCGTCCGGCTCCTCGTCGTTGCGCAGCCCGATCCGGTTCGTCGCGAACCAGACGCGGCGTTCAGCGTCCAGGCCCGAGCGCGCGATCCAGGTTCGTACCGACGGCCGCAGGCGCCCGCCGGGGCCGATCAGCGGTTCCTCGCGCGGGAAGAGGAACGAGAACGTCGCGCGATCTCCCCACCGCGGTACGTCCGCGGCCCGACCGGGCGCGAAGCCGGGAGCCAGCATCGCGCTCGCGGCGAGGGCCAGGCTGGCGAGCGCGAGCAGGCCTTCGCCACTGCGGCGACCGACGGCCCACGCGAGCATCGCGAGGCTCGCGGTCCAGAGCCACGCCAGCAGCTCGGCCGGCTGGGAGGGAACGCGGGCCGCCCAGGCGGCCGAACCCGCCAGCGCGGCCACGCGAATCACGATGGAGGGCCCCGGGTGGTTCGCGACGGCCGTGGCGACGGCGGGGAAGCGCCACGCTGCGAGCGCCTGGCCGCCCGCGAGCAGTGCCAGCGGCAGCATCGCGCCCAGCAGGTAGCGCCACGACCATCCGAGCAGGACGGGCTCGTCGCTCACGTGCCGGCCGGCCAGTGTCAGCGAGACGCCCCCCAGCAACGCGAGAGCGCCGGCGGTAGTCGCCGCCATCGCCGTCGGCACGGGCGAGCTCATGCGAGCAGCCGGCCCCCTGCCAGGCGGCGCACGACGTTTGCGTGTCGCGCGACTTCCGGGTCGTGACTGGCCATCACGATGGCCGGCGTCCACGCGAGGGAATCCAGGCGCCGCAGCAGGGCCTGCGATGCTGCCCGCGAAAGGTGGTTGGTCGGCTCGTCGAGCAGCAGCAGGGCCGGCCGTGCCAGCAGCGCCCGCGACAGCGCGAGTTGCTGGCGCTGGCCGCCGGACAGCCGCGCGCCCTCCTCGCCCGCCGGGGCCTCGAGGCCGCCGGGCAGGTCGTCCAGCCAGGCGTCCAGGCCGGCGAGTCGCACGGCCTCGTCGACCGCGTCCGCAGTCGCCTCGGGTCGGCCGAACGTGATGTTGTCCCGCAGGCTGCCGGGCAGCAGAACCGGGTCCTGGGACACGTAGCCGATGCGCCCCCGGAGGTGGGGCAGGTCGAGCTCCGACTGGTCGTGGCCGTCGGCGAACGCGCGGCCGGCGGTCGGCTGGATCAGGCCCGCCAGCAGTCGCAGCAGCGTGCTCTTGCCGGCGCCGATCGGGCCGAAGATCGCGGCGCGCTGCCCGGGCGCCACGGCGAAGTCGACGTCGCGCAGGACCGTCCGCTCGCCCCACGCGAAAGTCACGCGACGCAGTTCCACGCGGCCCTCGAACTTCTCGAGGCGCAGGGCGCCGCCGGCGGGCGGCGCGGGGGCGTCGAGCATTTCGAAGAGCGAACGCAGCGACGTGTCGGCTTCGGCGAGGGGCGGGATGCTCGAGAGCGCGGCGCTCGCCGGTCCCCGCAGCAGGGCCAGGCCCGCGAAGAAGCCGGCCAGTTCCTCGAGCGTGAGTTCTGCCCGGGCGACGGCCAGCGCCCCCACGACGAGCATCGCCGTGCTGCCGAGCCCCACCAGCGCCTGCTGCAGACCGCGACCGCGCTCCGCCAGTGCGAGGGCGCGGCCCGAAGCCTCCGTCAGCCGCAGCAGCACGCTTCGCTGCCGCTCGAGCAGCCATGCGCCGGCGCCGTGCGCGTGGACGAGGCCGAGCCCGCGCAGACCCTGCAGGACGGCCTGGCTGAAGGCCAGGTACGCCCGGTTTCGCTGCGCTGCCGCGACGCGCAGGGCCGGTGCGAGGCGCCGCTCGGAGAGGATGAACGGCGGCACCAGCACCACCAGCGCCAGCACCAGGCGCGCGTCGAACGCGAGCAGCGCGAGGGCCAGCCCCGCGGTCGCCGCGACGCCGGGCAGCAGTTCGGCCAGCACGACGCGCCCCGCGGCATCGATGCGCTCGGTCTCGTGGACGACGCCGTCGTGCAGGTCGGCGCTGCCGAGGGCCTCCGCACGCAGCGGGCCGAGCGCCAGCAGCTTGCGCAACCCCTCGTCGCGCAGCTCCGCGGTCACCGCCCGCACCTCGCCGTGGATCCGGGCCCGGCTCCGGAGGTGGATCAGGCCGCCCAGGGCCTGCAGCAGCAGGACCGCGAGTCCGGAGATCGCGAGCTCCGTCCACGGGGCCCCGGAACGGCCTTGCGACAGCGTGCGCTCCACCAGGAGCGGGATCGGGACCAGCGTCGCGACCCGCGCGAGAGCCCCGAGCACGGCCCACGCCATCAGTCGCCGCGGACGGGGGAAGCGGCTCGCGTAGCGGCGCCAGGGGCTCAAGCGGCGTGTCCCGTGGCGAAGCCGTCGACGTGCCGCCGGTACCAGGCCTCGATCACGAACAGGGTCCAGAGCCGATAGCCGTGCAGGGCCCGCAGCCGCGCATGTTCGTCCCACAGCCGTTGCACGTACCGCTGGCGGAACAGGCCGCGCTGCCGGCACCGGTGCGAAAGGAGGAGGTCCGCCACCTGGTCGCGGAACGGCCCCGGCTGCCAGAGCCAGGCATCGATCGGGAGCGCGAACCCGCGCTTGCGGCGCGTGAGTACGGGCGGCGGCAACACCGGCGCGAAGGCGCGGCGCAGCAGCTTCTTGCCCGCGTGCCGGTCCACGCGCCAGGCGACCGGAAGGCCGGTGGCGTGGTCGGCGAAGGGGCGGGACAAGGCGGGCACGCGGATCTCCAGCCCGGCCAGCATGCCGGCCCGGTCGCACTTGTGCAGCAGGTCCGCGGGCAGATAGCGGCGCAGGTCGTCGCGCAGCCGACGCTCGCGGCGGCTGGCCGACCGCGCGTGCGGAGGCCAGGCCGCCGCCGGCTGCCACGCGCCGAGCCGGCGGCGGAAGGCGGCCGACGGCAGGCCGCCCAGCGGAGTTCCCGCCCCGGGCCACGCGGCCAGTGGGTCGGCGGCGAGGTCGAGACGGCGGTGCCAGGGGTTGCCGCCATGCAACTCGTCCAGGCCTTCACCTCCCAGCACGGCCTTGACGTGGCGGCGCGCGAAGCGGGCCAGCAGGTGGGTCGGCACCACCGAGGCGTCCGCGAACGGCTCGTCGAGGTCCTCGAAGAGCGCGGGGAGCGCGCGGGCGGCGGTCGTGGCGTCGATCGAGATCTCGTGGTGCGTGGTCCCGAAGCGCTGCGCGACCAGCCGCGCGAACGGTCCTTCGTCGAATCCCGGCGCGGCGATGCGGGCGGAGAAGGTGGGCAATCCGGGGCAGTGGCGGCTGGCGAGGGCCACGACGGCGCTGGAATCGAGCCCGCCGCTGAGGAACACGCCGACGGGGCCGTCGGCGCGCAAGGAGCGTTCGACGGAGGCGTCCAGGCGCCGGACGAGCGTGCGCGCCGCGTCTGCGGGCCGCCCGGCGCGCGCGGGGCTTCGCGCAGGCGGAGGCTCGTGGTACCGGCGCAGGGTGCTCGCTCCGTCCGCCTCGACGACCAGGACGTGTGCGGCCGGGAGGCGGCGCACGCCGTTCCAGATCGACCGCGTGTCGTCGATCGCAAGGCGGGTCAGGCAATCGGCGAGCGCGCGCGGATCGACGCGCCGATCGAAGCCGGGAGCAGCCGCCAAGGCCCCGGGCTCGGACGCGAAGCGCAGCCGCCGCGCGTCGCGGACGTAGTAGAGCGGCTTGATCCCGAACGGGTCGCGGGCCAGCACCAGCCGCCGGCGCCGCGCATCCCACAGCGCGAAGGCGAACATCCCGCCGATCCGCTCGACGAAGCGGAGGGGATCGTCCTCGTAGAGGTGCAGGATCACCTCGCAATCGCTGCCCGTGCGCAACGAGTGGCCGCGCCCGGCGAGCCGCGCCCCCTGCTCGCGGGCGTCGTCCACGTGGCCGTTGCAGACGAGCCACAGGCTCGCGTCCTCGTTGCTCAGCGGCTGGGCTCCGCCCGCGGCATCGATAACGGCGAGACGCCGATGGCCGAGACCCAGCGCCCCGTCGAAGTGGAAGCCCGCGCCGTCGGGGCCGCGGTGGGCCAGTCGACGCGTCATCGCGCGCACGGCCCGCCGATCGACCGACGCCCCGTCGAACCTCCACTCGCCCGCGATCCCGCACATCCGGGGCCAACGATATACGGATCGGCCGCGGTCGCCGCGGGCTACGATCCCGGATCTTGATCCAGGCAGGACTTGCAGCGGAGAACTCGACGCTGGTGCTCGGAGCCGCCGGTCGCGTGGGGCGCGTGCTGGCGGCGCGACGGGTCGGGGGCCCGCGGGCCGCCTTCGTCGACGTGGACGCCCTGGACGTGAAGGAGCCCGCGGCCCTGGCACGAGCCGCGCGCTCCCACGAGCGCTGGGTTCACCTGGCGAGCGAACTGCGCACGGCCGCCGTCGATCCCGCTGCGGACGACGCCGAGGCCTGGCGGTGGCGGCGGTGGCACGTCGAGATGGCGCGCCGCGTGCTCGCCGCGGCCGTCGCCGGCGGCGTGCGCCAGGTGGTGCTGGCCAGTTCGGTCCACGCGGCGGACGAAGACGCGAAGGGCGCCGCCGGCCCCGACAGGCTGACGCACGCCGGCATGAACCGCGCGATCGAGGAGGCGGGCCGCGCGGCGGCGCGCAGCGGGATCGACGTCGTCTGCATCCGGCTCGGCAGCGTCTCGTGGCCCGACCGGCCGCGTCGGCCCGACGCGGCGGTGTGGCTCTCGCACGAGGACTGCGCGGCCGCGTTCGCGGCCGTGCTCGCCTCGCCCCCGGTCGGCGGCCGCTTCACGGCGTTCACGGCCATCTCGGCACTGGCGGCCCCGCACCCGCATGCCGCCAACCCGTTCGGCTGGCGCGCGCGCACGACGCGCGTTGGCTGGCGCCGCCGGGCCCGCGGGAGGGTCGTCGACCTGAAGTGCCGGCTCCTCGACTCGCCGCTTGGACCGTTCCTCCGCGAGTCCCGGCGCTGGAGGCGCCGCCTGGTCGGTTTCTGACGGCGCCTCCGGGCTCAGGCGGCGGGCGGCTTCGCGGTGCCGGAAGGAGCTCCGCGCCAGAGGAAGTGGGCCAGGGCCGGCAGCAGCAGGATCGAGCCGAGCATGTTGAAGAGGAACAGGAAGGTCAGCAGGATGCCCATGTCGGCCTGGAACTTGAGCGGCGAGAAGATCCAGGTCGCGACGCCCATCGCCAGCGTCAGGCCGGTGAAGATCACGCCGTTGCCGGTCGTCGTGAGGGCGTCGTGGTACGCCTGCTTCAGCGGCTCGCCCGCCTCGAGCAGGCCGGCCATGCGCCCGAACAGGTAGATCCCGTAGTCGACCCCGATGCCGACGCCGAGCGCGGCGACCGGCAGCGTCGAGACCTTGAGCCCGATCTCCAGCACCGCCATCAGCGCGTAGGCGAGCAGCGACACCAGCGCCAGCGGCAGCACGATGCAGACGGCGATGCGCCAGGAGCGGAAGCTGAGGAGGCACAGGGCGATCACCGCGGCGAACACGCCGCCGAGGATCGGGAACTGGGCCGCGGCCACCTCCTCGTTGGTCGCTGCCATCACGCCCAGGTTGCCGGTCGCCAGCCGGAACTTCACGTCGGGGTTGCCGTGCGAGGCCTGGTAGGCCTTGACCTCGGCGACGATGCGGTCGATCGTCTGCGCCTTGTGGTCGGTGGTGAAGATCAGCACCGGCATCACGCTGCACTCGCCGTTGAGCAGCCCGGTCGAGGTGTCGACGTAGGTGACGGCCTGGGCCAGCAGCGAGGTGTCCCGCGGCAGCACCCGCCACTCGAGGCTGCCCTCGTTCCAGCCGGCGGTCAGCAGCTTGGCGACGGTCGGCAGCGCGACGACCGACTGCACGCCGGGCACGTTGCGCATCTCCCACTCGAAGCGGTCGATCACGCTCATCACCGTGTGGTCGGTGCAGGCCTGGGCCGGCACCTCGGTGATCACCGTCAGCAGGTCGACGCCGATCGAGAAGTGGCTGGTGACCACGTCGGTGTCGATGTTGTAGCGCGAGTCCGCGTGCAGCTCGGGCACGCCGGCGTGCAGGTCGCCGATCTGGACCTGGTTCGACTTCGGGTAGCCCCAGGCCAGCAGCAGCAGGGCGATGCCGAGCACGACGACCGCGCCGCGCAGCTCGGTCAGCCGCGACAGCGCCCGCCACAGCGGGTCGACGTGGGCGTGCCGGCGCTTGAGCTGGAGCAGGTAGATCTCGTCGTGGTGGACCCACGACAGCAGCAGCGGGACCAGCAGCATGTTGATGATCAGGATCATCGCCACGCCCAGCGAGGCCGTGATCGCCATCTCGCGGATCATCTGGATGTCGATCAGCAGGATGGTCACGAAGCCGATGCAGTCGGTCAGCAGCGCGACGCTGCCCGGCACCAGCAGCTTGCGGAACGCCGCGCGCGCCGCCGGCTCGCCGGTGTGGCCGAGCCAGAACTCGGCGCGGTGCACGCTGATCATCTGCACGCCGTGGCTGACGCCGACGGCGAAGACCAGGAACGGCACCAGGATCGACATCGGGTCGATCCCGTAGCCGAGCACCGGCAGCAGCCCGAGCGTCCACACCACCGCGGTCACGGAGGAGACCAGCGGGATCGCGGTCAGCGCGATCGACTGCGAGTAGACGAACACGAAGACCGCGGTCACGAAGAAGGCGATCGCGAAGAACAGCACCACCCGCCGGGCCCCGGCCGCGATGTCGCCGATCACCTTGGCGAAGCCGAGGATGTGGTAGTCGAACTCCACGCCCACGCCGTTCGTCGAGTGCTTCTGGCGGATCGCCTCGAGCTGGTCGGCGACGTGGATGTAGTCGAGCCGGGCGCCGGTGCGCGGGTCGATCTCCAGCAGCTCGGCGCTGACCAGGGCGGCCGTGAAGTCGTTGGCGACCAGGCGGCCGACGTAGCCCGACTTGAGCACGTTGCGCCGCACCTTGGCCAGGCCTTCCGGCGTCGGCTCGAAGTCGGCCGGCACCACGTTGCCGCCCGAGATGCCGTCCTCGACGACCTCGGTGAAGCGCACGTTGGGGGTGAACAGCGAGGAGACCCGAGCGCGGTCGACGCCGGGGATGAAGAACACGTCGTCGGTGACCGACTTCAGCGTCGCGAAGAACTGGGGCGTGAAGATGTCGCCCTCGCGCACCTTGAGCGCGATCAGCACCCGGTTGGCGCCGCCGAACTCGTCGCGGTACTGCAGGTACGTCTTCATGTAGTCGTGCTGCAGCGGCAGCAGCTTGGCGAAGCCGGCGTCGACGCGGAGCCGCGAGGCGCTGGCGCCGAGCAGCACGGTGACCACGGCGAACAGCACCAGCACCAGGCGGCGGTGGCCGAAGAGGAAGTTCTCGAGCCGGAGCTTCATCGCGTCCCCTCCGCGGCGGCCACGTCCGCCGCCGCCAGCTTCTTCACGCCGAACTCGCCGCACAAGGCCAGGCCGCCGTCGGGCGTCGGGGTCATCGCCTGCACGCCGAGGCGGTCGGCCCGCCCGTGCAACGCGAAGGTGCGGCCGCCGTCGCCGCTGACCAGGACGACCCCCGCCAGGCCGGCCATCACGATGCGGCCGTCCTTCAGCCGGGCGGCGCTCGTCAGCATCGTGTCGATGCCGGTCTCGAGCGGCGTCCAGGTGCGACCGCCGTCGGGCGAGGAGAGGGCGTGGCCGCGCAGCCCGAACAGCAGGAGCGCGTCGCCCTCGAGCGGCAGCGTGCCGAAGAGCGAGCCCTCGTAGGGCACGGCGACCTCGCGCCAGGTGTCGCCGGCGTCGTCGGAGCGCAGCAGCAGGCCGCCTTCGCCCGCGAGGTAGAGGACGCCGGAGGCCGCCCGCGACAGGTGATGGTAGTGGGCATCCGACTCGGTGATCGGCCGCGGCGCCCAGGTCGTCCCGCCGTCGGCCGACTCCAGGAAGCTGCCGTAGGCGCCCACCGCGAAGGCTCGCGTCGCGTCGACGAAGAAGACGTCGAACAGCGGGGCGTCGGCCTCGCGGTCGACGTGGACGCGCTCCCACTTCAGGCCGCCGTCGGTCGTGCGCAGGATCGTCGAGTCGTGGCCGACGGCCAGCCCGAGCTGCGCGTCCGCGAAAGCGACGCCCGTGAGCAGCGCGGTGGTCGGCACCACCACCTGCTTCCAGCTCGCGCCCTGGTCGTCGGAGAGCAGGACGTGGCCGCGCTCGCCGACCGCGACGAGCCGGCTGCCCGCGGCTTCCACGTCCAGCACCAGCGACTTGTCGGCCAGCGGCCGCAGGGCGGAAGACTCGTCCGCCGGCGGGGGCGCCGCGCTGGCGAGGCTGGCGGAGCTGGCGAGCGCGAGGGTGAGGGTGAGGGCGGCGGCGAGGCGGGCGGCCTTCTCCATGGAGCCTCCGGCGAGGGCGGGTGCGGCGGGGAGGGAGGAGCGGCCGGGCCCGCTGCGGGGCCCGGCCGGCACGGACGAAAGGCTAGCGGACGCCCTCGCGGCGCAGCGCGTCGGGGGCGAAGTCGGCCTCGACGATCTTGGCGCTGAAGTCGAAGGGGACCGTCTCGTTGGACAGGCCGTAGGCCAGGTAGCGGCCCGCCTGCAGGTCGGTGTGGACCTCGGCCGTCACCCAGGTCAGCGGCACCTCGTAGTAGTTGAGGGCGAAGCCCTCGGACAGCCGCCAGAGCTGGTCGCGGTTGTCGTACTGGTCGACCGCCAGGATCTGCCACGAGTCCTCGTCGACGTAGAACGTGCGGCGCTTGTAGATGTGGCGCGCGCCCTCCTTGAGGGTCGCGTCGACCACCCACACGCGGTGCAGCTCGTAGCGCAGGTGCTCCGGGTTGACGTGCAGCGGGGTCAGGATGTCCTTGTACTTCAGCTTCCCGCTGTGCAGCTTGTAGGAGTTGTAGGGGACGTACATCTCCTTCTTGCCGACCAGCTTCCAGTCGTAGCGGTCGACGCCGCCGTTGAACATGTCGAGGTTGTCCGAGGTCCGCATGCCGTCGGAGGCGGTGCCCGGGTTGTCGTACGCGACGTTCGGGGCGCGGCGCACGCGGCGCTGGCCGGGGTTGTAGACCCAGGCGTCGCGCGGCTGCTTGATCTGGTTCAGCGTCTCGTGGACCAGCAGGATGCCGCCCGCCAGCCGCGCCGGCGCCTGCACCTTCTGGCGGAAGAGCAGGATGCGGTTCTTGACCGACGCCTCGGTCGCCGTCTTCTGCGAGTAGGGCGAGTAGAAGTCCTCCTCGAACTCGACCAGCGTGTACTGGCCGCCGCGGGTCGGCGCCGCCTGCACGAACTGGCGGCGCGCGGCCTCGCCGCGGTAGCGCAGGAGGTGGTTCCAGATCGGGTGCAGGCCCTCCTTCGGCACCGGGAACGGGATGCCGATCACGGAGTTCTCGACCGCGTTGCCGTTGGGGCCGAGCTTGGCCGTGGCCGCCGTCTTCTTCGTGGCGTCGTAGATCCGCTGCGGGGCAGAGGCGCTGCGCCGCGTCGGGTACACGTTCATCTTGTAGCTGGGATAGGCCTTCAGCACCGCCTTGTGGCCCTCGGTCAGCTTCGCCGCGTACTGGTCCATGTTCGCGGCCGTGATCGTGAACTTCACGGCGTCGGCCGCGAACGGGTCGATGTGGCGCATGCCGGGCTTGTAGCCGGCCGGCGGCTTGGTGATCCCGCCGTCCCAGGCCGGGATGCTGCCGTCGGCGTTGCCGGCCTTCTCGCCGCCCATCGGCGTCAGGTCGTTGCCCAGGCGGGCGACGTCGGAGGGCGCGAGCTGCGCCGTGCCGAGGCCGGCCAGCGCCAGCGCCAGCGCCCCGACCACCAGGGAGTTCTTGGCTCGCATGGTCATCTGTCCTTTCGCTCTCAGAAGGAGAACTTGACGGCGGTCGCGAGGAAGTCGCGGTCCGCGATCAGGTTGTAGCGGCCGGCGCCGCTGTAGGCGGTGTAGCTGACGTCGAACTCCCAGTTGATCTTGTAGTTCGCCGTCAGGCCGACGGTCAGCGCCTTGCGGCCTTCGAGGAAGTTGCCGCCGGGGCCGGGCGAGACGCCCTTGACGTCGTGGGCCCACGAGAAGCGCGGGATCAGGTTCACCGAGCTGAAGGCGTTGTTGTACTCGAGGCGGCCGGCGACGACGTAGCCCCAGGAGGTCGCGTCGGGGAAGGCCGACTCCGGCTCGGTGCCCGGCTGCAGGCCGGCCTGCTGGTGGATCGCGTTGCCCGAGGTGTAGGTCCCGGGGCCGTCGAGCCGCAGCGTGGACTTGTCCGGCATGTCGTGCACGGTGCTGACGGCGCCTTCGGCGACCAGCGTCGCCTGGTCGGCGCCGAGCAGGTTGGCGAAGACCTTGGTGGCCGTCATCTGGTACTGGGTCGTGTCGAAGCGGCGATAGCCCTCGATCACGACCGGGTTGGCCGCGGTGCTGAACTCGTAGGCGCCGAGCTGGTTGGTCTGGGCCAGCAGGCCGCCCACCTGGGCGAGGCGCACGAAGGCCGGGATCGTGATCCGGCGCAGCGGCGTCAGCGCGGCGTACAGCAGCTCGAGGTCGTCGACCTGCAGCGGCACGTCCTTGCGGTGGGCGACCTCGCCCTGCAGCGCGATGCCGGTGCGGCCGAGCTGGGTGTTGAAGCTGGCGCCGAACAGCTTGATGTCCTCGGGGTAGCTCTGGAAGTAGCGGGCCGAGGAGGCGTAGTTGAGGCCCGGGGCGACGCCACCGGGCGTGCCCGGCGGCAGCACGGCGCCGAACTGGCCGGTCACCGCGCTGATCAGGGGCAGCCGCGAGTGGTAGTTCATGTAGAACAGGCCGAACTCGGTGCCACCCAGCGAGTCGACGAAGATGCGCAACGCGGCGCCGTACTGGCCCTGATCGTCCGCCTCGACGTCGGCCTGGCGCGGCACGACGAAGCCGATCGGGTTGGTCGGCACGGGTGCGATCGCGATCTGGTCGGGCGCCGCGCCGAAGCCGAGCATCACTCGCGAGCCGCCGCGGCCGGCGAAGTCGGAGCTCGAGAAGTAGGTGCCGGGCGGGTCGATGATCGTCGGCTCCCACTCGAACTGGTAGAAGCCCTCGAGCGACACGCTCTTGGTCAGGCCGATCGATGTCCAGGCGATGCCGACGGGCAGCAGGCCCTCGCGCAGCTCGGAGCCCGGCACGCGCAGGGCGCTGACGTCGATCGGGTTGATCGCGTTGATGCCGTTCTGGATGAACGTGCTCTCGCCCCAGCTCACCACCTGGCGGCCGACACGCAGCTCGACCGGCACGCTGCCGAGGTCGAAGCCGGCGAACGCGAAGGCGTCGCGCAGCTCGATGCGGGTGCCGACCCGGTCGAGCGCGTCTTCGGTCAGCGGGGTCCGGGCGCGGTCGCCCTCTTCGTTCTCGTAGTCGTAGTAGGCGAAGGCGCGGACGAAGGCGCCGTAGCGCTTCTTGTAGCGCAGCTCGGCCTCGGTCGTGGCCTTCAGGGCGTTGGAGTAGATGCCCTTGTCGTAGTTCAGGTTGCCGTCGTCCCCGTTCACCGAGAAGGCGCGACCGCCGTTGGTCAGGCCCACGATGTCGAGGTTGCGGTCGGCCATCCGGAAGGCGAGGCCGTAGGACACGGTGGTGTCCCAGCGGAACTCGAGTTCGCTCGGCTGTTCGGAGCGTGGCTCTTCGGCGGGTTCCGCGTCCTGGGCCAGCGCGGTCCCTGCCGCCAGCGGCAGGATCGCGATCCCGAGGACGAGCCCGCGGAAGGCCGCGGCGTGAGTCCAAGACGACGCCCAGGTCATGCGCATGAATCCCCCTTGTCGAACGGCTGTCG
>JAANMY010000650.1_pt1 | contig 47506 bp, 38 predicted proteins | sample 7279691 | NCBI WGS metagenome assembly JAANMY01 (sample SAMN14094543, study PRJNA606508) | bioreactor metagenome | isolation source: A lab-scale SPAN reactor treating ammonium-rich wastewater day 388 | place: Ireland: Galway | collected 2018-02-07 | reverse complement strand
TCGTGCTTCACGGCACTGCGCACCAACGGCGTCCCGCACTCCGCTCTCACTGGCAACACTAGGGCAAAGACAAGACACAAGCGCACCGCAGGGGCGCGAACGCTTTTGCGGGATCACGCAAAGAGCATCGCGCCCCTGCGGTGCGCTCCTACGGTGGTTGTACCTACGGTGGCGCCTTTGGGTGGCTCAGAGAATCCAGCCGCCGTCCACCGTCAGCTCCGCGCCGGTGACGAAACCAGCGTCCGCACTGGCCAGGAAGGACACCGCGGCGGCGATTTCCTCGGGCTTGCCGATGCGCTTCAGCGGCGTGGCTTCGATGCCGGCCTGATTGGCCTCGGGCGGGTTGCTGTCCAGCATCGGCGTGTCGATGAAGCCCGGATGCACCGAGTTCACCCGGATCTGCGCCGGCGCCAGTTCCAATGCGGCGGTCTTGGTCATCCCGCGCACCGCCCACTTGGTGCCCACGTAGGCGGCCGCATTGGGGAATCCCAGCTGGCCGGCGATCGAACTGATGTTGACGATGCAGCCGCCGCCGGCCGCGCGCAGCGGCACCTGGCCGTGCTTCATGCCGAGGAATGGACCCAGCTGGTTGACCCGGAACTGCTGCTCGATATCACGCACCGGGGTGTCGGCGATCTGGCCGGGGTGGAAGATGCCGGCATTGTTGACCAGCACGTGCAGGCCGCCGAAGCGGGCGGTGGCCGCCGCCAGCGTCTCCACCCACGCGGCTTCGTCGCTGACGTCGTGGTGGAAATAGGCGGTGCGTTCGCCGAGCTCCGCCGCCAGCGCGCGGCCGGCGTCGTCCAGCACGTCGGTGATCGCAACGCTGGCGCCGTCGGCATGCAGCCGGCGGACGATGGCGGCGCCGATGCCGCGCGCGCCGCCGGTGACCAGGGCGACCTTGCCTTCGAGCTTGCCGTTCATGTCATGCCTCTCCGATGGGTGGACATCCAGCCTGCACGCCGGTGCCGGCGGGCGTTTTGATCGGGATCAACCCGCCGCTCACGCGGCGACCGGCGGCATCGCCGGCGGCGACGGGCTGTTGCCGCTATCGTCCGGGTGGTCGTCGTTGTCGGCGCCGTCGCGCCAGCGCCAGTCGGCGGCGGTCAGCACCGGCAGGTCGAAGGCGATCCGTGCCTTGTCGCACTGCGCGCTGGGGCGGCCGAACTCGAACGAGGCTTCGACCTCGCGGCAGACCGACGGCCGGTTGGGATGGATGCTGCAGCGCGAGTACTTGCCGATGTCGGCATCCAGCGCCACGCAGCGGATCGGCGGGGCGAAGGTGCCCTGCATGCACAGGCGATGGGCGTCCAGCCGCTCGGTGAGTGCGGCCGGCACGCCGCCGGGCGTGACCTCGTCCGATTCCATCCAGTGGAAGGCGACGCGGTACTGGGTGCAGCAGGCGCCGCAGGTCAGGCAGGGGTGCATGGGGGCCGGGCCTTGCGCGGCGAAAGTACGGAACGGGGACGCGATTTTTTTCCGCGCCGGGCCGGCGCGCAAGGGGGGCGGGCGATAATGCGCGGATGACCGACCCCTGCAACATCGCCGTGGCGCTGCCGCGGCTTGCCCGCGAGCACCCCGACCAGGTGGCGATGCGCTGCCCCGGCGCGGGCGGCCGCTACGAGGTGGCGCTGACCTATGCGCAGCTGGATGCGCGCAGCGACGCCATCGCCGCCGGCCTGGCCGGGCGCGGCATCCGTCGCGGCACCCGCACGGTGGTGATGGTGCGGCCGACGCCGGAGTTCTTCCTGCTGATGTTCGCGCTGTTCAAGGCCGGCGCGGTGCCGGTGCTGGTCGACCCCGGCATCGACCGGCGCGCGCTCAAGCAGTGCCTTGGCGAGGCGCGGCCGGAAGCGTTCGTCGGCATTCCCCTGGCGATGCTGGCCAAGGCGCTGCTGGGCTGGGCGAAATCGGCATCGGTGCGCATCACCACCGGACGCTGGCCGCTGCTGGCCGACGCCACGCTGGCGCGGATCGAGACCGAAGGCGCCGGCGCCGGTCCGCAGCTGGCCGACACCGACGGAGAGGACGTGGCCGCGATCCTGTTCACCAGCGGCAGCACCGGCGTACCCAAGGGCGTGGTGTACCGGCACCGGCATTTCGTCGCCCAGATCGCGATGCTGGGCGACGCGTTCGGGATCGGCGCGGGCGGCATCGATTTCCCCACCTTCCCGCCGTTCGCCCTGTTCGACCCCGCGCTGGGACTGACCAGCATCATTCCCGACATGGACCCCACGCGCCCGGCCAAGGCCGATCCGCGCAAGTTGCATGCGGCCATCGAACGCTTCGGCGTGACCCAGCTGTTCGGTTCGCCGGCGCTGATGGGCGTGCTGGCCGCGCACGGCGAAAAGCTGCCCACCCTGAAGCGCGTCACCAGCGCCGGTGCGCCGGTACCGCCCGACGTGGTGCGGCGGATGCTGGAGCTGCTGCCGGCCGATGCGCAGCTGTGGACGCCCTATGGCGCCACCGAATGCCTGCCGGTGGCGGTGATCGAAGGCCGCGAACTGCTGACCCTGCGCGCCCGCACCGAAGCCGGCGCCGGCACCTGCGTGGGCCGGCCCGTGGCGGGCAACACTGTGCGCATCATCGGCATCGACGATGGCGCGATCCCGGAGTGGCGCGATGGGATGCAGGTCGCGCCCGGGCAGGTCGGCGAAATCACCGTCGCCGGTCCCAGCGCCACCGATGCCTACTTCAACCGCGACGCGCAGACCGCGCTGGCGAAGATCCGCGAAACCCTGCCCGACGGCGGCAGCCGCATCGTCCACCGCATGGGCGACCTTGGCTGGTTCGACGACGCGGGCCGGCTGTGGTTCTGCGGGCGCAAGTCGCAGCGGGTGGTCGTGGATGCGCAGACCACGCTGTGCACCGAGCAGGTCGAGCCGGTGTTCAACACCCATCCGCAGGTGCTGCGCACTGCACTGGTCGGTGTCGGTCCCAGGAACACGCAAACGCCGGTCCTGGTGTTCGAACTGAAGCCGGGCGCGCAGGCCGACGTGGCGGAAGTCGCCGACGAGCTGCGCCACCTCGCGCAGGGTTTCGTCCACACCGCGAAGATCGAGCGCTTCCTGCACCATCCCAAACCCTTTCCGGTGGACATCCGCCACAACGCCAAGATCGGCCGCGAGAAGCTGGCGGCATGGGCGGCGGCGCAACCCGCGGGGGGCAGGGCATGAAGCTGCTCGTCACCGGTGGCGGCGGTTTCCTCGGCCAGGCGCTGTGCCGCGCGCTGCTGGCGCGGGGACAAGAGGTCGCCAGCTTCAGCCGCAGCCGCCACGCGGCGCTGGACGCACTGGGCGTGCGCCAGCTGCAGGGCGACCTGGCCGACCGCGAAGCGGTGCTGGCGGCGTTCGCGGAAGGCTTCGACGCGGTGCTGCACAACGCCGCCAAGGCCGGCACCTGGGGCAGTTACCAGAGCTATTTCGATGCCAACGTGACCGGCACCCGCAACGTGATCGCGGCCTGCCGCGCGCACGGGATCGGCCGGCTGGTGCACACCTCCACGCCCAGCGTCGCGCATCGCGCGACCCATCCGGTGGAAGGCGCCAGCGCCGACGAGGTGCCTTATGGCGAAGGCGTGAAGGCGCATTACGCGACGACGAAAATCATCGCCGAGCGCGAGGTGCTGGCCGCCAATGACGCGGCGCTGGCCACGGTGGCGCTGCGGCCGCGGCTGATCTGGGGGCCGGGTGATACCCAGATCCTGCCGCGGCTGGTGGAGCGCGCGCGGGCCGGGCGGCTGCGGCTGGTCGGCAGCGGCGACAACCTGGTCGACACCACCTACATCGACAACGCCGCGCAGGCGCACGTGGATGCGCTGGAGCATCTGCATGCCGGCGCAGCCTGCGCTGGTCGCGCTTATTTCATCAGCAACGGCGAACCATGGCCGCTGCGCGAGGTATTGAACGGGCTGCTGCGCGCGGCGGGCGCGCCGGAAGTGCAGGCAACACTGCCGTTCCGTGCTGCCTATGCGATCGGCGCCGTTTGCGAAGTGCTGTGGACCGCGCTGCCGCTGCGCGGCGACCCGCCGATGACGCGCTTCCTGGCCGAACAGCTCAGCACTGCGCACTGGTATTCGATGGCGCCGGCCACGCGCGATTTCGGCTACGTGCCGAAGGTGTCCATGGCCGAAGGGCTGGCGCGGCTGCAGGCCTCGCTGGGGCGCTGACGGGCCGAGACCCGCCGCTTGCGGCCCCGAAGGTGCAGGCGTCGGCGATGGGTGCGCGCCTTCACCCCGGCGTGATCGGGCCGCGTCCAGTCTGGCGCGGCGCCAATCCGGCGCGGCCGAACGGAGTCGTCCGATGCTGCATTACGCCCTCGTCTTCCTGATCATCGCGCTGATCGCCGCCTTCCTCGGCTTCAGCGGGCTTGCCGGCATGGCGGCCACCATCGCCAAGGTGCTGTTCGTCGTCTTCCTGATCCTCGCCGTGGTTGCGTTCCTGCGTAAACGGGTCTGATCCGGGCGGGCGCGGGCGCGCGGTGCCGGCGCGCGACCGGCCCTACAATGCGCGCATGACCGAGCCCGCCTTCAACTGGAAACAACCCGCTGGCCGCGCGCTGGAGCTGGCGCTCAATCAGGCGCTGGCGCTGGACGAGGACACCCGCGGCGGCCTGCGCGCGCTGGAGGGCCAGAGGGTGGCGCTGACGCTTGCGTCACCCCCGCTGGCCCTGCAGGTACGGGTGGAGGGTGAAGCGCTGCGGGTGGGACCGCTGGATGGAGATGCCGAACCGGATCTCGGCGTGCGCGCCACCCTGGGCGGGCTGATCCAGCAGTTGCCCATCTTCCGCAGCAGCAACGCGCCGCCGGTGGGCAAGCTGCGCATCGAGGGGGATGCCGAACTCGCGCGTCGCCTGCAGAAGCTGGCGCAGGGTTTCGATCCCGACTGGCAGCTGCCGTTCGTGCGCGTGTTCGGCGAGGTGCTGGGCGTGCAGATCGCCAGGGCCGTGCGCGCGGCGCTGCAGCAGGCACAGGTCGCCGGCCGCAACCTCGCGGGGATGGCGGCGGAATATGTCACCGAGGAAAGCCGCGACGTGGTGCCGCGCGCCGAGCTGGATGCCTTCCACGATGACGTGGATGCGCTGCGCGACGGCGTGGAGCGCATTGCCGCGAAGATCGCCCGGCTCCGTCGCGAGCAGGGCCTGGCCGCATGAAGTCGGCGCTGCGTGCATGGAAGATCGGTCGAGTGCTGCTGCGCTACCGGTTGGACGACCTGCTGGACGACACGCCGGCCGAGCGCTGGCTCAGGCTGATGCGGCCGTTCGTGCCGCGCGCCTCCCGCGAAGTGGCCACTCAGCCGCGCGGCGCGCGGCTGCGGCTGGCGCTGCAGGAGCTCGGGCCGATTTTCGTCAAGTTCGGACAGATCCTCTCGACCCGTCGCGACCTGGTGCCACCCGACATCGCCGAGGAGCTGACCCTGCTGCAGGACCGGGTCGCGCCGTTCGACGGCGTGCAGGCCCGCGCACTGGTGGAAGCGGCGTTGGGTCGCGGCATCACCGATGCCTATGCGGCGTTCGATACCACCCCGCTGGCCTCCGCCAGCATCGCGCAGGTGCATGCGGCCACCCTGCACGATGGTCGCGAGGTGGTGGTCAAGGTGCTGCGCCCGGACATCGCCAGGCTGATCGCCGCCGATATCGCGCTGCTGAAGAACGTGGCGGGCATTGTCGAGCGTACCCATCCCAGTGCCGACAAGATCCGCCCGCGGGAGATCGTCGCCGAGATCGAGAACACGCTGGCCGCCGAACTCGACCTGCAGCGCGAGGCCGGCAACGCCAGCCTGCTGCGGCGCAACTGGCTGAACTCGCCCGACCTGTACGTGCCGGAGGTGATCTGGAGCCACACCGCCGAGCGCGCGATGACCATGGAGCGCGTGCGCGGCATTCCGTCCGACGACATCGCCGCGCTGGATGCCGCCGGCATCGACCGCCGCGCGCTGGCCGCCAAGGGCGTGCGGGTGTTCTACCAGCAGGTGTTCCGCGACAACTTCTTCCACGCCGATGCCCACGCCGGCAACATCTGGGTGGACTCGGAGCGCAAGGCGGACCCGCGCTTCATCGCGCTGGATTTCGGGATCATGGGGCAGCTCTCCAGCGACGACCAGTACTGGCTCGCCGAGAACTTCATGGCGATCTTCAACCGTGATTACCGGCGCATCGCCGAGCTGCACGTGCAGGCCGGCTGGATGCCGCCGCACATCCGCATCGACGAGCTGGAAGCCGCCGCGCGTGCGGTCTGCGAGCCGTACTTCACCCGCCCGCTCAGCGAGATCTCGCTGGCGGAGGTGCTGGTGAAACTGTTCCGCACCGCGCAACGCTACGAACTGACCCTGCAGCCGCAGCTGATCCTGCTGCAGAAGACCCTGCTGAACATCGAGGGCGTGGGCCGCCAGCTGGACCCGAAGATCGATATCTGGGCGGTGGCGCGGCCGGTGCTGGAAGACATCCTGGCCGAACGCTACAGCCCGAAGCGGCTGGCCGGCGAGCTGCGCAAGCGGATGCCGGAGCTGGTCACCCGCGCGCCGGAAATGCCGCGGCTGCTGCACGCCTGGCTGCAGCAGCAGGTGCAGGGCGGGCACGAGCTGAGCATGCGTTCGACCGACCTGCGCGAGATCGCGCAGACGCTTGCGGCCATGCAGCGGCGGGTAGTGGCGTCGATCCTCGGCGTCGGCCTGCTGATCGTGGCCGCGGTCCTGTATGCGCTGGAGGCTGGCGGGCCGCAGCTGCTGTCGCTGCCGGTGTCCACCTGGATCGCCGGCGTCGGTGGGTTGTGGGCGCTGCTGGCGGCGTGGCCGCGACGATAGCGATGCGTGCGCGGTGCCGTCCGCAGGCCACATTCCGCAGCCTTACCGGGGCGCTGGAATTGTGTAACCCGCGCGCCTGTCGCTAGGGTGCCGGACATCTTCGCAGGCATTTCCCGGGCATCCACGGCGATGGGCGCAGGCCACTCCGATCATCCGCACGAACACGGGCACGGCCCCGGGCAAGACCACGATCACGGCCATAGCCACGTGCCCGCGCGGATCCGCCACGAGCGGCCGCTGTGGATCGCCTTCGGGCTGACCCTGCTGTTCCTGCTGGTGGAGGTCGTGGGCGGCCTGCTCAGCAACAGCCTGGCGCTGCTGTCCGACGCCGCGCACATGATGACCGACGTGCTGGCGCTGGGCATCGCCCTGTTCGCGGTGCGCATGAGCCGCCGCCCGCCCGATGCCAGGCGCACCTATGGCTATGCACGGATGGAGGCGATCGGTGCGCTGGCCAACGGCGGGCTGCTGTTCGTGGTGGCCGGCTTCATCCTGTGGGAGGCGCTGGGTCGTTTCCGCGAGCCGCAGGCGGTGGCATCGAACGCCATGCTGGTGGTGGCCTCGCTCGGGTTGCTGGTCAACCTGGTGTCGATGCGCCTGCTGGCGGCCGGCGCGGGCGAAAGCCTCAACGTCCGTGGCGCCTACATGGAAGTGTGGAGCGACATGCTCGGTTCGCTGGGCGTGATCGCGGGCGCGCTGCTGATCCGCTTCACCGGCTGGACCGTGGTCGATCCGGTGATCGCCGTGCTGATCGGCCTGTGGGTGCTGCCGCGCACCTGGCTGCTGCTGCGCGCGGCCGCGCAGGTGCTGATGCAGGGCGTGCCGGCGGGGCTGGACATCGACGAGGTGCGCGATGCCATGCAGGCGCTGCCCGGCGTGGCCGCGGTACACGACCTGCACGTGTGGGCGCTGGGCTCGCGCGAACCGATCCTCACCGCGCACGTCCTGCTGGCGGACGATGCCGCCGATGTCGACGCGCTGCGTGGCGAACTGGCCGGCATGCTGGGCGCGCGGTTCGGCATCGACCATGTGACCCTGCAGATGGAAGCACGCCACTGCGGCGGGGGCGAGCATCGCTGACGCCGGCGGGGCTGCGGGCGCCATCGCGGCCAAAGCGTGGCGAAAGTCTTGGGTGGCATGCTTGGGCCAGGAGGGAATGCCATGAAACCGATCCGCTGGACGCTGTGGGGGCTACTGGCCGGGACCAGCCTGCTGTTCGCGCTGGCCGTGGCCGCATGGCCCTCGGGCTGGGGCTGGTTCGCCTGGCGCGGGCTGGTGGTGCAGTACACCGGCGTGGTGGCGATCGTGGGGATGGCCGCGGCGATGGTGCTGGCGCTGCGCGGACGCTGGCTGGAAACGCGGTTGGACGGCCTGGACAAGATGTACCGCTTGCACAAGTGGCTGGGCATCGGCGTGCTGGTGGCGGCGGTGCTGCACTGGTGGTGGGCGCTGGGCAGCAAGTGGATGGTCGGCTGGGGCTGGCTGGTGCGGCCGCCGCGCGGGCCGCGGGCGGCGCCTGCCGACGCGCTGGAGGCGTGGCTGCGCGGCCAGCGCGGGCTGGCCGAGGAGATCGGCGAATTCGCCTTCTACGGCCTGCTGGTCCTGCTGGTGGTCGCGCTGTGGCGGCGCATTCCCTACCACTGGTTCGCGCGCACCCACCGGCTGGTCCCGCTGGCATGGCTGGCATTGGCCTTCCATACCGTGGTGCTGCTGGACGGCGCGTACTGGCGGCAGCCGGTCGGCTGGCTGGTGGCGGTGTCGCTGCTGGCCGGCAGCTGGGCCGCGCTGGTGTCGCTGACCGGGCGGATCGGTGCGGGCCGCAGGCTGCGCGGCACCGTGCAGGCGATGGAAGTGTTTCCGCCGCCGCTGGACATGCTGAAGGTGGAGATCGGCATGCAGCCGGGCTGGGCCGGGCACCGGGCCGGCCAGTTCGCGTTCGTCGCCTCGCGCCGGCACGAGGGCGCGCACCCCTACACCATCGCCTCCGACTGGCATCCGGAGACCGGCATGATCCGGTTCGTGACCAAGGCGCTGGGCGACCACACCCGCACCCTGCCGCAGGCGCTGCACGTGGGCGATGCGGTCACCGTCGAAGGCCCCTACGGCTGCTTCGATTTCGGCGATGGCAAGCCGCGCCAGGTCTGGATTGCCGGCGGCATCGGCATCACCCCGTTCCTGGCGCGGATGCAGCAGCTGGAGCACGAGCCCGGCCACGCCGAGGTGGACCTGTTCTACGCCACCGACGTGGACGATGGCCCGACCCTGCAGCGGCTGGCCGCGCTGGCGCGTTCGGTGGACGTGCGCCTGCACGTGCGGATCAGTCCGCGCGACGGCTTCCTCGATGGCGCTGCGATCCGCGCAGCGGTGCCGCAGTGGCGCGACGCCGGCGTATGGTTCTGCGGACCTGCCGGGTTCGGCGCGGCGGTGCGCGCCGACCTGGTGGCGAGCGGGCTGGCGCCGCACGCCTTCCACCAGGAACTGTTCCGGATGCGTTGAGGGCGACAGCGGGTGGCGATACGGCGGGCATGCGCATGCCGCTTCGCCGCTGCCCGCGCGCTGCCGCGTCACCTGCCGGCGTGGGCGCCGCGCATCAGCGGGCGGTCGGCACCGTGCGCGCGCGCACGCGGATGCCGTCCGACACGGCATCGCCCGGGTACTGGATCACCCGTTCGCCCGCGCGCAGGCCCGCCGTGATCCAGGCTTCCTCGCCGTTGCGGTCGGCCACCGTGATCCTGCGCAGGCGCGCGCGCCCGCCTTCCACCACGAATACGGCCATCTGCCCGCCGCCGTCCCCGGCCGCGCCCGGCGCCGGGAACACCGCGCTGACCGGCACCCGCAGGACCGCGGGCCTGGCGACCACGACGATGCGCACGCCGACGCGATAGCCATCGCCCAGCGACTGCCACTGCGCGCGCGGGCTGTCGATCTCGACCAGCACGTTCACCCGCTGCTCCTCCACGCCGAGCGCCGACACCTTGGTGAAGCCGGCGGGCTCCACCAGGCGCACGTGGCCGACCAGCGGGGCGGCACCGCCCCAGCGCTCGATGCGCACCGGCATCCCGCGCGCCACCTGGGGCGCGTCCGTGGTCAGCAGCTCGGCCAGCACTTCCAGCCGGGCGGTGTCGCCGATTTCCAGCAGCGGCGTGCCCAGCGCCACGGTGCCGGCGCTGGTGCGCAGTACCCGCAGCACCCGGCCGGAGATCGGTGCGCGCAGCGGGAACGGGGAGGCGTCGTCGCGCTGGATGGCGGAACGCGCGGCGCGCGCCTGGTCCAGGGCATGGCCGGCGGCATGCTGCTCCTCCTGCGCGCCCAGCAGCTCCTCTTCCGCGGCGCGGGCCGCCAGCCGGCTGGTCTCCAGCTGGCTGGCGGCGATGAAGCGGTCCCTGGCCAGCCCCTGGTCGCGCTTGAGGGTGGCCCGCGCCTGTGCCAGCGCGGTGGATGCGCGGGCCACGCGCGCCTGCGACCGCGCCAGCGAGGCCTCGGCGGTCTCCACCTGCGCTGCCAGCTGCGCGCGCGCGCGGGCGTCCAGCATCGGCGCCAGCGCCGGCGTGAGGCTGGCCAGGATCGTGGCCGGGGTGACGGCATCGCCTTCGCGCAGGGTGATCCGCGCCAGTTCGCCCGACAGCGGCGCGGACACGAGGTAGCGGTCGCGCACCCGGGTGCGCCCGTTCTCCTCGATGCTGCGCTCGAACGGCCCCGTCGCGGCGGTGGCTGTTTCCACCGGCAGCGGCCGCGGCGCGAACGCCCAGGCCAGGGCCACCGCGACCGCGGCCGCAGCGCCGGCGCCCCACATCCATTTGCGCAACCCGTGCATGTGCTTGCCTCACTCCCTCGTTTTAAGGACCGCAACCATGTCCAGCCGGTCGATCCGCCGCCGCACCACCAGCGCGCTGGCCAGGCCGGCCGCGACCACGGCCAGGCACGCCCAGGCGTAGGTGCGCGGCAGGATTGTCACCGGAAAGAAGAACTGGTCGCTGCGCAGCAGGCCCACGATCAGGTGGACCAGTCCGTCGCCCGCCAGCATGCCCAGCGGCAGCGCCAGCGCGATCACCAGCGCCAGTTCGCCCAGCAGCAGGCCGGAAACCTCCGCGCGGGTGAAGCCGAGCACGCGCAGGCTGGCCAGCTCCCAGCTGCGTTCGGCCAGCGCGATGCGGGCGTTGTTGTAGACCACGCCCACCGCGATGACGACCGCGAAGGCGGTGAGGATCGCGCTCATCACGCGGATGTTGCGCGCGCTGATGTCCTGCATGTTGCGCCACAGGGTGGCCTTGCTGAAGGCGCCGGCGATGCGGGGGGCCGCGCGCGCGGCGCGCAGGAAGCCGGCCTCGCCGCCGTGGTCGAGGGCGACGGTGAACTGGTTGGCCACCTCGCCTTCGCCGAGCAGGCGGTTGAGGGCGCGGCGCTCCATGTAGGCGTTCAGCCCCATCATGTCGCGCACCGTGCCGGCCAGGGGCAGGATGCGGGATCGCCCATCGCCTTCCAGCACCTCCACCCGCACGGGATCGCCGACCCGCAGGTGAAGCTTGTCCGCCAGCCGGTCGGTCAGCAGCAGGCCATCCACTGGCGGCCGCCACTGCCGTCCATCGACGTCGATGATGCGGCGCAGGCTCGGTTCGGCGGCCGCCCCCTGCAGCGCCACCCGCTCGGTGCGGTGCCCGTTCGACAGGCGCACCACCACCTCGCGGCCCGGTTCCACCGTTACCGCGCCGGGCAGGCGCCCGATTTCGCGCCACGCATCGCCGGTCACCGGGCGTGGCGTCCACAGCGCCACGTCGCCACGCATCTCCACCCGGAACTTGCTGTCCACCACCTCCTCGATGGCGTCGCGGAAGAAGTTGCCGGTCACCACCATCGCCACCGCTGCGACCACCCCCGCCAGCGACAGTCCGGCGCGCCACGGGTGGCGTTCCATGTTGCGCAGGATCATGCGCAGGGTCGGCGGCAGCCGGACCAGCCCCAACCGCTCCACCAGCGTGCGCCGGTAGCGGCCGGGGGCGGGTGGGTGCATCGCCGTGGCCGGTGGCATGCGCACGGTGGCGAGCACGGTGTTGAGGCTGCCGGCCAGCGCCGCGACCAGCACGATGGCTAGGCTGGTCACCACCAGCCACGGCGCCAGCACATGATCCAGCGCCGGGAAGCGGAAGAAGTCGGCGTACAGGCCCAGCAGCATCCGTCCCAGCCACTTGCCCAGCAGCAACCCGAGCGCGGCACCGACGGCGATGATGGCCAGCACCAGCTTCAGGTAGTAGCCGCCGATCGCCCGGCCCGGGTAGCCCAGCGCCTTCAGCGCCGCGATCTGTTCGCGCTGCGCTGCGACCAGCCGCGAGACCACCACGTTGACCAGGAATGCCGCGACCAGCAGGAAGATCGACGGCAGCACCGTCCCCAGGACGTGCTGTTCGCGGATCTCGTTCTCCAGCATGGCGTGCGAGGCCTGGCTGGCGCGGCCGTGCGCCTCGCGCCCGCCATGGCGGGCGATGTTCCGCTCCACCGCGGCGATCACCGCCTGCTCCGCGGCGCCCGGCGCACGCTTGATCGCGATCCGGTTGAACGCCCCGCGCATGTCATAGGCCGCTGCCAGGAAGTCCCGGTCCACCCAGAACACGCCGAACCCGCGCGTGTCCGGCATCCCGCCGAAGCCGGCGAAGATGTACTCCGGCGACAGCGCGATGCCGACGATGCGCAGTGACCTGTGCTTGCCGTTCACCAGCGCCTGCACCTGGTCGCCGGGGGCAAGCCCATGGGCGCGCGCGAAGCCCTCCGACACCAGCGCGTCCACCGCGCCGCCCGGATCCGCCGCTCCGCTGCCGGGCATGCGGCCGGTGCGCAGGCTGACCCGGTTCATCCGCTGCGGATGCGCCGGGTCGAGGCCGACCAGGTGCCCCAGCAATGCATCGCCGGTGCCGGTGCCGGTCACGTTCACGCGTACCGTGTGTTCGACGGTGGTCTGCACGTCGGCCACGCCCGGCAGGTCGCGCAGGCGCGCGGCCAGCGCGTCGGGCACGCGCTCCACCGCGGCGAACACGTCGGCGAAACGCGATGTGGCGTAGTAGCCATCGCGTGCCGCCGTCAGCGACTCCACCGCGCTCAGGGTGGCGATGAAGCCGCCCACGCCGCTGGCCACCACCAGTGCGATGGTCAGCGCCTGGCTCCACAGCAGGCGCAGGTCGCGCAGCAGCTTGCGGTCTAGCGCGCGCAACGGCCTGTTCCCGTCACCACGACAACTCCGATGGCCGCAACTTGTGCGCGTTGGCGTCGATCCGCTGGATGCGGCCGTCGCCGAGGTGGATGACGCGATCGGCCATCGCGGCGATCGCGGCGTTGTGGGTGATCACGATCGCCGTGGTGGCCAGCTCGCGGTTGGCCTTCTCGATGGTCTCCAGCACCAGCTTGCCGGTCTGGTAGTCGAGTGCCCCGGTCGGCTCGTCGCACAGCAGGACCGCGGGCCGCTTGACGATGGCGCGGGCGATCGCCACGCGCTGCTGCTCGCCGCCGGACAGCTGGGCGGGGAAGTGGTCGGCGCGGGCCGCCAGGCCGACCATCGCGACCGCGGCGTCCACCGGCATCGGATCGGCGGCGATATCTGCCACCAGCTGCACGTTTTCGCGCACGGTCAGGCTGGGGATGAGGTTGTAGAACTGGAACACGAAGCCGACGTGGTCGCGGCGGAAGCGGGTGAGCGCCGCTTCACCCGCGCCGTCGAGGCGGTGGTCGCAGTAGGCGACCTCGCCGCTGGTGGGCGTATCCAGTCCGCCGAGGATGTTGAGCAGGGTGGACTTGCCGCTGCCGGAGGGGCCCAGCAGGACCACGAACTCGCCGCGGCGGATGTCGAGGTCGACATCGCGCAGCGCGGTGACCTGCACGTCGCCCATGCGGTAGACCTTGCCCAGCCCGCGCGCCCGGAAGACCGGTTCCGCGCTGGCGGGAGGAAACGAGCCTGCGGGTGTCTCGGGCGCCATGGCCTGCCTCGTCGGGCGCCAGACCGGGCTGCGCGGCGCACCACGCGACTCTAGCGCCAGCGGTCGGTCGGCGGGAAGGCACCGGCGTGCATCGGGCATGCGGCGCCGGGCGATTGCCGGGACAATGTGCGTCTTCCCGCCGATGACCACCGCCGATGTCCGATGCCCCCGCGTTGCCCGTCCTCTACCGCGACGACACGCTGGCCGTGGTCTGCAAGCCGGCCGGGCTGATGGTCCACGACAGCGCGCTGGCGCGCGGCGAAACCGACTTCGCGGCCGACCGCCTGCGCGAACAGTTCGGCCGGCCGATCTTCCTGGTGCATCGGCTGGATCGCGCCACCAGCGGCTGCCTGCTGCTGGCGTTCGACCGCGACACCGCTTCCGCGCTGGGCAAGACGCTGATGTCGCACGAGGTGGAGAAGGACTACTGGGCGATCTGCCGCGGCTGGCCGGCGGAGCCGGTGTTCATGGTCGACCACGACCTGGACGGCGGCCCCGGCAAGCCGCTGAAGAAGCCCGCGCAGACCGCCTTCGAGGTGCTTGCCACCTGCGAGCTGGCGCTGCCTTCGGCGGGCTTTCCCACCTCGCGCTATGCGTGGTTGCGGGCCTCGCCGAAGACCGGCCGGTTCCGCCAGATCCGCCGCCACCTCAAGCATCTGTCGCATCACCTGATTGGCGATTCCAGCCACGGTGACGGCCGCCACAACCGCAGCTTCCGCGGCCTCGGCATCCATCGCATGCTGCTGCACGCGCGCCGGCTGGCGTTCACCCATCCGCATACCGGCGCGCGCATCGAAGCGCTGGCGCCGCCGGATGCGGAGTTCACCAGGGCGCTGGCGCTGTTCGGGGTGCCGACGGCCTGATCCCCGCGTTGGCGGGGCCGGCCGGCATGGCCCCGTGGCTTACTTCGCCGCCTTCTGTTCGATGGCGGTCTTCACTTCCTGCATTGCCGCCTGCATCGCCGGCTGGATCTCCTGCATGGTCAGGCCCATCGCCTGCGGCGACTTCTTCAGGATCGAGGCGCCTTCCGGGCTGGCGTAGAACGCAGTCATCGCCTGCACTTCGCGCTTGCTGAAGACCTGCATGTAGACCTTGCGCACCACCGGCTCCAGTGCCTCCCACGACAGGTGCTTCTGGATGATGGTGCTGCTGGTCGCCATCGCTTCCTGCATCCGCGCGCGCTTGGCCTCGTCGAGATCGGCACCGAACGCGTCGGCCAGCATCTTTTCCTGCGCGCCCTGCATCTGCTGCATCATCCCGGCCATCATCGTCTTCATGTCCATCGCCTGCAGCAGGCGGTCCACGTCGGCGGCGCTGGCGCTTTCGGCGACCGGGGCCTGCGCGGCGGTCTGGGCGAGGACCGCAGGCGAGAAGGCGAACAGCAGGGCAAGCGACAGGCCGATGCGGCGCATGGAACGACTCCGGGAATGTAGAAGGAGGCGGCATCTTCGCAGCCGGGGTCGGGCCCGGCAACGGCAATGATGCCGGGGCGTGCACGTGTTGCGGGGCGGGATGGCGCTGCCAGTAGAATCGCCGCATGCAGATCGGCCGGCTTGCCATCGACGACGATGAACTGATCGAGCGCTTCGTGCGCGCGTCGGGGCCGGGTGGCCAGAACGTCAACAAGGTCGCCACCGCGGTCGAGCTGCGCTTCGATGTCGCGCGTTCGCCTTCGCTGCCGGAACCGGTGCGGGCGCGGCTGCTGGCCAAGCGCGACCGGCGGGTGACCGGCGACGGCGTGCTGGTGCTGTCGGCGCAACGTTTCCGCACTCAGGACCGCAATCGCGAGGATGCGCGTGCGCGGCTTGCGGCCTTCATCGAAAGCGGCCTGCATGCGCCCACCCCGCGCATCGCCACCAAGCCGACCCGTGGCGCCAAGGAGCGTCGCTTGGGCGAGAAGCGCGGGCGTGCGAGCATCAAGCAGGGGCGCAGCGGACGGGGTTGGGATTGAGCGGGGATCGGGGGGACATCGTGCTGGCACTGCCGGAGCACGCGCCACGGATGCCGCGCAACCGCGGCATGGAGTGGCTGGGGCGGAGTGTGCTGCGGCTGGGCGGCTGGCGCATGGTCGGCGTGTTCCCGGACGTGCCGCGTGCGGTGCTGATCGCCGCGCCGCATTCTTCCAACTGGGACGGGGTCTGGGGGATCGCCGCCAAACTGGCGATGGGCGTCCGCCTGTCCATTCTGGGCAAGCACAGCCTGTTCCGTATCCCGTTGCTGGGGCCGCTGCTGCGCTGGCAGGGAGTCATCCCGGTGGACCGGGCCGCGCCGCACGGGGTGGTGGGGCAGGCGGTCGACGCGCTGCGCGCATCGCCGTGCATGTGGTACGCGATCGCCCCCGAAGGCACCCGCCGCCAGGTGGAGCAATGGAAGCCGGGCTTCTGGCGCATCGCCCATGGCGCCGGGGTGCCGGTGATCGTCGCCGCGTTCGACTATCCCAGCCGCACCATCACCATCGGCCCGGCCTTCGCGCTGACTGGCGATATACAGGCCGACATCGCCCAGATCCAGCGCTGGTACGCGCCCTTCCGCGGTCGCAACCACGACGTGCTGCAGCCTGCGGAGCACGCGCCGTCGCAGCGCGTCGAAAACTGACGCACAGCGCCAGCTGACGTTGACCCGCGCTGTCCGATGCGTGGTGTGCCGGTGGTGTCCGGTCTGGCATGCGAATTGCGTCACATTTCCTACAGCCGCATTGCGCGGCCGTTCCAGTGCCAGTCACGTGAACGGTCCGCGCCGGTGGCACGAGCAGGGGGGCGCATGGCGTCGACCACGGATCCCGCATGCGGGGCCGGCGGCGGCGTGCATCCCGCATTCCAGTCAATGGGTCGGGAACCATGTACAAGCCAAGTAAACGCATCGTCATCGCGGTCCTCGCGCTCGGTCTCGCCGGCTTCGCCTTCGGCGTGTGGGTACTGCTGAATCCGGCGAGCATCTTCGTGCAGCCGTGGCGGGCAGTGCGGGCCGAGGCGCCGGTAAAGGGCGTGCTGCTCGGGCCGTACCCGGTCGAGGAGGACTTCGCCGACCTCAAGAAGCGCGGCGTCACCACCATCATCAGCCTGCTCGAGCCCAACGTGCCTTACGAGAAGGTGCTGCTGGAGCGCGAGCGCGCGTTGGCTGAGCGCCACGGGATGACGGTGAAGAACTTCCCGATGGGCAGCATCCTGGGACAGAAGTTCGGCGAGCACTATTCGACGAACTCGAGGGCGGCTGCCGAAGCGGCGCTGTCGGCGGAGGGCGTCGCCTACATCCACTGCTACCTCGGCCTGCATCGCGCCAAGAACGTGCAGCGTTACCTGGCCGAGCACGCGCAGGTGCAGGCCCAGACCTATGCCACGGCCAATGCGACCAGCGATGCGGATCTGGAGACGGAGCGCAAGGCAAAGGACCTGTTCCGCGCGGGTCAGTACGACGAAAGCCTGAAGCTGCTGGCCTCGATCACCAGGAAAACGGCGCGGGTGCTGCGGGTGGAAGGCTGGAACCTCTACCGCATGCAGCGCGCGGACGAAGCCCGCACCGCCTTCGCCCGCGCGCTGGAACTGGCCCCCGGCGACCACGACGCGCGGGTGGGTCTGGCCTACGCCGATCTGGCCGGCGGCCGGCTGGCGGAAGCCGAGGCGGGCTTCGCCGACCTGCGGCGGCTGCGCCCGGATGACGTGTCGGTGCTGGAGGGCATCGGCAACGTCTACTACCGGCAGGCGCGCTGGAAGGATGCGGAGCTGGCCTTCGCCGAAGCGCTGCGGCGCAACCCCGGCAACGGCGAGACCCGCGAGATGCTGGAGCGGGTGCGCCGCTTCATGGCGCCGGCCGACGCGCCGGCGGGTGCATGAGCACGACCAGGAATGAACAGTCCGCGACTGCGGACGGGAGCAAGAAATGGATACCCTGATGCATGTCGACTCGCAGATCGCCTTCGCGATCTGGGTCGGTCTGGCGGTGACGGTGGCGTCGGTGCTGCTGCTGGTGGCGGTGCTGGTGATCCGCCAGCTTGCCCAGCGGCGGGAGCGCAATCACCTGCGCGCTGCGACGTTCTGGCGTGGCGTGCTGGTGGACGCGATGCAGGCGGCGCCAAGCCGCGTCCCGGTGCTGCCGGCCAGTGACATGACCGGTTTCGTGGAAGCCTGGAACGAACTGCACGATGCGCCCGGTGGCGCCGATTCCCCGGGCATGCTGGCGGTGGCCGAACAGGTCGACCTGGCGCCGAAGCTGGAGCGCATGGTCGAGCACGGCCGCTTCCACGACCGGGTGATGGCCATCATCGCGATCGGCTACCTGCGCAGCGCATCGAGCTTCGACCGGCTGGCGGCCCTGATCGACGATGCCAGTCCGATCGTGTCGATCAGTGCCGCGCGCGCGCTGATGCGGATCGATGCGCAGCGCGCGGTGCAGCAGGTGGTGCCGCAGATCGTGTCGCGCCACGACTGGGTGGACGGCGGCATCGCGCAGATGCTGCACGAGGCCGGCCCCGAGGCGATCAAGGACGAACTGGGCGCGGCTGCGCTGCGCGCCAACGACGAGGTGGCCTCGCGGCTGGTGCGCTTCCTCGCGGGCGTCAGTCCGGAGGCGGCGGCGCCGGTGATCGCCAGGATCCTTGCCGAGCCGCACGACGAACATCTGGTTTCCACCTGCCTGCAGGTGCTGGCCGACGTGCGTGATCTCGAAAAGGCGCGTCCGCTGTTGGCCCACGATCGCTGGCACGTGCGCATGCACGCCTCGGCGGCGATCGGACGGCTTGGTGGCGCGGATGACGCGGAAGCGCTGCTGCCGCTGCTGGCGGATCCGCAGTGGTGGGTGCGCTACCGCACCGCGCAGGCGCTGCAGCACCTGCTGGCGGCAGAGCGGCTGACGCAGGTGCGCGACGCGCAGCAGGACCGTTATGCACGCGACATCCTCACCCAGGTGATGGCCGAGCGTGCGCTGGGAGAAACGCAATGAACCCGACCTGGATCACTCCGGAAATCTCGAGCGCCCTGGTGGGCATGCAGTGGGGCTTCCTCGCCTACTTCATCTGCATCAACGTGGTCTATCTGGCGCTTAACTTCATCGCCATGTTCGCCATCCTGCGCTACGCCCGCGAACATGGCGCGGCGTTCCGGGTTAAGAACTTCGCCGACTACCAGCCGCCGGTCAGCATCCTGGTTCCGGCCCACAACGAGGAGCGCACCATCGTCAGCACGGTGCGTTCGCTGCTGCGCCTGAACTACCCGAACTACGAGATCGTGGTGGTCAACGACGGCTCCACCGACGCCACCCTGCAGACGGTGGTGGACGCCTTCGGGCTGGTGGAGTTCCCCGAGGCGTACCGCAGCCGGCTCAAGACCGAGCCGGTGAAGCGCATCTTCGCCTCGCCGCAGGGCGGCCGGGTCCGGGTGGTGGACAAGGAGAACGGCGGCAAGGCGGATGCACTGAACGCCGGCATCAACACCGCCCGCTATCCGCTGTTCTGCGTGGTCGATGCCGACTGCATCCTGCAGCAGGACAGCCTGGCGCGGGTGGTGCAGCCGTTCCTCGAAGACTCCCGCATGATCGCCACCGGCGGCGTGATCCGCATCGTCAACGGCTGCAAGGTGAAGGACGGACTGCTGTCGAAGGTGGAGCTGCCCGACAAGGTGCTGCCGCTGGTGCAGACCGTGGAATACCTGCGCGCGTTCCTGTTCGGCCGCCTGGGCTGGTCGCCGATCAACGCCCTGCTGATCATTTCCGGTGCGTTCGGCGTGTTCTACAAGGAGCGCGTGATCGCCGCGGGTGGCTACAAGAGCGACCTGGTCGGCGAGGACATGGAGATGGTAGTGCGCCTGCACAACCGCATGCGCGAGGAGAAGCGGCCCTACAAGATCGCCTTCGTGCCGGACCCGATCTGCTGGACCGAAGTGCCGTCCGACCTGCGCTCGCTGTACAACCAGCGCGTGCGCTGGCAGCAGGGCCTGGCCGAGAGCCTGTTCGGCAACTGGCGGCTGATGTTCCGCCGCAACGGCGGCACCGTGGGTTGGGTGGCCTATCCGTTCATGCTGCTGTTCGAGTGCCTCGGCCCGGTGATCGAGATGCTGGGCTATCTCTCGGTGATCGTGCTGGGGTTGCTGGGATTGCTGTCCCCGCAGGCGTTCTTCGCCTTCCTGTTCGCCTCCATCGGCCTTGGCGTGCTGCTGTCGGTCAACGCGATGATGCTGGAGGAAATCTCCTTCCACCTGTACCCGCGTCCGCGCCAGCAGCTCAAGCTGTTCCTGGTGGCGGTGCTGGAGAACTTCGGCTACCGCCAGCTGACCTCGCTGTTCCGGGTGATCGGCCTGGTGCGCTGGGTGGTCAAGCTGCGCCGCCGCTCCCGCTGGGGCCACATGCGCCGCAGCGCCGAGTGGCAGGAGCACGAGCCGCAAGTTCCCGCATCCGGTCGGGCCGTCCCCGGTCCCGCTGTTTCCTGACCGCAAGCTGATACCGCAAAGGATATGTCCATGAGCCTGCTGTACCCCGCCGTCCTCCACGTCGCGCTGCTGGCCGGCGGCGCCGATCCGGCCCTGTTGCAGGACCCCGCCGCGCCGCAGGATGCGGCGGTGGAGAGTTACGACACCCGCCTGCAGCGCGCGCGCGCGCTGGCCACCGCCGGCGACCCGGCCCAGCGCGAGCAGGCGCTGGCGATGTACGCGGCGATGCTGCAGGAATCCCCGGGCAACAGCGACGTGCTGCTGGCACGCGGCCGCACCCTGGCCTGGGCTGGACGCTATGCCGAGGCCGAGGCCGACCTGCTGGCGGTGACCGGCACCAAGCCGGGCTATGCCGATGCCTGGTCCGCCTTGGGTGATCTGTACCTGTGGAGCGACCGCCCGCAGGAAGCTGCCGAGGCCTACGGGCATTGGGTCGCGCTGGCGCCGACCAGTGCGCCAGAGCCGCTGATCGCGCGCGGCCGCGCCTATCGTGCCGCCGGGCGGATGGCCGAGGCGCGCGCAGACTTCACCGCCGCCGGCGCCCGCGGCGCGGACCCGGTGCAGGTCGACAGCCTGAACGACAGCACGGCACCGCGGATGGCGGTGCCGGATGCGCTGCTGGCCGACGGTTACACGTGGTCGCTGCGGGCCGGCGTCGATCGCACCCTGTTCAGCGGTGGCCGCGAAGGCTGGAACGACGCCAACCTGACCCTGCGGCGGAAGTTCGAACGCGGCTCGCTGGGGCTGGAAGTCCTGCAGGCCGACCACTTCGGCCGCCGCGACATCGCCTGGGCGCTGGACGGCTACGTGTCGCTGTGGGCACGCGCCTACGCCAACGTCCGCTACCAGCATGGCCCGTCCAGCGGCATCCTGCCGCGTCATTCCTGGCGGACCGAGCTGTTCCAGGGCGTGGGCAGTGGCTGGGAGCTGTCCGCCAGCATCGACCATCTGCGCTTCAGTTCCGACACCGAGTTCTACGGCGTCGGCGTGGGCCGCTACGTGGGCAACTGGTACCTGCGCTACAAGCTGCAGCACGTGCCGGGCGTGAGCTCGGGCAGCTGGAGCCACCGCGTGGTGGTGCGCAACTACTACCGTGGCAATGCCGACGACTATTTCGAAGTCAGCGGCAGCAGCGGCCGCAGCAGCGACCTGGACCGCAGCGGCGCGCTGGTGCGCAACAGCAATGCGTCGCTGGGCGTTTCGTGGACGCACTACTTCCGCCCGGACTGGGGGTTCAAGGTCGGCGTCGGCACGTCCGATGATGCCGATGGCTTCGACGAGCGCCAGCTTTCGCTCTCGCTGTACCGGCGCTGGTAATGCCCCGCACTGCCTCGACCGACGCCTCCCCGGGCAGGCACCCGGCGGCATCGCGCCTGTGGACCTGGCTGCCGGCGCTGTTGCTGGCCCAGCTGGTGCTGGCACTGTGGGCAGCATTGCGGGCCGCGCCCGACGCCGCTGGCGCACCGGCGCTGGTGGTGCTGGCGGTGGGCAATCAACTGCTGTTCCTGCTGCGCGCGCTGCCTTTGCTGTTGTTGCTTGCCTGGCCGTTGGCGAGCCTGCCGGGCCGACGCGCGGCGCTGCTGGCGGTGGGTGGGTTGTGGTCGCTGTTCCTGCTGCTCCAGGCGGGATTGGAGCAGTACTACCTGGCGGCGCGGGTGCCGCTGGGTGCGGATCTGTTCGGATATGGCCTGGCCGAGATCCGCACGACCGTAGGTGGCGCGGGCGCGGGGATCGGCGCGCCCGGCTGGGCCGGGTTGCTGTTGCCGTTGCTGCTGTTCTGGGCCGGACTGGTCTGGCGCAGCCGGCAGCCGGCGCGGGCCAGGTCCGGCCTGTTCGCCGGCGTGGTGGCCGTCGGTGTGTTGGCATGGCTGCTCCCGCTGGCGCCGGGCGCGCGCGGGCTGGACAGCGAGGACGCGCGCGCCGTGGCCACCAGCAAGGGCGCATATTTCGTCGCCGACAGCCTGCGCTGGTGGCGCGCCACTTCGACGGTACCTGCCACGGCGGTCGCGGCATCGATCGGCATGCCACCTGCAGAGGCGTCGGCAGTCGAGCCGGTAACCGATCCGGCCTGGCCGTTCCTGCATCCGGAGGCCACGCCCGACGCGCTGGGGCCGTACTTCGGCCCGACCCGCGACGGCCGCCCGCCGAACCTGGTGGTGATCGTGGTGGAAGGCCTGGGGCGCTCGTTCTCCGGGCCGGACGCGCCGCTCGGCAGCTTCACCCCGTTCCTGGACGAGCTGGCGGGCCGCAGCCTGTACTTCGACAACTTCCTGGCCAACCAGGGCCGCACCTTCGGCGTGCTGCCGGCGCTGTTCGGTTCGCTGCCGCTGGCCGAACAGGGCTTCGCCGCGCTGGGCCCGAAGATGCCTGCGCACGCCGGCCTGTTCAACGTACTGCACCGCCAGGGTTACCGGAGCGCGTTCTACAACGGGACCGACAGCGACTTCGACAACGAGCGCGGCTACCTGCAGCTGCAGGGTGTGGACGACATCATCGACCTGCGCAATTTCGGTCCCGGCTACCGGCGCAACCCCTACAGCGAATGGGGCTACCCGGACCGCGAGCTGGTGTCGCGGGTGCTGGCGGACGGCGCCCGTCTGCGGTCGCCGTTCGTGATCGGCATCCAGACCATCAGCATGCACACCAGCTACCGGTTCCCCGGCCAGGAGACCTACAAGGCGCGGCTGGAGCAGCACCTGCAGGCGCTGGGCGTGCAGGAAGCGCGGCGCGCGCAGTACCGCGCGCAGGCCGACATCTACAGCGCCATCCTGTACACCGACGACCAGCTGCGGCGCTACTTCGAGTCCGTGAGCAAGGCGCCGTGGTATGCCGACACGATCTTCGTGGTTACCGGTGACCACCGGCTGGCGGAGATCCCGCAGGACACCCACATCGAGCGCTACCACGTACCGCTGCTGATCCACTCGCCGCTGTTGCGCAGGCCGGCGCGGGTGCGCGCGGTGTCTTCGCACCTCGACGTCACCCCCTCGCTGCTGGCGCTGCTGTCGCATACCTACGGCCTGCAGCGGCCGGCGCAGGCCACCTGGACCGGCCGCGGCCTGGACATGGCGGATGCGTTCCGCAGCCAGCACGAGATCGCGCTCAAGCAGACCAAGACCAGCGTGCCCGACTTCGTGAGCGGTCGCTGGTTCCTGCACGACGGCCGGCTGTTCGAACTGCAGGACGGCATCCATGCCTCCGAGGTCGACGATGCCGGCCTGCGCGCGCAGGTGACCGCGCGGTTGCAGGCCTACCAGGCCGCCAACGCCACGTTCGTGGGCAAGCTCGCGCTTTCCCCGGAAGGCGACATGCCCGCGCTGGTGGCGTATCGCGAAGCCCCGGCCGCAGCCGTGCAGCCGGTGGCGGCGGTGGTGGCGCTGCCGGCAGGATTGGGTTTGGATGCGGTGCGGCTGGAGAACGACGGCAATGGCGTGCGGGTGGCGGCGACGTTCGTCAATGGCGATGCCCACGATTCGCGGGTGTTCGCGCCGCTGGCGGTACTGGCCGCGGAGGACGGACAGGAAATCGGCGAAGGCTACGGCAGCGCGATCCGCCTGCAACCGCACGAGCGCCGCGAAGTGATGCTGGCGTTGCCGGCCAAGCTGGGGCCGGGCCATTACTTCATCTCGGTGTTGCCTTCGGATCCCGAAACCGGCAAGCCGCTGGGGCGCGGCCGCTACCGGCTGCCGCTGGACATCGCCGGTAACGCGCCATGAGTCCGGTCAGGCTGGCAACGAAACTGGCCTTGTGCGCGCTGCTGGCGCTGGCCACCAATGCCTGTGCGCAGGAGCCGGCCATGGCCCCGGCGCCCCGCGCGGTGTGGACCTGGGAAGGGCCCTCGTTCGCGATGCTGGAATCGCCGGCGGTGGCGGACGAGGCGCTGGCGTTCCTGCAGCGCAAGCGGGTCAATGTCGTCTATCTGTATGCCGATGCGTTCCAGCGGCGCAATCTGATCGAGCAGCAGCCGCAGCTGTACCGCGCGTTCATTCGCAACGCGCACGCCCGCGGCATCCGCGTGTACGCGCTGCTCGGATCCTGGTACCTGAGCACCGAGCGCTACGTGCTGCCGCGCCACCAGCGCAAGGCGGTGGCGATGCTGCAACGGGTGCTGGACTACAACGCGGCGGCGGCGCCGGCCGAGCGCTTCGACGGGGTCAACTACGACATCGAGCCGCATTTGCTGGATGAATGGGAAGACGCCACCCGCCCGCGGTTGCTGCACGGCTTCCTCGACATGACCGCTGCGATGATCGAGGCCCGGCGCAAGTCCGGGCAGACGCTGGCGATCGGGCCGGCGATGCCGTTCTGGTGGGACGGCATTGCGCTGGAATGGCGAGGCGTGCGCAAGCCGGTCAGCGAACACGTCGCCGACCTCACCGATTACATCGCGCTGATGGATTATCGCAACCGCGCCGAGGGCCGCGACTCCATCCTGTCGCATGCGCAGGACGAGATGGACTATGCCAGCCGCACAGGCAAACGCGTGGTCATCGGCCTGGAGTTCAACCCCGGTGAACCGGCCAAGCTGAGCTTTCATGGCATGAGCGAGGCGGCGTTCGAGCGCGAGGCCGGCAAGGTCGAAGATGCCTACCGCGACCGCCCGGCCTTCGATGGCTTCGTGTTCCACCATTACCTGGGTTACCGCCGCTTCGTCGGCGAGGCGCTGCCCGGCGCGAACTGATCGCGTAAAAAAAAGCCCCGGCTGGGCCGGGGCAGGGGGTGCCATGTGCGTGCAGGGCCTGCTCAGTCCAGCGGCTTGCCGCCGAACTTGTAGGTGAGCTGGACGAAGAAGCTGCGGCCGAAGCTGTCGAACCACGAGGTGTCGTAGTACGGGTAGTTCGCCCAGGTCGGGTCCTTCGGTGGCATCTTGTCGAGCAGGTTGTTGACGGTCAGCGACACGCGGAAGTGGTCGTTCACGTCGTAGCGCGCGCCGGCGTTGAAGCGCCAGGTGGCCTGCGTCCAAGCGTCGTTGTCGTAGTTGGCCACGCGGCCGAGGTAGGTGCCGAACAGGCTCGCACCCCAGGCGCCGCGGTCCCAGGTCGCGCCGACGTTGCCCTTGCTGCGGGGCAGGGTGGTGGCGCTGAAGCTGACGTCCAGCATGTCCTCGGACGGATCACCCGGGTACTGGATCCGGGTGTGGCGGCGGGCCCAGTTGTAACTGGCGGTGAAACGGAAGTCGCCGGCCACCGCAGTCTGCAGGCGGTAGTTGGCGGTGACGTCGATGCCGGAGGTTTCCTCCTGGGAGATGTTGATCGGCGCGAAGTGCACGCTGGTGATGTCACCGTTGGCGTCGCGGATCACCCGCGCCAGTGCATCGGCGCAGGTGGGTGAGTTGGCGTCTACGGTCACGCCCTCGGCGGTCTTGCCGAGGCGGCAATCCGCTTCGGTCATCCGCAGCAGTTCGCGGTCCTGCGCCTGCACCTGGTTCATCACCCGGATCTTGTAGAAGTCCATCGCGATGTCGAAGGCGGAAGTCGGCGACCACACGAAGCCGGCGGTCATGGAGCGGCTGGTTTCGACGTCCAGTTCGAGGTTGCCGGTGTAGACGTCGAAGGTGCTGACGTCCCAGCTGCCGTCGTCGTAGCAGTCACCGTCGCTGTAACCCGGTTCGTCGGTGCGGCACTGGTAGTAGTCGGTGGCGTAACGGGTGCGGTAATAGTCCTGGCCCGCGAACAGGTAGTGCATGTCCGGGGCGCGGAAGCCGGTGCCGTAGGAGCCGCGCATCAGCAGGGTGTCGATCGGCCGCCATTCCAGGCCGGCGCTCCAGGTGAACTTGCCCGGGTGCTTGCCACCGTAGCTGTAACGGTCATAACGCCCGGCCAGGCTGGCCTGCAGCGAGGACAGCAGCGGCATGCGCAGTTCGCCGGCGGCGCTCCAGCGGTCGCGACTGCCGCTGCCGTCGCCGTAGCGCGGGCCGACATAGGCGTCTTCGGTCAGCGCCAGCGGGTCCGGGTTGATGCGGTAGGACTGGCTGCCGTATTCCAGCGCGCCGGCAAAGCCGACGTCGCCGGCGGGCAGGGTGAACAGCGACGGGGTGCTGGCGGTGAAGCTGAGGTTGTCGTTGTCCGACTTCGGGCGGAACGTCGACATCGCCGCGATCGAGGCGAACTCCGCTTCGGTCAGCGGGGTGAACAGGCGCGCCGGGTCCGGCGCGTAGATCGCGTAGCCGTCGTCGTCATAACCCAGACGTTCGCCCAGGAACAGGCGGTTGGCGGCGGCGGCGCGGATGCGCGGCATGCCCACGTCGGCCTTGTACTGGGAATGGTTGTAGGACGCCTCCCAGTCCCAGTTCTCGCCGAACGTGCCGTTGAAACCCGTGGTCACCGCCAGGGTCTTCTCGGTGGTGACGTTCATGCGGTTGCCGAGTCCGCCGATCTCCTCGGGGGTGAACTGCCGCGACCAGATCTCGTAGTGGCCGGTGTTGGCGTTGAAGAACATCTTGTTGCGGTAGTTGTTGGTCGAGGCCGGATCGTGGAACTCCCAGCCCATGTGGTCGCTGGCGACGTCGTTGCCGTTGGTGCCGGTCAGCAGCTTGACCTCCTGCCAGCCCAGCTGCACGTCGGCGAACCAGGTCAGGCTGTCGGAGATGGTGTATTCGAACGCGCCGTAGGCATTGGCGCCCTTGCGCTGGTTCTGGATGGTCCGATAGGCGATCGCGCGTTCGCTGCCGCAGTAGGGTTCGCCGTAGCGGTCCTCCGCCAGCACGGTGGTGCCCTCGTTGAGGCCGGCCATGGCCTGGCAGCCGTCGGCGGGGGCGATGTTGACGTCGTCGTCCCAGTCGTACAGCTGCGCGGTCAGGCGCGGCAGCCGCCGGCGCGAGGTGGGGGCATCCAGCGTGGAGTCCTGGATGCCGCGCTGGTAGCCCCACAGCGGCTTCTTGTCTAGCAGCTCCAGGCCGACCACGCCGGTGAAACCGCCGCGCTCGAAACCGCTGGTCAGGGTCAGGTGGTGGGACTCGCCGCCGCCGCGGCTGGTGTCGCCGTAGCGGTAGTCGAGGATGGTGCCGTCGACGGACTTCTTCAGGATGAAGTTGATCACGCCGGCCATCGCGTCGGAGCCGTACACCGCCGAGGCGCTGCCGGTCAGGATCTCGACCCGGTCGATCATCCCCAGCGGCAGGTTGCCGATGTCGGTGAAGTTGCTGCGGCTGTTGAGCGGCAGCGGGAAGTCGGCGATCCGGCGGCCGTTGACCAGCACCAGCGTGTGGTTGGGACCGAGGCCGCGCAGGTCGACCGCCTGCGCGCCGGGCGTGGACTGCGCGCTGGTGGTGTTCTGCTGGCCCTGCACGCTGCCGCTGTTCTGGCTGAGCGAGCGCAGCAGATCCGGCACCGAGGTCAGGCCGGCGGCCTGGATCTGCTCCGAGGACACCACGGTGATCGGCGCGGGTCCTTCCACCTGCGCGCGCGGGATGCGCGAGCCGGTGACCTGGATGGCCTCAAGGTTGGTGACCGGTGCGTCGGTGGCCGCCTGCGCGGGCCGCGCCTGCGTCGCCGGACGGGCGGGGGCGGCCGGCTTGGCCGCGGCGCCGTTCGGCACGATCAGCATCGCGCCGGAGGCATCGCGCTGGGCACGGAAGCCGCTGCCCTTGAGCAGCGCGTCGAGCGATTGCGGCGACGCCGCCTGCCCGCTCAGGCCGGCGCTGCGCGCGCCCTTGAGCTGGTCGGCGCGGTACACCAGCTGGGTGCCGGTCTGCCGCGCATAGGCGTCCAGCGCGCTGGCGAGATCGCCGGCGGGGATGTCGAGGCGGGCGGTTTGGGCCTGCGCCGCCAGGGCGGCGGAACAGGCCAGTGAAAGCAACAGGACGCGGAGCGGGCGAGACGGTTTCATGGTGTTGGTTTTCCCCCGGGCGCCCGGGCTGGACGCCATTACGGATTCATGACGAACGATGGCGGGAAATCCCCCCGGGACTTTCGGCACCCCTGCCGTGTTGGCCGCGCCCACCGTGCTGTGATCGGCGACCGCATCGCAACGCGCGCCAGTTGCGTGATTGCTTCGGAGCCTGCGCTGCCGCCGCGTCCGCGCTCAGCGCGAGTGCAGCACGATGCGGCCCGTGTCCGCTTCCGCGCGCACCGGGAAGCCGGCTTCCAGCAGGCGCACGAAGCCTTCGGTGTTGTCCCAGCGGAAGCTGCCGCCAATCCGCAGGGCGCCGGCCTGCGCGTCCGCCAGCACCAGCTTGCGCGCGTTGTAGCGGTTGAACTCCGCCACCACTTCGCTCAGCGGCGCGTCGCGGAAGGCCAGCAGGCCGTCGCGCCAGTCCAGCAGCCGCTGTGCGTCGGCCAGCGGCAGGCTGCGCACCAGCAGGCCGTTGCCGCGCACCAGCGCAACGCTGCCGGCCGGCAGCATCACCGACGGGATGGCGCCGGCGGCGGTGGCGGGCGCATCCAGCCGCACCGTGCCTTCGGTCACCACCACGCGCAGTGCGGCGACATCGCGACGCACCGAAAAACGCGTGCCCACCGCCACTGCGCGGTAGCCCTCGGCGGCCACCGAGAACGGCCGGCGCGGATCCTTGGCGACCTCGAAGATCGCCTCGCCCGAGGTCAGGGCAACGTCGCGGGCACGCCCCGACAGCCGCACCTCGATGCCGGTGGCGCTGGCCAGGGTTGCGTGCGAACCGTCGGCCAGCGGCAGCGTGCGCACTTCGCCCATGGCGGTGCGGTAGGTGGCGGTATCGACGCGGGTCTGGCTGCGCCAGCCCCAGGCCAGCGCCAGCGCGCAGCCGGCCAGGGTCGCCGCCGCCGCGAAACGCGCGAAGCGCCGCTGCCGAACCGGCCGGGCGGATGCAGGGCGTTGCGCCATCGCCTGCAGCATCTGTTCGCGGCGACCGGCGGGCGATACCTGCCAGTGGCCGCGCGCGGGCGCGGCGCTGTCCTGCCAGCCGGCCCCCAGCGCCTGCAGTCGCCCGCCTTCCTGCCAGGCGGCTTGCAGTCGCAGGAATGCCACCCGGTGGCCGACGTCGACGTCCAGCCAGCGCTGCAGCGCGGCTTCCTCCTCCGCATTCCAGCGGCCGCCGTCGCGGCGGGCCAGCCAGCCCGCCGCCGCCTGCTCGATCGCCATGCTGTCGGCGCGCATCGTTCAGTCCGCCTGCCGCCGTGCCGCGGCGTTCGCCGCCCCGGGCTCCGCGCGCGCCTGCAGCTCGCCGGTATACAGCGCGTCGGCGAGCAGGCGCATGCCCTTGGCGATGTGCTTTTCCACGGTTTTCTCGCTGATGCCCAAGCGCGATGCCACGTCCTTTTGCGACAACTCCTCCACCCGCCGCAGCCACACCACCTCCCGGCAGCGGTCGGGCAACCGGTCGAAGGCGTCGGCCAGCCGGCGCAGGGCCTGACGGCCGCCGCACCAGCGTTCCGGCGAGACCTCATCCACCAAGACGAGCGAAGGCTCGAAATCACCCATCGGCTCGATCGATACCACCTTGCCGCGGCGCAGCCGGTCGGTCATCAGGTGGCGCGCGCTGGCGAACAGGAACGCCCGCGGCTGGGTCGGGCGCGACTTCGCGCCGGCCTCGTAGATGCGCGCGTAGAGCTCCTGGCGCAGGTCGTGCAGCTCGTCGCGGTGCGGCCAGTGCCGGTGCAGGAAGCGCATCAGCGCTTCCTCGTGGACGAGGATTTCGTGGACGAACCAGCGGTCGAGTTCGGTCTGCATCCGCCTACCATAGCGAAAGTGCAGCGCCGCGAGCGGGGGGAAACCGGTGTACGTTCGTCTAATGACGTATCTGCGAATGAAGGGGAAGTGGACGATGAAGCGACGCGCCGGTTGGTCGATGATGCTTGCCGCGGTGCTGGCCGCGGCACCAATCCTGCCGGTGCTGGCCGCCGATTTCGGCCATTACGTGCTGGGCGACCTGCAGGCCAGGACGCCGGGCAAGGTGCAGCCGGGCCTGCTGCTGATGGGCGGCGGCGACCGCAATTTCGATGCCATGCACTGGTTCATGAAGAAGGCCGGCAACGGCCACATCGTGGTGTTGCGCGCATCGCAGGGCGGCGAGATCGGCGAGGAATTCTTCAACGAGGTCGGCGGGATCAAGTCGGTCGAAACCTTCGTATTCAAGGACCGCGAGGCCGCCAGCGACCCGAAGATCCTGGCCGCGCTCAAGCGCGCCGACGGCATCTTCCTGGCGGGCGGCGACCAGTCCCGCTACGTCCGCTACTGGCGTGGCACCCCGGTGGGCGCTGCGCTGGATGCACACGTGAAGGCGGGCAAGCCGCTGGGCGGCACCAGCGCCGGCTTGGCCATGCTCGGCGAATACCTGTACGGGGCGATGGACGGCGGCAGCCAGACCAGCCCGCGCGCGCTGGCCGACCCGCTGGGCGACGGCAACACCATCGAGACGGACTTCCTGCACATCGCGCAGCTCAAGGGCATCGTCACCGACACCCACTTCAGCGAACGCGCCCGGCTGGGTCGCCTGGTCGCCTTCCTCGCCAAGGCCGAGCACCTGGCCGGCAAGCCGCTTCTGGGGCTGGGCGTGGACGAGGACGCGGCGGTGGCGGTGGAAGGCGACGGCAGCGCGCGCATCTACGCCACCGCGCCCGGCGCGGGTGCCGTCGTGGTACGCGGCGGCTTCACCCGGAAGCAGGCGGAAGACGTGGCGATGAACCTCGATCGCTTCGACACCGTGGTGGCCGGCGCGGATTCGCTGCTGCGCCTGCCCGAGGGTCGGGTGGAACGGCCGCTGGCGCAGCGCAGTTACGCGGTGCGCGACGGCGTGCTGGTGGCGCTGGACACGCCGACGCTGGTCATCCATGGCGGTGCCGGGGTGGAGCCGGGCGACCTGACCGCCGACGAGGAAACTGTGGTCAAGCGCGCGCTGGAAGCGGCGCTGCGCGCCGGCCACGCCAGGCTGCAGGCGGGCGCCTCGTCGCTGGACGCGGTCACCGCCGCGATCACCGTGCTGGAAGATGCGCCGCAGTTCAACGCCGGCCGCGGCGCGGTATTCACCCACGACGGCCGCAACGAACTGGACACCTCGATCATGGACGGCGCCAGCGGCAAGGCCGGCGCCGCGGCCGGCCTGCACCGGGTGCGCAACCCGATCACGCTGGCGCGCGCGATCATGGACAAGTCCAACCACGTGATGATGGTCGGCGACGGCGCCGAGATGTTCGCGAAGGAACAGGGCATCGCGCTGGTCGATCCGTCCTATTTCCGCACCGAGAAGCGCTGGAAGGCGCTGCAGAAGGCGTTGCAGGAAGAACAGGCCGCGCGCGCCGCGGATACGCCGCTGGTGCTGCCGGGCAAGGCCTACTTCGGCACCGTCGGCGCGCTGGCGCTGGATGCGCGCGGCAACCTCGCCGCGGGCACCTCCACTGGCGGCATGACCAACAAGCGCTACGGGCGCGTGGGCGATTCGCCGATCATCGGCGCCGGCACCTGGGCCGACGCGCGCTGCGCGGTCTCCGGCACCGGCTGGGGCGAGTTCTACATCCGTTCCGCCGCCGCCCACGAGATCTGCGCGCGGGTGCGCCTGGATGGCCAGCCGCTGGCCCGCGCGGCCGACGGCGTGATCAACCGCGACATCCCCAAGGCCGGCGGCGACGGAGGCGCGATCGCGCTGGGCGCCGATGGCAGCGTCGCCTTCCCGTTCAACACCGGCGGCATGTATCGCGGCTGGATCGGCGCCGACGGCGTGCCGCACGTGGCGATCTACAAGACCGACGCACTGCCCACGCCGCGCACGCACTGAGCCGGAAGGAACTAAGGGGCCGGGATCGCTTCCGAAAGGGGGTCAGGTTCACTTCCGCGTGCGGACGTGCACCTGACCCCCTTTCAACCTTTCGCCTTTCGCCGCTATCGCTCCGAATGCCCGCTCTCGTCGTAGCCGCGCGGCGTGAGCACCTCCGGCTGGATCAGCTCGACGAAGGCGCGGGCCTGCGCTGACAGGAACTTGCCCTTGCGCATCACGATGCCGTAGCTACGCGACGGGAACCAGCGCGCCAGCGAGCGTGCCGCCAGCCGCTGGCGGTCGGCCTCGGTCAGGCAGATCGCGGTGACAATGCTGATGCCCAGGCCCATCGCCACGTACTGCTTGATGACCTCCCAGCCGCCCACTTCCAGTGCAACCGTGTACGGCACCCGGTTCTGCTGGAACACCAGGTCGACCAGCCGGTAGGTGGTCAGGCGCTTGGGCGGCAGGATCAGCCCGTAAGGCGACAGGTCCTCCAGTGACAACTCGCGCTTGCTTGCCAGCGGGTGGTCGGGCGGGGTGATCAGCATCGGCTCGAAGCGGTACACCGGCGCGTAGGTCAGGTCGGCCGGCACGTCCAGCATCGAGCCCACGGCCAGGTCCACGGCATCGCTGCGCAGCAGGTCCAGGCCGCTGGCGCCGGTGACGTTGTGCAGGCTCAGGCGCACGTCCGGGTGGCGCTGGCGGAACGCATCGACGATGCCCGGTAGCAGGTACAGGATGGTGGAGCTGCCGGCGGCCACGTTCAGCTCGCCGGCGTCCAGTCCGCGCACCTGCTCGCGGAAGCTGGCGGCCAGGTTGTCCAGCCCCTCCACCAGTGGGCGCGCCATTTCGTACAGCAGGTCGCCCTCGCGCGTGGGAACCAGGCGGCGGCCGACGCGTTCCAGCAGCCGCACCCCCAGTTCGCGTTCCAGCGCCTGCAACTGCAGGGTCACTGCCGGCTGGCTGAGGTACAGCGCCTCGGCGGCACGCGAGATCGAGCCCAGCCGCGCCACCTGGCAGAACGCCCGCAATGGCTTCAGGCGCGAGCCCTTGTAGGCGAAACGCAGCGCTGGGGCGGGGCTTTTTGGCATGTTTCGATTGCAGTATTTGGAAATTTAATACTAACCATTGACAAATCTGGTTTGTCAAATACAACACGCAGGCGGATGGTTGGCTTCCCCACACGTGTCACGGAGCCGCCGATGTCCGCAGTGCTGCAAGACCGCCCCGGCGAGGGCGTGGAGACCACCCGCCGGGTGCCCGGGCAGGACGCCCTGCTGACTCCCGCCGCGCTCGGCTTCCTCGGCGGCCTGCACCGCCGCTTCGAGGGGGAGCGCCAGGCCCGGCTGGCCGCCCGCCGCGTCCGCCAGCAGGCCTTCGACGCCGGGGCGCTGCCGGATTTCCGTGCCGACACCGTGCAGATCCGCCGCGGCGACTGGACCGTGGCGCCGACCCCTGCCGCGCTGCTGGATCGCCGCGTCGAGATCACCGGCCCGGTCGACCCGAAGATGGTCATCAACGCGCTGAACTCCGGCGCCAACTGCTACATGGCCGATTTCGAGGACAGCACCGCGCCAACCTGGGTCAACCTGCTGACCGGCCAGCAGGCGCTGCGCGCGGCGATCAGCGGGGCGCTGGTGCATGAGGCCAACGGCAAGCGCTATGAGCTGCGCCCGCAGGCCGAGCAGGCGGTGCTGATCGTGCGGCCGCGCGGCTGGCACCTGGACGAGAAGCACGTGCTGGTGGACGGGCAGCGGATGTCGGCATCGCTGTTCGATGCCGGTTTGTTCGCCTTCCACAACGCCCACGTGCTGGCCGGGCGCGACCGCGGCCCCTATCTGTACCTGCCCAAGCTGCAGTCGATGGAAGAAGCCGCCTTGTGGGAGCAGGCGCTGGCGGCCATCGAGGAAGGGCTGGGGCTGGCCCACGGCCAGATCAAGGTCACGGTGCTGATCGAGACCCTGCCGGCGGCGTTCGAGATGGACGAGATCCTGTTCGCGCTGAAGAACCGCATCGTCGGCCTGAACTGCGGACGCTGGGACTACATCTTCAGCTACATCAAGACCCTGCGCCGGCACCGCGATCGGGTGCTGCCGGAGCGCGGCCAGGTGACCATGGTGCAGCCGTTCCTGCGCGCCTACGCCGAACTGCTGGTGCAGACCTGCCACCGCCGTGGCGCCCATGCGATGGGCGGGATGGCGGCGCAGATCCCGATCAGCGGCGACGAGGCCGCCAATGCCGCCGCGCTGGAGCGCGTCCGCACCGACAAGCTGCGCGAGGTGGGCGCAGGCCACGACGGTACCTGGGTGGCGCATCCGGCGCTGATCCCGATCGCCCGCGAAGTGTTCGACGCGCGCATGCCGGGCCCCCACCAGCGCCACGTCGCCCGCGACGACGTGCACGTCGAGGCCGAGGACCTGCTGCGCCCGTCGCTGGGCACGATCACCCGTGCCGGCTTCGAGAACAACGTCGAAGTGTGCGTGCGCTACTTGGCCGCGTGGCTGGAGGGCAACGGCTGCGTGCCGATCCACCACCTGATGGAGGACGCCGCCACCGCCGAGATCGCCCGCGCCCAGCTGTGGCAGTGGCTGCACTTCGCCGACGCCGGCGGCCAGCCGCTGTCGCTGGACGACGGCACCCCGGTCGACTTCGTGCTGCTGGAGCGCGCGCTGATCGGGCTGCCCAGCCGGCTGGGTGATCCCCGCCGCATTCCCGGCGCCGCGCGGGTGTCCGAAGCGATCGGCCTGCTCGACCGGCTGACCCATGCCGACGAACTGGCCGAGTTCCTCACGCTTCCCGCTTACGAACGCATCGATTGATTCACCTGCTGACTTTCCTACGCTGCCGCCAACCCCACGAGGTTTCCCCATGAAGAACCATCTGCCGACCGCCGAACAACTGAAGCTGGACTGGGCCAACAACCCGCGCTGGGCCGGCGTCACCCGCAGCTATTCCGCCGAGGACGTGGTGCGTCTGCGCGGCACCGTCCCGGTCGAGCATTCGCTGGCCCGGCTCGGCGCCGAGAAGCTGTGGAAGTCGCTGCACAGCGAACCCTTCGTCAACGCGCTCGGCGCGATGACCGGCAACCAGGCCATGCAGCAGGTCAAGGCCGGCCTCAAGGCCATCTACCTGTCCGGCTGGCAGGTGGCGGCCGACGCCAATCTGGCCGGCGAGATGTACCCCGACCAGTCGCTGTACCCGGCCAACTCGGTGCCGCAGGTGGTCAAGCGCATCAACAACACCCTGCTGCGCGCCGACCAGCTGCACCATGCCGAGGGCGACGACTCCATCGACTTCCTGCAGCCGATCGTGGCCGACGCCGAAGCCGGCTTCGGCGGCGTGCTCAACGCCTTCGAGCTGATGAAGGGCATGATCGAGGCAGGCGCCGCCGGCGTGCACTTCGAAGACCAGCTGGCCAGCGTGAAGAAGTGCGGCCACATGGGCGGCAAGGTGCTGGTGCCCACCCGCGAAGCGGTGGAGAAGCTGACCGCGGCGCGCCTGGCTGCCGACGTGATGGGCGTGCCCACCCTGATCGTGGCCCGCACCGACGCCGAGGCGGCGGACCTGCTGACCTCCGACGTGGATGACAACGACAAGCCGTTCTGCACCGGCGAGCGCACCATCGAAGGCTTCTACAAGACCAGGAACGGCCTGGACCAGGCGATCAGCCGCGGCCTCGCCTACGCGCCGTATGCCGACCTGGTCTGGTGCGAGACCGGCAAGCCTGACCTGGAGTTCGCGCGCAAATTCGCCGAGGCGATCCATGCCAAGTTCCCCGGCAAGCTGCTGGCCTACAACTGCTCGCCGTCGTTCAACTGGAAGAAGAACCTGGACGACGCCACCATCGCCAAGTTCCAGAAGGAAATCGCCAGCTACGGCTACAAGTTCCAGTTCATCACCCTGGCCGGCTTCCACGCGCTCAACTACGGCATGTTCGACCTCGCCCACGGCTATGCCCGCCGGCAGATGAGTGCATTCGTCGAGCTGCAGGAAAAGGAGTTCGCCGCCGCCGAGCGTGGCTTCACCGCGGTCAAGCACCAGCGCGAGGTCGGCACCGGCTATTTCGATGCCATCACCCAGACCATCCAGGGCGGCAAGTCGTCCACGGTGGCGCTGAAGGGCAGCACCGAGGAAGAGCAGTTCCACGCCGGCACCCGCGCCGCGGCCTGAGGCCACCCCGCCATCGCCCGCGCCGGGCGATGGCGGGCACGGGGCGGGATGCCACCGGGGGAACGGCTGCCGGTGCCACTGTCGCAATACGGCGGCGGATGCGATGGTATCCTGCGGCTGGATCGGAGGGGCCGGAGCCGCACAGGGGAACGCGTGGCAGCACTAGCGCACATGATCGACGCCCGGACCGGGGTGGATGCCAGCGCGTCCGCGCTGCATCCTGACGAGTACGCGCTGTTTGCGCAGGTGGCCCGGTCCTGCCGGGTGGAAGCCGGACAGAAGCTGTTCCGTCGCGGCGATCACGGCGCCGCCATGTACGTGGTCGCCAACGGTGCGGTGGAACTGGACTTCGGCGATGACCTGGTCGGCAAGCGGCTGGGCGCGCGCGCCTTCTTCGGCGAGCTGGGGCTGCTGATCGGCGACCACGCCCGCAGCGCCGACGCGGTCGTGGCCGAGGCCGGCGAACTGCTGGAGCTGGGCCGGGACGAATTCGAACAGCTGGCCCAGCGCGACCCTGCGCTGCTGGCGCAGTTCCTGCGCCGCGCGATCATGCGCGTGGTGCTCAACGAGCAGGCGCTGATCGCGCGCCTGCGCCGACGCAACCAGGACCTGCAGGAAGCGCTGGACGCGCTGCGGTCGGCCACCAACCGGCTGGACGAGTCCGAAGCGCTGACCCGCACCGACGAGCTCACCGGGCTGACCAACCGGCGTGGGTTCGCCGCCCACGTGGAGCAGCGGCTGCAGGCGGGTGGGCTGGGTGGGCACGTGCTGGTGCTGGTGGATTGCGATCGCTTCAAGTCGATCAACGACACCTACGGCCACCTGGCGGGCGACCGCGTCCTGCAGAGCGTGGCCAACCTGCTGCGCGCCGTCGCGGGTGTGGACGACATCGTCTGTCGGCTGGGCGGCGACGAGTTCTGCCTGATCCTGAGCGGCCACACCCGCGAGGGGGCGGAGCGGATCGCCGGCTACGTCACCGACAGTGCGCGCATGCTCGAGCGCATGCACAACAGCCCGCCGCAGATGACCACGCTCAGCATCGGCGCCTGCCTGATCGGGCCGGACAGCCGGGCCGGGTGGGAGCACTGGTATGCGCTGGCCGACGACGCGCTGTACCGGGCCAAGCGCAACGGCGGCGACTGTGTCGAGTGGCTGGACTGACGGGCGCATGCAGGACGCCGGCGCGCCACAGGTCCGCACGCTTCTGCTCACCGATCTGGTGGACTCCACCCATCTGGTGGAGCGGCTGGGCGATGCCGCTGCCGCAGCGCTGTTCCGCGCCCACGATCGCCTGGTGCTGGAGCTGCAGCAGCGCTGGCGCGGCCGGCTGATCGACCGCAGCGACGGCCTGCTGCTGATCTTCGAGCGCTCGATCGACGGCCTCGGCTTCGCCCTCGACTACGCCCGCGGCCTGCGCGACCTGGGCCGCGAGATGCAGCTCAACCAGCCGTTGCAGGCGCGCGCCGGCCTGCACGTGGGCGAGGTGCTGGTGTGGGAGAACAGTGTCGAATCAGTGCGGCTGGGCGCCAAGCCGCTGGAAGTCGAAGGCCTGGCCAAACCACTGGCTGGCCGGCTGATGGCGCTGGCGCGACCGGGCCAGATCCTGCTGTCGGCCACCGCCGAGCCGTTGGCCCACCGCGCCGCACGTGAACTGGGCGAGCGCGGCGAGCTGCTGGTCTGGAAGTCCTACGGCCGATGGCGCTTCAAGGGCATTCCCGAAGCGCAGGAAGTCCATGAAGTCGGCGAGCCGGGGCTGGCCCCGCTGCGCATCCCCGCGCACACGCCCAAGGCCTGGCGCGACCTGCCGCTGTGGCGGCGCCCGGTGGCGTTGGCGGCAGAAGCCCTGCTGGTGGCCGGTATGGCCATCGGCGCGTGGTTCCTGGCCCAGCCGAAGCCGGCGATCGCCTTCGCGGAGCGCGACTGGGTGGTGGTCGGCGACCTGCGCAACCTCACCGGCGACCCGCGCCTGGACGAGGCGCTGGAACAGGCGTTCCGGATCAGCCTGGAACAGTCGCGCTACGTCAACGTGCTGGGCGACCTCAAGGTGCGCGACACCCTGCAGCACATGCAGCGCAAGCCGGACGCAGCGGTGGACCGCGCGCTGGGTTCGGAAATCGCCCTGCGCGATGGCGCGCGTGCCCTGCTGCTGCCTACCGTGGCCGAAGTCGGCGGTCGCCTGCGGGTCAGCGCCGAGGTCGTCGACCCGCACACCCAGGCCACCGTGTACGCGGTATCCGCCGACGGCAAGGGCATCGAATCGGCGCTGGGCTCCATCGACGACGTCACCGACCAGCTGCGCGGCAAGCTGGGCGAGGCCCTGCAGAACGTGCAGAAGACCTCGGTGCCGCTGCCGAACGTGGCCACCCCCAGCCTGGATGCGCTGAAGGCGTTCGCGGTGGCGCGCCGGATGGCGATGACTTCCGGCGATCGCGAGCAGGTGCTCGGACTGTACCGGCGCGCACTGCAGCTGGACCCGCAGTTCGCGCTGGCCCATGCCGACATGGCGCGCCTGCATGCTTCGTTGGGTGAGATCGCTGCGGCACGGGATGAATGGCGCAAGGCGTTGGCGTTGCCGCAGCGGCTGTCGCCGCAGGAGCGGCAGATGATCGAGCTGATGCTCCTGCAGCACGACGGTCCGCAGAATTACTTCCGCAAGGCCGACGAATACCTGGCGCTGTATCCCGACGACTACCAGACCATCGGCCGGTTCTCCAGCAACCAGTGGCACCAGCGCAACGATTTCCGTACCGCCGAGGCGTTGGCCCGACGCGCATTGAAGCCGCAGAACGAGCGGTTCGGTTCGGTCCACTACAGCATTGGCATCATGCTCCTCGGGCAGGAGCGTCACGACGCGGCGTTGGCCGAGTTCCGGCTTGCGCGCGAAGCGGGCTTCCTCGGCGCGGGCGAGTTCTATGCGTTTGTGCACGAGGCCCGCCACCAGTTCGCGGAAGCCGACAAGGTCTACTTCGCCAGCGCTGTCGGCCGCAATGGCTGGCAGGGCGAGGTGGGCGGCATCGTCTGGATCAGCCGCGGCCAGCCGGCGCGTGCGGCCGCTGCCGTGCGGGCATGGTCCGAGGCGGCCGATGCGGGGGACGACGTGCTGGAATCGCTGCGCGCACGGACGGCGCTGGCCAGCATGGCGGTGCTGCATGGACAGGGCGATGCGTCGGAGGCGCAGCAGGCACTGCTGGCGCTGGTCGATGCGAAGGGAGTTGCGGGTGATGCGGTGTACCCGCCCATTTCGACCGAGTTGAGGCTCTACGCCGGCTTGCTGTCGGCCTACCGCAATGATCGGCCAGGCGTTGAGGACGCACTGCGTCGCACGCAGGACAACGCCGTCGTGCGCGACTATCCGACCGTACGCGAGCTGCACCAGGTACTGGAAGCGGAGCAGGAACGACTGGCCGGCCAACCCCGTCTTGCCATGGCGCGCCTTGAATCGCTGGTGCGTCAGGACACCGCCTTGGTGGCGACGCATTGGGCGCTGATGCGGGCTGCACAGGCCGCGGGCAGGGCGGACGTCGCCAATGCCCAGGCCGAATGGCTGGCCACGCACCGCGGCAGGGTCTTCGCCGAGAGCACGACGTCCGACGTGCTGCGCTTCTTCAATATCTCTGTGTCCGCCGCCGCGCTGCGGTCGCAACAGGCGCGGATGCGGGCGGGAACAGTTACGCCTTGAAAAACGGCATCGCGCAAGGGCATCGGGCCACGTGTCCGGGCCTCTTGTGCCAGTCGCCTTGAGTGGCCAGCGGCTGGTGCCCCCGGCCTGGAGTACGGGTGCCGGATCCGCTCTGCAATGAACTCCGGGACACGCTCCCGGCGTCGCCGGGAGGTGTAATGGTCCGCTTACGCGTGTATTGCGTGCCTCCGCCCGGCAATCCGGCGCGGTTTCCCGGTGCCGTCAGTCCGCGCTGAACTGCTTCGCACACAGGAAGCTGACTGGCACGTTCAACGTGCTTTCCAGTTTGGCCCGGTCCCGCGCGATCTTGGCCTTGGGGGCGATGCGGTCGGTCGGTGCCAACTGCATGCACCCGCCCGCGGAGCTCGCTCCTGCCTCCACCTTGTATCCCACCTGCGCCAGAGCCGCATGGGCATCCTTCTTGAACAGACGGCGGAAATCATTGTCGGTAGCCAATTTGTCCAGCAGCTTCCTGGTGACTTTCGGATCAAGCGGTGCGGGCTTGGCGCCCTTCTTGGTAGCCATCGTGGGTTCCCCTGTGGTGGTAGGACGTGCGTGCCGGCGACGCTACCCTTGTCGCTGCTTGGCAGCAAGCGGCAAGATCGTGTTTTCAACCGGATGGACGCATGCGGATCAGGCGATGTGCGCTGCTGCGAATCGAGTCCCGCGAAGAGACCCGTTTCGATCTGGAGGCGCTGCTGGCGGGGGGAACGGGAGTGGTCAGCCGCATGCGCTGGCTTGCCCATGCGCCGGCACTGCAGGGCGAGTTCGAGTTGGATGCCGCGGAAGTCGCGCTGCTCGGAGAAACCAGCCCCAGCGACTGGGTGGATGCGGCGCCCGTGCGGATGCGCCATGGCGCGTCGCGCGTGCGGCGCCTACTTCGCTCGGGACTGCTGGTGGGCAGCACCGGACCATGGGCGCACCGGCGCAGGGAAGACGAGCGCGTGCGTGCCCTGCATTGGCATGGGATTGCCGCAGACTATCATCGCGCTTCGCGCTGGGGTGGCATCGATGCGGCAGGCGAGGTTGAAGATGCCGGCCTGCACAATGCCGAAGGCCTGCGCCGTGCCTACGGCGTGCCGCCGCCCATGCTGCATGAGCGCGCCGACGGCGGCGCGATCACCGTCCTGCCATCCGCCCCCCGCGCTGCCTATGACGAACTTTTGGATGCGCGTACCAGTTGCCGCAATTTCGACGTCGGGCGGATGCTGCCATTGACGGGCCTGGCACAGGTCCTTAAGCGGACCTTCGCGGAGCGCGGGCGCGTCCTGGGCGCGGACGACTTCGATGTCCTCAAGCGCACCAGTCCCTCGGGCGGCGCCCTCCATCCCACCGAGTGCTACGTCATCGCCCGTCGGGTCGATGGTCTTGCGCCCGGGCTTTACCACTATCTGCCGGCCCGGCACGCGCTGCAGGCCCTGCCGATGGATGCCGCCGGGATCCTCGCGGATGCGGGGAGGCATCCCGCGGCACAGGGGAAGGGGGCGCTCGACTATCTGGCGTGGATCGCCGTCGGTGGCCAGCAGTATTTCGCGGAGGCCCATGCGCTCTGCGTTCTGGCGCCACGCTTCTACCGGAATTTCTGGAAGTACCGGCACCACCCGAAGGCTTATCGCGTCTGCATTCTCGACGTCGGCCACCTGTCGCAGACCTTGTTGCTCAGTGCCACCGAAGCCGGGCTGGGAAGCTTCGTGACAGCCGCAATCAACGAAGTCGACATCGAGCGCGCTTTTGGCCTGGAGCCGTGGTCCGAAAGCCCGCTTGCGGTTTGCGGCATCGGTCCGCGCGCGGACCGGATGGAGACATATGAGCTGGATCCCAACCGGCGTGCCTGGCCACGCTAGTCGCAGCCATCACGCCGCCGCGCGTTCACGCCCGCGTTCCAGCTTGCGGTAGCCGATCGCTTCGGTCAGGTGCGCGGTTTCGATAGTGTCGCTGCCGGCCAGGTCGGCGATGGTGCGGGCCACGCGCAGGATCCGATGCAGCGAGCGCGCGGACAGCTGCAGGCCGTCGACCGCGCGCTCCAGCAGGGCGGTGTCGCGCGGTGACAGTCGGCAGAAGGCATTGGTCTGGGCCTGGTCGAGACGGGCGTTGGCCTGCCCGCAGCGGTCGTACTGGCGGGCGCGTGCCGCAATCACGCGCGCGCGCACCAGGGCGCTGGCTTCGCCTGGCGGACCGTCGGTGCGCAGCGCGGTGGGCGGTATCCGCGGCACCTCGACATGCAGGTCGATGCGCTCCAGCAGTGGTCCGGAAATGCGGCCGCGGTAGCGGCGGATCGCCTCGTCGCTGCACAGGCAGCGTCCGGACGGATCGCCGGCCCAGCCGCACGGACACGGATTCATCGCTGCCACCAGCTGGAAACGCGCCGGGAATTCGCACTGCCTGGCGGTGCGCGAAATGCTCACGCTGCCGGACTCCAGCGGTTCGCGCAGCACTTCCAGCGCGTGCCGGCTCCATTCAGGCAGCTCGTCGAGGAACAGGGTGCCGTGATGGGCCAGCGAGATTTCTCCGGGCCGTGGGTCGCTGCCGCCACCGACCAGCGCCGCTGCGCTGGCGGTGTGGTGCGGGGCGCGGAACGGCCGCTGCCGCCAGCGCGCAAGGTCCAGTCCGCGGCCGCTGGCGGATGCGATGCTGGCGGCTTCGAGTGCCTCGGCATCGACGGGCTCCGGCAGGATGCCGCCCAGGCGCGACGCCAACAGCGTCTTGCCGCTGCCGGGCGGCCCGACCAGCAGCAGGTGGTGGCCACCCGCCGCGGCGATCTCCAGCGCGCGCCGCGCCTGTGCCTGCCCGCGCACGTCGGCCAGGTCCGGCATCGGCGCTTCCTCGCAGGGGCGGGGCGTGGCCTGCGGCAGGGTCTTGCGCGCGTCCAGCGCCGCGCAGACTTCCAGCAGGGTGCGCGCGGTCCGCACCTCCACGCTGCTGGCCAGCGCGGCCTCCTCGCCGTTGGCGCGCGCGACCAGCAGGCGGCGCCCGCTGTCGCCGGCGGCCAGCGCCGCGGCCAGCACGCCGTCGACGGGCCGCAGTTCGCCGGTCAGCGCCAGCTCGGCGATGAACTCCCAGCCGTCCAGTGCCTCCACCGACAGCTGGCCGCTGGCGGCCAGGATGCCCAGCGCGATGGCGAGGTCGTAGCGCCCGCCGTCCTTCGGCAGGTCGGCGGGCGCGAGGTTGACGGTGATGCGGCGGGCGGGGAATTCGAACTGCCCGCACTGGATCGCCGCGCGCACCCGGTCCTTGGCTTCGCGCACCGCCGCTTCCGGCAGGCCGACGATGGACATGGACGGCAAGCCGCCGCCCAGGTGCACCTCCACCCGCACTTCGGGCGCACGCACGCCCACCCGCGCACGGCTGTGCACGATCGCAAGGCTCATGGTGGCGGCCCTCAGTGGCGCGGGGCGTCGTCGGTCTTGGCGGCGTTGGCCAGCTCGGCCAGCTGGCGCTCCAGCGCTTCCAGCTTGTCGCGCGTGCGCGCCAGCACCGCGCGCTGCACGTCGAATTCCTCGCGGGTCACCAGGTCCAGCTTGCCCAAACCGGTCTGCAGCACCGACTTGAAGTTCTGCTGCAGCTCCTCGCGGCTGTCGCGCAGGCCCGGCGGTACCAGGCTGCTGAGGCGGCGGGCGAGTTCGTCGAGTTGGGCCAGGTCGATCATGCGTGCGGATGTCATCGGAAGGGCCTCCTGCGGGTGCCTGCAGCATGCGCGGAGGCGGGTGCGGGCGCCGTCGGCGCGGAACCCGGCGCAGGGTGGGGAAAGTCCGATCCTGCCGGTGCAGTATGCCCGCATCGCCCGCGATATGCTCACCACATCATGCAGGAGAGTCGATGATGAAAATGGTGATGGCGGTGATCAAGCCGTTCAAGCTGGACGATGTGCGCGAGGCGCTGGCCGAGGTCGGCGTGGCCGGCATCACCGCCACCGAGGTGAAGGGTTTCGGCCGCCAGAAGGGGCATACCGAGCTGTATCGCGGCGCCGAGTACGTGGTGGACTTCCTGCCCAAGATCAAGCTGGAGATCGCGGTCACCGACGACCGCGTGGACGCGGTGACCGAGGCCATCATCAGGGCTGCCGGTACCGGCAAGATCGGCGACGGCAAGATCTTCGTATGGGACCTGGAGCAGGTGGTGCGTATCCGCACCGGTGAACTGGACGGCGACGCGCTGTAGCCGCGGCTATTCCTCCACCCGGTCGCGGCCCTGGTGCTTGGCGCGATAGAGCGCCGCATCGGCGCGCGCGAACAGCGTCGCGCGGTTGTCGCCGCGGTGCGCTTCGGCGACGCCGATGCTGGTGCGCACGTGCAGGGCGGGATCGATGCCCGGCAGTTCCAGGGAGCGGGTGGCGGCGAGCAGGCGGCCGGCGATCGCCAGCGCCTGTTCGCGGTTGGCATCCATGCAGACGACCGCGAACTCCTCCCCGCCGATCCGTCCCAGCCGGTCGCGCCCGCGCAGCTGCGCCTGCCAGGCCTGCGTGGTCGCGCGCAGGACTTCGTCGCCGGCTGCATGGCCATAGCGGTCGTTGATCGTCTTGAAGTGGTCCAGATCCAGCAACAGCACCGAGACCGGAGCCTGCAACTGCGCCGCCTCGGCAAGTGCGCGCTCGGCGATCTTCTCGATGGCACGGCGGCTGGCCACCTCGGTCAGCGGGTCGGTCATCGCCAGGGTGCGCAGGCGGCGCGTGCGCTTGCGCTGGCGCAGGGCCAGCGCCCCCAGCACCGCGACCAGCAGCACGCCCAGCAACAGGGCCAGCGTCTGCCAGTGGCGGACCCGCTCCAGCGCCTGCAGCTGGGACTTGCGGGTGCTGGCTTCGGCGCGCAGCCGATGGTTCTCGAACTCGCGCTTGCGGATCTCGTACTCGTATTCCAGCAGCCGGCTCTGCTCCAGCCGCATCTTGCCCTGCAGCGACGTCTGCAGGGCCGAGTAGCGCTTGTAGTCGGCCAGCGCCTGCGCGGCGTTGCCCAGTGCCTCCTGGCTGGCCGCGCGCGCCTGGTAGAGCAGGGCCAGGTAGCGCTGGTTGCCGTCCTTCTCGATCAACGGCAGCGCCTGCGCGTAGCGGTCCATCGCCTCCAGGTGCTGGCCCTTGCCGGCAAGCGCCTGGCCGGTGAGCAGCAGCAGCATGTCGTCGTTGCCATGGCGATTTTCCGCCTCGAAGACCGTACGTGCCTGCGCCAGGTTCGCCAGGGCGTCGTCGTGTTCGCCCAGTGACACCTGCGCGGCGGCCAGGCCCACGCGTGCATTGGCGGCGCTCAGGGGTTCCTTGTGGGCAAGGGCAACCTCGATCGCGCGTGCAAACGAAGCCTTCGCTTTTTCGGCGTTACCCGACTCGTCATACAGGTAGCCAAGCTGCACCAGATCGGTGATCACACGATCCCAATCCTGCTTGTCCTGCATCCTTTCCACCGAGCGGGTGAAGTAGCGCTCGGCCTGCGCCCAGTCGCCAATGCGGCGATAGGTGATCGCGATCCACAGCATCAGCGTGTCGATTTCGTGGTCGATCCCGGCTGCGCGGAAGCTGGCGCGGGCGCGCTGGAAATCCAGCAGCGCCTTGGCCTGCTCGCCCTGCTGGGACAGCAGCGAGCCGCGCTCGGTCAATGCCTCACCTAGCAGCTGGGATTCCGTTGAATTCTCCAGCATGCTGACCATGCGGTCGGCTTCGCCCAGGGCCTTCCCGGCACCTTCCAGCTCCTGCACATAGCCGACCCGGCAGTACTGCGCGCGCGCGCGCGAGGCCAGATCGCCAGCCGCCTGGGCGCGCCGCTGGGCCTCGTCGGCATAGGCCAGCCCCTGCTTCGGATCTTCCCAGCGCTCGCTGGTGCAGTAGACCGAACGGAACTGCACCTCGCGCTTGCGATCCCCCTGCGGCAACAGCACGCGCAGCTGCTGCAGGCGGGCCTCGTAGTCCTCCCAGGTCATGTCCATCGAGCCCGGACCGATGACCTCGGCGAACACCGCGTCGAACCGGCTGGCCGACGGCGAAACCGCCTCCGCGTGCTGGCCGCTTGGCTGGGCGGCCACGCCGACGCTGGCCGCCAGCATGAGTGCCAGCAGCAGGCTTGCCCTTCGCAGCAACCGGGTCATTTCCATCCGGGCTCCTGCACGCCAGCGCCGCCCTGTTGCGGCGGCTCGATGGTATGCGGTTTTCCGGCGGCAGTGGGGGGGCTGCCCCCGGTAGGTCAGGCTTCCAGGGCGGCCGTCACGAACGGCGGCAGACTCTGCGCGCCCTTGTGGAGGTCGGCGGTGTAGTAGAGCGTGGCGAAACCCTTGCCACGGGCGTCCGCCTCGCGGAAGCCGAAATCGGCATTCGCCGCCTTCTTCGCCATCGTGCAGCTCCACCAGCCGGTGGGGTAGCAGGGCTGCGGGAAAGGCAGGGTCTGGAAGCTGTGGAAGCCGGCCTTGCCCATTTCCACGCGCATCGCCTTGATCAGGTCGAGCAGCACCAGCGGCGACTCGCTCTGCTGGACCAGGATGCCGTCGTCCTTGAGCGCGCGGTGGCAGCTTTCGAAGAAGGCCTTGTTGAACAGCCCCTCGGCCGGGCCGACCGGGTCGGTGGAGTCGACGATCACGATGTCCACGCTGTCGGGTTCGCAGTTGGCCATGTAGGCGATGCCGTCATCGAACAGCAGTTCGGCGCGCGGGTCGGCGTTGGATTCGCACAGCTCGGGGAAGTACTTCTCCGCCATCCGCGTGACCTGCTCGTCGATGTCGCACTGGACGGCCTTCTCCACGCCCGGGTGGCGCAGCACCTCGCGCAGCGTGCCGCAGTCGCCGCCACCGATGATCACCACGCGCTTCGGGTCGGCATGGGTGAACAGCGCGGGGTGCGACATCATCTCGTGATACAGGAAATTGTCGCGGCTGGTCAGCATCATCGCGCCGTCGATCAGCATGACGTTGCCCCAGTCGGTCGACTCGAAGATCTCGATCTTCTGGAACGGCGACTGCACCTCGTCCAGCTTGCGGGTGATGCGGAAGCCGATGGACGAGCCGGCCTTGTCGAAGTTCTCGTACAGCCAGTTGGAGTCGGTCATGGCGGGGGTTCCGGGGAATCGTGGTAACCGCGCATTGTAGCGAAAGGGGTTTCCTGGCATGTCATGGCGGTCTGCCGGGCGGCGCCCGGCTGGCGGCGGGTCCGGCGCGGTCACCGCGGCAGGGCGGGCGCGGCCCTACAATGCGCGCCTGTTTGCCGGAGTTTTCGCGATGTCCCACTGGTCCCCCGACCTTGCCCGCAAGACCTATTCGATCCCGCACTGGGCGGACGGCTATTTCGACGTCGACGCGCAGGGCCGCATCGTGGTGCGTCCGAAGGGCACGGATGGCCCGGCGATCGCGCTGCCCGAGGTCGTCGATGCCTCGCTGGCGGACGGCGGCAACCTGCCGGTGCTGGTGCGCTTCCCCGACATCCTCGGCCACCGCCTGCAGAAACTGCAGGCCGCGTTCGCGCAGGCGCGGCAGGACTGGGACTACGCCGGCGGGTACACCGCGGTCTATCCGATCAAGGTCAACCAGCACGCCGGTGTCGCCGGCACGCTGGCGTCGCACCACGGCGAGGGCTTCGGGCTGGAGGCGGGCAGCAAGCCCGAGCTGATGGCGGTGCTGGCACTGTCCCGCCCTGGCGGCACCATCGTCTGCAACGGCTACAAGGACCGCGAATACATCCGGCTGGCGCTGATCGGGCGCAAGCTCGGCCTGCAGACCTTCATCGTCATCGAAAAGCCCTCCGAGCTGAAGGTGGCGCTGGAGGAAGCGGCCGCGCTGGGCGTCAAGCCGGGCTTGGGCGTGCGCATGCGGCTGGCCTCGCTGGGCGCCGGCAAGTGGCAGAACAGCGG
>JAANMY010000647.1_pt1 | contig 47683 bp, 39 predicted proteins | sample 7279691 | NCBI WGS metagenome assembly JAANMY01 (sample SAMN14094543, study PRJNA606508) | bioreactor metagenome | isolation source: A lab-scale SPAN reactor treating ammonium-rich wastewater day 388 | place: Ireland: Galway | collected 2018-02-07 | reverse complement strand
AGGGCCAGCGAACCCGCCAGTGCCAATACGCGCATGTCTGCCTCTGCTCGATTATATTTTTCGGGCAGATTACCACCATTTCTGCGGTTTGGAAACAAATCCCGCAGCATTCTCCAGCGCCTGGGCCGTGTTGAGCAGATCGGCCTCGCCCCAAGGCCTGCCGATCAGTTGCAGCCCCAGCGGCAGGCCGCGCTGATCCAGCCCGGCGGGCAGGGCCACGCCGGGCAGCCCGGCGAGGTTCACGGTGACGGTGAACACGTCGTTGAGATACATCGCCACCGGATCGGTATCGGCCATTTCGCCCAGACCGAAAGCCGCCGAGGGGGTGGCCGGTGTCAGGATCGTATCGACACCGGCGGCAAAGGCGTCGTCGAAATCGCGCTTGATCAGGGCGCGGACGCGGCGGGCGCGGTTGTAATAGGCGTCATAGAAGCCGGCCGACAGTACATAGGTGCCGACCATCACGCGGCGCTGCACCTCGGGGCCAAAGCCCTCGGCGCGGGTTTTTTCGTACATCTCGGTGATGCCGTCGCCCGGGGCCAGCGCGGCGCGGTGGCCATAGCGCACGCCGTCATAGCGCGCGAGGTTGCTCGAGGCTTCGGCCGGGGCGATGACGTAATAGGCGGGCAGGGCGTATTTCGTATGCGGCAGCGAGATGTCGACGATCTTCGCCCCGGCGTCGCGCAGCATGGCGGTGCCGTCATCCCAAAGCTTGGCGATCTCGGCCGGCATGCCGTCCATGCGGTATTCGCGGGGAATGCCGATGGTCTGGCCGCGAATGTCGCCGGTCAGCGCCGCCTCGAAATCCGGCACCGGAATATCGGCGCTGGTCGAATCCCGGGCGTCGGCGCCGGCCATGGCGCCGAGCATGATGGCGGCGTCGCGCACAGTCTTGGTCATCGGCCCGGCCTGATCGAGCGACGAGGCATAGGCGATGATCCCCCAGCGCGAGCAGCGGCCATAGGTCGGCTTGATGCCGACCGTGCCGGTGAAGGCGGCGGGCTGGCGGATCGAGCCGCCGGTATCGGTGCCGGTGGCGCCGAGGCAGAGGTCGGCGGCGACCGCAGCGGCCGACCCGCCCGACGAGCCGCCCGGGGTCAGCGGCGTGCTGTCGTCGGCGCGGCGCCAGGGGTTGACGGCATTGCCATAGCACGAGGATTCGTTGCTGCTGCCCATGGCGAATTCGTCCATGTTCAGCTTGCCCAGCATCACCGCGCCCGCATCGCGCAACTGCGCCGAGACGGTGGATTCGTATTCGGGCCTGAATCCCCGCAGGATGTTGGAGGCGGCCTGCGAGGGCACGCCCTCGGTGCAGAACAGATCCTTGATGCCGACCGGGATGCCGCACATGGCCGGGGCTTCGCCCTGCGCCAGCCGGGCATCGGCGGCGCGGGCGCGCTCAAGGGCGATTTCCGGGGTCTTGTGGACAAAGGCGTTCAGGGCACCGGCGGCGTCGATGGCGTTCAGGCAGGCCTCGGTCAGGGCAACCGATGTCACCTCGCCCTTGCGCAGCAGGTCGCGGGCCTCGGCGATGGTCAGGGTGTTCAGGGTCATTCCACCACCTTCGGCACGGCGAAAAAGCCCTCGCGGGCATCGGGGGCGTTGGACAGGATCTTTTGCTGCATGTTGCCGTCGGTCACACCATCCGCGCGGCGTTTCAGGCGCATCGGCGTCACCGAGGTCATCGGCTCGATGCCGTCCACGTTCACCTCGTTGAGCTGTTCCATGAAACTGAGGATGCCGGAGAGCTGGTCGGCAAGCTGCGGCAGGTTCTCGTCAGGGACGCGGATACGGGCGAGTTTCGCCACCCGGCGCGCGGTCTCGATGTCGATGGTGGACATGGCATTCTCCGGCAGATCGGGCCCGGTTTAGCCGCGCCGGGCGCGGGGCGCAAGCGCGGGGCTGCGGCACCGGGACTTGTTGCCTGTGGCCGGGGCAGCGGCTAGCCTCACCCCGGCAACCACGGGGGACCGGATGCGCAGGATACTGGCCTTGCTGATGTTCGTGGCGCCCGTCGCCCTGGGGGTGGTGGTCGCCGCCCGTCTGGTGGCGCAGGCGCCGCTGCCCGGGCGGGTGGTTTCAACCCTGGCAGGGCTGGCGGTACGGGTGCAGCCCGTGGTCGAGGCGCCGCTGGTGCCCGTGGCGCTGGGCTGGGGCAATGTGCGGGCGGCCGATACCTGGAGCGCGGTCAGCGAGGTGCGCGGCAGCGTGATCTGGCGCGATCCCGATCTGGCGCCGGGGCGGCTGGTGCGGGCGGGGCAGGTGCTGCTGCGCGTCGATCCCGCCGATTACGAACTGGCCATCGCCCAGGCCGAGGCCGATCTGGCCGCGCTGGGTGCCGAGGCGGCGCAGGTCGAGGCCGAGGCTGCCAATACCGGCCGGGTTCTGGCGCTGGAAGAGGCGCGGCTGGCGCTGAGCGAGGCCGATGCCGCGCGCACCCGCGAACTGGTCGCGCAGGGCACCGCCGCCGCCGCGCGGGGCGACGAGGCCGAACGCGCGGTGCTGGGCGCCCGGCGCACCGTGGTCGAATTGCAGAACGCGCTGGCGCTGATCCCGCCCCGGCAGGACCGCATCGCCGCGCAGCGCGCCCGGACCGAGGCGGCGCTGGCGCGGGCGCGCCGCGATCTGGCGCATACCGAAATCGCCGCGCCCTTCGATCTGCGCATCACCGCCGCCCCGGCCGAGCGGCATCAGGTGGTGGCGGTGGGGCAGGTGCTGGTCGCGGGCGAGGGGCTGGCGCGCGCCGAGGTTCTAGCGCAACTGCCGGTCGCGGCGTTTCAGCGCATGCTGGCGGGCCTGCAGATCGAGGGCGGGGTCTTGCAGGCGATGGGCGAGGACCGCAGCGATCTGGTCAGCGTGCAGGTCGAGCCGGTGAACAACCCCGGCGAGGTCTGGGTCGGGCGGCTGACCCGGGTGGAACCGGCGCTGGACCCGCGGGCGCGCACCGTGCAGGCGGTGATCGAGATCGCCGATCCCTATGACGGCGCCCGCCCGCCCGAGCGCATTCCGCTGGTCGCCAATCTGCAGGTGCAGGTCACGCTGACCGGGCCCGAGCTGCCCGGCGTCATCGCCATTCCCGCCGGGGCTTTGCATCGCGGGCTGGTCTATCTGGCCGATGCGCAGGACCGGCTGGAGCTGCGCCCGGTCGAGGTGGCCTTCCGGCAGGGCGATCTGGCGGTGATCGGTTCGGGGCTGGTGGCGGGCGAGCGGCTGGTGCTCGATGACATCGCCCCGGCGCTGCCCGGGTTGCCGCTGGTCGTGGTGGCGCCGTGATCCGCTGGTTTGCCGGGCATCCCACGGCGGCCAATCTGCTGCTGATCCTGTTTCTGGCCGTCGGGGCGCTGGCGCTGCCGGGGCTGATCCGCGAGACCTTTCCCGATTTCCGCGATACCGAGGTGGAAATCACCGTGCCTTACCGCGGCGCCACCGCCGCCGAGGTGGAAACGGCGATCTGCCGCCCGCTGTGGGATGCCGTGCAGGGCGTCGAATCGCTGGACCGGTTGCGCTGCACGGCGCAGGACAACCGCGCCCGCGCCGTGGCGGTGATGGCCGAGGGCGGCGAGCCGATCCGCTTTGTCAACGCCCTGCGCACCGAGGTGGCGGCCATCGACGGTTTCCCCTCGGGTGCCGAAGAGCCGGTGCTGCGCGAACTCTACCGCACCGATGCCGTGGCCTCGGTCGCGGTGTCGGGCGATCTGCCGCTGCACGATCTCGACCTGTTCGCCGACCGTCTGGCCACCCGGCTGGCGGCCCTGCCCGAGATCGCGCTGGTCAACCGGGCGGGCCTGGGCGCCCGGCAGTTCCGGATCGAGGCCGATCGCGCGGTGCTGGCGCAGCATGGGCTGACCGCCTCGGGGCTGGCCGGGGTGCTGGGGGCACAGAGCCTCGATCAGCCCGCCGGGACGCTGGAAACCGGCGGCAGCGACCTGCGGCTGCGCCTGACCGAGGAACGCCGCAGCGCCGAGGCGCTGGCGGCGCTGCCGGTGCTGGTGCTCGACAACGGCGCGCGGCTGGTGCTGGGCGATGTGGCGCGGATCACCGAGATCCACAGCCCGGCCGAGGACCGCGCCTTTGTCGATGGCGCCCCGGCGATCCTGCTGGAGATCCACAAGCCGCGCGGCACCGACGCGCTGCGGGCGCTGGCGGCGCTGCGCGCGCAGATCGAGCGCGAAGCGCGTGGCCTGCCAACGGCGCTGCGCGTCGAGGTGGTGCAGGATACCACCTCGATCGTGCGCGACCGGCTGGCGATGCTGATCCGCAACGGGCTGGCCGGGCTGGTGCTGGTGGTGCTGCTGATGAGCCTGTTCTTTCGCCCCGGGCTGGCCTTCTGGGCGGCGATGGGCCTGCCGGTGGCCATGGCCGGGGCGCTGGCCATGATGGCGCTGACCGGGCTGACGCTGAACATGATCACCATGGTGGCGCTGCTGATGGCCATCGGCATCGTCATGGACGATTCCATCGTGCTGTCGGATTCCATCGCCGTCGAGGCCGCCCGGGGCGACGGGCTGGCGGGCGTGGTGCGCGGCGTGGCGGTGGTGGCGCCGGGGGTCATGGCCTCGTTCCTGACCACGGTGGCGGTGTTCGGGCCGCTGTCGTTTCTGGCCGGGCAACTGGGCAAGGTGTTGCAGGTGCTGCCTTTGGTGCTGATCGCGGCGCTGGCGGCCAGCCTGATCGAGGCCTTTCTCATCCTGCCGCATCATCTGCGCCACGAGGGGGCGGCCAAGCGCCCGGGCTGGTTCCGGCGCCGGTTCGACGCCGGGTTCGACCGGCTGCGCGAGGGGATGGGGCGGCTGGCCGATCTGGCGATTGCCGGGCGCTATCTGACCACCGGCCTCGCCATCGGCGCGCTGGTCGTCACCGTGGGCGCCATGGCGGCGGGCGTGGTCAAGCGCGAGGCGCTGCCCGATATCGACGGCGACGTGATCGAGGCGCGCATCCTGATGCCGCAGGGCACGCCGCTGGCGCGCACGCAGGAGGCGGTGGCGCAGGTCGAGGCGGCGCTGGCGCAGATCAACGCCAGCCTCAGCCCGGCGCAGCCCGGGGGGCAGGCCCTGGTGGTGCGCATCATCACCCGCTTCAACCGCAATGTTTCGGCCGGCGAGACCGGGGCGCATGTGGCGACGGTCTCGGCCGATCTGCTCAGCGCCGAAGTGCGGGCGACCGGGCTCGACGATCTGGCGGCGGCCTGGCGGGCGGCCATCGGCCCCTTGCCCGGCGCCGCCTCGCTCATCATCGCTGAGCCGGGGATCGGCCCGCAGGGGATCGCCCTCGAACTGCGGCTGACGCATCCGGATCTGGATCTGCTGATCGGGCAGGCGGCGCGGGTGCAGGCCGAACTCGAATCCTATGCCGGGGTGCGCAACGCCATGATCGACCTGCGGCCCGGCAAGCCCGAATTGCGCCTGACCCTGACCGAGGGGGCCCCGGCGCTGGGGCTGACCGCCGCCGAGGTCGGCAACCAGTTGCGCGCGGCTTTCCTGGGCGCCGCGCTCAGCGACGTGCGCACCGGGTCCATCGCGCATGAGGTCGAACTGATCCTGGCCCCGGGCGACCGCGACACGCTGGCCGATCTGCAGGATTTCACCTTTCTGCTGGCCGATGGTCGCAGCGTGCCCTTCGACACCGTGCTGCGCATCGAGGAGGCGCGCGGCTGGGGCAGCATCACCCAGGTCAACGGCGAGCGCGGCGTGACGGTGCAGGCCGATGTCGATCCGCGGCTGGGCAATGCCGATGCGATCACCGCGGCGCTGCGGGCCGGGCTGCTGGCCGATCTGGCGGCGACTGTGCCGGGGCTGGGGGTGCATGTCGAGGGGCAGGCGGCCAACCTGAGCGAGACCTCGGGCTCGATCCTGCGCGGTTTCGCCATCGGGCTGATCGGCATCTATCTGGTGCTGTCGTTCCAGTTCCGCAGCTATTCCGAGCCCTTGATCGTCATGCTGACCATCCCGCTGGCGTTTCTGGGCGTGGTCTGGGGGCATTGGCTGACCGGCTATGACATCTCGATGCCGTCGATGATGGGCGCCGCCTCGCTGGCGGGGATCGTGGTCAACAACGCCATCCTGCTAGTCGAGGCGACCAAGGCACGGGTGGCCGGGGGCCTGTCGCTGGCGGCGGGGGCCGGGGCGGCGGTGCGGGCGCGGTTCCGGCCGATCCTGATTACCGTCGGCACCACGGTGATCGGCATGGTGCCCCTGCTGGCCGAACCCTCGTTGCAGGCGCAGGTGCTCAAGCCGCTGGTGGTCAGCGTGGTGTTCGGCATGATCGCCTCGACGCTGCTGGTCTTGCTGGTGCTGCCTGCCTTCTATGCGATTCTCGCCGATTTCAAACGCGCGCGGCCCTAGCCGCGCGGTTTTTTTGCGGCCCCCCGGCCGCCGGTTCACGCTGCGATGACGACGCGATGACGCCCCCCGCCCAGAAAGGGGGGACGAATCGTTCATCACAGGAGGGAACCATGAACCCCATACGCACCCTGACCGGCCTCGCCCTGCTGGCGCTGCTGTCGGCCCCCGGCGCCGCTGCGGCCTTCAACGGGCAGTTCCAGGGCGGCGGCACGATTTCCAACTTCAATCAGGCCTGCCGCAACAACAACAACTGGCCGGAAAATGCCCAGTACTATGTCGTGCGCTATCAGCCCGCCGGCATCGGCGGCAACCCCGACCGCGACGCGCTGACCTTTCTCAACGACAACCACGCTTTCGGCTTCGAGCGCCCCTCCGGGCCCTTTACCAACGCCTTTCAGCCGGTGACGCACGGCGGGGTGTTCCGTCAGCCCTGGATCGTCTGGCATGACGATCCCGATATCGCGGCGCTGCTGCGTGTCACCGCCCGAACCCCCGCCAACCTGACCGCCAACACCGCCGCCAGCGTGCGCCTGCGCGGCCAGATCCGCAATTTCAGCGGCATCCCGAACTGCCGCGTCAATTTCGACGTGATCGTGCAGCAGCGGCGATGAGGGGAAGCCCCCCTCGCGCCCGGCTTTCCCCGGTCCCCGGGACATCAGGAATCCACCATGACCCCCAACCACCTTGCCATCGCCGTTGTCACCTGTCTGCTGGGTCTGTCCAGTGCCGCGAATGCCCTCAGCGGGCGCTTTGTCGGCGGCGGCACGCTGTCGAACTTCAACCGCGCCTGTCTCGATGTCGGCTGGAGCGGCGATATCGAACAATACAGTGTGCGCTATCATCCGCGCGCCGTCGCCTCGAACCCGGAGCGCGACAGCCTGTCGTTCTTCAGCCCCAACAACGCCTTTTCGGTCCAGATCGACGGGGCCGGTTTCACCTCGGGCTGGCAATCGGTGAATCATGTCTATCTGGGGCGTGCGATCGGGGCGAGCTGGCAGGGCGACAGCAATGCCTCGCAGGTTCGTATCCTGTCGCGCAGCCCGGCCAGCGTGACCGATACCACCGCCGGGCCGGTGCGCATCCGCGGGCAGATCCGCCATTTCGGCCATGCGCGCGGCTGCGTGGTAGAGTTCAACCTGCTGGTGCAGCAGCGGCAATAGGCTCACCGCTCCTGCGCCAGCCGCAGTTCCAGCCGCCGGATCGCCAGCAGCACGCGGTTGGCCTGCAGCACCGGCATCAGCGCCATCTTGAGCTGGGTGGCGGTGATGAACAGCGTCGCCGCGCCCAGGCCCCATTTGACCGCGGCCAGAACCTCGGTCGCGGCAAAGAAATGCCAACCAGCCCAGACCGAGGCCACGAACATCACGGTCTGGACGGCCATCAGTACCCAACTGCTCCAGCCGCTGCGGCCGTGAAAGGCGCTGAGGGCCAGGGCGAAATAGCCGGGGTCCACCGGGGCGGTCTCGTCGCGGGCCAGGGCCTCGGCGATCAGGCGGTCAAGGTTGTCCATGGTCGTCTCCTTGCAAGAGCGCCCTCAGCCGGGCGCGGGCGTGCATCAGCCGGGTCTTGACGGTGCCCGGCGGAATATCGAGGGCATGCGCCACTTCGGCGACGCTCAGCCCGTCGAGATAGAACAGGGCCAGGGCCGCGCGCTGGGGCGCGGGCAGGGCCGAAATCGCCGCCTGCAACTCGCTGCCGCTGACCGAGTCGTCGGGCGCGGCGATGTCGGCGGGCTGCGTCTGGACGAAACCCTCGTCGGCCAGACGGCGCCGCTGCCTGCGACCCAGATCGCGGGCAGCGGTGCGCGTAACGATCCGCAGCGCAAAGGCCAGAAAGGCGCCCTCGTCGCGCAGGCCGGGCAGGGCGCGGGCCAGGGCGATCCAGGCCTCCTGCACGATGTCGCGGGCGGTTTCCGCGTCGTCGCACAGCCGCCGCGCATGGGCGGTCAGCCGCGCGTTGCACAGATGCACCAGCGCGGCAAAATCAGCCGCCCGCCCCAGCCGCGCCCCGGCGGCGTGATAGGTGATCAATGCGCGGCGTTTTTCGGCTTCGGTCATTCTGGTCTTGCCCCTTTGCTTCAAGGTGCCGCGCAGGGCCGCTCCGGTTCATCGCCGGGGCGAAAATTCCGCAGGCCTTTTCCCGTGCCGCGCTTTGGTGCATACCGGGGCCGATCCAGACCCGAGGGCACCATGCACGATATCCGCGCGATCCGCGACAACCCCGAAGCCTTTGACGCCGCGCTGGCCCGCCGGGGCCTGTCGCCGCTGTCGGCCGGATTGCTGGCGCTCGACGAGGCGCGGCGGGCGACGATCCTCGCCGCCGAGACGGCGCAGGCCGAACAGAACCGGGCCTCGAAAGAGGTGGGCGCCGCCAAGGCGCGCGGCGACGACGCCGAATTCGAGCGGCTGCGCGCGCTGGTGGCCGACAAGAAGGCCGAAATCGCCGCGCTGGGCACCGAGGCGGCCGAACGCGATGCGGCCCTGACCGCCGCGCTGGAGGTGATCCCCAACCTGCCGCTGGCCGAGGTGCCCGACGGCAAAGACGAGGCCGACAACGTCGAGATCCGCCGCTGGGGGACGCCGCGCGCGCTGGATTTCACCCCGGTCGAGCATTTCGACATCGCCGGCGTCAGGCCCGGCCTCGATCTGGGCATGGCCGCGAAACTGTCGGGCAGCCGCTTCATGGTGCTCAAGGGGGCCGTGGCCCGCCTCCACCGGGCGCTGGCGCAGTTCATGATCGACACCCACACCACCGAACACGGGCTGACCGAATGCTGGACCCCGGTGCTGGTCAAGCCCGAGGCGATGTATGGCACAGGCAACCTGCCGAAATTCGCCGAGGACAGCTATCAGACCACCAATGGCTGGTGGCTGATCCCCACCTCGGAAGTGACCATGACCAATTTCGTCGCGGGCGAGATCCTCGACGGCGCTGCGCTGCCGGTACGCATGACCGCGCATACCCATTGCTTCCGCTCCGAGGCCGGATCGGCGGGCAAGGATACCACCGGCATCCTGCGCCAGCACCAGTTCGAAAAGGTCGAGATGGTGACGCTGTGCAAGCCTGAGGACGCGCTGGCCGAACACGCGCGCATGACCGGCTGCGCGCAGGCGATTCTGGAGAAGCTGGAACTGCCCTACCGCACCGTCGTGCTGTGCACCGGCGACATGGGGTTCGGGTCGCAAAAGACCCATGACATCGAGGTCTGGCTGCCGGGGCAGGGCACCTACCGCGAGATTTCCTCATGCTCGACCTGCGGCACCTTCCAGACCCGCCGGATGAACGGCCGCTTCCGCCCTGAGGGGGGCGGCAAGCCCGAATATCTCGCCTCGCTCAACGGGTCGGGGCTGGCGGTGGGGCGTTGCCTGATCGCGGTGCTGGAAAACGGCCAGCAGGCGGATGGTTCGGTCGATCTGCCAGCGGCGCTGCATCCCTGGCTGGGCGGCAAGACCCGCATCGACGCGACCGGCGCGCTGGTCTGAGCGGGCAACCGGGGGCTGCCCGCCCCCGTCGCCCCTGTCTCTCGGACCCGGGGCGCTGCGACGGCGACCGCCGCGCCAAAGGGGGCCCACGGGGCCCCTTTGGAAACCCCCGTGGAAATATGACGAGCAAAGATGCCGCTTTAACAAATCGTTAACGCGCCTCTTTGCTCTGAAAATATCCTCGGGGGCCGGGGGCGAGCCCCCGGCGCTGGCGGCAGCGGGGGCGGTGCCCCGGGGCGCGCCGCAGTGCCCGGCGCGAATACCCCTTGGACCCGCGCGCGGAATTCCTCTAAATGTCGCGCGACACCGCTTTTCACCTCTGGCAGGGGCCTCATCGCCGATGGCAAGTCTCAACGACATCCGCTCGACCTTTCTCGATTACTTCCGCCGTCAGGGCCATGCCGTCGTGGACAGCTCGCCCCTGGTGCCGCGCAACGATCCGACGCTGATGTTCACCAATTCGGGCATGGTGCAGTTCAAGAACGTGTTCACCGGGCTGGAGCACCGCGATTACAACCGCGCGACCACGGCGCAGAAATGCGTGCGCGCGGGCGGCAAGCACAACGATCTGGACAACGTCGGCTATACCGCGCGCCACCACACGTTCTTTGAAATGCTGGGCAATTTCAGCTTTGGCGATTATTTCAAATCCGATGCGATCCCCTTTGCCTGGGAACTCCTGACCAAGGATTTCGGCATCGACAAATCGCGGCTGCTGGTCACGGTCTATCACACCGATGACGAGGCGGCGAACATCTGGAAGAAGGTCGCAAACCTGCCGGACGAGCGCATCATCCGCATTCCCACCGATGACAATTTCTGGCGCATGGGGCCGACCGGCCCCTGCGGCCCCTGCACCGAGATCTTCTATGACCACGGCGACCATATCTGGGGCGGCCCTCCGGGCAGCAAGGACGAGGACGGCGACCGCTTCATCGAGATCTGGAATCTGGTGTTCATGCAGAATGAACAACTGGACGACGGCCGCCTGATCGACCTGCCGCGCCAGTCGATCGACACCGGCATGGGGCTGGAACGGATCGGCGCCCTGTTGCAGGGCAAGCACGACAATTACGATACCGACGTCATGCGCGGCTTGATCGAGGCCAGCGCCAATCTGACCGACGGCGCCCCGGATGGCCCGGGCAAGACCCATCACCGGGTGATCGCCGATCACCTGCGCTCGACCGCGTTCCTGATCGCCGACGGGGTGATGCCCTCGAACGAGGGGCGCGGCTATGTGCTGCGCCGGATCATGCGCCGCGCCATGCGCCACGCCCATATGCTGGGCGCGCAGGACCCGGTGATGTACAAGCTGGTCCCGGCGCTGGTGCGCGCCATGGGCGGCCATTACACCGAACTGAAACAGGCCGAGGCGCTGATCGCCGAGACGCTGAAGCTCGAGGAAACCCGCTTCCGCACCACGCTCGACCGCGGGATGAAGCTGCTCGACGCCGAACTGGACCGGATCGGCGAGGGCAGCGATCTGCCCGGCGAGGCGGCGTTCAAGCTTTATGATACCTACGGCTTCCCGCTGGACCTGACGCAGGACGCGCTGCGCGAACGCGGCCGGGCGGTGGATACCGCCGGGTTCGAGGCGGCGATGGCCGAACAGAAGGCCAAGGCCCGCGCAAGCTGGGCCGGATCGGGCGAGGCCGCCAATCTGGCGATCTGGTTCGAACTGGCCGAAAAGCACGGCGGCACCGAGTTTCTGGGCTATGACACCGAAACCGCCGAGGGCCAGGTTCTGGCGCTGGTCGATGGCGACAAGGCGGTCGACGCGGCGGCGGGCGCGATTGCCGTGGTCGTCAACCAGACGCCGTTCTACGCCGAATCCGGCGGTCAGGTCGGCGATAGCGGCTGGCTGCGCTGGGACGGCGGCGAGGCCGTGGTGCGCGACACCCGCAAGATGAACGGCGTTTTCGTGCACATGGCCGAGGTGACGGCGGGCGAATTGCGCCGCGGCCAGCCGGTCAAGCTGGAGGTGGACCACAGCCGCCGCAGCGCGATCCGCGCCAATCACTCGGCCACCCATCTGCTGCACGAGGCGCTGCGCCGGGCTTTGGGCGAGCATGTCGCGCAGCGCGGCTCGCTGAACGCGCCGGACCGGCTGCGCTTCGATTTCAGCCATGGCAAGGGGCTGTCGGCGGCGGAACTGGCCGGGGTCGAGGACGAGGTGAACGCCTATATCCGCCAGAATGCCCCGGTGGAAACCCGGATCATGACCCCCGATGACGCCCGCGGCCTGGGCGCGCAGGCGCTGTTTGGCGAGAAATACGGCGACGAGGTGCGCGTCGTGTCGATGGGCCGTCTGACCGGCTCGGGCAAGGGCGCCGAGGGCAGCACCTATTCGCTGGAACTCTGCGGCGGCACGCATGTGGCGCGCACCGGCGACATCGGCGCCTTCGTGCTGCTGGGCGATTCCGCCTCGTCGGCCGGGGTGCGGCGGATCGAGGCGCTGACCGGCGCCGCGGCGCTGGCGCATCTGCGGCTGCAGGAGGGGCGGCTGGCCGAACTGGCGGCGCTGCTCAAGGCGCCGCTGGGCGATGTGGTCGAGCGGGTCAAGGCGCTGGCCGAGGAACGCCGGACGCTGGCCAATGACGTGGCGCAGTTGAAGCGCGATCTCGCCATGGGCGGCAGCGGCGGCGGCACGGCCGAGGCGCGCACGGTGAACGGGATCGCCTTCCTGGCCCAGGTGCTGAGCGGCGTCTCGGGCAAGGATCTGCCAGCCATGGTCGATGCGATGAAGGGCAGGCTCGGCTCGGGCGTGGTGCTGCTGATCGCCGATACCGGGGCGAAACCGGCGGTCGCCGCCGGGGTGACGGCCGATCTGACCGCCCGGCTGTCGGCCGTCGAGGTGCTGCGCGCCGCGGTCGCCGAAATGGGCGGCAAGGGCGGCGGCGGGCGGCCCGATCTGGCGCAGGGCGGCGGCAACGACATCGCCGGGGCCGAGGCGGCGATCAAGGCCGCCGAAGCCGTGATCGGAGGTCTGTGATGCCCAAGGCCCTGTGGATCGCCCATGTCGAAGTCACCGACGCCGAGGCCTACGGCCGCTATGCCGCGCTGGCGGGCCCGGCGATTGCCGCGCATGGCGGCCGGTTCATCGCCCGCGCCGCGCGCTATGTGACGCTGGAAGGCGCCGACCGCGCCCGGCATGTGGTGTCGGTGTTCCCGTCGCTCGAGGCCGCCGAGGCCTGCTATCGCTCGGCGGAATACCAGGCGGCGCTGGACCATGCCCGCGGGGCGTCGCTGCGCGATCTGGTGGTGGTCGAACTGATGGACGGCGCCGAACTCTAGGCCGGTCGGGGGTTTGGGGGCTGCTCGCCCCCGCCCCCCCCCTTTGGAAACCCCCGTGGATGTTATCGGCACAAAGATGCGGCCTTAACGGATCGTTAACCGCGCCTCTTTGCTCTCTCAATATCCCGGGGGGTGAATGGCCGCAGGCCAGAGGGGGGCTGGCCCCCCTTCCTGTTTCCCGACCATTTGACGCGATCGCCCCGCACCGGGGCTGGTGGCACCGGACTCGGCCATGGTACAATCGGTCATCTGCCCCGTCGCTCTGGCGCCGGGGCGCCACCGGAGTCGCTGCATGTGTCGTTGGGCCGCCTATGTCGGAGCGCCGATTTTCCTTGAGGACATCGTCAGCCGCCCGGGTCATTCGCTGATCCGCCAGAGCCATTGCGCCACGCAATGTTCCTCGGCGATCAACGCCGACGGCTTCGGCATCGCCTGGTACGGCGAGCGGCCCGAGCCGGGGCTCTACCGCGACATCTATCCGGCCTGGTCCGATCCCAATCTGCGCTCGATCACCGCGCAGGTGCGCTCATCCCTGTTCCTGGCCCATGTCCGCGCCTCGACCGGCACCGCGACCAGCCGCAACAATTGTCATCCCTTCGTGGTGGGGCGCTGGAGCTTCATGCACAACGGCCAGATCGGCGGGTATGACGGCTTTCGCCGCGATGCCGACATGCTGATCCCCGAAGACCTGTACCCCCACCGCCGGGGCGCCACCGACAGCGAGGCGTTGTTCCTGGTCGCCCTGGCCGAGGGTCTGGCGCAGGAGCCGCAGGGCGCGCTGGAGCGGGCGGCGGCGCGGCTGATGGCGCTGAGCCGGCAAAAGGGTGCCCTGCCGCATCTGCGGCTGACCTGCGCCTTCAGCGACGGCGAGACGCTTTATGCCGTGCGCTGGGCCTCGGACGAGGCGGCGCCCAGCCTGTGGCACCGCTGGTCGGACAGCCGGGGCGGGCGGGCCGTGGTGTCCGAGCCGCTGGAGGCCGAGGAAAGCGGCTGGGAGGTGATCCCGCAGGGCTCGTTCTGCCTGTTTCGCGGCGCCGATGTCGAAATCCGGCCCTTTGCCCCGCAGGCGCTGGCGCAGGCGGCTTGACAGCGCGGGCGCCGGGCAACAGCCTGCGGCCCCATGGACCATCAGGCTTTTCTCACCGCGCTCGCCCCGGCAACCCGCGCTGACCTGACCGCCCGTCCGCGCTGGCGCGGGCTGGCGCATCTGGCGGCGCATGGCGGGGCGATTGTGCTGACCGGCGGGCTGATCGCCGCCGGGGTGCCGGGCTGGCCGTTGCTGGTGCCGCTGCAGGGCGTGCTGATCGTCTTTCTGTTCACGCTGGAACATGAATGCACGCACAAGACCCCCTTTGCCAGCGACCGGCTGTGCGATCTGGTGGGGGCGGTCTGCGGGGCGCTGATCCTCAACCCGTTCCAGTGGTTCCGCTATTTTCACCTCGCCCATCACCGCCACACCAACCAGCCCGGCGATCCCGAGCTGGATTCCCCCAAGCCCGCGACGCGGGCGGCGCTGCTGTGGCACGTGACGGGCATTCCGCTGTGGATCGGGTCGGCGCGGCTGATCCTGCGGCTGGCGCGGGAGCGCGAGCACCCGGCCTATCTGCCCGCAAGGGCCCGGGCGCGGGCCGGGCGCGAGGCGCGGGTTCTGCTGGCGCTCTATGCGCTGGTGCTGGCCAGTCTGGTCTGGTCGCCGCTGGCGCTGTGGCTCTGGCTGGTGCCGATCCTGCTGGGCCAGCCCTTGCTGCGGCTGTACCTCTTGGCCGAGCATGGCGATTGCCCGCAGGTGGCCGACATGTTCGCCAATACCCGCACCACCTTCACCACGGCGCTGGTGCGGTTCCTGGCCTGGAACATGCCGTACCACGTCGAGCATCATGTGTTCCCGGCGGTGCCCTTTGACAAACTGCCCGCGCTGCACCGGCTGATGCGCGATCACCTTCGGGTGACGGCGCCCGGCTATGTGGCGTTTTCCCGCGACTATCTGGCCCGGCGGCGCTGACGGGGGTTGAACCCGGGGCGCAAGACGGGCATGACGGGAACAAGTGGGGAACGGCGAATGAGTGAACGCAGCCTGTCGTCGATGGCTTATGCCGGCGCCGCCGCCTCGCGGCAGGCGCAATATCTGGACGGGTTGAACCCGGCCCAGCGCGCGGCTGTCGAGGCGCTGGACGGCCCGGTGCTAATGCTGGCCGGGGCGGGCACCGGCAAGACCCGCGCCCTGACCGCCCGGATCGCGCATCTCATCTCGACCGGCACGGCGCGGCCGAACGAGATCCTCGCCGTGACCTTTACCAACAAGGCCGCGCGCGAGATGAAGCACCGGATCGGCGCGCTGCTGGGCGACGCGGTCGAGGGGATGCCCTGGCTGGGCACCTTCCATTCGATCGGCGTGCGGTTCCTGCGGCGGCATGCCGAGCTGGTCGGGCTGAAATCGAATTTCACCATCATCGACACCGACGATCAGCTCCGGCTGATGAAGCAGTTGATCATCGCCTGGAACATGGACGAAAAGCGTTGGCCCGCCCGGTCGCTGGCCGCGCTGATCGACGGCTGGAAAAACCGCGCCTGGCGGCCCGATGCCGTGCCCGGGTCCGAGGCCGGGGCCTTCAACAACCGCGGAACCGAGCTTTATGCCGCCTATCAGGAGCGTCTGCGCACCCTGAACGCCTGCGATTTCGGCGACCTGTTGCTGCACGTGGTGACGGTGTTCCAGAAATACCCCGATGTTCTGGCCCAGTATCAACGCTGGCTGCGCTTTCTGCTGGTCGATGAATATCAGGATACCAACGTCGCCCAGTATCTGCTGCTGCGGCTGCTGGCGCAGTCACATCAGAACATCTGCTGCGTCGGCGATGACGATCAGTCGATCTATGGCTGGCGCGGCGCCGAGGTGGGCAACATCCTGCGGTTCGAACGGGATTTCCCCGGCGCCACGGTGATCCGGCTGGAACAGAACTATCGCTCCACGCCGCATATTCTGGCGGCGGCCTCGGGCGTGATCGCTGCCAATCAGGGGCGGCTGGGCAAGACCCTGTGGACCGAGCGGCAAGAGGGCGAAAAGCTGCGCCTGATCGGCCATTGGGACGGCGAGGACGAGGCGCGCTGGATCGGCGACGAGATCGAGGCGCTGGAGCGTGGCACGCGCGGGATGCACCGGGTTTCCCCCAACGGCATGGCGATTCTGGTGCGCGCCAGCCACCAGATGCGCGCCTTCGAGGACCGGTTCCTGACCATCGGTCTGCCCTACCGGGTGGTCGGCGGCCCGCGGTTCTATGAGCGGCTGGAAATCCGCGATGCCATGGCCTATTTCCGCCTCGCCGTGTCGCCGACCGACGATCTGGCCTTTGAACGGATCATCAACACCCCCAAGCGCGGCATCGGCGACAAGGCGGTGCAGACCATCCAGCGCGTCGCGCGCGAGGCCGGGGTGCCGCTGCTGCACGGCGCGGCGCTGGTGCTGCGCGACGGGCTGCTGGGCGGCAAGGCGGCGGGCAACCTGCGGCATTTCATCGAGAATATGGCGCGCTGGCACGATCTGGTGCGCAGCCCCGCGGCACCCGCGACCGACGATTCGCTGGTGATCGAGGATGAGGCGCCGACCGGCGGGATGTCGCATGTGCGCCTCGCCGAGATGATGCTGGACGAATCGGGCTATACCGCCATGTGGCAGGCGGAAAAGACGCCCGAGGCCGAGGGGCGGCTGGAGAACCTGAAGGAACTCATCAAGGCGCTGGACGGGTTCGACAGCCTGCAGGGCTTTCTGGAACACGTCGCGCTGATCATGGACAACGCCACCGAGGAATCGCAGGAAAAGGTCACGATCATGACCCTTCATGCGGCCAAGGGTCTGGAATTCCCCGTGGTTTTCCTGCCGGGTTGGGAGGACGGGCTGTTCCCCAGCCAGCGCAGCATGGATGAAAGCGGGCTCAAGGGCCTCGAGGAAGAGCGCAGGCTGGCCTATGTCGGCATCACCCGGGCCGAGGAACTCTGCGTGATCTCGTTTGCCGCCAACCGCCGGGTGTTCGGCCAGTGGCAGAGCCAGTTGCCCAGCCGTTTCATCGACGAACTGCCCGCCGCGCATGTCGAGGTACTGACCCCTCCGGGCCTCTATGGCGGGGCTTTCGGCGCCGCGTCGCGCCGCAGCTACGGCGTTTCCGACAGCGCCGCGGAACCGGCCGAGGATTCGCTCGAATCGCGGGCGGCCAAGGCCGATGTCTATAACGCGCCGGGCTGGAAGCGGATGCAGGCGCGCGCCTTGACCAAGCCGACAACGCCGGTTGCCCCGCGCGGTGCGGCCTCGGACGTGCATTTTTCGCCGGGCGAGCGGGTGTTCCACCAGAAATTCGGCACCGGCACGGTGATCGCGGTGGACGGCGACAAACTGGCCGTGGCTTTCGATCAGGCGGGCGAGAAACACATCGTCGCGCGCTTTGTCCTGCCCGCCGACGGGATGGACGACGTGCCGTTCTGACGGCCCTCGCAACCCGCTTATACTTTAGACATTGAAGGAAGTCCTCGCCTTGCCCCGGGGCCGATGACGGCTGCCCGAAATGGAAAAGCGCGGCTGCCCAGGGAGGAGGAGGGGCAGCCGCGCTGTCAACGGTGTCAGGGGAGGAGGTCCGACAACCGCGATCCTGTTGGCGCGGCACCCCGAGGGAGGAGGAGGGGCGCCGCGCCGGAAGCGAACATCGAGGGAGGAGGTTCGATGCCCGGTCTCGTTGAGGCCGCAGGGGGCCCCGGAATTCGTGGCGCGGTTGCCCAGGGAGGAGGAGGGGCAACCGCGCCGGAGTGCTTTCGGCCCAGGGAGGAGGAGGGGCCTTGGCTACTGGTCGGAACCGTCCGCAGGGAGGAGGAGGCGGCGGTTCCTTGCACGATCGGCCCAGGGAGGAGGAGGGGCCGTCGTTTCGGTCTCGGGCCTTGCGACCCGGGAATTCTGGCCTCAGGCGTCGCGGCCGTAGGCGGCTTCGTAAGCGAGGCGCGTCACCATGCTGCGGCTGATGCCGAGATCGGCCAGTTCGCGGCTGGTCAGGGCGTTCAGTTCGTTGTAGGTGCGGACGTAGACACGCGAACGGGCCCAGGCGGTGCGCAGCGAGGCGATCGCGTCGGCGACCTGGCCAAAGAGGCCGGAAGCGCGGGTTTGATGAGCAGAGGCGTAAGCCATGATCGTCACTTTCTCTTCAAGCTGGGGTTCGAAGTCTGATTTTCTTTCCCCGTTGAAGCAAAGATGGACCCAATGCTGCGTTTGCACAATACCTTTCAACAGCAATGCTGCCATGCAGCAAGAGCATGGCGACGTAGGGTAAACTGCGTTCGGGGCGGGCGGTACGGGCGATCCGCGATGCCCGGCCCCGTGCCGATCCCCTGCGACCTGACCTCGCACCCGTGGCTTTGGCCCTTGCCTTGCGCGCAAACACGCTTTGGTTAGGTTTGCCGCGACCAAAGACCCGATCAAAGACCCAGGAGTTCCGCCCATGCCCGTCAGCCCCGCGCCCACGCGCGAGCAGATCCTCGCCGTTCTCGGCCAAATCGCCCTGCCGCAGGGGGGCGATCTGGTCAGCCGCGACCTGGTGCGGGCCCTGGTGACGGACGGCGGATCGGTGCGCTTTGTCATCGAAGCCGAATCGCCCGATGCCGCGCGCGCCCTAGAACCCGCGCGCGCCGCGGCGGAAAAGGCCGTGGCGGCAATGCCCGGGATCGAGAAGGTCTCGGTCGCCATGACGGCCCACGCCCCGGCGGCCCGCAAGACGCCCCCCGCGGGCGAGCCGCCCTCGCTGTCGATCGGCCGCCATCCGACGCCGGGCCCCTCGGTCGTGCCGGGGGTGAAACGCATCATCGCTGTCGGATCGGGCAAGGGCGGGGTCGGCAAATCCACTGTCGCGGCCAATCTGGCGGTGGCCATGGCGCGCGAGGGCTGGCGTGTTGGTCTGGTGGACGCCGACATCTACGGGCCCAGCCAGCCGCGCATGATGGGGGTGACGAAAAAGCCGTCCTCGCCTGATGGCAAGACGATGATCCCGCCGGTCGCGCACGGGGTGCGCGTCATCTCCATCGGCATGATGCTGCCCGAGGATCAGGCGCTGATCTGGCGCGGGCCGATGTTGATGGGCGCGCTGCAACAATTGATGACGCAGGTGGCCTGGGGCGATCTGGATGCGCTGGTGGTCGATATGCCGCCGGGCACCGGGGATGTGCAGATGACGCTGTGCCAGAAATTCAACGTCACCGGGGCGATTGTGGTGTCCACGCCGCAGGACGTGGCGCTGCTCGATGCCCGCCGGGCGCTGAACGCGTTCGAGACGCTGAAAACCCCGGTGCTGGGGCTGATCGAGAACATGTCCACCTTCATCTGTCCCAATTGCGGGCATGAGGAGCACATCTTTGGCGACGGCGGCGTGCAGCGCGAGGCCGAGAAACTGGGCCTGCCGTTCCTGGGCGCGCTGCCGCTGACGCTGGAGGTGCGGCTGTCGGGCGACGGCGGCGTTCCGGTCGCCGCTACCGACAGTGCGATTGCGGCGGTCTACCGGCGCATCGCGCGGGGATTGATGACCCAGCTCGCCTGAACCGGCGAAGCGTTTTCCAGACAGGCCCGGCCCCGCAAGGGACCGGGCCTTTGTCATGGCCGGGGCTTGGGAATTCACGGAACACGGCCGGGAAATGCCCGTGAAACGGCCGCCGGGCGATCCTGAAACGGGACGGCGGTGGCGTTGGTGCGGCTCTGGCCGGGGCTGCACCGGTGGCGGATTGGGAATCCATGGAACCGGGGGGCGGGCGACAAGGCGGGCGGATTCCGTGGTCATCGGCCGATTCCATCGGCAATTTCCGGCCGAATCGCCGATTCGGGCGCTTTCGGCCGATTCCCTGTCTGTGGATAAATATGTTAATTAAATGTCAGGCAAACTTGTTGCCGTGATGCAACAGGCGCCGGGGCGGTTACAGGCCCCTTCTGCCGCCGACGCTGTCGCGGTTTCCGCACGATCTGGTGGGGAGGGGGCGAAAGCCTACCAAATCTTGAATCAGCGCCCGGCGCCGCTCAGGATATTGACGCAGGCCGCGGGAAAACGGCGCGAAAAAAGTGCCGCTGACCCGAATAGTGCTGTTGCTTCCCTCGAATTCCCGTGGCATCCCTTGTTTCACCGAGGCGAAGAACAAAAAGACCATCGGGAAGTAGTACAGGCAAACACTACCACGACCAAGAATTCAGAGCGAAGCGAGCAGCACCTCTCGATCCCCCCCCCCCAAGCGAGGTGGTTTCGTATCTGAACGCCCAGAGATGGGAACGAGGGCGGCGGTCCGGGTATGGCAGCACCCGGGCCGCCGTTTCATTTGGCGCCCCCGCGCAACGCGGTGGCAGGAGAAGGCGGGCAACGTGTCGCTCAGGTTTCGCGGCAACGAGACGCAAGGCATCGACGGGAAGGGGCGCGTCTCCATCCCGTCCGATTTCCGTCCTGCCATCGTCACCGGCGACCACCGCATGGTGCAGGGCGAGCGCCCGATCTTTGTCATCGTCTATGGCACCCAATCCCAGAATCACCTGAAATGCTACACACGCGAAGAGATCGAGAAGATCGAAGCGCGCATCGAGCTGATGGACGATGGTAGCGAAGAGCGCGAGATGCTGGAAACGATTTTCCACGGCTGCGCGATGAATATGCAGCTTGGCGACGACGGCCGCATCGTGCTGCCGCAAAAGCTGCGCCAGAAACTAGATCTGGACGACAAGGTCTTTTTCATGGCCGGCAACGACCATTTCAAGATGTGGAAGCCCGAGACCTACGAGGCCTACGAGAACGACCGCACCGACCAGTTGCTGCGTGAGCGCGGCGACCGTTTCAATCCCACCTCGCTGTTGCCCAAGCTGCCGCCCAAAGCGGCGGCCCCTGTCTGACGCAAGGACGATGCCCACCCCCACGCCCGATGCCCCGCACATCCCCGTCCTCCTCGGCCCCCTGCTGGCCGCGGCGGCGCCGGTGGCGGGTGTCTGGCTGGACGGGACGCTGGGCGCCGGGGGCTATGCCAGGGGTCTGCTGGCCGCCGGGGCGGCAAAGGTCATCGGCATCGACCGCGACCCGCTGGCGCTGGACCTGGCTGCCGAATGGGGCGCCCCTTACGGCGCGCGGTTGCGGGTGGTGCAGGGGACATTCTCGCAGCTCGACACGCTGGCGGGCGAGATGCTGGACGGCGTGGTGCTGGACCTCGGCGTCTCGTCGATGCAGCTCGATCTGGCCGAGCGCGGCTTTTCCTTTACCCGCGACGGCCCGCTGGACATGCGCATGAGCCAGGAGGGCCCCTCGGCCGCCGATCTGGTGAACGGCGCCGACGAGGGGGAACTGGCCGACATCCTCTATCATTACGGCGAGGAACGCGCCTCGCGCCGGATCGCCCGGGCGATTGTCGCGGCGCGCGCGCTGCAGCCGATCGACAGCACGCTGAAACTGGCCGAGATCGTCTCGGCCAACCTGCCGCGCCCCAAACCGGGCCAGAGCCACCCGGCGACCCGCAGCTTTCAGGCGCTGCGCATCGCGGTGAACGCCGAGTTCCACGAACTCGCCGACGGGCTGGAGGCCGCCGAACGCGCGCTGAAACCGGGCGGCCTGCTGGCCGTGGTCAGCTTTCATTCGCTCGAGGACCGGATCGTCAAACGCTTCCTGCAGATGCGTTCGGGCCGGATGGGGCAGGGCAGCCGCCACGCGCCGATGACCGAGCAGGAAGTGCCGCGTTTCGAGACGCTGACCCGCAAGGCCGTCGCCGCCGACGAGGCCGAATGCGCCGCCAACCCGCGCGCGCGGTCGGCGCTGCTGCGCATCGCCCGGCGCACCGACGCCCCGGCCGGACCGGCGGACCGCTCGGCGCTGGGCCTGCCGCGGCTTGCCCTGAAAGGAGACCGCTGATGCGCGCGCTCTTTTACCTGCTGTCGGCCTTTGCCGTCATGGGGCTGGCGATCTGGGCCTATGACCAGAACCAGAAAACCCAGGAAGCCATGCGCGAGGTGCGCGGGCTGCGCGCCGAAATCCGCGCGTTGCAGGAATCGCTCAGCGTGCAGCGTGCCGAATGGGCCTATCTGAACCGTCCGCAACGGCTGCGCGCGCTGGCCGAGATGAACTTTGCCCGTCTGGGCCTGATGCCGCTGGAAGGCCAGCAATTCGGCCAGATCGATGAAATCCCCTATCCGCTGATGACCGCCACCCCGCCGGAGGGCTCGCTGTGATCCGTACGCCGCTACGTCCGCTTGCCAGTATCCTCAACGCCCGCGCGCAGGGCATGAACCCGTCCAGCATCGAGCGCGAGAACCTGCGGCTGCGCCGCGAGCAGATGCGCGACGCCGGGCGGCGGCGGGCGGAATGGCGCATCCTGTTTCTGGCGGTGGCGTTCTTTGCCGGTTATGCCGCCATCGGCGCCAAGATGGGCATGCTGGCCGCCAGCCCGGTTGTCGAATCCGAACCCTATGCAGGCGAGGGCATTTCCGGCGACCGCGCCGATATCCTAGACCGCAACGGGCGGATTCTGGCGACCAACCTCGTCACCCATTCGCTCTATGCCGAAATGCGCTACATGATCGACGGCGCCCGCGCCGCGCGCGAACTGGCGCGGATCTTCCCCGATCTCGATGAACAGCGGCTGGCCGAACGGCTGACCGACCCCGCGCGCCGGTTCGACTGGATTCGCGCCCGGGTTTCGCCCGAACAGGCGCAGGCCGCGCATGACATCGGCGAGCCGGGGCTGCTGCTGGGCCCGCGCGAGATGCGGCTCTATCCCAATGGCGCGCTGGCGGCGCATGTGCTGGGCGGCACCTCGTACGGCGAGCAGGGGGTCACGGCGGCCGAGATCCAGGGCGTCGCCGGGATCGAATACACCGCCAACAACCGCCTCGCCGATCCCGATCTGGCCGATGTGCCGGTCAGCCTGTCGCTGGATCTGGGCGTGCAGGCGGTGGTGGAAGAGGTGCTGCTGGGCGGTATCCAGATGCTCAACGCCAACGGCGGCTCGGCGATCCTGATGGACGCCCATACCGGCGAGGTGGTGGCGCTGGCCTCGGCCCCGACCTTTGACCCCAACAACCGCCCCGCGCCCCCCGCCAACCGCTATGAACAGGCCGAATCGCCGCTGTTCAATCGCGCGGTGCAGGGGCTTTACGAGCTGGGTTCGGTGATGAAGGCCTTTGCCGTGGCGCAGGCGCTCGATCTGGGGCTGGTCTCGCCGGAAACCATGGTCGATACCCGCGGCCCGCTGCGCATGGGCCGCTTTGCCATCCAGGATTTCCACGATTACGGCGCGCAGATGTCGGTCGAGCAGGTGTTCGTGCGCTCGTCGAACATCGGCACGGCACGGCTGGCGCAGATGATCGGCCCTGAGCGTCAGCGCGATTTTCTGGCCAGCCTCGGCTTTCTGGAACCACTGTCGCTGCAATTGCCCGAGGCGGCGCGCGCGCGCCCGCAGCAGCCCGAACGCTGGGGCGAATTGTCGTCGATGACCATCAGCTATGGCCACGGCCTGTCGCTGACGCCGATGCATCTGGCCGCCGGTTATGCCGCGCTGGTCAATGGTGGCACGCTGGTCGAACCAACGCTGACGCGCCGCACCGATACCACGCCGGGGCCGCGGGTGATCTCGGAAGAAACCTCGCGCATCATGCGCTCGCTGTTTCGCTCGGTGGTGACCGACGGTACCGCCTCGCTGGGCGAGGTGGCGGGGTATGGTGTCGGCGGCAAGACCGGCACCGCCGACAAGCCGAACCCGGACGGCGGCTATTACGAGGACCGCGTGGTTGCCACCTTTGCCGGGGCCTTCCCGATGAACGACCCGCGCTATGTGATCGTCGTGACGATGGACGAGCCGCAGGAAACCTCGGGCCCGGTGGCGCGGCGCACGGCGGGCTGGACGGTGGTTCCGGTCGCCGCCGAGATGGTGCGCCGGGTGGCGCCGGTGCTGGGGATGCGCCCGCAAGACCCGGCGGTGATTGAAGCGGGCGTGCGCCTGCGCTAGTCAGCGCCCAGCATTGCGCGGGGGAATGGGCATGGACGGCAAGAGCCTTGGCGATCTGGGACTGACGGCGCGCTCGGGCGATCCGCGCGCGCGGGTCCGGGCGATCACCCTCGACAGCCGGGCGGTCAGGCCGGGCACGCTGTTCGCCGCGCTGCCGGGCAGCCGGTGGCATGGCGCGGAATTCATCGACCCGGCGCTGCGCATGGGTGCCAGCGCCGTGCTGACCGATCGGGCGGGCGCGCAGATCGCCGCCGAGGCGCTGGCCCGCCACCCCGACACCGCGCTGGTCATCGCCGAGGATGTGCGCGCGGCGCTGGCCATGGCCGCGGCGCTGTTCTTTGGTGTGCAGCCCGCCACCATGGTCGCCGTCACCGGAACCAACGGCAAGACCTCGGTGGCCAGCTTCACCCGTCAATTGTGGGTGGCGCAGGGCCTCGCGGCGATCAACATCGGCACCACCGGCGTCGAAGGCGCCTGGGGCCAGCCGCTGACCCATACCACGCCCGATGCGATCACCCTGCAGACGCTGCTGGCGCAGGCCGCCGCCGCCGGGATCACCCATGCGGCGATGGAGGCCAGTTCGCACGGGCTGGATCAGCGGCGGCTCGACGGGGTGCGGCTGAGCGCGGCGGCCTTTACCAACCTGACGCAGGACCACCTCGATTATCACCCGACGATGGAGGAATATTTCCGCGCCAAATCGGGGCTGTTCACCCGGCTCCTGCCCGAGGATTCGGTGGCGGTCATCAACACCGACGATCCGTATGGCGCGCGGCTGGCCGCCAGCGTGGCGCAGCCGGTGGTCAGCGTCGGCGCCGGCGCCGATTGCGACCTGCGCATTGTGGCGCAGCGGTATCACGCGCAGGGCCAGACGCTGCGCTTTGCCCTCAAGGGCCGGGCGCATCAGGTCGATCTGGGGCTGGTCGGCGGTTTTCAGGCGGCGAATGCGCTGGTGGCGCTGGGGCTGGTGCTGGCGACCGGCGGCGACCCCGACGAGGCCGTGCTGGCGATGGAGACGCTGCAGGGTGTGCGCGGCCGCATGCAATTGGCCGCGACGCGGGGCAACGGCGCGCCGGTGTTTGTCGATTATGCCCATACCCCGGCGGCGGTGGAAACCGCGCTGCAGGCGCTGCGCCCGCATGTGCTGGGGCGGCTGATCGTGGTACTGGGGGCGGGCGGCGACCGCGACCGCGGCAAGCGCCCCTTGATGGGCGCAGCGGCGGCGCGCAACGCGGATGTTGTTTTTGTGACAGACGACAACCCCAGAAGCGAAGAGCCTGCCAGTATTCGTGCAGAAATATTGAAAGCCTGCCCTGAGGCCATCGAGGTCGGCGACCGTGCCGAGGCGATCCTCAGGGCGGTGGATGCGCTGGAGCCGGGCGATGCCCTGCTGATCGCGGGCAAGGGGCATGAGACGGGTCAGACCGTCGCCGGGGTGGTCTATCCCTTCGACGATCTCGAACAGGCCAGCGTCGCTGTCGCCGCGCTGGACGGAAGGTTGTGACATGAGTCTCTGGACCCATACCGAGGCCGAAGCCGCCACCGGTGGCCGCGCGACGGCGCCCTTTGCCGTCTCGGGTCTGTCGATCGACACTCGCAGCCTGCGCCCGGGCGATTTGTTCGTGGCGCTGAAGGCTGCGCGCGACGGCCATGATTTCGTAGCCCAGGCCTTTGCCGCCGGGGCCGCCGCCGCGCTGGTCAGCCGCATCCCCGAGGGCGTGACCGGCCCCTGCCTGCTGGTGGACGACGTGCTGGCGGCGCTGACCGCGCTGGGGGCGGCCGGGCGGGCCCGCGCCCGCGGCCGGGTGATCGGCGTCACCGGGTCGGTCGGCAAGACCTCGACCAAGGAAATGCTGCGCGAGATGCTGGCCGAATTCGGCAGCGTCCATGCCGCCGAGGCCAGTTTCAACAACCATTGGGGCGTGCCGATCACCTTGGCGCGCCTGCCGCAGGACGCCGATTTCGCCGTGGTCGAGATCGGCATGAACCACCCGGGCGAGATCGAGCCGCTGGCGCGGCTGACCCGGCCGCATGTCGCGCTCATCACCACAGTGGCCCCGGCGCATCTGGAGGCCTTTGGCGCCATCGACGGCATCGCCCGCGAAAAGGCGGCGATCTTCCTCGGGTTGGAGCCGGGGGGCACCGCGATCTATAACGCCGATGTCGAGACCGCGCCGATCCTCGCCAAAGCCGCAGGGCCGCAGGGTGTCGGCTTTGGCCGCAACGGTACGGTGCGGCTGACCGCGCTCAGGCCGACGCCCGCCGCGCTGGTCGCGCAGGCCGAGATCGACGGCGACCAGTATAACCTGCGGCTGGCCGATGCCGGGGCGCATTTCGCGCTGAATGCGCTGGGCTGTCTGGCCGTGGCGCGGGCCCTGGGGCTGGATCTGGCGCTGGCGGCGCAGGGGCTGGGCCGCTGGCATCCGCCCGCCGGGCGCGGCAAGCGCGAGGTGCTGCTGCTCGATCCGGCCAGCGATGCCCGGGCCATCCTGATCGACGACGCCTTCAACGCCAACCCGGCGTCGATGGCGGCGGCGCTCGACGTGCTGGCGGCGACGCCGCCGGGGCCGGGCGGCCGCCGCATCGCGATTCTGGGCGACATGCTGGAACTCGGCCCCGACGAGGCCGCGCTGCATGCCGCCATCGCCGACCATCCCGCCATCGCCACCACCGACCTGATCCACTGCGTCGGCCCGCGCATGCAGGGCCTGTGGCAGGCGCTGCCGTTCGAGCGGCGCGGCAAATCGGTCGCGCAGGCCGACGACCTGGGCGCCAGGGCGCATCTGCTGGTCAGGCCCGGCGATGTGGTGCTGGTGAAGGGGTCGAAAGGCAGTTATGTCTCGCGCATTGTCGATGCGCTGCGCCATCTGGGCCATCCGTTGCCCGAAGACCCGACGGGGGAATAGCGATGCTCTACTGGCTCACGGAATTTTCCGAAACCTTCAGCGCCTTCAACCTTTTTCGCTATATCACGGTCCGCGCCGGGGCTGCGTTCTTCACCGCGCTGATCTTTGGTTTCGTGTTCGGCAAGCCGCTGATCAACTTCCTGCGCAAGCGGCAGGGCAAGGGGCAGCCGATCCGCGAGGACGGGCCGCAATCGCATCTCTTGACCAAGAAGGGCACGCCGACGATGGGCGGGCTGCTGATCCTGTCGGCGCTGACCTTTTCGACGCTGCTCTGGGCGCGGCTCGACAATGTCTATGTCTGGATGGTGCTGGGGGTGACGCTGGGTTTCGGCGTGATCGGCTTTGCCGACGATTACGCCAAGGTGACGAAGGCCAACGTCAAGGGGGTTTCGGGCAAGATCCGGCTGGCGGCCGGGGTGGTGATCGCGCTGATCGCCGCGGTCGTGGCGATGTATGCCCATCCGGCCGAGCTGACCGGGCAACTGGCGCTGCCGGTGTTCAAGGCGTTCCTGCTCGATCTGGGCTGGTTCTTCGTGCCCTTCGCCATGTTCGTGATCGTCGGATCGGCGAATGCGGTCAATCTGACGGACGGGCTGGACGGGCTGGCGATCATGCCGGTGATGATCGCGGCGACCACGCTGGGGGTGATCGCCTATGCGGTCGGGCGGGTCGATTTCACCTCGTATCTGGATGTGCATTATGTGCCGGGGACCGGCGAATTGCTGATCTTCACGGCGGCACTGGCCGGGGGCGGGCTGGGCTTTTTGTGGTTCAACGCGCCGCCCGCCGCGGTGTTCATGGGCGATACCGGCTCGTTGGCGCTGGGGGGCGCGCTGGGGGCGATCGCGGTGGCGACCAAGCACGAGATCGTGCTGGCGATCGTCGGCGGGTTGTTCGTGGTCGAGGCGATGTCGGTCATCATCCAGGTCGCCTATTTCAAGCGGACCGGGCGGCGGGTGTTTCTGATGGCGCCGATCCACCATCATTTCGAAAAGAAGGGCTGGGCCGAGCCGCAGATCGTGATCCGGTTCTGGATCATCAGCCTGGTTCTGGCGCTGATCGGGCTGGCGACGTTGAAAATCCGCTGAGCCGGTGTCCCACGATGGGACATTCCGGCACAGCCAAGGATTTCAACGGCTTGCCAGCCCCGATTCACAAAGCCTTAACCTTTGGCGCCGGTCAGGCGTTTTGCAGCCGGGCCATCAGCGCGCCGTTGCGGCAATAGGCGGGGGTCTGGTCGGCACCGGCGGCGTGATCGGCCAGCCAGCCCTCGCAGGCCTCGGTCTTCTCGCAGCCCATGCATGACAGCACCGCGTTGCGCAGTTCCTGCCCGGAAAGCTGCGAATGCTGCAGCGCGGTGGCGAGATCGGCATGGACCGTCGCGGCCATGCTGTTGACCAGCCCGGTGTGGTGGTCGAGGGATTTCAGAAAGCCCATGGTCAAACTCCTTGCGTTTGCAACAGTGTGACCGGGTGCCGGGCGGCGGGCCTTGATCTGGATCAAGCCCGCCGCACCGTCTCAGTGAATCGCCATCAGCCGCAACGCATCGAGGATCGCCGCATGGGTGTTGCGCGAGGCCACGGCGTCGCCGATCCGCCAGAGGCGGAAGCGGCCCTGCGGATTGTCCACCCGGGTCTGCGGCTGCTGGGCGACCAGCGCCTCATGATCCAGCGCGCCCAGGTTCACCGACAGCGGTTTCAGGGCGAAATACAGCTCGTCCAGCGGCAGGGTGCCGTGGTTGACCACGACCTGATCCACCAGCCGCTCGCGGGTGAGGCTGCTGTAATCGGTGCCGATCACCGCCCGCAGCCCGTTGCCGTGCCGCGCAACCTGCGTCAGGCGCCAGGTGACGGTAAAGGTGACATCGCGGGCCTGCATCGCCCGCAGATAGGGGGTCAGGTTCATCGCCATGACCTCAGGGGCAAAGGCGCGGTCGGGGGTCATGATTTCCACCGTGGCGCCGCTTTCGGCAATCATTTCCGCCGCCTGCATCCCGGCGTGATCGCCCGCGTCATCGAACACCAGCACGTTGCGCCCGGGCTTGGCATCGCCCGACAGGATATCCCAGGCCGAGACGGTCAGATCGTTGCCCGCCGCCAGCACCCCGGTATTGGGCAGGCCGCCGGTGGCAATGACGACGATATCGGCGGCTTCGGCCAGCACGGTGTCGGCCTCGGCATAGGTGTTGAACCGGAATTTAACCCCTGCGGCCGAACATTGCGCCATGCGCCAGTCGATGATTCCCATCATTTCCCTTTTGCGCTGGCTCTGCGCGGTCAGCCGGATCTGGCCGCCGGGCTGGGCCGCGGCCTCGAACAGGGTCACGTCATGGCCGCGCGCGGCGGCGACGCGCGCCGCCTCGAGCCCGGCCGGACCGGCGCCGACGATCACCACCTTGCGGCGCACAGGCGCCGGGGCGATGTCTTGCGGCAGGGTTTCCTCGCGCCCCGAGGCGGCGTTGTGGATGCAAAAGGCCATGCCGCCCTGATAGATACGGTCCAGGCAGTAATTCGCGCCGACGCAGGGGCGGATGCTGTCCTCTTGCCGGGCGATGATCTTGCGCAGCAGATGCGGCTCGGTCAGATGGGCGCGGGTCATGCCGATCATGTCCACCTTGCCCGAGGCGATGGCATGGCGGGCGGTGGCGACATCGGGCACCCGCGCGGCGTGGAAGACCGGCACATCGACGGCGGCGCGCACCTGCCCGGCGAAATCGAGATGCGGCGCCGAGGGCATGCCCTGGATCGGGATCACATCGGTGAGCCCCGGGTCGGTGTCGATATGGCCGCGGATGACGTTGAGGAAATCGACGAGGCCCGATTGCCTGAAGCGGCGGCCCACCTCGATCCCCTCGGCGGAATCGACGCCGCCGGGCAGGCGTTCATCGGCGACATAGCGCACGCCCAGCACGAAATCGGGGCCGACGCGGTCGCGGCAGGCCTGCAGCACGGCCAGCGGAAAGCGCATCCGGTCATCCAGCGTGCCGCCCCAAGGCGCGGGCAGGCGGTTGGTCAGCGGCGAGATGAACTGGTCCATCAGATGGCCGTAGCATTCGAATTCGACCCCATCCATGCCGCCGGCCTGCATGCGCTCGGCCGCATCGGCGTAATCGCGCAGGATGCGGGCGATGTCCCAATCCTCCAGTTGCTTGGTAAAGGCGCGGTGGGCGGGTTCGCGTTCATGGCTGGGCGAGAGGACCGGCAGCCAGTCGCCCTTGTCCCAGCGGGTGCGGCGGCCGAGGTGGCTGAGCTGGATCATCACCGCGGCGCCCTGTTCGTGCACCGCATCGGTGAGGTCGCGCAGATAGGGCACGACCTCGTCCTTCCAGGCGAGGATGTTGTTGAACACCGGCGGGCTGTCGCGCGACACGCTGGCCGACCCGGCGGTCATGGTCAGCGCCACGCCGCCCCGGGCCCGTTCGACGTGATAGGCGCGGTAGCGGCCCTTGGGCAGGCCGTCCTCGGCATAGGCGGGCTCGTGCGACGAGATGAAGATGCGGTTCCTGAGCGTCAGGTGCTTGAGGCGGAAGGGTTGCAGCAGGGGATCGGCGGCGTTCTGGGCGGGCATGGGGCTATCCGGGTTGGGCGTGCGCCCAGAGTGACGCGTTGCCGGGGGTTTCCTCAAGCCGGAATCTGCGCCAGAATGCCATGAGTGCAGCTTATGCGAGGGGTGGGGGATGGCGGGTTTCCGGCGCTCGGTGTCGTCGCTGTCGTCGCTGGCGACCTTCGAGGCGGCGGCGCGGCTGATGGGGTTCACCCGCGCCGCTGAGGAACTGGGCGTGACGCAGGCGGCGGTCTCGCGGCAGATCAAGCTGCTGGAGGCCGAGCTGAACATGCCGCTGTTCGTGCGCGGGCACCGGATCGTCACGCTGACCCCGGCGGGCCGGGTGCTGTCGCAGGCGATGACCGGCGCTTTCGACCAGGTGGCCGAGGCGATCGATACCATCCGCCGCCCGGTCGAGGGCAAGACGGTGACGGTGGCGGCGACGCTGGCCTTCACGCATTTCTGGCTGCTGCCGCGGCTGCCCGCATTCCGGGCCGCGCATCCCGGGGTGCAGTTGCGGCTGGTGTCGCAGGACAGCGGGGTCGATCTGCGGCGCGACGCGGTGGATGTGCTGATCCATTATGGAAAACCGCCGGTGGACGGGGCGCGCTGTCTGGCGGAATTGCCGGAACGGGTGTTCCCGGTCTGTGCCCCGGCGCTGGCCGGGCGGGCGCTGGCGGATCTGCCGCTGATCGCCTGCGACTGGGTGGAGCCCTCGTGGATCGGCTGGCGGCGCTGGGCGCAGCGGGCCGGGCTGGCGCCGATCACCCGGCCCAGCGCGCTGCGCTTCACGCAATATTCCGACGCGATCTATGCGGCGATCGGCGGCGAGGGGGTGGCGCTGGGCTGGCAGGCGCTGGTCGGCGGGCATCTGGCCGAGGGGCGGCTGGTGCGGATCGGCAGCGCCGAGGTGGTGCCCGAGGAGGCCAACATGCTGCTGGTGCCGGTGACGCGGCGCCCGCTCAAGTCGGCGCAGGCCTTCACCGACTGGCTGGTCGGGGCCTTTGCGGCGGCGCAGGTATAACCCAGGATTATCCACCGCTGCCGAATTTCTGCGCGTCACGGCCGGGCCGCGCCGCCCTAGCCTGCATTGATCCCCGTGCCAAGGTGCCCCATGAGCCACGCCGACACCCTCCGCCCCCGATCCGGCCGCGCCGCGCGCCGGGCCGAACGCGCAGCCCCCAGTACCCTGCGCGTGCCCTATATCGTGCGCGGCATTCCGACCTATGACATTCTGGGCGAGGAGAGCCTGCGGCGGATCGAGCGCGCCGCCGACCGCATCCTGGCCGAGACCGGCATCGATTTCCGCGACGATCCCGAGGCGCTGGATCTGTGGCGCCGGGCCGGGGCGCGGATCGACGGGCTGCGGGTGCGGTTCGAACCCGGAATGCTGCGCGAGATCCTGCGCAGCGCCCCGGCCGAATTCACCCAGCACGCCCGCAACCCGGCCAACAACGTGCGGATCGGCGGCAGGAACGTGGTCTTTGCCCCGGCCTATGGCAGCCCGTTTGTCATGGATCTGGACCGCGGGCGGCGGTTCGGCACGCTGGAGGATTTCGAGAATTTCATCAAGCTGGCGCAGGCCAGCCCCTGGCTGCACCATTCCGGCGGCACGATCTGTGAACCGACCGACATCGCGGTGAACAAGCGGCATCTGGATATGGTCTATGCCCATATCCGGCATTCGGACCGCGCCTTTCTCGGCTCGGTCACGGCCGAGGAACGGGCCGAGGATTCGATCGAGATGGCGCGCATCCTGTTCGGCGCGGATTTCGCCGAGGGCCATTGCGTCATCATGGGCAATTTCAACGTCAATTCGCCGCTGGTCTGGGACGGGACGATGACCCGGGGCCTGCGCGCCTATGCGCGGGCCAATCAGGGGGTGGTGATCGTGCCGTTCATTCTGGGCGGGGCGATGGGGCCGGTGACAAACGCGGGCGCCATCGCGCAATCGCTGGCCGAGACCATGGCAGGCTGCGCGCTGGCGCAACTGGAACGGCCCGGCGCGCCGGTGGTGTTCGGCAATTTCCTGTCGAGCACGGCGCTGCGATCCGGCTCGCCGACGTTCGGGACGCCGGAACCGGCGATCGGCAGCCTGGTGGTGGGGCAATTGGCGCGGCGGCTGAACCTGCCGCTGCGCTGCTCGGGGAATTTCACCAATGCCAAGCTGCCCGACGCGCAGGCGATGATGGAGGGCACGATGTCGATGCTGGCCGCCGTGCAATGCGGCGCCAATTACGTGCTGCATTCGGCGGGGTTTCTGGACGGGCTGTTGAGCATGTCCTACGAGAAATTCGTGCTGGACTGCGATCTGTGCGGGGCGATGCAGGCCTATCTGCGCGGCGTGCCGGTGGACGAGGATCAACTGGCGGTCGAGGCCTTTGCCGAGGTGGGCCCTGGCAACCATTTCTTTGGCAGCGCGCATACCCTGCGGCATTATGAGACCGCCTATTGGGAAAGCGAGCTGAGCGACAACGAGCCCTTTGAGAAATGGGAGGAAGCCGGGGCCGAGGATGCGGCGACCCGGGCAAACCGGCTGTGGAAAAAGCGGCTGGCCGAGTATCAGGCGCCGCCGCTCGACCCGGGGATAGACGAGGCGCTCAAGGCGTTCATGGCGCAGCGAAAACAGGCGGTTGCCGATCAATGGTACTGACGCCCCCTTGGCCTTGGGCGCGATCCGGGGCAAGGTGCCCGCCGCAGCGGGCGGGAGCGATTTCATGGGCAGACCCTGGGCAGCGCCGGGTCAGGTGATCGGATTGCTGGGCGGGTCGTTCGATCCGCCCCATGGCGGGCATGTCCATCTGACGCGCGAGGCGCTGAAACGGCTGCGGCTCGATCAGGTCTGGTGGCTGGTCAGCCCGGGCAATCCGCTCAAGCGGCACGCCCCGGCGCCGCTGGCGCAGCGCATGGCGGCGGCGCGGCGGCTGATGCGGCATCCCAAGGTGAAGGTGACGGATCTGGAGGCCGGGTTCGGCACGCGGGCGACCGCCGACACGCTGGCGCGGCTGCAACGGGCCTATCCGCGGCTGCGGTTCGTCTGGCTGATGGGGGCCGACAATCTGGCCGGGTTCCACACCTGGGACCGCTGGCCCGAGATCATGGCCCGGGTGCCGGTGGCGGTGCTGGCGCGGCCCGGGCAGCGGCTGCGGGCGCTGCTGTCGCCCGCGGCGCAGCGATTCCGCCGTGAACGGCTGGCGCCGGGCGATGCCGAGTTGCTGGGGCACCGGGCGCCGCCGGTCTGGGTTTATCTGGACATGCCGATGCGGCACGAATCGTCCTCGGCGCTGCGGGCGCGGCGATTCGCCCCGTGATCGCCCGGATTTTGCCCGGAATTAACCGATATACCCGGCGAGAATTCATGTAGGATTGACGCGGCCCTGTTTTTTTCGGGTGTCCGCCGTGTTGGAAGTCAAGGTTCAGGCATGTTACCCGACCGAATTCAACTGAGCCGCCGAGGTGTTTTGACCGGGCTGCTCGCCAGCGCCGCCAGCCCGCTGCTGGCCAATGCGCCGCTTCGCTCGCCGCATCCGCCCGCGCGCCCGGTCACGGCGCAGATCGCCGCGCTGGCCCCCGCGCCCGAGGCGGTGCGCCCGCCCGCCGGATCGCTGGCCACGCTGCTGGAGCGCGCCAATCTGAGCGGCGAGACCGGGCTGATCGCGCTGGATGCCGAGACCGGCGCGGTGATCGAGGAGCATCGCGCCGATCTGCGCATGCCCCCCGCCAGCACCGCCAAGGCGGTGACGACGCTGTATGCGCTGCAGGTTCTGGGCGGCGAGCATCGCTTTGTCACCCGGGTGGAATCGCGCGGTGGCGCCATCGAGGGCGGCACGTTGCGCAGCGATCTGGTGCTGCGGGGCGGCGGCGATCCCGGGTTGCAGACCGCCGATCTGGCGCGCATGGCGGATGAGCTGATCGAGCGCGGGTTGCGGCGGATCGAGGGGCGGTTCGTGGTCGATGACCGGGTCTTGCCCGCCGTGGCGCAGATCGACCCGGCGCAGCCGGTCGCCGCCGGGTATAATCCGGCGGTGGGGGGGCTGAACCTCAATTTCAACCGGGTGCATTTCGGCTGGGACAGGGTGGATGGGCGCATCCGGGTGGCGCTGGATGCCCGATCCGAGCGCGAGGTGCCCGGGGTTTCGGTGATCGGCATCGAGGCGGTGGCGCGCGATCTGCCGGTCTATACCCATGCGGTGGGCGCCGAGCGCGAGGACTGGACCGTCGCCGCCAGCGCGCTGGCGCAGCCGGGGTCGCGCTGGTTGCCGGTGCGCCGCCCGGGGGCCTATGCCGCCGATGTGTTCCGGGTGTTGCTGGCCGCGCGCGGCTGCCAGATCCCGGCGCCGCGTTTCGCCGCGGTCGAGCCGGGGGCGGTGCTGGCCGAATACCGGTCCCTGCCGCTGAACGCCGTGCTGCGCGACATGCTGCGCTATTCGACCAACATCACCGCCGAGGGGGTGGGCCTGGCGGCCAGCCACCGGCTGGGGCCGCGGGTGTCGGGGCTGGAGCCCTCGGCGGCGCGGATGAATGGCTGGGTCGCCGACCGCTACGGCGCGCGCGGGCTGGCGTTGCAGGATCATTCCGGCCTGTCCGAGGGCTCGCGCATTGCGGCGCGCGACATGGCGCAATATCTGCTGGCCGCCCGGCGCGAGGGGCAATTGCCCGGGCTGCTGCGCCAGCATCCGATGCGCGACGCGAACGGGCGCGAGCTGGCCTCGCACCCGGTCGAGGTGCGTGCCAAGACCGGCACGCTGGATTTCGTCTCGGCGCTGGCGGGCTATGCGCAGGTGCGGGGCGGGCGGCCGATCGTGTTCACCATCTTCAGCGCCGACATGCGCCAGCGCCGCGCCACCCGCGGCGACGAGAGCGAGCGGCCGAACGGCGCGCGGGTCTGGACCGGGCGGGCGCGCAGCCTGCAGCAGGATCTGATCGAACGCTGGTCGGCCCTGCACGGCTGAGCCGCAATTCCCGGTCGGGCGGCGGGCGGTTTTCTGGCCTGCGGGCCAAAGCCTGTGCTAGGCAGGGATAACGGGTCTGGCGGGGGCGATTCATGCGGAAGATGGCAGGGTTGGCGGTATTGGCGCTGGGCGTGCTGGCGCTGGGCTGGTGGGGGCAGGCGCGCTCGGCCGCCCGGATCGAGGCGGCGGTGGCCGCCGCTGCCGCGCCGGTGGCCGCCGGGTCGGTGCATGGCGCCCGCGTGACGGTCGAGGGGCGCGACATCACGATCCGCGGCCTGGCGGATGGCCCGGCGGAGCGCGACGCCCTGATCGCCGTGCTGGAGGCGTTGCCCGGGCGGCGGGTGGTGGTGGATGCGTTGCAGGTGCTGCCGCTGGCCGATCCCTTTGCGCTGGAGGCCGGTTGGCAGGCGGGCAGTCTGACCGCCGAGGGCGTGCTGCCCGACGAATCGGTGCAGGCCTGGCTGCGGGGGTTCTTTGTGGACGGGCCGGTGCTGGCCGCCGGGGCGCCCGACCGCCTGTGGGGTGCCGCGTTGCAGGCCGGGATCGACGGGCTGATGCGCCTCGATCAGGGGCGGCTGTCGCTGATCGGCCGCGATCTGGTGCTGATCGGCATCGCCGCGACCCCGCCCGCGGGCGCCGAGGTGGAACAGGCGGTGCGCGCCGCGCTGCCCGAGGGCTATTCCGCCCGGTTCGAACTGACCTTCCGCGACGATGGCAGCCCGCCCGCCTATCGGCTGCGCTACGCCGCCGATACCGGCCCCTGGCTGGAGGGCAAGCTGCCGGTGGGCACCAGTGCCGGGGATGTGGCGGCGGCGCTGGGGCTGGCGGATATCGACGACGGCGCGACGGTGGCGCTGATGGGCGAGCCGGGCGCGGTGTCGCCGGTGCTGGCGGCGCTGGCGCCCTGGTTGCCCGAGATCGAAACGCTGGAGGTTTCCGTGGCGCCCGAGGGCACGCGGGTTCTGGCCGGGTTCGGGGCCGGGGCGGATATGGAATTGCTGGGCGCGGCGCTGGGCGCCGATCTGGCCCGGGCCTCGCAGGGGTTGACGCTGCAATTGCGGCAGGTGGTGCCCGCGGTGCCCGAGGGCAGCCGCCGGGTGAACGCGCTGAGCGGGCAGGCCGAGGTTCTGGCGGGCGGCTTCTGGCTGCCCGAGGTCGGCTTCGCCCCGGCGCCCGACACCTGCGCCGCGCAGGCCGAGGCGGTGCTGGCGGCGAACCGGATCGGCTTTGTCACCGGCTCGGCCCGGCTGGACGCAAGGGCGCGCAGCGCGGTGAACGCGCTGGCCGGGGTGCTGGGGGTCTGCCTGCAGGCCGGTCTGCGCGCCGAGATCGGCGGCCATACCGACGCCACCGGCACCGACGCTGCCAATCTGGCGCTGAGCCGCGAGCGGGCCGAGGCGGTGCGCGGCGCGCTGCTGGCCCGCGGCGTGCCCGGGGCCGGGCTGAGCGCGGCGGGCTATGGCGCCAGCCAGCCGCTGGCGGGCAACGACACGGAAGCGGGCCGGGCGGCCAACCGGCGCACGGCCGTGCGCTGGATCGAATGAACGGAGGGCAGGGGATGTTTCGCGGCTGGAATTTTCTGTTGGGCGAAATCTGGGGGCTGATCCTGCTGGCGGCGCTGCTGGGGCTGCTGGCGGGCTGGCTGATCTGGGGGCGCCGGGCGCCGGGGGGCGACGGTGGTGCGGCGCAGGCGCAGGCCGACCGGCTGGGCGCCGATCTGGCGGCCTGCCGTGCCCGCGGGCAGCAGGATGCCGCGCGGATCGCCGCGCTGGAGGCCGATCTGGCGGCGGCGCAGCAGGCCGCGCGGGCGCTGGCCGAACAGCAGGCGCAGCAGGCGCCCGGGGCGGGCCCGGCCCGGCTGTCGGCGCCGATCGGCGGCGTGGCGGATGATCTCAAGCGCATCCGCGGTGTGGGGCCCAAGCTGGAGGCGCTGCTCAACCGGCTGGGGTTCTGGCATTTCGACCAGATCGCCCGCTGGACCGAGGCCGAGGTGGCCTGGGTGGACGAGAATCTGGAGGCCTTCAAGGGCCGGGTGACGCGCGACGATTGGGTGGCGCAGGCGCGCGAGCTGGCCGCCGGGCGCGGGTAGGGTGCGTGCAAGCACGCACCGGGGAGTGTGTAGGGTGCGTGCTTGCACGCACCGGGGGCGGGGCAGGGTGCGTGCAAGCACGCACCCTACGGGGCTCGCGGTTGCGGGGCGTTGCGGCTCAGGGCTGGGCGAAGCGGGCCCGGGCGCCGCGTTCGATGGCGGCGGCGTGCAGCCGGTCGATGCTGAGTTCGTGGCGCATTTCCTCGAGCATCCGCAGTTCGGGCTGCATCAGCCGCCCGTCAACCGCGGCGATGTCGCAGGCCAGCGCATAGGCCGTTTCGTTCAGCCGTTCGGGCAGCGCGTCGCGCACCAGCCCGAACAGCGCGTCCAGCCCGTCCTCTTCCTCCATCAGGTCGAACACCGTCTGCGAGACGATCTTGATGCGGTCGGGATCATAGCCCGCAAAGACCGGCAACTGGTTCACCACCTGCTCGATGGCCAGCAGTTCCTCGGTGCGGATCGCCGCGTCGGCGACCGAAACGGTCAGCATCAGCGCCACCAGACAATCCTGGGGCGACATCGAGGGGGCGGCATCGGTCATCGGGCGGTTCCTGTACTGGTTCCGGTGCAGATTATTGACTGGGGCGAGGGGGGGCAATAGGAAGCCGGGGTTACTCGGGGGCGGCTTTTGGCCCCGTTTCAGGAAAGTGCGTGACATGACCTCTCTGCGCGACGCCGCGATGACCTCCAAGGCCTGGCCTTTCGAAGAGGCCCGCCGGGTGCTCAAACGCTATGAGAAGGCGCCGCCCGCCAAGGGGCATGTGCTGTTCGAGACCGGCTATGGCCCCTCGGGCCTGCCGCATATCGGCACCTTCGGCGAGGTTGCCCGCACGACGATGATCCGCCGCGCCTTTGAGATCATCAGCGACATTCCGACCCGGCTGATCTGTTTTTCCGACGATATGGACGGCATGCGCAAGGTGCCGGAAAACGTGCCGCAGCAGGAGATGCTGCGCCAGCATATGCAAAAGCCGCTGACCTCGGTGCCCGATCCTTACGGCGAATTCGACAGTTTCGGCGGCCATAACAACGCCATGCTGCGCCGGTTCCTCGACACGTTCGGCTTTGAGTACGAATTCTATTCGGCGACCGAATTCTATGCCTCGGGCGCGTTTGACGACACGCTGAAGCTGGCGGCGGAACGCTATGACGCGATCATGGCGGTGATGATGGCCAGTCTGCGCGAGGAGCGCCAGCAGACCTATTCGTGTTTCCTGCCGATCCATCCGGAAACCGGCCGTGTTCTGTATGTGCCGATCAAGCATGTGGATACCAAGGCGTACACCGTCACATTCGACGACGAGACCGGCCGCGAATGGACGCTGCCGGTGACGGGCGGGCAGGTGAAGCTGCAATGGAAGCCCGATTTCGGCGCGCGCTGGGCGGCGCTGGATGTCGATTTCGAGATGTACGGCAAGGACCATTCGACCAATACGCCGATCTATGACGGGATCTGCGAGATCCTCGGCGGCAAGAAGCCCGAGCATTTCACCTATGAGCTGTTTCTTGACGATCAGGGGCAGAAGATCTCGAAATCCAAGGGCAACGGCCTGACCATCGACGAATGGCTGACCTATGCCGCGACCGAGTCGCTCAGCTATTTCATGTATCAAAAGCCCAAGACCGCCAAGCGGATGCATTTCGATGTCATCCCCCGGGCGGTCGATGAATATCACCAGCAATTGCGCGCCTATCCGGGCCAGACGGTCGAGCAGCAACTGGCCAATCCGGTCTGGCATATTCACGGCGGCCAGCCGCCCGCCTCGCATATGGTGGTGCCGTTCTCGATGCTGCTGAACCTTGCTTCGGTGGCCGGGGCCAAGGATAAATCCGGGCTCTGGGGCTTCATCCGCCGCTATGCGCCCGAGGCCTCGCCGGAAACCCATCCCGATCTCGATGCCGCGGCCGGGTTCGCGCTGCGCTATTTCACCGATTTCGTGGCGCCGACGCGGGTGTTCCGCCTGCCCACCGAGTCCGAACGCGCGGCGATGCAGGATCTGGCCGGGCGGCTGCGCGGCTGGGAGGCGGGTCTGGATGCCGAGGCGCTGCAGAGCATGGTGTTCGCGGTGGGCAAGGACCACGGGTTCGAGAACCTGCGCGACTGGTTCAAGGCGCTTTACGAGGTGCTGCTGGGCGCCTCGGAGGGGCCGCGCTTTGGCGGGTTCATCGCGCTTTATGGCATCGACGAGAGCGTGGCGCTGATCGACAGGGGCCTCGCCGGGCAACTCGCCGCCTGAGACCGTCGTTGCTGGTCAGATATCCACGGGGATTTCCGGGGGCCTTCACTCACCCCGGCCCCGTCGGCATCGGCCCCGCGCCGATGAATTGATGGGACAATTCGCGGATCAGCTTGCGGCGGAACACCTCGGCGAAGCGGTCATGGGTGGGGGCGAATTCGGCGAAGGCGCCGGGGCCATGCAGCAGGTTGCGCTGGAACCAGCGCAGCACCTCGCTTTCGTGTCCGCCGATGGCCAGGCCGTTGACGGTGATGTCGCCGAAATCGCTGCCGGCATAGACCCGCCCCGGTTCCGGCCCGTCGTTGGTCTGCCCGTCGCCCGCCATGTCCAGCGTCTGCCACAGGCAGCCGGGGGCGCGCGCCAGCAGCGCCCGGCCATAGGTCAGCGCGCTGCCCACCGCGGTCAGGCCCTGATCGCGGCGCTGGTGGGTCAGCACGCGCTGCGCCAGCGCGTCGATGGCGGCGGGGGTGCCGAGCAGCGTCCAGTCGGCGACCAGCAATTGCTCGCGCTGGCCGGCCCATTCAAAGACCGCCATGGCCACCGGCTCGGGCCCGTTCAGCAGCAGGCCGCGCACCTCGCTGTCAAACAGCGCGGCGACGATCCCATCGACCTGCACCCGGTAATCCACCGCATCGACCGAGCGCGAGACGTCGAAACCCAGCGCCAGCGCCAGACGGCAGGCGGCGGCGGGGGCGGCCACGAGGACAAGGGCCGCGGCGAGACAGGGCAGGCGGCTAAGGCGCATGGCCCATCCTGACACAGGGCGGGGCGGCTGTCGCGGCCCAGAACAGCCTCGGGTGATCCAGCGCGCCGCCCGCTGCGTAAGGATGGGAAAGCCGGGAGAATGCCATGCAACGCCTGTTCGCCGCCTTCCTCGCCGTCCTCCTTGTCCTTGGTCCGGTCGGTCTGACCCGGGCCGCCAGTGCCCAGACCCCGCCCGAGATCATCGGCGCGCAGATCGACGCGTTCCGCGCGCAGGATGTCGAGCGCGCCTTTGGCTATGCTTCGGGCGGTATCCGGGCGATCTTTGGCAATGCCGAGACCTTTGGCCAGATGGTGGCGCAGGGTTATCCCATGGTGATCGACCCGGCCGAGGTGCGCTATCTCGACCGGTTCACCCGCGCCGGGGTGCCGGTGCAGCGGGTGCTGATCGTTGACCGGGCCGGGGCGACGTTCCTGCTGGAATACCGCTTTACCGGCGCGGGCGAGACCCTGCGCATCGACGGGGTGCGCCTGCTGCCCGAGGCCGGAACCGGGGTCTGAGCGGCGGCGCAACGCGCGCTGGCCTCAAGGCGCCTTAAACCCCGCTTGATACCCCCGAACGCCGGGTGGCCGCGCATCCTGCGGCCCGCGCGTCGGGGTTTTCAATTCAGGGGTCTGAGACATGAACAAGGCAGTGACCGAGGGGCTGATCCTGATGCCGCCGCCCTTTGCCGACGGGTTGACCGTCTGGTCGAGCGGCGACGGCGTCCCGGGATCGCCGACCTATGACGGCGCCGCGAACGCGGCCTTTGTGCCCTCGGACCCCGATTTCGACGGGTGTCTGGAGCTGCTCAAGACCTCCAGCACGCAAAAGCTGCGCTGGAAGGGGGCAACGCCGGTCATCAACGGCCTGTATCTGCGGGTCACGGCGCGCGTCAAGGCGATGTCGGGGGCGCTGCCCTCGGTGCGGATCGCGGGCTTTGCCGCCACCTCGGGCAATGCCGCGGTGTCGGGCGCGCCGGTGAACGGGCCCAGCGTGACGCTGACCACCTACGGCGAGATCGTCGAGGTCAGCGCGATCATCGCCACCGCGGGCCGGTTCGGCGTCGATCTGAACTGGGCCGGGGTGCATCACGGCTATGTCGGGCTGGACCTGACCGGCGCCAATGGCGGCGTGGTGCGCATCGACGATATCCGCATCGAGGATGTCACCAGCTACTGGCTGCGCGACATGATGGACTGGGTCGATGTGCGCGACTACGGCGCGGTCGGCAACGGGGTTGCCGACGATTATGCGGCCTTCGCGGCGGCGGCCTCGGCGGCGGCCTCGTCGGGGCGGGCGCTGCTGGTGTCGGCGGGCAGCTATTACATCGGCTCGACCCTGACCGTCGAGGCGCCGGTGCGCTTTCAGGGCACGCTGACAATGCCCGCCGCGGCGCGGCTGCAACTGGCCAAGAGCTTTGATTTCCCCAGCTATGCCGCTGCTTTCGGGTCCGAGGCGGAGGGGCTGCGCAAGGGATTGCAGGCGCTGTTCTATTACACCGACCACGACACGTTCGATCTGAAGGGGCGGCGCATCGTGCTGGATGCGCCGATTGATCTGGCGCAGCTTTCCGGCCTCGATTTCTATGCGATCCGCCGCGTGCTGCGCAACGGGCTGATCGAGGCGGCGGATGGTGCCGCCTGGAACACCGTCACGGTGACGTCGCAGGCGACCTATTCGACCAGCCAGCCGGGGGTGCTGACCGGCGTGACCAATGTGGCCAACGTGCCGGTGGGGTCGCGGGTGTCGGGCAGCGGGGTGGGGCGCGAGGTCTATGTCAAGGCGCGCAACATCAGCGCGCAGACCCTGACCCTCAGCCAGCCGCTGTTCAACGCGGTCGGCACGCAGAATTTCACCTTCCGGCGCTTTCAGTACATCCTGGACATGGGCGGTTTCGGCACGCTGGAGCGTTTCGAGATCGACGGCGTGGAATTCCAGTGCCGGGGCATCTGCAGCGCGCTGAACCTGTCCACCGAAGGGCCGATCCTGAGCCTGCGCGACTGCACCTTCAACCGGCCCAAGGACAAGGCGATCACCTCGACCGGGCGCGGCTGTCAGGGGATGCTGATCGACAATTGCATCTTCCTGTCGGTGGAATCCCCGCTGCGGGCGCAGGACCGGGTTTCGGTGGCGGTCAATGTCAACGCCAACGACGTCAAGCTGCGCTCGAATCTGGTGCAGCATTTCGGCAAGTTCGCGGTGATGAGCGGCACCTATCACCTGATCGAGGGCAACCATTTCTATCACGGCGACGGCGAATCGAATGCGGTGCGCCAGTCGGGGATCGTGCTGACCTATCCCAATACCGTGACCACGATCACCGGCAATTACATCGACAACACCTTCATCGAGCACACCAACGAGCATGACGCGACGCCGAACTGGGGCGGCGAATACAGTTTCGGCGGGCTGTCGATCACCAACAACATCTTTCTGGTGTCGAACGTGATCTCCAGTTTCCGCTTCGTATCGGTCAAGCCCTACGGCACCGGGCATTTCCTGTCGGGGCTGGTTGTCACCGGCAATGTGTTCCGCACCGTCAATGCCACGCCGACCCGGGCCGAGGGGGTGGATACCACGCATGCCGATCTCGATTACGGGCGGTTTCGCAACGTGGTCTGGCAGGGCAACACCTATAACGGCATCTCGACCCAGACCGAGAGCCCGCTGGTGCTGCGCCATGACCAGACCACGGCGGCGACGAACTGGACCGTGTCGACCGGCGGCAAGCTGCCGTTCGACGGTTTTGCCCGCACGGTCAGCGGGCTGGTGATGGAGGGCCAGCCGAACAGCGCCAGCAACGAGGTGCGCACCTCGATGCCCTATGTGATGGTGCAGCAGGGCGCCGGATCGAACCAGGTGCGGCTGACCTGGCCTAGCGTGACGCGGGGGCGGGCGGTGGTGACGGTGCGGGTGGACAACCCGCTCTGACGGGCGCCGCGATGCAGGCGGGGGCCGGTGCCGGGGGCACCGGCCCTTTTTCATGGGCGGGGTGATTCGGGGTCTGGGCGAATCACGTGTAGCGCGAGCGCAAACAGTTGCGCCGCTGCGCAGCGCCGCTTCTCGCCGCCTTGCAGCATGTTGGCGCGGCCGGTTGACGCAGCGTCGCCCGGCGGGGCTGCCCGGCCCGCGCAGTCCCCGGCGCATTGACTTTTGCGTGATCGGCAGGGGGCTGAAAAACATGGCGGAATTGTGAACACCCCCTGCATCGTTTACAGATTTCGCGGAATGTCGGTGAAAGAATTTACAAAAAACCCCTTATACAAAAAAGAGTTACAAAAAAATTGACCGATGCGCTATGCTGTTTGCGGATGGAGGAGGGCCCGGGTTGCACGGCGCGTATGACGCGCGGCACAGGGCCGGTTCGCAGGAGGAGCGTGCATGTCGGATCTGGCTCAATCGGGCGTTTACCCCGCATCGGCGGACTTTGTCGCCAAGGCGCATGTCGATGCCGCCGCCTATGAGGCGATGTATGCCGCCTCGATCAACGACCCTGAGTCGTTCTGGGCCGAGCATGGCAAGCGGATCGACTGGATCCGCCCCTTCACCAAGGTCAAGAGCAGCGATTTCACCTATGGCAAGGTCGATATCAAATGGTTCGAGGACGGCACGCTGAACGTCTCGGCCAATTGCATCGACCGTCATATCGCCCAGCGCGGCAACCAGACCGCGATCATCTTCGAACCCGATGACGCCAATACCCCGGCCCGCCACATCACCTATGCCGAGCTGCTCGAACAGACCAGCCGCATGGCCAATGTGCTGAAGGCGAACGGGATCGGCAAGGGCGACCGGGTCGTTCTCTATCTGCCGATGATCCCCGAGGCGGCCTATGCCATGCTGGCCTGCGCCCGGATCGGCGCCATTCATTCGGTGGTGTTCGCCGGGTTCAGCCCCGATGCGCTGGCCAACCGCATCAACGACAGCGAGGCCAAGGCGGTCATCACCGCCGACCACGCCCCGCGCGGCGGCCGCAAGACGGCGCTGAAATCGAACACCGACAAGGCGTTGTTCGATTGTTCGGAAAAGGTGAAGTGCTTTGTCGTCAAGCACACCGGCGACCAGACCACCTGGGTGCAGGACCGCGACATCGACCTGAAGGCCGAGATGGCCGAGGCCAGCCCCTATTGCCCCTATGCCGAGATGAGCGCCGAAGACCCGCTGTTCATCCTCTATACCTCGGGGTCCACGGGTCGGCCCAAGGGCGTGGTGCATACCTCGGGCGGGTATCTGGTCTATGCGTCGATGACGCAGCAACTGACCTTCGATTACCATGACGGCGATGTCTTCTGGTGCACCGCCGATGTCGGCTGGGTGACGGGGCACAGCTATATCATCTATGGCCCGCTGGCGAATGGCGCGACCACGGTGATGTTCGAGGGCGTGCCGACCTATCCCGATGCCGGGCGGTTCTGGGCGGTGTGCGAAAAGCACAAGGTCAACCAGTTCTATACCGCGCCCACCGCGATCCGGGCGCTGATGGCGCAGGGCACCGAATGGGTCGAGAAATACGACCTGTCGTCGCTGAAGCTGCTGGGTTCGGTCGGCGAGCCGATCAACCCCGAGGCCTGGAACTGGTACAACACCCATGTCGGCAAGGGCATCTGCCCGATCGTCGATACCTTCTGGCAGACCGAGACCGGCGGCCACATGCTGACCCCGCTGCCGGGCGCCATTCCGACCAAGCCCGGCTCGGCGACCAAGCCGTTCTTTGGCGTGCGGCCCATCGTGCTGGACCCGGCCACCGCCGAGGTGAAAACCGACACCGCCACCGAGGGCGTGCTGTGCATCGCCGATAGCTGGCCGGGCATGATGCGCACCCTGTGGGGCGATCACGAGCGGTTCCAGGAGGCGTATTTCGCCCAGTACCGCGGCTACTATTTTACCGGCGACGGCTGCCGCCGCGACGAGGATGGCTATTACTGGATCACCGGGCGGGTTGATGACGTCATCAACGTCTCGGGGCACCGGATGGGCACGGCCGAGGTGGAATCGGCGCTGGTGGCGCATGAGAAGGTCGCCGAGGCGGCGGTGGTCGGCTATCCGCATGCGATCAAGGGGCAGGGCATCTATGCCTATGTCACGCTGATGAACGGCATCGAACCCTCGGACGCGCTGCGCAAGGAGCTGGTCGGCTGGGTGCGCACCGAGATCGGGCCGATTGCCAGCCCCGACCTGATCCAATGGGCGCCGGGCCTGCCGAAAACCCGTTCGGGCAAGATCATGCGCCGCATCCTGCGCAAGATCGCCGAGAACGATTTCGGCGCGCTGGGCGATACCTCGACGCTGGCCGATCCGTCGGTTGTCGATGACCTGATCGCCAACCGCATGAACAAGGCCTGACCGCGATGAGCGAGACCACCCCCGCCGCCGCCGTCCTGATCCTGCTGGGCCCGCCGGGTGCGGGCAAGGGCACCCAGGCGCGTATGCTCGAGGAAACTTACGGGCTGGTGCAACTTTCGACCGGCGATCTGCTGCGCGCCGCGGTGGCGGCGGGCACCGAGGCGGGCAAGGCGGCGCAATCGGTCATGGCGGCGGGCGGGCTGGTGTCGGACGACATCGTGCTGGCGATCCTGCGCGACCGCATGGCCGAGCCCGATACCGCCCGCGGCGTGATCCTCGACGGGTTCCCGCGCACGCCGGGTCAGGCCGAGGCGCTGGACGGGCTGCTGGCCGATCAGGGTCTGCGCATCAACGCGGCGATTTCGATGCAGGTCGATGACGCGGCGATGGTGGCGCGGGTTTCGGGCCGCTACACCTGCGGCACCTGCGGCGAGGGCTATCACGACACATTCAAGCAGCCGGCCCAGGCGGGTTGCTGCGACAAATGCGGCGGCACGGCGTTCAAGCGCCGGGCCGACGACAATGCCGAGACGGTGGGGGCCCGGCTGACGGCCTATCACGCGTCGACGGCGCCGCTGATCGCCTATTATGCGGCGCGCGGGGTTCTGCGGACAGTGGACGGCATGGGTGCCATCGACGCCATTGCCCGCGAACTCGGCGTCATCGTGGAGGCGGTGACGGCCTGACACGACCGCCCCGGAGCCAACCGGGGCGGTCGTTTCTTATGACAGGCGGGCATCCCGTGCGGGGGTGTCGGCAGGAGGACAACCGGGAGGACAACCATGTCTGACAAATCGGCCAGCGCCTACTGGTCGGCGAACCTGCGGCTGATCACCATCTGTCTGGTGATCTGGGCCCTCGTTTCGTTCGGCTTCGGCATCATTCTTCGTCCGCTGCTCGCGGGCATCCCCGTCGGGGGAACGGATCTCGGCTTCTGGTTCGCCCAGCAAGGCTCGATCCTGACCTTCATCGTTCTGATCTTCTTTTACGCCGCGCGGATGAACTCGATCGACCGCGACTTCGGCGTAGACGAATAACCCAGGGGACACGGGACAGATGGATCAATTCACCCTCAACCTGCTTGTGGTCGGCGCGTCGTTCGCCCTCTACATCGGGATCGCGATCTGGGCGCGCGCAGGCTCGACCAGCGAATTCTACGCCGCCAACCGCGGCATTCACCCGGTCATGAACGGGATGGCCACCGCCGCCGACTGGATGTCGGCCGCGTCGTTCATCTCGATGGCCGGTCTCATCGCCTTTACCGGCTATGACAACTCGACCTATCTGATGGGCTGGACCGGCGGCTATGTGCTGCTGGCGCTGCTGCTGGCACCCTATCTGCGCAAATTCGGCCGCTTTACCGTGCCGGACTTCATCGGCGACCGTTTCTATAGCCAGACTGCCCGGATCGTCGCGGTGGTCTGTCTGCTGGTCATGTCGATCACCTATGTGATCGGCCAGATGGCCGGTGCCGGTGTGGCTTTCTCGCGCTTTCTGGAAGTCAGCAGCACCACGGGCCTGCTGATCGCCTCGGGCGTGGTGTTCTGCTACGCGGTTCTGGGCGGCATGAAGGGCATCACCTATACCCAGGTGGCGCAGTACATCGTGCTGATCATCGCCTATACCATCCCGGCGGTGTTCATCTCGCTGCAACTGACCGGCAACTTCCTGCCGCAACTGGGCCTGTTCGGCACCGATATCGCCTCGGGGACCGCGCTGCTGGAGCGTCTGGATACCGTGCTGACCGAACTCGGGTTCCGCACCT
>JAANMY010000646.1_pt1 | contig 47719 bp, 49 predicted proteins | sample 7279691 | NCBI WGS metagenome assembly JAANMY01 (sample SAMN14094543, study PRJNA606508) | bioreactor metagenome | isolation source: A lab-scale SPAN reactor treating ammonium-rich wastewater day 388 | place: Ireland: Galway | collected 2018-02-07 | reverse complement strand
TGAACACCCCGCGTTCAGATTCGTCCGGTTTTACTATCGTCGAAGGGTCCGGCCTGCCGCGCCTGACCGTCATCGGCCACAACCGCCTCGTGGATTGGCCCACGCTGGTGGAACGGCTGAAGTCGGTCGGCAAGGGCGAGGTCAAGCCGGTCATCGAATAGCCACAGGAGAGCAGCATGGCGATCAAACACTGGATGCCGGTCCCCGCCGCGATCGCGCTGGCGGCCTGCGTCACCATCAACGTCTATTTCCCGGCCGCCGAGGCCAAGGAAGCGGCGAAGGAATTCGTCGACAAGGTCATCGGCGAGGACGGCAGGCCGGTCGAACAGAAGCCGGTCGACAAGCCCGGCAGCGGTGGCATGGCGATGCTCGAGCGTCGCGTCGACCTGTGGTCGCTGGTCGGCGTGGGCAGTGCCTATGCGCAATCGCGTCCCGACATCACCATCAATACGCCGGCGATCCGCGCGATCCAGTCGAAGATGGAGCAGCGTTTCGACGAGAGCCTGCGTTCGGGCTTCGATGCCGGTGCGCTCGGCTTCACCGCCGACGGCCTGGTGACCGTGCGCGATGCGGCCAAGTTGCCGCTGAAGGACCGCGTCGCCATCAACACCGCCGTCGCCGACGACAACCGCGACCGCAAGGCGCTGTACCGCGAAGTCGCGGTGGCCAACGGCCATCCCGAGTGGGAAGGGCAGATCCGCGAAGTGTTCGCGCGCCAGTGGGTCGACAGCGCGCGCAGCGGCTGGTGGTACCAATCCGGCGGCAGCTGGAAGCAGAAGTAACCGCCCGCCACGCAACGAGAGGAATCCCCATGATGTTTCGTACCCTGACGGGCGCCGTCGCGCTCTCCTTCGGCCTGCTCGCGGCCAGTACGCCGGCCCAGGCCGGTCCGCTCGGCCAGCAGGCCAGCCAGTGCTTCGTGCTCTACAAGATGGCGGCGGCGTCGCCCGCGAATGCCGCGCACAAGGGTGACCTGCAGAAGCTCGGCGCGTTGATGTCGCGGACCATGCAGGACGAGAAGGTGTCGCAGAAGCAGTTCGATGGCTGGGCCGGCGCCTTCATGCAGCGGATCGGCGCGAAGGACAAGGTCAACGTCGCCGTGCTCGCCAAGGAGCGCGATACCTGCAACACCTTCGCCAAGGCGCGTTACCAGTTCTACGCCGCGAAGAAGTAAGCCGCCGCGCAGCGCCACGTGGTCCGGAGGGGCGTGCCAAAATGGCCGCCCCTTCGTTCTTGAGTCCACCGTGGCGCGCATCGACCAGACGCCTTTCCAGGCCCGTATCCTCGACCTGAGCCACGACGGCCGCGGCGTTGCCCGGCGCGAAGGCGGCGCGCAGGACGGCAAGACCGTGTTCGTGTCCGGCGCGTTGCCCGGCGAAACGGTGATGGCGCAGCAGACCGCGCGTTCGCGCAGTTTCGACGAGGCGAAGACGCTGGACGTGCTGGAGGCCTCGCCCGACCGCGTCGAGCCGCGCTGTCCGCATTTCGGCACCTGCGGCGGCTGCGTGCTGCAGCATCTGGCCGAAGACAAGCAGATCCACGCCAAGGAGCGCGTGCTGGTCGAGAACCTGGAACGCATCGGCCATGTCTCGGCGGCCGCGATGCTGCCGCCGCTGGTGGACGCGGCCTGGGGCTACCGGCGGAAGGGCCGCTTTTCCGTGCGGCGCGTCGAGAAGAAGGACAAGACGCTGGTCGGTTTCCGCGAGCAGGATCCGCGCTTCGTCGCCGACCTGCGCGAATGCCACACCGTGGTGCCGGAGATCGGCTTCAAGATTTCGGCGCTGTCCGCGCTGGTGGATTCGATGGACGCGCGTCGCGTGCTGCCGCAGATCGAATTCATCGCCGGCGACGCGGCGCGCGCGCTGGTCTTCCGCCACCTCGAACCCCTGTCCGAAGGCGACAAGGACAAGCTGCGCGCGTTCGGCATCGAACACGGCTTCGCCATCTACCTGCAGCCGAAGGGGCTCGATTCGGTGCACGTGCTCGACAACGCCGAGCCGCCGAAACTCGCCTTCGCGCTCAAGCCCTGGGACGTGGAGCTGCTGTTCCGCCCGCTGGACTTCATCCAGGTCAACGGCGGCCTCAACGAGAAGATGATCGCGCGCACGCTGGAACTGCTCGACGTGCAGCCCGGCGAGCGGGTGCTCGACCTGTTCTGCGGGCTCGGCAACTTCACCCTGCCGCTGGCGCGCGTCGCGCGTGAAGTGGTGGGGGTAGAAGGCGATGCCGGGCTGGTGGCGCGTGCACGCCTCAATGCCGAACACAACGGCTTCGGCAATGCCAAGTTCCACATGGCCGATCTCGCCACCGACCTGCGCGGTGAACCGTGGATGCGCGAAGGCTTCGACAAGCTGCTGCTGGACCCGGCCCGCGCCGGTGCGCTGGAAGTGCTGAAGCAGCTGCCGATGGAGGGCATCCGGCGCATCGTCTATGTCAGTTGCCACCCGGGTTCGCTGGCGCGCGATGCCGGCTACCTCGTCAACGAACGCGGCTGGAGGCTGTCGCGGGCGGGCGTGATGGACATGTTCCCGCATACCGCGCACGTCGAATCCATCGCCGTGTTCGAGCGGCCGTGACGATGGGCGTCGAGATCGAACGCAAGTTCCTGCTGGCCAGTGACGATTGGCGGTCCGCCGCGCATGCGGTGGTCGAGATGGCGCAGGGCTATCTCAACGACGCCGAGGCGGTGACGGCCGGCCGCCAGAACACGTCGGTGCGCGTGCGGCTGGAAGGCGACGAGGCGCGGCTCAACATCAAGTCGCGCGAACTGGGTGCCTCGCGGCAGGAGTTCGATTATCCGATCCCGGTCGAAGACGCGCGGGCGCTGCTCGCGCTCTGCGTGGGCGTGCGCGTCCACAAGCGTCGTCACCTGGTGAACGTCGGCGCGCATCTGTGGGAGATCGACGAATTCCTCGGTGACAACGCCGGACTGGTCGTGGCCGAAGTGGAACTGGATGCCGAGGACGAGGCCATCGACATGCCCGCCTGGGCCGGCGCCGAGGTGACCCACCTGCCGCGCTACTACAACCTCAACCTGGCCGCGCGCCCGTTCGGCGCATGGAGCGAAGGCGAACGCGCTGCCCGCGACGCCCTTGCAAGCGACTGATCCGACCGCATCTTGATGGCATGAACACGAAACCCATGCGCATCGACATCTGGTCCGACCTGGTCTGCCCCTGGTGCTGGATAGGCAAGCATCGCCTGCAGGCCGCGCTCGAAGACATGGGCCCGGTCGACATCCACTGGCATCCCTACCAGCTCGACCCGGAAGCCGATGCCACGCCGGTGCCCCTGCGCGAGGCCTACGAGAAGAAGTTCGGCAGCGCCGAGCGCACGGAACAGATCCTGTCGCAGACGCAGTCCACGGCGAATGCCGAGGGCCTGCCGATGGATTTCAGTCGCGGCCAGGTGCGGGTGTCCACCTTCGATGCCCATCGGCTGATGTGGCTGGCGGCACGCGAGGGCGATGCCGGAAAGGCGGGCGAGGCGCTGTTCCGCGCGCATTTCGCGGAAGGGCGCAACCTGGCCGATCCCGAGGTGCTGGCCGATGCCGGCGCCGCCGGCGGCCTGCCGCGCGAACGCGTGCAGGCACTGCTGGGCAGTGACGAGGGCAGGGCGGAGGTGCGGGCCGCCATCGTGCAGGCGCAGAGCATCGGCATCCGCGCGGTGCCGACGTTCGTCATCGACGGGCAACTCGCGGTGCAGGGCGCGCAACCGCCCGAGGCGCTGCGTGCCGCCTTCGCGCAACGCGGGCATCTGCCGACTCAGGTTTCGCCCGACGCTGCGGGCCGTGAAGACGCGTGCGGCCCTGACAGCTGCGCGGTCTGAACACGCCCGGACAGATGATGCGCAGCCTTGCGCGGCATCGGCGACAATGAGCGCATCGCCGGATATCGCCGGCTGACGACGGAGTTCCCATGCTGGTCATCGGCATCAGTGGCACCGAACTGACGGCGCGCGAGCGCGACTGGCTGCAGCATGACGCCTGCGCCGGCGTGATCCTGTTCTCGCGCAACTTCGCGTCCAGGACGCAGGTGGCCGAGCTTTCGCATTCGATCCGCGAAGCCGCGCGCTTCCCGCAGCTGGTCTGCGTGGACCAGGAAGGCGGCCGCGTGCAGCGCTTCCGCGAGGGCTTCAGCGCACTGCCGCCGCTGGAAGGCTTCGATGCGCTCTACGCCAGGGACCGCGGCACCGCGCTCGACCTGGCCCGCGAACATGCGTGGCTGATGGCCAGCGAGATCCGCGCCACCGGCGTGGACCTGAGCTTCGCGCCGGTGGTGGACCTGGGCCGTGGCAACCGCGCCATCGGCAACCGGGCCTTTTCCGCCGATCCGGCCATCGTCGCCGAGTTCACCCGCGCCTATGTCGAAGGCATGCACGACGCCGGCATGGGCGCCACGCTCAAGCATTTCCCCGGCCACGGCTCGGTGCTGGCGGACACGCATTTCGACGAGGCGGTGGACGACCGCACGCTCGACGAGATCCGTGCACTCGACCTGGTGCCGTTCGAAGCGGGCATCGAGGCCGGCGCGGACGCGGTGATGATGGCGCACGTGGTGTATCCGCAGGTCGCGCCCGAGCCCGCCGGTTATTCGAAGCGCTGGATCGAGGAGATCCTGCGCGGCGAGATGGATTTCCGCGGCGTGGTGTTCTCCGACGACATCGGCATGGCGGCCGCCACCTCCGCCGGCGGCGTCAAGGCGCGCATCCACGCCCATCTGGATGCCGGCTGCGACGTGGTGCTGGCCTGCCATCCGGACGTGGTGCCGGACGCATTGGCGGCCGTCGGGGATCGCGAACTCAACACGCTCGCGCTGACCGGGCTCATCGGTCGCGGCCCGATGGGCTGGGACGCGTTGCTGGCCGATGCACGCCACGACAGCGCGCAGAGGCAGCTGGCCGACCGGCTTGGCGGCATCGACACACGCACCGGCCATTCCGGTGCCTACGACGTGGGGAACATCGCATGACACCCAGCCTTTCCGCCGCGCTGGTGGACGCCGACATCATCCACGACCGCGCGGCCATCGGCGCCGCCGTCGAAAAGATGGCCGACGTGATCCGCACCGACTATGACAACGGCCTGCCGCCGCCGCTCTACGTCACCGTGATGAACGGCGGCATGCCCTTCGCCAGCGACCTGGCGATGGCACTCGGTGCGCGTGGGCTGGATCTCGAATTCGACTACCTGCATGCCACCCGCTATCGCGGCCAGACCAGCGGGTCCGGCCTGGCGTGGCTGCACCGGCCCGCCACGTCGATGCGCGGCCGCCGCGTGTTGCTGGCCGACGACATCCTGGACGAAGGCCACACCATGCTCGCGGTCAAGCGCTGGTGCGAGGACCAGGGCGCCGAGGACGTGCGCATCGCGGTGCTGGCGGTGAAGCTGCACGACCGCTGCGTCGACGGCATCTGTGCCGATTACATCGGGCTGGAAGTGCCGGACCGCTACGTGTTCGGCTACGGCATGGACTACCACGAGCAGGGCCGCAACCTGCCGGCCATCTACGCGCTCAAGGACTGACCATGCACGCCATCGACCTCGCGATCATCGGGGGGACCGGTGTCTACGCGCTCGCCGAACTGGCGGACGTCGCGGCGCACCAGCCGGTCACCCCGTACGGGCCGCCTTCGGGGCCGGTGCGGATCGGCACGCTGGAAGGCCGCCGCGTCGCCTTCCTCGCGCGCCACGGCGAAGGCCATTCGCTGCCGCCGCATCGCATCAACTACCGCGCCAACCTGGCCGCGCTGAAGGCGCTCGGCGCGACCCGCGTGCTCGCGCTCAACACCGTCGGCGGCATCACCGCGCAATGCCCGCCACGCGCGCTGGTGATGCCCGACCAGCTCATCGACTACACCTGGGGCCGCATCTCCACCCTGTGCGAGGAACCCGGCACGGAGGTGCTGCACGTCGATTTCGGCGACCCCTACACGCAGTCGCTGCGCGCGCTGGTAGCCGTCGCCGCCGAACGCGCGGGCGTCGCGATCGTCGAGCAGGGCTGCTACGGCGCGACGCAGGGCCCGCGGCTGGAAACCAAGGCGGAGATCGCGCGCATGAAGCGCGACGGCTGCGACCTGGTCGGCATGACCGGGATGCCGGAAGCCGGGCTGGCCCGCGAACTGGGGCTGGACTACGCCTGCCTCGGCATCGTCGCCAACTGGGCGGCGGGCGCGGGCCCGGATCCCGACGAGATCATCACGATGGACGAGGTGCTGGCCAACGTGCAGGCGGCGATGGACGGCGTGCCGCGCATCCTGCGCGCGATGCTCGGCTGACGCATGCCGCGGCATGTGGCCATCGTCGGCTACGGCACGGCGGGGCAGGCCTGCGCGCTGGCGCTGGCCGACGCGGGTTTCGAGGTCGAAGTCTTCGAGCGGGTGCCGGAGCCGGGCCCGGTCGGTGCCGGCTTCCTGCTGCAACCGACCGGCCTCCAGGCGCTGTGGCGATTGGGCCTGCTGGAGGCGGTGCGCACGCATGGCGCGCCGGTGCATCGGCTGCATGGCGCCAATCCGCGCGGGCGCACGGTCATGGACATGCGCTATGCCGACCTCGACCCGCGCCTGCACGGCATCGGCATGCAGCGTGGCGCGTTGTTCTCGCTGCTGCATTCGGCGATCGCCGGGCGCGTGGCGCTGCACGCGGGTCGCGGCATCGACGCCATCGACCATGACGCCGGACGCGTGCGCGATGTGGAAGGCTGCTGGCACGGGCCATTCGAACTGGTGATCGTGGCCGATGGCGCCGCATCGAAACTGCGCGAGCGCGTGTCCGCGCCTGCCATCAATCAACCCTATCCGTGGGGCGCGCTGTGGTGCCTGCTGCCGGCGCACGCCTGGCCGTGCCCCGCTGAGCTGAGCCAGCGCTATCTGCTGGCGCGGAAGATGGCCGGGTTGCTGCCGGTCGGTACCGCGCCCGGTGATCCGGTGCCGAAGCTGAGTTTCTTCTGGAGCCTGCCGGCCGATGCGTTCGACGCATGGCACGCCGCCGGTCCGCAGGTCTGGCTGGACGAGCTGGCCGCGCTCTGGCCCGAGGCCCGCGCGCAGCTGGGCGAAGGGTTCGATGTCGCCTGCCTTGCCCGCGCGGCCTATCGCGATGCGGTGATGCCCGGCTGGTGGCGCGGACGCACGGTGCTGGTGGGCGATGCCGCGCACGCGATGAGTCCGCAGCTCGGGCAGGGCGCGAACATGGCCCTGATGGATGCGGTGGCACTGGCTGAATCGCTGGCCCTGCACGCGCACCTCGATGAAGCGCTGTCGCGTTTCACCACGATGCGTCGCCGGCATCTGGCGGCGTACCACCGATGGAGCCGCTGGCTGACGCCGCTGTTCCAGTCACGCCTCGACACCGTCGCCCGCCTGCGCGATGCCGTCTTCCACCCGATGGGCCGGCTGCCCGGCGGCCGTGGCCACATGCTGCGCGTGCTGACCGGCACCCAGCAGGGCTGGTTCGGGCGGCACGCGCTGGGGGACGATTTCATGCGCGCCTGGTGCGCGCGCGACTGAGCGGCCGGGTCAGTCGAGGAACTGCAGCTTCGCCAGCTCCGCGTACAGACCGTCCTGCGCGAGCAGCTGTTCGTGCGTGCCTTCGGCGACGATGCGGCCCCGGTCCATCACCACGATGCGGTCGGCCTTGAGGATGGTGGCCAGCCGGTGCGCGATGACCAGCGTGGTGCGGCCTTCCATCAGGTGCTCCAGCGCGGTCTGCACGGCGCGTTCGCTCTGCGCGTCGAGGGCGGAGGTCGCTTCATCGAGCAGCAGGATCGGCGAATCCTTCAGCAGCGCGCGGGCGATGGCGATGCGCTGCTGCTGCCCGCCCGACAGGCGCGCGCCGCGTTCGCCGAGCTGCTCGCCGAAGCCGTCAGGCAGGGCGCGGATGAAGTCGAGCGCCTCGGCGGCGCGGGCGGCGGCTTCGACTTCCGCATCGCTGGCTTCCAGCCGCCCGTAGCGGATGTTGTCCGCGGCGCTGGCGGCGAAGATCGTCGGCGACTGCGGCACCAGCGCGATCGCGTCGCGCAGTTCGGCCGGGTCGAGCGTGCGGATGTCGTGGCCATCGACATCGACCGTCCCGCTGTCCGGGTCGTGGAAGCGCAGCAGCAGCGAGAACACCGTGCTCTTGCCGGCGCCGGACGGACCGACCAGCGCCACGGTTTCCCCGGGCGATACACGCAGGTTGAACTGCTCGAGCGCCGGGCGGTCGGGCCGGGCCGGATAGTGGAAGGTGACGTCATCGAAACGCACCTCGCCGCGCAGCGGTTGCGGCAGTGCCACGGGTTGCGCCGGGGCCTGCACCTTCGCCTCTTCCACCAGCAGGTCGTTGATACGGCCCATGCCGCCGGCCGCGCGCTGCAGCTCGTTCCAGACTTCGGCCAGGGCGCCGACGGAACCGCCGCCGATCAGCGCGTAGAACACGAACTGGCCGAGCGTGCCGGCCGTCATGCGCCCGGCGATGACATCGTGCGCGCCGGTCCACAGCACCAGGGTCACTGCGCCGAAGATCAGCACGATGGCGAGCGCCGTCACCAGCGCCTGCCAGCCGATGCGCTTCTTCGCCGTGGCCACCGCGACCGCGATGGCCTGGCCGAAACGTTCGCGCTCGAACGGTTCGCGGGCATGCGCCTGCACCGTCTTGACCGCGCCCAGCGCTTCGGCGGCGTGGGTGTTGGCATCGGCGATGCGGTCCTGCCCGTCCCGCGCGATCTTTTGCAGCCGGCGCCCGCCGAGCACGATCGGCAGCACGGCGAGCGGGATGCCGAGCATCGCCCACGCCGCCAGCTTTGGTGCGGTGACGAACAACATCACCAGCGAACCGAGCACGGTGACCGTGCTGCGCAACGCCACCGACATGCTGGAGCCGACCACGCTGCGCAGCAGTTCCGCGTCGGCGGTAAGGCGCGAGACGAGTTCGCCGCTGCGGGTGCGGTCGTGGAATTCGGCATCCAGCCCGATCAGGTGCGCGTAGAGGCGGTTGCGCAGGTCGGCGACCACGCGCTCTCCCAGCAGCGAGACGAAGAAGAAGCGCGCGGCGGTGGCCAGCGCCAGCACCACGACCACGACGAACACCAGGCTGAAGGTGCGGTCGATGTTGGTGCCGCTGGAAAAACCGTGGTCGATCATCTGCCGGAACGCGACCGGCAGGGTAAGCGTGGCGGCGGACGAACAGGCCAGCGCCAGCAGCCACGCGACGAACAGGCCGCGCTGGCGCATGACGTAGGGCCAGAGGGCGCGCAGGCTGCCGACCGGCGCCTTGGCGGACTTGCCGGGATCGGCGTCGCCGGCTTGGGGGGAGAATCGGGCCATCCGCTAGCGATGGTGGTGATCGGGCCGTTTTTCAATCGTGCGTGACGGCGGATGCGGCGATTCCTTGGCCACGATCATGGCGCAGGGGAAGGGGGAGGCGGCGGCAGGAGCGGCTTGAGGTCGGCGGGGATCTCGGCTTTCGGATAGCGCTGCACGAAGGCCTTCAGGCTGGCCCTGGCTTCGTCGAGGCTGCCGGCATCACGCAGTTCGCGGATGCGGACCAGCCAGGCCTGTCGGACTTCCGGCGAATCCGCGGTGGTCGGCGGGCGCGCATCGAAGCCGGCGCGGTCCTGGCTGGGCGGCGGCGTTGCCGCAGGCGGCGGAGCCGGTACCGCGACACGCGCAGCTGGGGCTTCCTTGGGCTGCGCTGTCGCACGACTGCGTTCGGCGATGGCGGAGGCCGCCACGGGGGCGGGCGGGGCGGGCGGCAGCGCGACCGCTGCCGTGGCCTCCACCGTCAAAGGTGCGGGACGACGCGGCATCTCCTGCACCAGGTCGCGGTCGGCGACGACACGCTTCGCGGCCATCGCGGCGGGTGCCGAGGCATCCGTGGCCACGGCTTCCTCGGCTTCACGCGCGGCGTCGGCGGCGGGGGGCGTCGAAGCAGGCTTGGCCAGCGCCGCGGTGTTCGCTGAAACAGGCTTCGGCGGGGTGCTCGCCACCGGTGCCGGCATCATCGGCGGAGGCAGGGGTGGCACCGCATCGGCGGCGACCTGGGTGGCGACATATTCAACCGGCGCGCGCCGTGCGTTCGGATCGTTGTCGGCGGCCACCGCTACCGGCGCCTCGTAACGCACCGGCTGGCCGGGATGCAGGATCGGCTCCAGCCGCCAGACCAGGCCCGCGACCGCGGTCAACGACGCGGCGACGCCCAGCCACACCGGCCAGCGGCGCGGACGCCGCCGCGTGGCGGTCACCGGCGCATACGCTGGATCGCCCGCGGCCATGGCCAGGATGCGCGCGTCGAGTTCGGCCGACGGTTCGCCGCGCGGCGCGATGCGCGCCAGCTGCTCGGCCAGCCTGCGTTCGTCTTCGTCCAGCATCGGGTCGCGGTGCGTCGTCATTCGTTCAACCTCGCGCGAAGCTTGTCCATCGCGTAGCGCAACCGCGACTTCACCGTTTCCCGGCCCGCGCCGGTCGCCTCGCCGATTTCCTCCAGCGTCAGTTCCTGTTCCAGCCGCAGCAGCAGCACGGTGCGCTGTTCCTCCGGCAGTTCCGCCAGCGCCAGTTGCAGGCGGCGGCGTTGTTCGAATTCCGACAGCGCGCGTTCCGGCGTGTCGTGGTCGGCGATCCGGGCCACGCGCTCCTCGGCGTCGCCGGGGGCAGGCGGCCGATGCTTCTGCGCGCGCCAATGGTCGTTGAGCCGATTGTGGGCGATGCGGTAGAGCCAGCCAGTGAACGGCGCATCCGGCTTCCATTGCGCGCGTGCTGTGATGACGCGTTGCCAGATGTCCTGGAACAGTTCGTCGGCGAGCGCCGCATCGCGCAGCTGGCGCAGCAGGAAGCGGTACAGCGGCGTGCGGTGGCGGGCATAAAGCCGCGCGAAGGCGTCGGTATCCCCGGCGGCGTACGCCAGCATCAGGCGGGCGTCGGTTTCTTCGTCCACCGGTTGGCCGAGGGGTTGCTCCATGCCGCACAGACTACGCGGTGAGGCATGGGGCGGGAAGCGAACACGAAGCCGCATCGCCGCCCCCTCCATGGCGATGTCAGTCGCCGCGGCCATCCGGATCGCCCCCACGCAGCAACTGCGCCGCGCGGTCGACCAGGCCGATGAATTCGGCACGGTCGCCGTTGCGGTCGGCGCCGAGGCCGGTCGCTGCCAGGTTGCGCAGCCGGCGCGCATCCCAGCCTTCGATGTTGCTGCCGCCGCGCAGCAGGTCGGCGAAGCCGGCGACGGCCGCCGCGAAGCGCAGGTCCGGGCTGGCATCCGGCTTCAGCGACGCGCGCTGGATGGGCTGTTCGATCAACCGGCTCTGGGTGCCGCCCGGCAGCTTGTAGCGCAGCTTGAGCAGGGCGATCTCGCCGCCGTTCGCCTTCGCGCCGGCGGCCTCGGCATAACGCAGCTTCGGCAGGCGTTCGCCGCCGCTGCCGACCAGGGCGACTTCGTACAACGCGGTGACTTCGTGGCCGGCACCGATCTCGCCGGCATCGACCGCATCGTTGTCGAAGTCCTCGTCGCGCAGCGCGCGGTTCTCGTAGCCGATCAGCCGGTATTCGGCGACGACGGCCGGGTTGAACTCGACCTGGATCTTCACGTCGCCGGCGATGGTGAACAGCGTCGATTGCATGTCGCGCACCAGCACCTTCTCGGCCTCGCGCACGCTGTCGATGTAGGCGTGGTTGCCGTTGCCGACATCGGCCAGCCGCTCGGCCATCGCGTCGTTGTAGTTGCCGGTACCGAAACCGAGCGTGGACAGCGCGATGCCCGACTTGCGCTGGTCGGCCACCAGCGTCTCCAGCGCCTTGCGATCCACCACGCCCACGTTGAAGTCGCCATCGGTGAGCAGAAGCACGCGGTTCACGCCACCCTGCCGGAACGCTTCGCGCGCGACCTTGTAGGCGAGCTGGATGCCGTCGCCACCATTGGTGCTGCCGCCGGCTTCGAGCCGGTCGAGCGCGGCGAGGATCTCGTCGTGGCGGTCACCCGGCGTGGGTGGCAGCACCAGGCCGGCCGAACCCGCGTAGGCCACGATGGAAACGCGGTCGGACGCACGCATCTGCGGCACCAGCTTGCGCAGTGCGGTCTTGACCAGCGGCAGCTTGTCCTCGTCCATCATCGAACCGGAGGTGTCGATCAGGAACACCAGGTTGGAGGCCGGCAGGGTGGTGCGCGGCACTTCATAGCCCTTGATGCCGACCATCAGCATCTGGCGCTTCGCGTTGAACGGCGAGGGCGCGAACTCGGTGCTGACGCGGAACGGCACGTCGCGCGTGGCGGGCGCGAGGTGCCGGTAGCGGAAGTAGTTGATGAACTCTTCGGCGCGCACTGCATCGGCCGGCGGGCGCACGCCGGTGGCCAGCATCCGCCGCACGTTGCTGTAACTGCCGGTATCGACGTCGATGGAGAAGGTGGACAGCGGCGTTTCGCTGGCGCGGCGCACCGGGTTGTCGTCGGGGCGCTCGTAGTGCTCGGTATTGGCGGGCGGCGGCATCACCACGGGCGGCATCGGCGCGTACAGCGCCTGCCGCATCGCCATCTCGTGACCGGCCACGGCCTTGCTCGCCATCGGGGCGGGCGGCGGCGCGACGGGCGACACGCTTATCGCATCCAGCGATGAATCCGCCGAGGCCTCGGCTTCGACGGCGGGTCGCGGAGCGCTCTGGCAGGCGGTGAGGATCAACAGGCTGGCGAACAGCAGGGTGCGTCGTTGCGAAGACATGGCGTAACTCCGAAGGGGTCAGACCGGAAAACGCGCCGGTTCCGCCAACGGGGTTAAACGGCGCGACTTTCAGCGCTGGCGCAGGACCAGCAACCGTTCCTCGGTCATGTCGTGGATGGCCCAGCGCACGCCTTCGCGCCCTAAGCCCGAGTCCTTGATGCCGCCATACGGCATGTTGTCGACGCGGAAGCTCGGGACATCGCCGACGATGACGCCGCCCACCTCCAACTGCTCCCAGGCCTGCATCGCATGGGCCAGTTGGCCGGTGAAGACGCCGGCCTGCAGACCGGAATCGCTGTCGTTGACGCGCTGGAGGGCCTCGCCGAAATCATCGAAGGGTTCGATGAAGGCGACCGGGCCGAACGCTTCCTTGCGGTAGAGGTCGCAGTCGCGCGGCACCTTCTCCAGCAGGTGCGCGGGCAGCATGTTGCCCGCGCGCGGGCCGCCCGCCAGCACCTTCGCGCCGCGCTTCACCGCGTCCTTCATCCAAGTTTCGACGCGCCTGGCGGCGTCCTCGTCGATCATCGGGCCGATGAAGGTCTTCTCTTCGCGCGGGTCGCCCATCCGCAGCGCCTTCACCGCATCGCGCAGTTTTTTCCGCAGTTTTTCGACGATGTCGCGGTGGGCGTAGATCCGCTGCACGCCGATGCAGCTCTGGCCGCTCTGGTAGTACGCGCCGAAGACCAGCCGCTCGACGACGTGGTCGAGCGGTGCGCCCGGGTCGGCATCGATGATGCAGGCGGCATTGCCGCCCAGTTCCAGCGTGACCTTCTTCTTGCCGGCACGCGCCTTCAGGTCCCAGCCGATGAGCCCGCCGGTGAACGAGAGCAGCGCGATGCGTTCGTCTTCCACCAATTGCGCCGCGTCCTCGTTGGAGCAGGGCATGATCGAGAACGCGCCCTTGGGCAGGTCGGTTTCGGCCAGCACCTCGCCGATGATCAGCGCGCCGACGGGCGTCTTGGCGGCCGGCTTGAGTACGAACGGGCAGCCGGCGGCGATGGCCGGCGCCACCTTGTGCGCGACCAGGTTGAGCGGGAAGTTGAAGGGCGTGATGAAACTGCACAGGCCGACCGGAAAGCGCCGCGTCATGCCGCGATAGCCGCGCGTGCGCTCGCTGATGCCGAGTTCGAGGACTTCGCCGCCGATGCGGGTCGCCTCACCCGCGGCGATGCGGAAGGTGTCGATCAGCCGGGTGACTTCACCGCGTGCGTCGCGGATCGGCTTGCCGGCCTCGATGCACAGCGCCTGCGCCAGCTCTTCCTGGCGCTCGCTGAAGCGCGCCACGCAATGCTCGAGGACGTCACGGCGCGCGTCGGGCGGAAAGGCCGCCATCGCCGGGCGCGCCTTGTGCCCGGCCACGATGGCCTTGCGCACCAGCGCGGCATCGGCGAAGGCGACGCGCGTCGCGCGCTTGCCGCTGAACTTGTCGAGGACGTCCAGTGTCTCGCGCGATTCCGCCGGGCGGTTGGCGAGATAGAGCGGATAGGACTTCTTCAGCTTCATGGTCGCTGCCTTGGACACGGATGGCCCAATCTAGCGCGCCGTGGACCAGCGCGATGGCAACGACGCTCAGTCTTCGACACGCATCCGCAGTTCGCCGTCCACCAGTTGCGCGCTGACCGCATCGCCGGGGCGGGCATCGGCGGTGCTGCGGATCAAGTGTCCGTCCTCGTGGCGCAGGATCGCGTAGCCACGCGCGACGGTCGCCAGCGGACTGATCGCCGCCAGCGCGCGCGCGAGGCCGACCAGCTTCTGCTGGTCCAGTTGCATCCGCGCCTGCAAGGCCGCCCGCGGTCGTGGACCGAGTGCGCGCAGCCGCTGCGACAACAGGGCGATGCGGCGTTCCGGCGCATGCGCGCGCAGCGAAGCGCCGGCGTGCCGGGTGCGGGTGACGGCTTCCTGCAGGCGGCGGGCGAGCACGGCGTCCAAGCGGCGGCGGGCCTCGCGTTCACGGGCGCGGAGCAGGGCGAGGCGTGCCTGCGGGCGTTGCCCGTTCAGACGCAGCGCGGCGCGGTCGAGCCGCTGCATGGCCGCACGCAGCTGGTGCGCCTGCTGGTTGTCGAGGCGCTGGTGCAGCCGGCGCACCCGCTGTCCCAGGGCGACGCGATCGGGCGCGAGCAGTTCCGCCGCGACCGAGGGCGTCGGCGCGCGCAGGTCGGCGGCGAAATCGGCGAGGGTGAAGTCGGTCTCGTGGCCGACCGCGCTGACGACGGGGATGGGCGAGGCGGCGATGGCGCGGGCCAGCGCCTCGTCGTTGAAGGCCCAGAGGTCTTCCAGCGAACCGCCGCCGCGGGCCAGCAACAGCACGTCGTACCCGCCGGCGGTGATCGCGCGCGAGAGCATGCCGCGGATCTGCGCGGCCGCGGTCGCGCCCTGCACCGGCACGGGCAGGACATCGACTTGCAGCAGCGGAAAGCGGCGCGCCAGCACCGACAGCACGTCGCGCACGGCGGCGCCGGTCGGCGAGGTCAGCACGCCGATGCGGCGGGGGAACACGGGCAGCGCACGCTTGCGGGCGGCATCGAACACGCCTTCGGCCGCGAGCTTCGCCTTCAGCTGCTCGAACGCCCGTCGCAGCGCGCCTTCGCCGGCCTCCTCCATGTGGTCGAGCACCATCTGGTACTCGCCGCGCGCCTCGTACAGCGTCAGCCGTCCCCGCGCGAGCACGCGCATGCCCTCGCGGGGCACGAACGGCAGCCAAGAGGCCTTCGGCTTGAACATCGCCGCCCGCACCTGCGCGCGTTCATCCTTGAGCGTCAGGTAGAGGTGGCCGGAGGACGGCCGCGCCACGTTGCCGAGCTCGCCCTCGATCCAGACCAGCGGGAAGGTGTCCTCCAGCAGGTTGCGCGCCAGCGTGTTGAGCTGGCTGGGCGTGAGGATCTCGTCGGCGGGTGCATCGATGGGCATGCGGGAAGGATACCCGCAGCTACAATTCGCCCATGAATCCTGATCTCCCGTTGCCCGAGCCCCTCGATTTCGGCGCGAAGCCGCGCCACCCGACGCGCCAGGTCGCCATCGGCAAGGTCGCGGTCGGCGGCGATGCGCCGGTGGTCGTGCAGTCGATGACCAATACCGACACCGCCGATGTCGCGTCCACGGTGAAGCAGGTGGCCGAGCTGTGGCGCGCCGGTTCCGAGCTGGTGCGGGTGACGGTGAACAACGCGGAATCCGCCGCCGCGGTGCCGCGCATCGTCGAGAAGCTGGCGATGATGGGCATCGACGTGCCGCTGATCGGCGACTTCCACTACAACGGCCACACGCTGCTGGCCAACGAGCCGGCCTGCGCCGAGGCGCTGGCGAAGTACCGCATCAACCCGGGCAACGTCGGTTTCGGCAAGAAGCGGGACACCCAGTTCGCGCAACTGATCGAGTTCGCCATCCAGTACGGCAAGCCGGTGCGCATCGGCGCCAACTGGGGCTCGCTGGACCAGTCGCTCGCCGCGACGCTGATGGACGAGAACGCGCTGCGCGCCGAGCCGTGGGATGCCGGCCGCGTGCTGCGCGAGGCGCTGATCCGCTCCGCGCTGGATTCGGCGCACCGCGCGGTGGAGCTGGGTCTGCCGGCCGAGCGCATCATCCTCAGCGCCAAGGTCAGCGGCGTGCAGGAGCTGATCGCCGTCTACCGCGACCTGGCCGCGCGCAGCGATTTCGCGCTGCACCTCGGCCTGACCGAGGCGGGCATCGGCAGCAAGGGCATCGTGGCCTCGAGTGCCGCGCTGGGCGTGCTGCTGCAGGAAGGCATCGGCGACACCATCCGCATCTCGCTCACGCCGGAACCGGGACAGTCGCGCACGCAGGAAGTCATCGTCGCGCAGGAGCTGCTGCAGACCATGGGCCTGCGTGCGTTCACGCCGATGGTCACCGCCTGCCCGGGCTGCGGCCGCACCACGTCGGAGTTCTTCCAGGAACTGGCGAAAGTGGTGCAGGCGCATGTGCGCGAGAAGATGCCGGAGTGGAAGGTCACGCGCCCGGGCGCCGAGAACATGACGCTCGCGGTGATGGGCTGCATCGTCAACGGGCCGGGCGAGTCGCGCCACGCCAACATCGGCATCTCGCTGCCGGGCACGGGCGAGACGCCGGCGGCGCCGGTGTTCATCGATGGTGAAAAGGCCGTCACGCTGAGGGGTGACAACATCGCCGGCGAATTCATCGCCCTCATCGACGACTACGTTGAACGACGCTACGCCGCCATCATCGACTGACGCCGTCCGCCTCGTCGCGGAAGAGATCCGCTACGGCGCGCAGGAATTCAGGCGCAGCGGTTGGCGGATGGCGGTGTTGTTCGTGGTGTTGCTGCTGCCACTGTGGCTGTTCGGCGGCCTGGCGGAAGAAGTGCACGAAGGCGAGGCGTTCGCCTTCGACGTGCCGCTGCTGGAATGGGCGCACGGACTGCACAGTCCGGCCAGGGACCGGGTCTTCCTGTTCTTTACCCATGCCGGCTACGAATGGGGCGTGGTGCCCTTCGACGTGCTGCTGGTGCTCGCACTCGGCGCATTGCGCAGGCATCGCGAGGCATTCTTCGCCGGTGTGGCGCTGGCCGGCTCGGGCATCCTCAACGTCGCGGCCAAGCACTACTTCGGGCGCGCGCGGCCGTCGTTGTGGGAATCGCTGTTGCCGGAGACGACCTACAGCTTCCCCAGCGGCCATGCGATGGGCTCGATGACGCTGGCCGCGGTGCTGGTGCTGCTGGCGTGGCGCACCCGCTGGCGCTTGCCGGTGCTGGCGGTGATGTCGCTGTTCGTGGTGATGGTGGGGTTGTCGCGCGTCTATCTCGGTGTGCATTACCCGAGCGACATCCTGGCCGGCTGGGCTGCAGCGCTGGCATGGACGCTCGGCGTGTTCCTGCTGGTGTTCCGGCGTACGTACCGGCCGTGGCAGGGTCAGCGCGTGGGCAGGTAGTCCTTCGGCAACGGGTTCGCGGGCGTTTCCGGCTGCCACATCAACGACACGATCCACCACCGCTTGCCGTCATGCATCAGCTGGAGCGTATTGATGCCGCGCAGGTGGATGGGCTCGCGCTCGGTGCGGGCCTCGTAGGTGCTGAAGACGTGGGCGATATGGCCGAAGCGCTCCTCGCGGCGGGCGATTTCACGCTCGTGGAAGCCGTCCTTTTCCAGCAACGCGCCCGAACCGGCGATGTAGTCGTTGACGCCGAGGATGCGCATCCGCACCTCGCCCGAGGGGCGCTGGCCGACCGGCATCATCCGCGCCTCGGGCAGGAACAGCGAGCGCAGCCGGTTCCAGTCGCGCGGCTGTCCGGGCGGGCCGGAGATGGTGTCGTAGAGCGCGGCGACGATGGATTCGACCGAGGCGACATCGGCCTCCTTCGCGGTGGGAACCTGGCTGGCCACCGGGCTCGGCGTGGCCGCGGGCGGCAAGGCCTGCGCGAATGACAGCGGCGCGGCAAGGGCAAGCCAGAGGGCGAAGGCGATGCGCATGGCGATTTCCGTGGACTTGGCCGGGCCAGCATGCGCGGTCGGGTGATGCGGCGCCAGTCAGTTGCCCGGCTCGACCGCCTCACTGGGTGCATGCGTCGCGTTGCGCTTGGCCAGCTGCGCCTCGCGGTGGGCGATATAGGCGGTGGCGGTGACGATGATGGCGGCGCCGACCAGCGTCCAGCGGTCGAGCGTTTCATCGAACAGCCACCAGCCGGCGAACGTCACCACCGGCAACTGCATGAAACTGATCGGCGTGAGCGCGGAGACTTCGCCCAGCTTCAGCGCGCGCGTCCACAGCCATTGCCCGCCGGTGCCGAACACGCCGCACAACGCCAGCCAGAGCCACGCCTCGCCCTGCGGCCAGTGCCACACCGTCAGGGCGGGCAGCAGCGACATCGGCACCCAGAACAGATAGGTCCAGAGCACGATGGTGTCCGGGCCATCCACCTTCGACAGCTGCTTGATCTGGATGGCGACGATGGCCGACAGCACCGCCGCCGCGACCGCGACCAGCAGGCCGGGCGTGAACGCATGCGAGCCCGGCCGCACGATCACCAGCATGCCGATGAAGCCGACGATGACCGCCATCCAGCGCCGCATCCTCACCTTTTCGCCGAGCAGCAGCACGGCAGCGATGGTGACGAAGATCGGCGAGGAATAGGCCAGCGAGATCGCCTGCGACAGCGGCAGGTGGGCGATCGCCCAGAAGCCGCAGAACATGCTGGCCACGCCGATGGCGCAGCGGATGAAGTAGCGCGACAGCTGCTTGGTGTGGACGATGCCGGCGAGTGCCTGGCGCGGCTGCGATGAACGCAGCACCGGCATGGCCAGGATCGGCAGCAGCGCGAACAGGCCGAACAGGTTGCGGAAGAAGGCGATTTCCCAGGTCGGTTCTGTCCTGGAGGCGAGCCGGATGCAGATCGCCATCAGGCCGAAGCTCAGCGTGCTGGCCAGCATCAGGCCGGCGGCACGCGCCTGCACGCTGCGCGGTCGCGTCACCAACGCGCCCCGACCAGGCGCGGTTCGGGTTCGATGTCGATGCCGAAGCGTTCGCGCACGCTGGCCGCGATGCGCCGTGCCAGGTCCAGCAGCTCGGCGCCGGTCGCGTGGCCGTGGTTGACCAGCACCAGCGCATGGCCGGGCGAGACGCCGGCATCGCCATCGCGATGGCCCTTCCAGCCGCACTGGTCGATCAGCCACGCGGCGGACAGCTTGCGCTGCGCGTCGCTGCCGGCGCGGAACACCGGCATGGCGGTGTACTCGGCCTGCATCGAAGCGGCGGTGGCGGTATCGACGATCGGGTTCTTGAAGAAGCTGCCGGCATTGCCGATCACTGCCAGGTCCGGCAGCTTGCGGCGGCGCAGCGCGATGACGGCGTCGGCGACGTCGCGCGCGGTCGGCGCATCGATGCCCATCGCCTGCAGTTCCTCGCCGATGCCGGCATACCCGAGCCGCAATGTCGGCGCGCGCGAGAGCCGGAAGTCCACCCGCATCACCGCATGGCGCTGCGGATCGGCCTTGAATGCGCTGTCTCGATAGGAGAAGCCGCATTCGGCGTGCGACCACCAGCGGGTTTCGCCGGTGGCGCGGTCGTGCACCTGGACGGCATCGATCAGGTCCATCACCTCGACGCCGTACGCGCCGATGTTCTGGATCGGCGACGCGCCCACCGTGCCCGGGATCAGCGCCAGGTTCTCCAGCCCGGACCAGCCTTCTCCGAGCGCCTGCATGACGAAGTCGTGCCAGACCGCGCCGGCGGCGGCGCGCACGCGCACGGTGTCGCCGTCGTCGTCCAGAAGCGCGATGCGGGCATCGACGGGCTGGACCACGGCCTCCACTTCCGGCGCGACCAGCAGCAGGTTGCTGCCGCCGCCGACCAGCAGCGCGTCCCGGCCGGCGTCGGCGAGCGCAGTCGGCAGGGCGTCGATGTCATCGACCTTGAACAACCGCTTCGCGCGGGCGGCGATGCCGAAGGTATTCGGCAAGGCGGCGTCATCGAGAACGCGGATCGCCGCCTCAGTCATTGGGGATGCGCATGCCGGAGCTCGGGGCTTCCTTGCGCCGGCGGATCGCTTCCACGCATTCGCCGACCAGCCTCGGGCCGCGGTAGACCAGGCCGCTGTAGAGCTGCACCAGTTGCGCGCCGGCCGCGGTCTTGGCCACCGCATCGGCGCCGGAGAGGATGCCGCCCACGCCGATCAGCGGCATGGACTCCGGCAGGCGCGTGCGCAGGCGGCGCAGCGTGGCGGTGGAACGGCCCAACAACGGGCCGCCCGACAGACCGCCGGCCTGCTGCGCCATCGGGTGCTGGCTGATCGCCACGCGGCTGACCGTGGTGTTGGTGGCGATGACGCCGTCCACGCCCAGATCGGACAGCACGCGGCTGGCCGCATCGACATCTTCATCGGTCAGGTCGGGCGACACCTTGACCAGCAGCGGCACCCGCCGGCGATGTTGCGCGGCGAGCTTTTCCTGCGCCTCGCGCAGGGTGCCGACCAGCGCACGCAACTGCTGCTCTTCCTGCAGTTCACGCAGCCCCGCGGTATTGGGCGAGGAGATGTTGACGGTCACGTAGTCCGCAAGCGGATAGACGCGTTCCAGGCAATGCAGGTAGTCACGCGCCGCCGACTCGTTGGGCGTGTCCTTGTTCTTGCCGATGTTGATGCCGACGATGCCCGGGCGCGCCGGCAGCGCTTCCACGTTGCGCACCAGCGCATCGACGCCCAGGTTGTTGAACCCCATACGGTTGATGATGGCCCGGTGCTCGGGAACGCGGAACAGGCGCGGACGCGGGTTGCCTTCCTGTGGGCGCGGCGTGACCGTGCCGACTTCGACGAAGCCGAAACCGAGCGCGAACAGCGACGCGATGTGCTCGCCGTTCTTGTCGAGGCCCGCCGCCAGCCCGACCGGGTTGGGGAAGGTCAGGCCGAACAGTTTGGTGTGGAAGGGCGCCGGCGCCTTCGGCAGCAGCATCCGGCCGATGCCCGAGGCCGCGGCGACATCGCCCCAGCCCAACGCCAAGCGATGCGCGCGTTCGGCATCCAGCTGGAACAGCAGGGGGCGGATCAGACCGTACATCGTCTCAACCCCAGCCCTTCACGGCCACCAGCAGCGCCACGAACAACACCCCCAGCACGAACAGCCCGAGCAGCACCATCTGCGTCCAGCCCAGGATCAACCCGGCCAGCGCCAGGCCGTCGCCGTCGTGCCGGCCGGGCTGGGAACGCATGTCACGGCGGGCAAGATGGCCGGTCACGATCGCCACGATCGCGCAGAGCACCGGGAACAGCATCCACGCCAGGATCCCGCTGACCAGGCTCACTACCGCCAACCCATGGGTCTGGCGAGTGGCGGGCAGCGCCTGCGATGGCGGAGGCAGTGCGCTCATCGGCTCAGAAGTCGAACTTGATGCCCTGCGCCAGCGGCAGCGCGTCGGAGTAGTTGATGGTGTTGGTCTGGCGGCGCATGTAGGCCTTCCACGCATCCGAACCGGACTCGCGGCCGCCGCCGGTTTCCTTCTCGCCGCCGAAGGCGCCGCCGATCTCCGCGCCCGAGGTGCCGATGTTGACGTTGGCGATGCCGCAATCCGAGCCGCTCGCGGCCAGGAAGGCTTCGGCGCGCTTCAGGTTGGTGGTGAAGATGGCCGAGGACAGGCCCTGCGGCACCGCGTTCTGCATGTCGATGGCGTCCGCGATGTCGGCGTACTTCATGACGTAGAGGATCGGCGCGAAGGTCTCGTGCTGCACCACCTTGGCTTCGTTGGTCAGGCCGGTGACGATGGCCGGCTTCACGAAGAAGCCCTTGCCCTCGATCTTTTCGCCGCCGATCTCCACCTTGCCACCGGCCGCCTTGGCCGCGGCGATGGCGTCGAGGAAGGCATCGACCGCGTCGGAGGAATTCAGCGGGCCGACCAGGTTGGCCGGGTCGGTCGGGTCGCCGATCTTGCCTTCGACCTGCCCGTAGGCCTTGATGAGCGACGCCAGCACTTCGTCATAGCGCGATTCGTGCACGATCAGGCGGCGCGTCGTGGTGCAGCGCTGGCCGCAGGTGCCGACGGCGCCGAACACGATGGCGGGAATCGCCAGCTTCAGGTCCGCGGTTTCATCGACGATGATCGCGTTGTTGCCGCCCAGCTCCAGCAGCGAGCGGCCCATGCGGCGCGCCACGCGCTCGCCGACGGTGCGGCCGACCTTGGTCGAACCGGTGAAGCTGACCAGCGCCACGCGCTTGTCATCGACGAATTCCTGCGCCAGCTCGGTGCCGGCATCGTTGAACAGGAAGAAGATGTCGGGGAAACCGCCGGCCTTCAGCGCCTCGTTGCAGATCTTCATGCTCGCGATGGCCGACAGTGGCGTCTTCGGCGACGGCTTCCACACGGTGATGTCGCCGCAGATGGCGGCGATGAAGCTGTTCCACGCCCACACCGCGACCGGGAAGTTGAACGCCGAGATCACGCCGACGATGCCGATCGGGTGCCACTGCTCGTACATGCGGTGGCCGGGGCGCTCGCTGTGCATGGTCAGGCCGTAGAGCTGGCGCGACAGGCCGACGGCGAACTCGCCGATGTCGATCATCTCCTGCACTTCGCCGTCGCCTTCCGGCTTGGACTTGCCCATCTCCAGCGCGACCAGCGAGCCCAGCGCGTCCTTGTGGGCGCGCAGCGCGTCGGCGCACAGGCGGATGGCTTCGCCGCGCTTCGGCGCGGGCGTGGTGCGCCAGACCTTGAAGGCGGCTTCGGCGCGTGCCATCAGCGTGTCGTAGTCGGCCTTGGACGAGGCGTGCACCTTGCCCAGGACCTCGCCGGTGGTCGGGTTGACCGGTTCCAGTACGCCGGCATCGGTGGTCTTCGACCATTCGCCTTGGCCGAGGTAGCTGCCGGATTCAACGGCGCCGAGGCCGAGCTTGTCGAGGACGGGATGCGACATGGGGAACTCCTGGAATATCTGCAAAGGGTGGCGACCCCGACACGATTCGAACGTGTGACCTTGCCCTTAGGAGGGGCACGCTCTATCCAGCTGAGCTACGGGGCCAATCCGCGGGATTATCGCACGGGCAAATGAGCCGACGGGCGGCGCGCGGGCTGTTTCAGCCGCGCGAAGCGGGTTCCAGCGAAGCGGCCAATGCATCGGCGACGGCGGCCGGCGCGCGCATCCAGCCGAAGTGGCCATGGTGGCCGTCGGTCTTCCTGCGGTCGACATGCGTGATGTGGACCGCGCCGCCCATGCAAGCGGTGAGTCCCCGCATCGAGGCCTCGGGCGCGTACCAGTCGCCGTCGAGCAGGACGCCGGTGATCGGTACGCGCACATCGCGCATCAGCGGATCCAGGTCCCGGTCCATGCTGAGGATGCGGTAGCGCTCGGCGCGCCCGGTACCGGCCCAGTCGCGCATCACGCCCTCGGCCTCGCGTCCGCCGAAACCGATCCGGCGGCCGGGCAGTGCACCGAAACGCTTCGCCAGCCACGGCGTGAGCCGGAACAGCAGCGGCAGGCCCCAGCGCAGGCGCGCAGAAAACGCCGCGGGAAACGGCACGCCGCTGCCGACCAGCCACAGCCGCGTCGCGGAATCCGGTGCCAGCGCCAGCCGGCAGGCCGACAGCTGCCCGCCCAGGCTGTGTCCGCCCAGGACCGCGGGCACGCCCGGCAGCCGTTCGGCCATCGCACGCTGGCTGGCGGGGATGTCGCCTTCCAGCAGTTCGCGGTAGGCCCAGTTGCAGGTGTGTGAGGCGCGCAGCGAACTGCTGCCGTGCCCGCGCCATTCGTGCAGGAAGGTGGCGATGCCACGCGCGGCCAGCGCTTCGGCGAAGGCCTGGTAATGACGCGCCGCGACGCCGAGCGCGGGCAGCCAGAGCAGGGCGGCACGGGGCGCGTCCGGCAGGTAGGCGTCGAGCGTCCAGCGGTGGCCGTCATCGCTGGCGAGCGCGATCTGTTCCCGCGTCACGTTCATGCGCGATGGGCGGCGCCGATGTGGTCCAGCACGACCATCCCGGCCTGTCCGGGCCGGTAGCCGAGCGCGAGCGCGCGGGCGACGTAATCGCCGGCTTCGCGGGCGGCATCGACGGGCGCGAGGCCGCGGCACAGGTGGGCGGCGATCGCCGAGGCCAGCGTGCAGCCGGTGCCGTGGCCCTCGATGTCGAGGCGGGCGTGGACGAATTCGGTTTCGTGTTCGCCGTCGAACCAGCGGTCGCGGACCAGCACGCCTTCGTCCAGGTGCGCGCCCTTGAGCAGCACGTGGCGCAGGCCGAGCGCGTGCAGTTCGCGCAGCGCGGCGCTGGCCGAAGCCGCATTGTCGATCTTCCGGCCCAGCAGCCATTCGGCTTCGGGGATGTTGGGCGTCAGCACGGTCGCCATCGGCAGCAGGCGCTCGCGCAGGGCGGCGTGGGCCGCATCGTCCAGCAGCTTGGCGCCGGAGGTGGCCACCATCACCGGGTCCAGCACGACGAAGCGCGGCGCGTGGGCCGCGAGCGCGTCGGCGACTGCATCGACCACTTCGGCATTGGCCAGCATGCCGAGCTTGACCGCGGCGACGTTGAAGTCGGCGAAGCAGGCATCCACCTGTGCGCGTACGAAGGTGGCGGGCGGCACGTGGACGGCGGTGACGCCCTGCGTGTTCTGCGCGGTGAGCGCGGCCAGCACGCACAGCCCGTGCACGCCGTGGGCGGCGAAGGTGCGCAGGTCGGCCTGGATGCCGGCGCCGCCGCCGGAATCGCTGCCGGCGATGGTCATGGCGCAGGGCGGGCGGGGATCAGTGTTCATGGCGGCTGAAACGATGATGGTGGTAGAGGGCGTAGCCGATGCCGACCACGCCGGTCCAGGTGGCCGGGACATACAGGGCATCGTAGGAGAAGCGGCGGAACAGCACCGCGCCTAGGGCGCAGCCGGTGGCGAAGGCGCCGATGGTGAGCACCGACAGTTGCATGCGCTTGAACTCGAACGGCATGCCGCGCAGCGCGTGGCCGATGGCGATGCCGATGTCGGTGAACAGGCCGGAGACGTGCGTGGTGCGCACCAGCGCGCCGCTGTAGGTGGTGGCGATGGCGTTCTGCAGGCCGCAGGCCATGGCCGCGCAGACCGGCCCGGCCATGGTGCTTGCCTTGAACGACATCGCCGAGGCGAACAGCAGCGCCGACACCAGCGCCAGCGCGATGCCGTAACGCCGGCCCAGTTTCAGGCGCTGGTCCTGGATGATGACGCCGCCGACCGCCGCGCCGACCACGAAGGCCAGGATCATCGAGGCCAGCTGCCCGCTGGCGCGCCAGTTGCCGCCCGACAAGGCCTCGCCGAGCAGGGTGGTGGTGCCGGTCAGGTGGGTGATGCCCTGGTGCTGGAAGCCCATGTAGCCGACCACGTTGACCATGCCGGCGATGCAGGCCAGCGCGCAGGCGCCCAGGATGACCCAGGCCGGCAGTCCGTCGCGATTCTTCATGGCGAAGCGCTCATGCCAGGTCCGCGGGGATCAGCGAGAACAGCACCGCGTCGCGCGGCGTGCCGCCATCGACGAGGCCGTGGCGGGCGATGCCTTCGCGCGTCGCGCCGAGCGCTTCCGCGACCTTGAGGCTGCCGGTGTTGCCGGGCAGCACCCGGATCTCGATGCGCTGCAGCCCGATTTCATCGAACCCGAAACGCGCCGCCTGCCGCGCCGCCTGGCGCGCGATGCCGCGGCCGGTGAACGCGCTGCCGGTCCAGTAGCCGAGGTTGGCGCCGCGCCGCTCCGGATCGAGCTGGTTGAGGCCGGCGCCGCCGACGAGCGTGCCGTCGACCGCATCCACCACCGCGAAGGGGAACGCCGAACGTGCGGCCCAGGCCTGGGTCGAATGCGCGATCCACGCCTCGGCATCGGCGCGCGCGTAGCCGTCGCAGCACCATGCCAGCCAAGGCGAAAGCCCGCCGCGCGATGCCTGCACCAGCCGGTGCAGGGCCTCGGCATCGTCCATCGCCCACGGCCGGATGCGGATGCCGGCGCCCCTTCCCGCCATGGCGGTTACAGCACTTCCGAGGCGTGGTCGGCCAGGCGCGAGCGCTCGCCGCGGCGCAGGGTGATGTGCGCGCTGTGCGCCCAGTTCTTGAAGCGGTCCACGGCGTAGGTCAGGCCCGATGTCGTTTCGGTCAGGTACGGGGTGTCGATCTGCTCCACGTTGCCCAGGCAGACGATCTTGGTGCCGGGGCCGGCGCGGGTGACCAGCGTCTTCATCTGCTTGGGCGTGAGGTTCTGCGCCTCGTCCAGGATGAGGTAGCGCGACAGGAAGGTGCGGCCGCGCATGAAGTTCATCGAGCGGATCTTGATGCGCGATGCCAGCAGGTCGTTGGTCGCCGCGCGTTCCCAGCTGCCGCCGCCCTTGTTGCTCGGCATCAGCACTTCCAGGTTGTCGGTCAGCGCGCCCATCCACGGCGTCATCTTTTCTTCCTCGGTGCCGGGCAGGAAGCCGATGTCCTCGCCCACGCTCACCGTGGCGCGGGTCATGATGATCTCGCGGTAGCGCTGCGCGTCCATGGTCTGGGCCAGGCCGGCCGCCAGCGTCAGCAGCGTCTTGCCGGTGCCGGCGGTGCCGAGCAGGGTGACGAAGTCGATGTCCGGGTCCATCAAGGCGTTGAGCGCGAAGTTCTGTTCGCGGTTGCGTGCGGTGATGCCCCAGACCGCGTGCTGCTGGCTGCGGTAGTCGTCGACGATCTGCAGCACCGCCTTGCCGCCGCCGACCGAGGCCACGCGGAACTCGCTCTGCTCGTCGCCGGGCAGGTAGAGGAACTGGTTGGGATACCAGTCGTCGTCATCCGACATGGCGACTTCGTAATAGGTGCGGCCCTTGTCGGTCCACGACTTCAGGTCCTTGCCGCTGCGCTGCCAGAAATCCGCGGGCAGGGCGGTGGCGCCGGTGAACAGCAGGTTGAAGTCGTCCAGCGCGCGGTCGTTCTCGTAGTCCTCGCTGGGGATGCCGGCGATCGCCGCCTTGATCCGCAGGTTGATGTCCTTGGAGACGAACACGACGTGCTGGTCGGGCTCGCGCGCCTGCAGCGCGACGATGGCCGCGAGGATGTGGTTGTCCGGCATCACCGTGCCGAAGGCGTCGCCGCCGCCACCGAAGCCGGCGGTCTGGAAACGCAGCACGCCGCGCGCGGATTCACTCTTGAGCTGCAGGCCGCCCGGCGGGCGCAGCTTGAGCCCGGTGGCGATCTTGTCGGCGCCCTGTTCCTCGATCAGCTCGTTGATGAAGCGGCTGACCTGGCGGGCGTTGCGCGAAGCCTCGCTGGTGCCCTTCTTGCCGTTGTCGAGCTCCTCGATCACCTGCATCGGCAGGAACACGTCGTGTTCCTCGAACTTGAACAACGCGGTCGGGTCATGCATCAACACATTGGTGTCGAGGACGTAGAGGCGCTTGCCTGCGGTCATGCGGCGTTCTTCCTTCGGGGCGTGGAAACGAAAACGCCACCGTCCGGCGGGGCCGGGCGATGGCGTCGGGAGCGGGGTGCGCGGGTCACTGCGATCGCGCGTCCTTGAGGGCGTCGAGCACGGCCTGCGCGTGGCCCGGCACCTTCACCGGCTGCCAGACGTGGGCGATGCGGCCTTCGGGGTCGATCAGCCAGGTGCTGCGGACGATGCCCTCGTACTCGCGGCCGTAGAGCTTCTTCGGCTGGATCACGCCGAAGGCGCGGCACAGGGCTTCGTCGGCATCGCTGACCAGCGGGAACTCGAAACCCTGCCTGGCGCAGAAGTTGGCATGCGTCTTCACCGAATCCTTCGACACCCCCAGCACGTCGGCGCCGAGCGTGCGGAAGTCGTGCAGCAGCGCCTGGAAATCGCGGCCCTCGGTGGTGCAGCCCGGCGTGTTGTCCTTCGGATAGAAGTAGAGGACGAGCCAGCCGCCGGTGTAGTCGCCGAGGGTGACGCTGCCGCCATCGCCCAGCGCGAGCGGCAGCTTGAGCGTGGCGGCGGGGAGTTTCTGGCCGGCTTGGGGCGTCGTCATCGTCAGAACTTCATCGGGTCCATGATGGCGTCGAGGTTCAGGTGGTCGCAGAACTCGAGGAAGTCGTCGCGCAGCGCGGCGATGTGCATGTCGTCCGGCACGCCGATGGTGATCTGCGCGGTGAACATCTCGGCGCCGGTCTGCATCGCCTTGTAGCGTGAGCTGTGCAGGTTCTCGACGGTGATGCCCTGGCGGTCGAAGAAATCCGCCAGCTGGAACAGGATGCCCGGCTTGTCGGCCGCCACCACTTCCACGATGTAGGGAATCAGGTTGGACTGCAGCGGCTTGGGGCCGGTGCGGTAGTGGACGATGCGCAGCGACTCGTCGCGGCCCAGGCGCTCGATCATCGTCTCAAGCTTGGCCACCGCGTCCCACGAACCGGTGGCGAGCGCGGCCACCGAGACATCGCGGCCCACCGTGGTCAGGCGTGCGTCGACCAGATTGCAGCCGCTGTCGGCGATGCGGCGGGTGACCGACAGCAAGGGCGAAGCCGGGTGCGTGCTGTAGGCGTTGATGAAGAGGTGGTTTTCGTTCTGCGACGGACGGGCGGCGGTGTCGTTCAAGGCGGTTCCGGGGTGACAGGCCCGGAGGCCTGAACGGTAGCCCGCATGCGGCGGGAAGCTCGGTGCAGGATACTTGCCGGGCATTTCAGGCCGCAAGTAACATGCGGCGGCACCCGGTGCCGCGTTTTCGCGCATCCACGCACCGAATTCCCCATGCCAAGGGCACCGTCTTGACCCACGCTCCGCTCGTCCTTGCCGGCAGCATCACCGCGCTGGCCACGCCTTTCGCCGCCGATGGCTCGGTGGATTTCGATGCCTGGCGCCGTCTCATCGACCAGCAGATTGACGCAGGCACCCAAGCGCTGGTCGTCGCCGGCTCCACCGGCGAGGCCGCCGCGCTCACCGATGCCGAATACGACGACCTGCTGCGCGCCGCCGTGGTCCAGGTGGCCGGCCGCGTGCCGGTGCTGGCCGGGACCGGCCTGTCGAACACCGCCAAGACCATCGCGCTGACCCGCCACGTGGCCGGGCTCGGCGCCGATGCCGCGCTGGTCGTCACGCCGCCCTACGTGCGCCCGACCCAGGCCGGCCTGCTCGCGCATTACCGCGCGGTGGCGGCCGAAGGCGGCCTGCCGGTCGTCCTCTACAACGTGCCGGGCCGCACCGGCTGCGACATGCAGCCCGAAACGGTCGCCGCGCTGGCCTCGGATTCCAACATCATCGGGATCAAGGAAGCGGTGGCAGACGCCGCGCGGATGGACGCATTGCTGGCGCTCAAGACGCCCGGCTTCGCCATCCTCTCCGGTGATGACCCGACCGCCTGCCGCGCCATGCTGGCCGGCGCCGACGGCGTGGTGTCGGTGGCCTCCAACGTGCTGCCCGCGGCGATGCGTGCCCTCTGCGACGCCGCCCGTGCCGGCGAAACCGATGCCGCCGCGGCGCTCGATGGCGCCCTGCAACCCCTGTTCGATTTCATCGGCTGCGAGCCCAACCCGATCCCGGTGAAGGCGCTGCTGCGCCATGCCGGCACCGGCGACGGGCTGCGCCTGCCGCTGACGCCACTGTCCAGCGCCAACGAAAGCCGGCTCGCGCCGACCGCAGCGGCTATCCTTGCCCTCGAGAACGAATGCAGCCGCGTGCCGGCCGCAGCCCCATGAACCCCCAGGAGATTTCCATGCGCATCGCTTCCCCCGGCCGCGTCGCCGTCATCGCCAGCCTTGTCGCCGCCGTCGCGCTGACCTCGGGCTGCAGCTGGTTCCGCAAGGACAACGCGGCCTACAAGCTCAGTGGCGAGGCGCGCCCGCTGGAAGTCCCGCCGGACCTCGACCGTCCCGCCACCGACGGCGCCATGGCCCTGCCGTCGCAGGGCGGCGGCAGCGTGATGGCATCCAGCAGCGGCCGCGCCAGCGCGCCGGCCGCGGCCCCCTCCGGCTTCAACCTGGCCGGCGCCGACCGCGAGGCCGCCTTCGCCCGCGTCGGCGACGCACTGGCCGGCATCCAGGGCCTGACCATTGCCAGCAAGGCCCAGCTGCTCGGCAGCTACGACGTCAGCTACGGCGGCGCCGACTTCCTGGTGCGTACCGCGCAGACCCAGAACGGCGTCTACATCTCGGCGGTCGACCCGCGCGGACTGCCGGAAACCCGCGAAGCGCCGCTCGCCCTCATCGCCCAGCTCAAGGCCAGGCTCGGCGGCCAGTAAGGGCGGGCTGGCCGATGCCGGTGACCATCCGGCATCGCCAAAACGAAACGGGCGCCTTGGGCGCCCGTTTTCATTGGGATGCGATGTCAGCCTGGATCAGCGCTCGAGGTAGGGCAGCTTGTCCGGCTTGCCGTCCCATTCCTTGGCTTCCGGCAGCGGGTCCTTGCGGGTGGTGATCACCGGCCACTCGGCGGAGAGTTCCGCATTGAGCGCGATGTAGCCTTCCTGGCCCGCCGGCACGTCGTCCTCGGGGAAGATCGCGTTGGCCGGGCACTCCGGCTCGCACAGCGTGCAGTCGATGCACTCGATCGGGTCGATGACGAGGAAGTTGGCGCCCTCGTGGAAGCAATCCACCGGGCAGACCTCGACACAGTCCGTGTACTTGCACTTGATGCAGTTGTCGGTGACGACGAAGGGCATGGTGGACCGGCGATGGGAAGGGCGCGATCGCGCCCGCCCTGGATGTGGTACTCCCTACGGGACTCGAACCCGTGTTTACGCCGTGAGAGGGCGTCGTCCTGGACCGCTAGACGAAGGGAGCGGATTGGTCGCATGAATGCGAGGAGGATAGTATAGAGGGCTTCGCGCAAATTGGCACGCCCACGGGACGCATGTCCGAAACCACTTCAATCGACGCCGCCCCCCCCGTGCTGGCCAGCATTCCCCGCGACGCGCACAGCGTGTCCCGGCGCGACATCAGCCCCAATGCCCTGCGCGTGCTCTACCGCCTGCGCGAGGCCGGCTTCCAGGCCTATCTGGTCGGCGGCGCCGTCCGCGACCTGCTGATCGGCGTCATCCCCAAGGATTTCGATGTCGCCACCGACGCCACGCCGGAAGAGGTCAAGGCGCTGTTCCGCAACTGCCGGCTGATCGGGCGGCGCTTCCGCCTGGCGCATGTGGTCTTCGGCCGTGAGATCATCGAGGTGGCCACGTTCCGCGCCGCCGGCGGCAACGATGACGGCGGCGACCGCGAGATCCACGACGGCGGCCGCGTCCTGCGCGACAACATCTACGGCAGCATCGAAGAAGACGCGGTGCGCCGCGACTTCACCGCCAACGCGCTGTATTACGCGATCGAGGATTTCTCGGTCCGCGACTACACCGGCGGCTATGCCGATGTCATGGCCCGCACGCTGCGGCTGATCGGCGACCCGGAAACCCGCTACCGCGAGGACCCGGTACGCATGCTGCGGGCGATCCGGCTGGCGGCCAAGCTGGACTTCGGGATCGACGCGGCCACCGCCGAACCGATCCCGCGCCTGGCCGGATTGCTGGCCGAGGCCGCCCCCGCGCGCCTGTTCGAGGAATGCCTGAAGCTGTTCCTGTCCGGCCATGCGGTCGCCAGCTTCGAGGGCCTTGAGCGCCACGGCCTGCTCGCCGTGCTGCTGCCGGAAACCGCCGAGGCGTTGCGCGCCAACCGCAGCGGTGCGCTGCGCCGGATGCTGGTCGCCGGCCTCGCCAATACCGATGCCCGCGTCGCGCGCGACGAACCGGTGTCGCCGGCTTTCCTGTTCGCGCTGCTGCTGTGGCCGGCATATTGCCGCGCGCTGATGGCGCTGCAGGGGCAGGGCATGCACGTCACCGAGGCGCAGCGCCGCGCGGCGGACCGGGTGACCGTGCACCAGACCAAGATGATCGCGCTGCCGCGCCGTTTCTCCATCCCGATGCAGGAAATCTGGCTGCTGCAGTCGCGTTTCTCGCAGCGCAAGCGCGTGGGGCGGTGGATGTCGCATCCGCGTTTCCGCGCCGCCTTCGACTTCCTGCAGCTGCGCCAGCACGCCTCCGACGAACACGCCGCCGACATCGCCTTCTGGCACGACGAACAGGCGCGCGGCGGCATGGAAGCCGGCGATGTGGACGAGGCGCCTTCGCCCGATGACATCGCCGCGGAAGAAGCCGGGCTCGCCGAGGGCGCGCCGCGTCGCCGCCGCCGCCGTCGCCGCGTCTGACGCCTTGCATGCCCACGCAGGCCGACGCGCCCGTCATCGCCCACATCGGACTGGGGGGCAACGTCGGTGATGTGCGCGCCACGCTGGTGGCCGCGCTGGCGGCGATCGACGGCCTGCCCGGGACCCGCGTCATCGCCCAGTCGCGCTTCTACCGCACGGCGCCGGTCGGCGGCATCGCGCAGGATGATTTCGTCAACGCGGTGGCGCGCATCGAAACCCGGCTGCCGGCACCAGCCTTGCTGGAGGCCCTGTTCGCCATCGAACGTGCGCATGGTCGAGACCGGCATCGCGAACGGCGCTGGGGTCCGCGCACCCTCGACCTCGACCTGCTGCTGCATGGCGATCAACGCATCGATGCCGAGGGCCTGACGGTGCCGCATCCACGCATCGCCGAACGCGCCTTCGTGCTGGTGCCGCTGCTGGAGGTCTCGCCCGAGGTGATGATTCCCGGCCTGGGTGCCGCGCGCGACGCGCTCGCCGCGATCGAAACTTCCGGCTGCGAAGCGTTAGGCTAGTCGCCCCCGCCGCTACCGATGGCCGACATGCCCGACGCTCCCGCCAAACCCGTGACGGTGCCCGAACTCGCGGCCATGCGCGCCGCCGGCCACAAGCTGGTGATGCTGACCTGCTACGACGCCGGCTTCGCGCGCACGCTGGACGCGAACGGCGTCGACCTGATCCTGGTCGGCGACTCGCTGGGCATGGTGGTGCAGGGCGGCGGCTCGACGCTCGCGGTGTCCGTGGACGACATCGCCTACCACACGCAATGCGTCACGGCGGCCACGCAGCGCACGCTGGTCGTCGCCGACCTTCCATTCCAGGCCGATGCCACGCCCGAACGCGCGCTGGATGCCGCCACGCAGTTCCTGCAGGCGGGTGCCGGCATGGTCAAGCTGGAGGGCGCGGGCCACAAGCTGGAGACCATCCGCTATCTGGTCGAGCGCGAGATCCCGGTCTGCGCGCACCTCGGGCTGACGCCGCAGTCGGTGCTGCGCTTCGGTGGTTTCAAGGTGCAGGGGCGGGGCGAAGCGGCGGCGGAAAAACTCCGCGCCGAAGCGCTGGCCGTGGCCGAAGCCGGCGCCGCGCTGCTGGTGCTGGAAGCGGTGCCTTCGGCGCTCGCGGCGGAAATCACGGCGGCATCGCCGATCCCGACCATCGGCATCGGGGCCGGCGCCGACTGCGACGGCCAGGTGCTGGTGCTGCACGACATGCTCGGCCTGGACAGCGGCCATCGCCGCCCGCGCTTCGTGCGGGACTTCCTGGCCGAAGGCGGATCGATCGCCGGCGCGGTGCGGGCCTTCGCCGCCGCCGTGCAGGACGGCAGCTTCCCGGCCGCCGAACACAGCTATGACGCCTGACGAGGCCGCCTCCCCATGATCACCGCCACCACGCTGGATGCCTTGCGCGCGCAGGTGCGCGGCTGGCGGCAGGCCGGCCAGCGCGTCGCCTTCGTGCCGACGATGGGCAACCTGCACGCCGGTCATTACTCGCTGGTCACGCTGGCCCGTCAGCACGCCGACCGCGTGGTGGCGAGCGTTTTCGTCAACCCGACCCAGTTCGGGCCGAACGAGGACTTCGACCGCTATCCGCGCACGCCCGAAGCCGATGCGCAGGGCCTGGACGAAGTCGGCTGCGACCTGCTGTGGCTGCCGTCCGTGGAGACGATGTATCCGCTCGGCGTCGCCAGCGCGGTGCGGATGCGCGTGCCCGGCGTGACCGAGGTGCTGGATGGCGCGCATCGTCCCGGGCATTTCGACGGCGTGGCGACGGTGGTGGCACGGCTGTTCAACCAGGTGTTGCCGGATGTCGCGATCTTCGGCCGCAAGGATTACCAGCAACTGGCGGTGATCCAGCACATGGCGCGCGACCTGGCGTTCCCGATCGAGATCGTCGGTGCCGAGATCAAGCGTGACGACGACGGGCTGGCGATGAGTTCGCGCAACCAGTACCTGTCGGCGGACGAGCGCGCGACCGCGCCGGTCATCCACCGCGTGCTGCAGGCGATGCGCGACGCCGCCCTGCAGGGCCAGGCGCGCGGGGACATCGAGCGCAACGCGACGCGGGCGCTGGAACGGGCCGGCTTCGTGCCGGACTACGCGGTGCTGCGCACGCCCGCCTTCGCCGAACCCGTCGATGGCGAGCCGGGCCCGCGCGTGGTGCTGGTCGCTGCACGCCTCGGCCGCACCCGCCTGATCGACAACCTCGAGTTCGAGCTGCGCTGAGATCGCGGGGAGGGGCTTCGCCCGGCTTCCGCGGCCTGAATGCCCCGGCACGATTGTTGCGGCGCGGAAAACCACTGCCTACACTGCCGGCAGTTTCGACCGGCCCGGAGCCGCACCATGTTGCTGACCCTGCTGAAAGCCAAGATCCATCGTGCCTCGGTGACCCACGCCGAACTCCATTACGAAGGGTCCTGCGCCATCGACAGCCGCCTGCTGGACATCTCGGGCATCCGCGAAAACGAGCAGGTGCACATCTTCAACGTCAACAACGGCCACCGCTTCATCACCTATGCGATCCGCGCCGAGGCCGGCAGCGGCATCATCTCGGTCAACGGTGCCGCGGCGCATCGCGCCCAGCCGGGCGATCTCGTCATCATCTGCGCCTACGGCCAGATGGACGAGGCCGAGGCGGCCAACTACAAGCCGAAGCTGGTCTACGTGGACCGCGAGAACCGGCTGACGCACACCAACGAGTCGATCCCCGCTCAGGCGGCCTGAGCCATGCAGGCCCGGCTGGCCGAGCAGGCGGCGCGACTCGGGCAGGGCAGCCTGTGGGAACTGGTCGCCGGTGATCCGGCCCGCGCCCGCGATTTCGCGCTGAGCGTCGGCCCGCTGTACGCCAACTTCGCGCGCCAGCATGTCGACCGCGAAGCGATGGCGGTGCTGTTCGACATCGCCCGCGACGCCGGCCTGCCCGCCGCGATGCGACGACTGGTCGATGGCGAGTACGTCAACAGCACCGAAGGCCGTGCCGCCCTGCACACCGCGCTGCGTGGCGATCTTTCCGGCGCGCCCGCGGCCCGTGACGCCCACCGCCAAGCCAGCGAGGCGCTGGCGCGGATGGATGCGCGGGTGGCCGCGATCCACGCCGACGCCGGCATCACCGACGTGGTCAGCGTGGGCATCGGCGGCTCCGACCTCGGGCCGCGCCTGCTGGTGGATGCGCTGGCCCTGCGCGATGCACCGGTGCGCGTGCATTTCGTGTCCAACGTCGATGCATCGGCCATCACCCGCACGCTGGCGGGCCTGGACCCCTCTCGGACCGCGGGCATCGTCATCTCCAAGAGTTTCGGCACGCAGGAAACCCTGCTCAACGGCGCCATCCTGCGTGACTGGCTGGGCGACGACGCGCGGCTGTTCGCGGTCAGCGCCAACATCGAGCGCGCCGGACGGGAATTCGGCATCGCGCCCGGACGCATCCTGCCGATGTGGGATTGGGTCGGTGGACGCTATTCGCTGTGGTCGGCGGTGGGCTTCCCGATCGCGCTGGCGCTCGGCATGCCGGCGTTCCGCGAACTGCTCGCGGGCGCGTCGGCGTTCGATCGCCATGCCGTGGAAGCACCGCTCGAAGACAACCTGGCGGCGTGGCACGCGCTGATCGCGGTCTGGAACCGCAACGCGCTGGGCCTGCCGACGCAGGCGGTGCTCCCGTACGACGAGCGCCTGCGGCTGCTGCCGGCTTATCTGCAGCAGCTGGTGATGGAAAGCCTGGGCAAGCAGGCCCGCCATGACGGCGAAGACGCCGGCATCGACACGGTGCCGGTGTGGTGGGGCGGCGTGGGCAGCGACGTCCAGCACAGCTTCTTCCAGGCACTGCACCAGGGCTCGCAGCGCGTACCGGCCGATTTCATCGGCGTGATCCAGCCTGATCATCCGCACGGCGCCAGTCACGCCATCCTGCTGTCCAACCTGCTGGCCCAGAGCGAGGCGCTGTCGAACGGCCAGCCAAGCGTTGATCCGCATCGCCGCTATCCGGGCGGCCGTCCCAGCACCCTGCTGCTGCTCGATGCACTGACGCCGTCCGCGCTCGGCCACCTCCTGGCGCTGTACGAACACAGCACCTACCTGCAGGCGGTGCTGTGGGGCATCAACGCGTTCGACCAGTTCGGCGTGGAGCTCGGCAAGCAGATGGCGACGAAGCTGCTCCCCGCATTGAACGGCGAGATGGAGGCCGACGATCCGGTCACGCGCGCGCTGCTGGCGCGGATCCGCGGATCGCGCTGAGGCTCAGTCCCGCACGCCGTGGCGGGCCAGTGCCCAGGCGACATGCTCGCGGACGATGGCCGAAGGATGCCCGACGCGTGAGTGCAGTGCTTCGATGACCGCATCGGTCGTCGGTGCGTTGCCCAGCGCCACCGCGATGTTGCGCAGCCAGCGTTCGTGGCCGGAGCGGCGGATCGCCGAGCCCTCCGTGCGCTGCAGGAATTCGTCTTCCTCCCACGCGAACAGCTCGGCCAGCGTGGCGCGGTCCAGGTCGTTGCGGGTGCGGAAGTCGGGCTCGTCCGTGCGCTGGGCGAACTTGTTCCACGGGCAGACCAGCTGGCAGTCGTCGCAGCCGAAGATGCGGTTGCCGATCGCCTCGCGGAACTCCAGCGGGATCGTGCCCTCATGCTCGATGGTGAGGTAGCTGATGCAACGACGCGCATCCAGCCGGTAGGGCGTGATGATCGCCTGCGTGGGGCAGATGTCGATGCAGCGGCTGCAGCTGCCGCAATGGTTGCTGGTCGGTTCCGCGGCGGGCAGGGCGATGTCGAGGTAGAGCTCGCCGAGGAAGAACCACGAGCCGCCGTCCTTGTCGATCAGGCAGGTGTGCTTGCCGATCCAACCGAGGCCGGCGTTGCGCGCCAACGCACGTTCCAGCACCGGCGCCGAATCGACGAAGACGCGGTGCCCGAACGCCCCGACGACCGCCTCGATCCGTTCCGCCAGTTTCTGCAGGCGGTTGCGCATCAGCTTGTGGTAGTCGCGGCCCAAGGCGTAGCGCGCGACGTAGGCGCGTTCGCCATCGTCCAGCGTGGCCCAGGCCTCGTTGTGCTCGCGCCCGTAATCGAGCCCGACCGAAATCACCGACAGCGTGCCCGGCAGCAATTCGGCCGGCCGAGAGCGCTTGTCGCCGTGCGCCGCCATCCACTGCATCGTGCCGTGCATGCCGGCCTGCAACCAGTCGCGCAGGTGGGTTTCGTCCTCGCCGAGTGCGATGCCGCTGATGCCGAAGCGGGTGAAACCGAGCGCCGCGGCTTCCTCGCGGATGCGCGGGATCAGCGCGTCGATGTCGGCGGGAGCGTGCATGAGGCAAGTATAGAATCGCCGCATGCCGAGCCCTTCCGCGCTGTACGATCCCGCCGCGTTGCGCGAACTCGAACGTCGCGCGCAGGCGCTCGATGGCATCGACGAAAGCACGCTCATGCAGCGCGCCGGCGCTTCCGCCTGGCGTTGCCTGTTGCAACACTGGCCGTCGGCACGCCGCATCGTGGTGATGTGCGGCCCCGGCAACAACGGCGGAGATGGCTGGGTGCTGGCGAAGCACGCGCATGCTTCGGGGCTGGATGTCGTCGCCGTGCAGCCCGAAGCACCGCGTTCCCCGCTGGCGGTGCGCATGGCCGCGGCCTACCGGGATGCCGGCGGCCGCATCGTCCCTTTCGACGGCGCATTGCCCGAGGCGGATGTCATCGTCGACGCGCTGTTCGGCATCGGGCTGGATCGGGCGCCGCAAGGCGATGCCGCACGGCTGATCGAAGCCGCGAACGCGTCGGCCGCGCCGATCCTCGCGCTGGATGTTCCCAGCGGCGTGGATGCCGCGTGCGGCGCGGTACCCGGCAGCGCCATCATCGCGACCCACACGATCCAGTTCATCGGCGCGCACGTCGGCTTGGCGACCGGCGCGGCCATCGACCATGCGGGTGCGCTCTCGCTTGCCACGCTGGACCTGCCGGACGCCTGTTTCGATGGCATCGAGCCGGCCGCCGAAACGATGCAACCGCCGCATCTGCCGCGTCGCGCCCGCGATTCGCACAAGGGCCGCTTCGGCCATGTGCTGGCCATCGGCGGTGATGAAGGTATGGGCGGCGCGATCGCCTTGGCGGCCGAGGCGGCCTTGCGCTGTGGCGCCGGGCGCGTCTCGGTGGCGACGCGCGCGCCGCATGTCGCGATGCTGCTGGCGCGTCGGCCCGAGGCGATGGTGCATGCCGTGGAGGATGGGGAGGCGGCTGCGTCCTTGATCCGGCAGGTCGACGTGATCGCCGTCGGTCCGGGCCTCGGGCAGGGCGCATGGGGCCGCGCGTTGTTCGATGCGGCGATGGCCGCCGGCAAGCCGATGGTGCTCGATGCCGACGCCCTGAATATGTTGGCGATGGCGCCGCGACCGGTGCCCGGGGCGGTAATGACGCCGCATCCCGGTGAGGCGGCGCGGCTGCTCGGCACGAACATCGACGACATCCAGCACGATCGCCGCACGGCCGCCGAAACGCTTGCAGCGAAGTTCCAATGCGCGGTGGTGCTGAAAGGCGCCGGTTCGCTGGCCGCCGCGCCCGGCTGCCTGACGCGGGTGATTGCGCTGGGCCATCCCGGCATGGCTTCGGGCGGGATGGGCGATGCGTTGACCGGCATCGTCGCGGCGTTGCGGGGCCAGGGGCACGATGCGTTCGAAGCCGCGTCCCTCGGCGCCTGGTTGCATGCGCGGGCCGGGGATCGCGCGGCGGTCGCCGGCGAGGTGGGCCTGCTCGCCAGCGATCTGATCGGTGAACTGCGTGCGACCATCGCGGAATGCAGCGCATGAGTTTCGACATCTTCCTGCCCGATCCCGCCGCCACCGACGCGATCGCCGCCCGGTTCGCCAACGCGCGGCCGGCATCGGCCATCGTCCACCTGCATGGCGATCTCGGGGCCGGGAAGTCCAGTTTCGCGCGGGCCTTCCTGCGCCGGCTCGGGGTGGCGGGCGCGATCCGCAGCCCCACCTACACGCTGGTCGAGCGTTATCCACTGGCCGATGGCCGCGAGGCGCTGCATCTCGACCTGTACCGCATCGGCGACCCGGGCGAGCTGGAATTCCTCGGCATCGAGCCGGAACAGGTGTCGTTGTGGCTGGTCGAATGGCCCGAGCGCGGGGCGGGTGCGCTGCCGTTGGCCGACCTGCACCTGCGGCTGGCCATCGAAGGCGAAAGCCGTCGGCTGGTCGCCGAAGCGGCCAGTCCGACAGGCCAGGCATGGCTGGACGATGTCGCCGCCCAAACCTCAGAAAGCTGAGAGAAAGTTAACCGATGTACCGGATTCATAAAGAAAAATGGTTGAACTGACAGCGGCTGGATGGTTGAATCCGGTCATGCGCGCACGGGGACTGCGATTCGAGCAATTTCTATTGGGGCTGATGCTCCTGCTCGCGCTGTGCTGGAATCTGGCCGAGGCGCGCGAGGTGAAATCGGTCGCCATCCGCGATTCCGCCACCGGCACCCGTGCCGAAGTCTTCCTCGACAGCCGCGCCGAATACCGCGTCATTCCGCTCGCCAACCCGGACCGGCTGGTGCTCGATGTGCTCGACACCGGCCTGTCGCCGAAGGTCCGCCTGCCGGCCGGCGGCGGCGTGGTGAAGGCGGTGCGCAGCGGCAGCCCGGAGCCAGGCGTGACCCGCATCGTGTTCGACCTGGCCTCGCCGGTCGTGGTGATGGGGCCCAACCTGGAATGGCGCGATGGCAGCGCGGTGCTGGTGCTGGTCTGGCCGGATGACGGCAGGTCGGGACGCGATGCGGCCACGGAGCCCCGCACGGCTGTCGCCGATACGCCTGCGCCCCCGAAGCCGGCGGAGGCCAAACCCGACCCGAAGCCTGCCGAATCGGTCGCAGCCGCCAAGCCCGATCCGGCGCCGGCATCCCCTCAACCCGACCCCGCCGCCATCATCGCCGGCAAGACGCCCGCCGCCGACGCGCTGCCCACGGTGAAGCAGGGCAGCGGCACGGTGGCCACCGGCGTGCCGACGCGCGTGGCGACCGGCGTGCCGGCCGCGACCCCGACACCCACGCCGTCCGTGCCCGTGGCGCCGCCCGTCAGCGACGCCAAGCCGGTCCGCAGCACGCAGGACCTGATGCGCAACGCGCGCCTGCGCCCGCTGGTGATCGCCATCGATGCCGGCCACGGCGGCCAGGACACCGGCGCGATCGGTGCCGCCGGTACCCGCGAGAAAGACCTGACGCTGAAGGTCGCGCGCGAACTGGCGCGGCAGGTGGACGCGATGCCGGGGATGAAGGCCTACCTGACCCGCGACGCCGACTTCTTCATCCCGCTCGAACAGCGCTACAAGAAGGCGCGCGCGGCGAAGGCCGATGTCTTCATCTCCATCCACGCCGACGCCTTCATCAACCCGCAGGCGAATGGTTCGTCGGTCTGGGTGCTGTCGCAGCGCGGCAGCACGTCGCAGGCGGCGCGCTGGCTGGCCGACCGCGAGAACGCCGCGGACCTGGTCGGCGGCGTGCGCCTGAAGGACAAGAGCGACACGCTGGCCTCGGTGCTGCTGGACCTGTCGCAGAGCGCCACCCAGCGCGCGTCGGAGGCCATCGCCAAGGACGTGCACAACGGCCTGTCGCGGATCGGCCGCACGCACAAGAAGGAGATCGAGCGCGCCAACTTCGTGGTGCTGCGTTCGCCCGACGTGCCGTCGATGCTGGTCGAGACCGCCTTCATCAGCAATCCCGACGAGGAGCGCCGGCTCAACGACCCGGACTACCAGCGCCGGATCGCGCGCGCCGTGCTGGACGGCATCCACAATTATTTCAGCCGGATGCCGCCGCCCGGCACCTGGTACGCGGCCCAGCGCAACGGCACCCTGGGCAGCGTGGACGACGAAGCCAACGCCGCGCCCTGAACCCGCGCGGTTATCATCGTCGGCCCACGAGAACGCCGACGCTGTGACCGAACCGCGCATCCGCCCGCTGCCCGAAACGCTCGCCAACCAGATCGCCGCGGGCGAGGTGGTGGAGCGGCCCGCCTCGGTGGTCAAGGAACTGGTCGAGAATGCGCTGGATGCCGGTGCGAAACGCGTCGACATCGAGCTGGAGGAAGGCGGTGTCCGCCTGATCCGGGTGCGTGACGATGGCGGCGGCATCGCCCCCGACGAATTGTCCATGGCCGTGCAGCGCCATGCGACCAGCAAGATCGCTTCGCTCGACGACCTGGAAGCGGTCGCCACGCTCGGCTTCCGCGGCGAGGCGCTGCCGTCGATCGCCTCGGTCAGCCGTTTCCGCATCGCTTCGCGCCGCGCCAGCGATGGCCACGGCCATGCATTGGATGTCGAAGGCGGCCGCGTCGGTGAACCGCTGCCCGCCGCGCAACCGCAGGGCACCACGGTGGAGGTGCGCGATCTCTTCTTCAACGTGCCGGCGCGGCGCAAGTTCCTGCGCGCCGAGCGCACCGAACTGGGCCACATCGAGGAATGGCTGCGCTCGCTGGCGCTGGCACGCCCGGATGTCGAGCTGCGGCTGTCGCACAACGGCAAGGCGACGCGGCGCTACCGGGGCGGTGACGACGCGCTGATCGCCGACGACCGCCTGCTGCAGACGCTGGGCGAGGAATTCAGCCGCAACGCCCTGGCCGTGGACCACGAGGCGGCCGGCCTGACACTGCGCGGATGGATCGCGCAGCCGGCCTACAACCGTCCGAGCGCGGACCAGCAGTACCTCTACGTCAACGGGCGCGCGGTGCGTGACCGCAGCGTCGCGCACGCGGTCAAGCTGGCCTATGCCGACGTGCTTTACCACGGCCGTCAGCCGGCGTACGTGCTGTTCCTGGGTATCGATCCGCGCCGGGTCGACGTCAACGTGCATCCGGCCAAGCACGAGGTGCGTTTCCGCGACGCGCGGCTGGTGCACGACTTCGTCCACCGCACGCTGAAAGAGGCGCTGGCGGAGACGCGCGCGGGGATCGCGGCGGGCGTGGCCGGCGAGCCGTTTGCCGTGCTCGCGCAGACGGCGGGTGATGCGCCTTCGATCCATTTCGATCGCTTCGAGCGTCCGCAATCGCCGCTCGGGCTGCGGGTGGCCGATGCGTCGGCCGCCTATGCCGGGTTGTATGGCGATGCCGCTTCGGCGCCGGCATCGCCCCAGCCATTGCCGCAGGACGGCGAAATACCGCCGCTCGGCTACGCCATCGCCCAGCTGCACGGCATCCATATCCTCGCGGAGAACGCCGACGGGTTGGTTGTGGTCGACATGCATGCGGCGCACGAACGCATCAACTACGAGAAGCTGAAGACCGCGTTCGATGGGGAAGGCCTGCGCCTGCAGCCCTTGCTGGTGCCGATGCCGATCGCCGTCTCCCTGCGCGAGGCCGAACTGGTCGAGCGCGAAGGCGAAGCGCTGATGAAGCTCGGTTTCGACCTGCAACGCAGCGGCGAACAGTCGCTGCTGCTGCGCGCGGTGCCCGCGTTGCTCGCACAGGGGGACGCCGAAGCGCTGGTGCGCGACGTGCTGGCGGATTTCGTCGAACACGGCCACAGCCCGCGCGTGGCCGAAGCCCGCGATGCGCTTCTGTCCACGATGGCGTGCCACGGCTCGGTGCGCGCCAACCGCCGCCTTACCCTGGCCGAAATGAACGCGCTCCTGCGCGAGATGGAAGCCACCGAGCGTTCCGCGCAGTGCAACCACGGCCGCCCCACGTGGACGCGCTTCAGCCTGGCCGAGATCGACCGCTGGTTCCTTCGCGGCCGTTGACGCGGGCCGCCCTAGAATGGGGCCATCACCCGCCGAGGAAGCCCCATGCTGAAGCCCATCGCGTTCGCCCTGTCCCTGCTGCTGGCCGGCCCGGCCTTCGCCGACGCCAAGGCGCCCGCGGCGACCGCACCCGCACCGGTTCCGCTGATGTGGACGGCCTGCGACGCCGACAACTGCCTGTACCTGCTTGGCAGCTTCCACCTGCTGAAGCCCACCGACTATCCGTTGTCGAAGGATGTCGATGCCGCCTACGCCGACGCCGAAAAGCTGGTGTTCGAGATTCCGCCGCAGGAGATGCAGTCGCCGGAGATGCAGCAGCAGATGCTCGCCGCCGCCCTGCGCCGCGATGGCACCCAGCTCAAGGATGAACTCAGCCCCGCCCAGAACGCCAAGCTCGATGCCTGGCTCAAGGCCAACGAGGCCGCGCTGGCCAAGCAGGGGCTGGCACCGGCGGTGTTCCAGATGTTCAAGCCGTGGTTCGCCGGCCTGATGGTCAGCCTGACCGGCATGAGCGAGATGGGCATGCAGCCCGAACTCGGGCTTGACCGCCACTTCATGGGCCGCGCCGACAAGGCCGGCAAGCCGGTGTCCGGACTGGAGACCGGCAGCAGCCAGATCGCCCTGCTGTCGGGCATGACGCCGGAAGAACAGCGGCAGATGCTCGAGGAGTCGCTGGATTCGGTGGCCAAGGGCGGCGCCGAGACCCGCAGGCTGCACGACGCGTGGCGGAACGGGGATGCCGAAGCCCTCATCACCGGCACCATCGACGAGATGCGCCGGGAATACCCGCGCCTCTACCAGGCCATCAATGTCGAGCGCAATGATGCCTGGGTGCCGCTGCTCGAGCAGCGGCTGAAGGCGCAGGGGACCGACGACCATCTCGTTGTGGTCGGTGCGATGCACCTGCTGGGTCCGGATGGCGTGGTCGAGAAGCTGCGCGCCAAGGGCTACAAGGTCACCCGGATCTGTTCGGCCTGCGCCGCCAAGCCGAAGACCAAGGCCAAGAAGAAGTAAGCCGTTTCAGCCGGCCGGCTGCATCACGATGCAGTCGACCGGGCAGGGCGCCACGCAGAGCTCGCAACCGGTGCACAGCGGCGCGATGACCGTGTGCATCAATTTGGAGGCGCCGACGATCGCGTCCACCGGGCAGGCCTGGATGCACTTGGTGCAACCGATGCAGTCGGCCTCGACGATCAGCGCCACGATGCCGGGCCTGCATTCGCCGCGGCTTCGGTCATAGGGCAGGGCGGGTACGTCGAGCAGCTTCGCCAGCGCCCGCGCGCCCGCATCACCGCCGGGCGGGCAATGGTCGATGCCGGCCTCGCCACGGGCCAAGGCTTCCGCGTAGGGCCGGCAGCCCTCGAAACCGCATTGCCCGCACTGCGTCTGCGGCAAAAGGCGGTCGATGCGTTCGACCCGATCCTGCCACCCGCTCATGCGACCTGCTTGCCGCGATACCAGCGCGCGTGCGCGAGCGCCAGCATCGGCCGGTCCTCGCGGCTGTCGCCGTAGGCATGGATGCGGCGGTAGCGCGACAGGTCATGATGCTGATGGATCAGCGCCGCCTTGCGCGTGCCGATGTCGCCGCCCGCGTATTCGCCGGTGAGCCGGCCGCCCTTCGAAGCCAGCGCATTGCAGATCAGCCCGGTGATGCCGTGACGTTCACACCACGGCCGCAGGTAGCCGTCGAGCGAAGCCGAGACCACCGCCACTTCATGCCCTTCGGCCTGGTGCCAGGCGATCCGCTGCATCATCTCCGGGCGCAGCATCGCCGGCAGGGCTTCCTCCGCATAGGTTTGTGCGAGGCGGTCGACTTCCCCGGCATCGCGCCCCGCGAACGCCAGCCGCGTCACCCGCCGGCGCAGGGCTTCGGCGGACACCAGCCTGGCGCGGTAGGCGAGCAACCACGGCCCGATCTTCCATCGCGCCTGTTTCAACGCATCTGGCGTGGCGATGCGGCGGAGGAAGCCGGAATAGCTGTCGCGGTCAGTGATCGTGTGGTCGAAATCGAACAGCGCCAGTTCCACGCGATGACGGCCTCAGCGCACCGGCATGCCGGGCAGGGCGGCGGCGTCGGCATCGAGCAGCGCCAGCGCACCTCCATCGAAGCCGGCCGACAGGATCATCCCCTCGCTCACGCCGAAGCGCATCTTGCGCGGCGCGAGGTTGGCGATGAAGACCACGTTGCGCCCGACGAGCGCATCCGGCTCGCCGTAGCTGGCGCGGATGCCGGAGAAGATCTGGCGCTGGCCCAGGTCACCGGCATCCAGCAGGAAGCGCAGCAGCTTGTCCGAGCCTTCGACGAAGCCGCATTCCAGCACCTTGCCGATGCGCAGGTCGAGCTTGGCGAAATCGTCGATGCCGACGAAGGCGTTTTCGCCGCCCTCGGTCTTGGCGGCGGGCGCCGCGGCGGCAGGTGCGACGGCCTTCGCGGGCGCGGGGGCTTCGGTGGGGGGCTTCAGGGTGTCCTTGCTGGCTTCGGTCATGGCGTCGATGTGCTTGGGGTCGATGCGGGTGAACAACGGCTGGTAGGGCTGGATGCGGTGGCCGACCAGGGGCGCATCGCAATCCGTCCACGACGACAGCGGCGCGGCCAGGAACGCGGCCACGCGCGAGGCCACCGAGGGCAGCACCGGCGCCAGCGCCAGCGCCAGTACGCGGAACAGGTTGAGGCCCTGCGTGCAGACCGCCTGCAGTTCGGCGTCGGCGCCTTCCTGCTTGGCGATCACCCACGGCTTCTTTTCGTCGATGTACTTGTTGGCCTCGTCGGCCAGCGCCATCGCCAGGCGCAGCACCTGCGCGGCGTCGTTGGCGGCGTAGGCGGCGCGGATCGCCGGCAGGCCGGCGACGAAGCGCGCGTACATGGCGGGATCGGGCAGCGCGTCGGCCAGCTGGCCATCGAAGCGCTTGTCGATGAAGCCGGCGCAGCGGCTCGCCAAATTGACGAACTTGCCGACGATGTCGCTGTTCACGCGGCTGACGAAGTCGGCCAGGTTGAGGTCGAGGTCGTCCACGCCGCCCGAGGTTTTGGCCGCGAAGTAGTAGCGCAGCGCCTCCGGGTCCAGCCCGTGGTCGAGGTAGGTGCGCGCCATGACGAAGGTGCCGCGCGACTTCGACATCTTCGCGCCGTCCACGGTCAGGTAGCCGTTGACGTGCAGGCGGGTCGGCGTGCGCTGGCCGGAACCGTGAAGCACCGCCGGCCAGAACAGGCCGTGGAAATTGACGATGTCCTTGCCGATGAAATGGTGCATTTCTGCATCGGAACCGGCCTGGAGGAACGCGTCGAAGTCGATGCCTTCGCGTTCGCACAGCGCCTGGAAGCTGGACAGGTAGCCGATCGGCGCGTCCAGCCAGACGTAGAAATACTTGCCGGGCGCACGGGGAATCTCGAAACCGAAGTAGGGCGCGTCGCGCGAGATGTCCCAGGCGCGCAGGCCGCCTTCGCCTTCCAGCCATTCGCCGAGCTTGGCCTTGACGCCCGGCACCGCGACATCGCCCGCCAGCCATCCGCGCAGGAAGCCCTCGAACTGGCCGAGCTCGAAGAAGTAATGCTCGGAATCGCGCAGCACCGGCGTAGCGCCGGACACCACTGACTTCGGGTCCTTCAATTCGGTCGGCGCGTAGGTGGCACCGCAGGCTTCGCAGTTGTCGCCGTACTGGTCGGGCGTGCCGCAGTTGGGGCAGGTGCCCTTGACGTAGCGGTCGGGCAGGAACATGCCGCGCTCGGGGTCGAACAGCTGCGACACCGTGCGCCGGCCGATGTGGCCGTTGGCCTGCAGCCGCGCGTAGATCGCTTCGGTCAGCGCGCGGTTGCGCGGCGAATTGGTCGAATCGTAGTGGTCGAAGGCGACGTGGAAGTCGGCGAAATCGCGTTCGTGCGAGGCCTGGATGCCGGCGATGAAGGCTTCCGGCGTGGTGCCGGCCTTTTCTGCCGCCAGCATGATCGGCGTGCCGTGGGTGTCGTCGGCGCAGACGAAATGCACGGTGTCGCCGCCCATGCGCCGCGCGCGCACCCAGATGTCGGCCTGGATGTAGCCGACCAGATGGCCGAGGTGCAGTGGCCCATTGGCATAGGGCAGGGCACTGGTGACGAGGGCGTGTGCGGACATGATGTGCGGATCGCGGAACGGGCCGCGATTATCGCACGCGCTATTCAGCGCCCAAGAAGAAGGCCCGGTTTCCCGGGCCTTCTGTCATGCAACGCATTGTCGAATACTTACTGGCGCACCCAGGTCTGCTCGCGGCAGATGAAGGCGATGCAGCCGGACATGCCGAGCTTGTCGCCACCGCTCTTGAGCTCGAGCTTCGACTTGTAGGTCTTGCCCTTGGCCGGATCCAGCACGGTACCGCCGGTCCACTTGCCCTTGCCGTCGGGCTTCAGGCCCCACAGGATCACCATGCCCTTCACCGGCTTGCCCTTGTTGGCGCCCGAGCACTTGTCACAGGTCGGGTTCGGGCCACGGTCGGAGCTGAGGATCTCGATGACCCGACCTTGCAGCGTGCCGTTGCTGGCCTGGGTGATCTCGACGATGGACTTGGCCTTGCCGGTCTCGTCGTCGATCGTCTTCCACTTGCCGACCGGCGACTGGGCCGAGGCGATCATCGGCACCGCGGCGAGGCCGATGGCGAGTGCGAACAACATCTTGCGCATTTGAATCTCCTGATGAGGGCTTCCCCCGGTGGCCGCTGCCATCGGATAGGGCCGTTATATCCCATCCGCCCCCGTGCGTTTAAAGCTGCGATGCAGCAATTCAGCGCGGGGTGGGCGGGTGATGCCGCGGGTTAAGCGATGTGGACGGGCG
>JAANMY010000644.1_pt1 | contig 47753 bp, 38 predicted proteins | sample 7279691 | NCBI WGS metagenome assembly JAANMY01 (sample SAMN14094543, study PRJNA606508) | bioreactor metagenome | isolation source: A lab-scale SPAN reactor treating ammonium-rich wastewater day 388 | place: Ireland: Galway | collected 2018-02-07 | reverse complement strand
GCGGCGATTCCCAGCCTCGCGTGTGCGCACGAAGGAGGCGGGGAGGGGCGCGGTACGAAAAACGGTATCCGACACCGTTTCGTGGCCCGACACCGTTTCTTGGGCGCGGCAAGGGGGCCGCGGGTGAGGGCGGATGACGAGGATGAGGAGGCGGGACGCTGAGGCAGTCTGGAAGGCGGGAAGAGGTGAGGATGGGGGCAGCGAATCGGCCGGGTTCTTGCTGGCGGGGGCGGATGGGTTTACCCAGATTGACATATCGGACTGAAGACTCAATTGCCCTTGATTGGGCCCGCTTGGCTATTTAAACTGAATGCATCCTAAGTGTTGGCGGGCTTCTGGTCGGACGCTGGTCTGCGTTGCGGGTGGAGCCCGATCTCCCTCGATGCTAGGGAAAAGGAGTTTTTCATGGATCGTTCCCACGCGGTGAGCCGCGCGGCTCGCGCGGCGGCGGTGGCGTTCGTGGCGGCCATCACTCTGCTTCTGTTCCTGCCCTCCCATGCGGTGGCCAATTACATCTCCAACCCTGACTTCAGCAGTGGATCGTCCGGCTGGGGCACCAATGCCGTGACCAATATCGGCTCATGGTCCGACTCGGCGGGCGCGTGCGCCTACGTCAGCCCCATGTCGGCGGGCAATGGACAGATCTGGCAGTACATTCCCGCGTGGAAGCTGCCGACGACCAACGTGAGTCTTTACTACTGGGACGCCCGCAAGTCGTGGTACGGCCAGAACAACCGCGCCACAATCAACATCTACGGGCTTAAGACGGCCACGGCCATCACCGGCGGCGCCTCGCCGGGCGGCGCCAGCGGCGTCGACTACGACGTTCTGACTGGAGCTGGCAATCTGGTCATGGGCAACGGCTTCTGGTGGTCCAGCGAGGCCTTCAAGTGGCGTATCGGCGAGACCATTTCCGGCTACGCGATCAACTACGCCACACGCGATAAATATCCGCATGGCCTGCTGCTGTCGGTGAGCTGGTCGGGCGGCGGCTCGGGCGGCGCGGGGTTCGACACTTTTGTGCTCAACGCCGCGACCCTTGGGGTGTCGGCCGGCGACCCGGTCGTGGGCACGAGCACCGGCACGCCCGGCCAGTCGGCGGCCAGCCTCACCATGAGTTACTCGGGCACGGGCGTCACCACACCCTGGTGGATCGATCCGGAGTGGGCATATGGCTACGAGTATGAAATTACCAGCGGCTCACTGGGCAACTCGTTCAAGAGCGTCGAGCTCGTGCCGCTGGGCGACGGGCTGTACGACGTCGATGTGTGGAACGGCAACGAGTGGGTGGAGAAGGCGGCGGACGTGCAGGCCGGCGTGGTCAGCTTCGCCAGCATCGCGCCGGGGATGGCGGTGCGCAAGTTCCGCGTGCGCGGCATCGAGCCGGGGATTGAAATCGATGGCCACGGCTTTCCGGTCGGTTTGATTTTCAACAACGGCGGGTACAGCCACACGGTGACGATGACGGCCTTTGTGCCCGAGCCGGCGGCCGCGGGCGTGCTGATCCTCGGCGGCCTGGCGATGGGCGTGCGGCGGCGGCGATGATAGGCCGCGTGACGGGGGCCGCGGTTGCCGTATGGGAGCGGTGTGCGCGATCGGCGGCGAGCCGGTCGTCGGTCAGTACTGGTTGCGCTCCTTCGGCTTGTCGGAAAAGTACTGGACGAACTCCCACTCGAAGCCGGCCGGGTCGATGATGTAGATCCGCTTGCGGTGCGGGTGCGGCGGGGCGACGTGGCCTTCGCGGTAACCAGCGGCCTTGAGACGGGCGGTGACGGCGTCGGCGTCGTCCACGACCACGCCGATGTGGTTGGCGCTGGGCGTGGTGGTATGGGCCTTGGGCGGCGGCCCGGCGCCGGGCTTGGCTTCGTAGAGGGCGAGGTACTGGTCATCGTTGCCGACGTGCAGCCAGCGCTGACGCCAGCGGGTTTCGGGCGTCTGGCCGCCGCCGCGCACGTGGAAGTCGGAAAAAGCGATCCGCAGAAATGCCGTCTCGGCGTCGAGGTCGGCGACGGTCAGGCTCACGTGTTCGAGCAGCATGGCGAGGCTCCGGGATGTCGCTTAGAGATGGTCTGCCGAACTCTAGGCGCGGCGTGGGGTCGAGTTGGGCCCGCGGAGCCGGGATATGATGCCTGCCATGTCGCCCTCCATGTCGCTTCAGGTGCGGCCCGTTACGCCGGCGGATGCGCCGGCGATTGGCGGCCTGCTGGCCGATCTGGGGTATCCAGCCACGCCGGAGGCTGTGTCCGCACGTCTGAACACGTTGGCTGTGGAGCCGGCGGCGTTGCTGCGTGTCGCGGAACGCGACGACGTGGTCGTGGGTATGGTGGCGGGCCACGTGCTCGCGGTGGTGCACGCGGACGGGCCGGCGGGATGGATCACAGCCCTGGTGGTGGCGGCTGGCTATCGAGGACAGGGCATCGGCCGAGCGCTGCTGACTGCGGCTGAGCGGTGGATGAGCGAGCGTGGATGCAGTCGCATTGCCGTGACCACGCACCTGCGTCGCGCCGATGCGCACGCGTTCTATGAGAAACTGGGCTATACGCAGACCGGCCTGCGACTTGTCAAGCCGTTGAGTGACTGACGGGCCGCACGACGTGCGCCATACTCAGCAGCAAAAAAACACGGCAGCGCTTACATGGCGCTCCCGTGGGAGGAAAAAAATCTTGACCTGAGACAATATCGGTATCCGACACCGTTTCCACGCGACACCGTTTCCACGTTCCGTTTCCACGTTTCCACGCCGACACCGTTTCCACCCCCGTTTCCACCCAGTAAATGGGCAGGGGACGTTTTGAAGCGCCCCGTTACAGAGCCCCCATTGTGACGGGAGTTGATCGGCGGCGGGGCATCAAGCAGGCGCGGCTGATGGATCGGAACGTCTTGGTGAGTGGAGGACTGTCGATCGGATAATGGCCCTGACGCGCGCTTTATCGAGGCTGTAACAGGCTCAGTAACAGGTCGTCGAGCTCGTCGCTGGGAAACGTTCGCGGCGCCAGATTTCGTACGCGTTCCGGGAGACAGGCAAGTCGTTCGGTTATATGGTTGTTGAGTATGACATCCGCCGGGCCGGCGAACATTTCGTGATTCGCGGCCTTATCCCGAAGCAGCGTTTCGATCGTGCGACAGACGGCATCAGGTTGATCCAGCTTCGCCAAGACATCGTCGAAAGCGGTAGGCGGCATCGTTTTGTGCGCCAGGATCCACTCAATACATGCAAGCGGTCGGAGGACATATAGATACTTCTTACGAATAACGATCGGCCTCTCGCTGATGTGGTCACGCCAGTGTGACATAGCCATGCTGAGGTAATGCTCACAGCACGCTCTCATGGAGAAGTGTCGACCGGCAATCGCCCGGCAGCTCCCTGCAAAGGGTCCGCGTTCACGATAAATGATTGGTGAGCCAAGCCATTCAAGCAGCGGTGGATTCGACTTGCGAAGCAGGGCACAGGCTTTAAAAACATCCCATCCGTTGATATCCCAGTCGTCGATGATTGGGCGCTCGATCACATCACGCGGCCGCTCCAATTTCATGTAAGCTTGGGGCGGCCGCATGTAGATGAACCGTACGTCGTAGTCGCTGTCGGCCGAATGGAAGCCCCACGCGCGACTTCCGCTTTCGCAGGCATAGAGAATCGTGATGCCTTCCTCGGCCTCGATTCGGGCAAGCTGCTGGTCTACAGCATTGGCGTGCGTGTTGGTCATGAGGTAGTCGGTCTCTGGTGCAACACCTTCGTCAGCACCCTCACGAGCACCTGGGTCGTGCTTCACCCCTTCGGCTCGTCGGGCAGCTTCACGACGGCGACTTTGAGCATGCCGGGGCGGTGGCGCAGGCGGTTGACCACCGGCTCGGTGGGCGGGCTGTCGACCTGGAGGACCATGAGGGCCTTGTTTTCGCGGCGGCTGATGGTCATGTCGGCGATGTTGACGCGGGCCTGGCCCAGTTCGGTGCCGACCAGGCCGATCATGCCGGGGCGGTCCTCATTGAGGATCAGCACCATGTCGCCGGCAGGGATCATGTCCATGTGGTAGCCGTTGATCTCGACGACGCGCGGGCGCAGGTCGTCGAACACCCGGCCGACGATGCGGCGCTTCTCGAGGGCGGCGGCGCTCTTGGCCTTGGCGGCTTCGCCCCTGGGGCCGACGATCTCGATGGTGAGTTTCGAGCCTTCGATCTGGGCGTCTTCGATCTTGGTGGTGCTGAGCTTGATGCCTCGCTGCTCGGCGACGGACGAGACGTTGATGATGTTGACCGGCACGTTGAAGTGGCCGCGCAGCAGCTCGACGAGTGCGAAGCGCTCGATGGTGCCGGCCGCGGCGGCCAGCGTCCTGCCGGCCAGTTCGAAATGCACGGCCGCGATGCCCTCGCTGATCATGGGGCTGATGAGCCGGCTCATGCGCTGGGCCAGATCGACGAAGCGTTTCTGCACGGGGTCAAGGTCGACGCGCAGGTCGCCGGCATTGACCGCGCCGCTGATGCCCTGGCCGCGGAGATAGGCCAGAAGCTGCTCGGCGGCGACGATGCTGACGGCCTGCTGGCCCTCTTTGGTGGAGGCGCCCAGGTGCGGGGTGAGCAGCAGCTTCGGGTGTTTGCGCAGCGGGCTGTCGGCGGCGGGGGGCTCGGTGGGATAGACGTCCAGGGCCGCGCCCGAGCACTTGCCGGAGTCGAGGGCGGCCAGCAGGGCGTCTTCATCGACGATCCCGCCGCGGGCGGCGTTGACGACCATCACGCCGTCGCGGCACATGGCGAATTGTTCGGGGCCGAGCATGCCGCGGGTCTGGTCGGTGAGGGGGACGTGGAAGGTGAGGATGTCGGCGTGGGGCAGCAGCTCCTGAAAGTCACGGAACATGCGGACCTTGCCGTCGAGGGCGGTGGGCTGGTTGTAGAAGGGGTCGTAGGCGACGACGGCCATGCCGAAGGCGAGGGCGCGTTCGGCGACGGTGCGGCCGATGCGGCCGAAGCCGACGACGCCCAGCGTTTTGCCGTGCAGTTGGCGGCCGGTGAACTTCGCGCGGTCCCATCCGCCTTCGGTCATGGTCTTGTAGGCCGGGCCGATCTGGCGGGCGGCGGCCATCATGAGGGCGAAGGCGTGCTCGGCGGTGGAGAGGGTTGACGCCTCGGCGGAGTTCATGACGAGGATGCCGGCCGCGGTGGCGGCGTCGAGGTCGATATTGTCCACGCCCACGCCCGCGCGGGCGATGACCTTCAGCCGGCCGGGGTTGGCCAGGACTTTGGCGGTCACCTGCACGCCCGAGCGGACGATCATGCCGTCGTGCTGGCCGGCGATGGCGGCCAGTTCGTCTTCCGACAGGCCGGGCTTGTTGACCAGCTCGACGTCGGTCTGCTGTTTGAGGAATTCGAGGCCCTCGGCGGCGAGCTTGTCGGCCGCGAGGACGCGGAAGGTGGCGGTGGCGGCGGGGGTGGTCGCGGTGGTGTTCATGGCGATGATGGGCGGTCCCTGGGCCGTCGATGCGGAACTGGTCATGGACCGGGGGATTCTAACGCGCTGGGCGGGGGAGTTTAAGGCATGGAGGGACGGGCGGTGAGATGGGAGAGCGGCCGGCGATCTCGGATCACGGGCTATGCGGCGGGGATGGGAGGCGTGGGGACGTGGAGCATGGTCAGGCGATGTCGGCGAAGGCCTTTTTCGCGGCGGCGAGGGTGACGTCGATGGCCTGCTCATCGTGGGCGGTGCTCAGGAACCAGGTTTCGAACTGGCTGGGTGGCAGGATGACGCCGTGATCGAGCATGCCACGGAAGAAGGTGGCGAAGGCGGCGGTATCGCAGGCGGTGGCGTCGGCGTAGTTGGTCACGGGTTTGTCGGTGAAGAAGGGTGTGAGCATGGAGCCGACGCGCTGAACGACGAGGGGGACGCCTGCCTTTTTCGCGGCCTTTGTGAGTCCCTCGGCGAGGGCGGCGGCGGCTTTTTCGAGTTTGCCGTAGGCGTCGGTCTCGCGCAGGACGGTGAGGGTGGCGATGCCGGCCGCCATGGCCAGCGGGTTGCCCGAGAGCGTACCGGCCTGGTAGACCGGCCCGTCGGGCGCGACCTGGCGCATGAGGTCTTCGCGTCCGCCATAGGCGGCGCAAGGCAGGCCGCCGCCGACGACCTTGCCCAGGCAGGTGAGGTCGGGCCGGATGCCGTAGAGCTCCTGCGCCCCGCCGTAGCCGACGCGAAAACCGGTCATGACTTCATCGAAGATCAGCAGGGACTGGTGATCGTCGCAGAGCTTGCGCAGGCCCTGGAGGTAGCCTTCGGCGGGGGGCACGGTGCCCATGTTCCCGGCGATGGGTTCGAGGATGATGGCTGCCAGTTGTGGGCCGTGCGCCTGGAAGGCGGCGGTGGCGGCCTCAAGGTCGTTGTAGGGGACGAGGATGGTGTCGGCGACGTTGGCCTGGGTGACGCCGGGCGAGGACGGGTGGCCGAGGGTGGTCGCGCCCGAACCGGCCTGGACCAGCAGGCCGTCGACGTGGCCGTGGTAGCAGCCGGTGCATTTGATGATCTTGGGCCGGCCCGTAGCGGCGCGGGCCAGGCGGATGGCGCTCATGGTCGCCTCGGTGCCGCTGTTGACGAAGCGCACGAGGTCGATGGAGCCGACGGCGCTGACCACGAGCTGGGCAAGGGCGACCTCCGCGGCGGTGGGCATGCCGAAGCTGGAGCCTCGTGCGACGGCCTTGGACAGGGCGACGACCACGTTTTCAGGGCAGTGGCCCAGGATCAGCGGGCCGTAGGACAGCACGTAGTCGATATAGGTGTTGGCGTCGAGGTCGGTGACGCGACATCCGCTGGCGGACTCGATGAAGATGGGGTCGCAGCCGACCGCCCGATAGGCGCGGACGGGTGAGTTGACGCCGCCGGGCAGGAGTTTGCGGGCCTGCTCGAAGGCGGCGGCGGATTTGGGCCGGACGGGCTGGGGCTGGTCGGCGACGGCGGTTGCGGCGGCTGGCGCGGGAGTTCTACTGGGCATGGGGCCAGTGTATCAGGGGCCGTGGGACGCGGCATCGGTCAGAGGCCTGGCGCAAGCGGCGGTTGCCCGGGTCAGCGGGCCTTGCTAAACTGCTTGGCTCCGGTGGTTGCGGCGTGTTTGTGCGGCGCGGTGCCCCGGAGCAGGTTTTGCGGGTCAGCGTGAATCGACGACGAGGCAGACGAGAGTAGACGACCATGACGATTACGGCAGCCAAACGGACGGCATTGATCGAGACCTACCGGCAGGGCGAGTCGGACACGGGTTCGCCGCAGGTGCAGGTGGCGGTGCTGACCGAGCGGGTCAATGCGCTGACCGAGCATCTGCGTACGCACAAGCACGACTTTTCATCGCGTCGCGGTCTGCTGTCGATGGTGAGCAAGCGTAATCGGCTGCTGCGGTACCTGGCGAGCAAGGATCGGCCGGCGTACCTGGAGCTGATCAAGCAGTTGGGGCTGCGCAAGTAACAGGCAGGTTGCCGGGATGGATCGCCGCACCGGGCGGGTCCGTGCAATGCGGATCGGCGGGTCTGGGCGCGAGGGTCGGCGGGGCGAAGAAAATAGATTTATCTTTATTGCCGCCATATCGCCTGGGCGGCAATTCGTGTAGAATCAAGGATTGTGACTGGAAGCGACGATTCTGGTCACATGGTCCCGGCCCGGGCGTACCGAGCCGGGCGGGTGGTGCGGCCCGAGGTCGCGCCACGAAGCAGGCGCATTGGGCTCGCAGACGGCAGCGGGCTTGGTGCCGCAGCCCTCGTTGGTTTTTCTGACTCGGCTTCGAGGTGTTCGCCCTGCGGGGTGAGCGTTTCGCAAGTCTCGAGGGACCGGACGACGCGAGGACGGCCGCACCAATCTCTCTGTCTCTGTACCCGATGGTCAACTCAACCGCGGCCGATGCCGGCTCGCCACCCATGGGGAGAAAGCCGCCCGCGCGGCGGGCTTGCTCTCTTGGCTCGATGGGTCGAGGCGGTGGTTGTGTTGACGATGGAGACGGTCAAGACGGACACGATGGAAGGAAAGAACATGGCAGCGACAAGAGTGGAAATGGAACTGGGCGGTCGGACGCTATCGATCGAGACGGGCAAGATCGCCAAGCAGGCGGACGGCGCGGTGCTGGTGCAGCACGGAGAGACGGTGGTGCTGGGAACGGTGGTGCGTGCCGCCCCGCGCGACGGGCTGGACTTTTTTCCGCTGACGGTGGACTACCGCGAGAAGACCAGCGCGGCCGGCAAGTTCCCCGGTGGGTTCCGCAAGCGCGAGGGCGCGCCGAACACCAAGGAAATTCTGACCATGCGGAACATCGACCGACCGATTCGGCCGCTGTTTCCCAAGGGGTTCATCGACGAGGTTCAGATTCAGTGCTGGGTTCTGGCGGCCGACGGGCAGAACGAGCCGGACGTGCTGGCGGGCATCGCGGCGTCGGCGGCGTTGAGCATCAGCAGCGTTCCCTTCCAGGGTCCGGTGGGCAATGTCCGCGTCGGCCGCGTCGATGAGCAGTTCGTGGTGATGCCCACGGCGGCGCAGGTGGAATTCAGCGACCTGGACCTGCTGCTGTGCGGGCACGATGACGGGCTGAACATGATCGAGGTCGGCGCGCACCAGCTGTCGGAGGACGTGGTGGCCGACGCCATCGAGTTCGGCCGCAAGCATGTCGTGGCGATCGCCGGCCTGATCCAGAAGTTGGCGGACAAGGTGGGCAAGGAAAAGGTGTGCAACGTGTCCGAGCCGGCGGCGGAGATCGTATCGCTGGTGCGGTCGAAGCTCAGCGGTCCGCTGGAGGCGGCCCTGACCGGTGACGGCACGAAGCTCGAACGCCAGGCGGCGGTCAGCGGGGCCATCGAAACGTTCATGGCCGGCAATTTCCCTGAGCCGGACGAGAACATCGGCGCGGTCGCCTACCGCAAGTGGCAGCAGAGGATGAAGGAAGCGAAGGAGACGATCCACGAGCTGGAAGGCGAGCTGGTTCGCAAGGCCATTCGTTCGGGCAAGCGCACCGATGGGCGCACGCGTGATCAGCTTCGTTCGATTTCCTGCGAGGTGGGCGTGCTGCCGCGTGTGCATGGCTCGGCGCTTTTCACCCGCGGCGAGACGCAGGCGCTGGTGACCACGACGCTGGGCACCAACCGTGACGAACAGATCGTCGACGGGCTGGGCGAGGAGTACGCCGAGAAGTTCTATCTGCACTACAACTTCCCGCCGTTCTCGGTGGGCGAATGCAAGCGGATCACCGGCCCCAGCCGACGCGACATCGGCCACGGCATGCTGGCGCAGAAGGCGTTGCAGCCGGTGCTGCCGCCGGTCGACGAATTCCCCTACACGGTGCGTGTGGTCAGCGACATCATGGAGTCCAACGGTTCGTCGAGCATGGCCAGCACGTGCGGCGGTTGCCTGGCGCTGATGGACGCGGGCGTGCCGATCGCGGCGACGGTGGCGGGCATCAGCATCGGCCTGATCCACGACGAAGGCCAGGACGATGTCTACCTCGTCGACATTCAGGGCGAGGAAGACCATTTCGGCGACATGGACTTCAAGGTGACCGGGACGCGTGAGGGCATCACGGCGATTCAGTTGGACCTGAAGACCCGCGGTCTGAGCATGGCGCAGATCCGCAAGACCTTCGAGCTGGCGCGGACGACGCGGCTGGCGATCATCGAGAAGATGGAAGCGGCGATCGCCCGGCCGCGCGCGGAATTGAGCCCGCACGCGCCGCGCATGCTCACCACGAGCATTCACCCGGACAAGATCGGCAAGCTCATCGGCCCGGGCGGCAAGACGATTCGCGCGATCCAGGAGGCCACCGGCGCCACGATCGAGGTCGAGGAAGACGGCACGGTGTTCGTGTTCGCGGCTGGGGGCGGCAAGGCCGAGGCGGCCCTCGAGGAGATCGAGAAGCTTTGCGCCGAGGTGAAGCTGAATCAGATCTACACCGGGCGGGTGACGTCGATCAAGGACTTCGGCGCGTTCATCGAGGTGATACCCGGGCAGGACGGCCTGTGCCACATCTCGGAGCTGAGCGACGGCTACGTCGACAAGGTGTCGGACGTGGTGAAGATCGGCGACCAGGTGCGGGTGAAGGTGATTCTGATCGACGAGCAGGGCCGCGTGAAGCTGTCGCGCAAGGCGGTGCTGAAGGAAGAGGGCGGCAGCGACGGGGCGTCGGGTGAGGGCGGCGGCCAAGGCGGCGAAAAGGGCGGCGAGCGTCAGGGCGGTCGTCGCGGCGGCGGCAAGCGTTCGGGCGGCTACCAGGGTGACCGCGACCGCGAGCCGGCCGCATCGGAGAATTGATCTCGCCGGGGCCTGAAGCGCCCCTGACCCACCAACAGGCGGATGTGACGACACCTTCGGGCTCACCCGAAGGTGTTTTCTTTGGCTCGGTCGATGTTCCTGGGCCCGTCGCGTCGGACAGCCAAACTGTAAGACGCAAAAAGCTCGTAAGTCGACTTGTGAATGTGGCGAACTTTGGCTATTGTGAGCATGCAGTGATCCGGGCTCGTCACACCGGGGTGAGGCCGGTGGAGCTACGGGTGCGGGTTGGGATTCGTGCGGGTCTGTCTCCCAGGCCTGCGAGTTGCAGGGGTCGGGCAAGGGCCGCCATGTCTGCCGGGCCCGACTCAGGGATCGAGTATGGACGACAGCAAGCGTCAGCGCGCCGACCTGTGGGTTCTTGGGCGGAGCCTGGCGGTTTGTGTTTGTCCACAGTCACCGAGGGGGTGTTGGACGACATTTCTTCTTCGCCCTCGACAGGAGTCGGCCCATGTCAACCAAAGGCCAGGTGAAGTGGTTTGATCCGAAAAAAGGTTACGGATTCATCGTCGGCCCGTCGGGCCAGGATGTGTTCGTGCACTACACGCATATCGAAGGCGACGGTTTTCGTCTGCTGAAGGACGGCGAACCGGTCGACTATGAACTGGTCGAATCGGAGAAGGGCCTGCAGGCGCGGTCGGTGCAACGTTGCGAGGCCGGCGGCGAGGGCGCCAGCTCGGGCGAAGCGCGGGCCTAGACGTCGAAACCCGGGTTGTCGACAGTCCGGGCACGCGCTGGGGGCGACGCGGCAGTGGCGGCCGCCTGCTGATGACGCGCCCGCGGCGCCGCACTATGCTCTGAGCGGTGCTCGGAACGCTGTCCACTGGTATTGTGCTTGGATTTGCCGCGGCGATGCCTCTTGTGTATCTGGCGGTCAGCCATACGCGGCGGCGCATGGCCCGCCTTCAGGAACGGTCGGCGGCGAACGAACGGCTGGCGGAGCTGGGCACGCTTGCGGGCGGGTTGGCGCACGAGATCAAGAACCCGCTGTCGTCGGTGAACCTCAACATCCAGTTGCTTCAGGAAGATCTGGACCAGGTGACCCAGGCGGCCCGTGCCGGGCGCGTCGACGACCAGGAGGTGGCCCGCATCCAGCGGCGCTTCCGCGCCCTTGGGGCTGAGACGCAGCGGCTTCGCGATATTCTCGAAGACTTTCTTCGCTTCGCCGGCCGACTGAAACTGCAGCGCGAGCCGGTCGACCTGAACCTGCTGGCCGACGAGGTGGCGGATTTCTTCACCGCCCAGGCCCAGGCGGCGGGAGTGAACGTGCGTACGAAGCTCGAGGCTCGGCCGGCCACGGTCGCCGTCGATGGCGATCTGCTCAAGCAGGCCATGCTCAACCTCATGATCAACGCCGTCAACGCGATGACCACCGCCCGCGAGAAAGGCACGGCCCACGGCGGGGCGACGGAGCTGATCGTCCGTACGCAGCGCAGCCGCTCGCTGGGGCATGACGAGATCGAGATCCACGTGACCGACACCGGTCCCGGCATGGACGCGGCCACGCGCGACCGCGTCTTCGAGCCCTATTTCTCGACGCGGCGCGGGGGCACGGGGCTGGGCCTGCCCACGGCCCGGCGGATTGTTGAGGAGCATGGCGGGCGGTTGTCGGTCTATGCGGAGCCGGGGCGTGGCTGCGATTTCGTGATCGCCCTTCCCGTCGACGCCGCGGCGGGAGGCTGACCGCGGCGGCGAGGTTCGCAATGAGCGTTATCGGACCGGTGTTCATGAGCGTGCGGTCCCTCGGGCGTCGCCACCAGCGGACGCTTAACTCCTGACCGGCTTTGGTCGACACATTTCACAGCAGGCCCCATCTCGGGGCCGGCGATGCACACATCCGGCTTCGCGCGGGCACAGGTACACGTCATGGAGCACTCGAAGACCTTCCTGATGTCCCTGCTCGACAGCCTGGCCGACGGGGTCTACTTCGTCGATCGCAATCGTCGGATCACCTACTGGAACACCGCGGCGCAGCGGATCACCGGCTACAGCGCCGACGAGGTCATCGGCCGCTGCTGTTACGACAACCTGCTGATGCACGTGGACGACGACGGCAACCAGTTGTGTGTGGGGCGCTGTCCGCTGGTCGCGTCGATCGAGACCGGCGACGACCGGCTGGCGGAGGTGTACCTGCGTCACCGCGACGGCCACCGCGTGCCCGTCTGGGTCAAGGTGTCGCCGATCACCGATGACGAGGGAACGATCCGGGGCGCGGTCGAGATTTTCAACAGCAACGAGGCGACGCTGCAGACGCAGGAGAAGATCCGCCGGCTGGAGGAGATGGCGTTCAAGGATCCGTTGACGGGGCTGGTGAATCGGCGTTTTGTCGAGCTGGCCATGGAAGACCGTCTGCATCAGGCCCGGCGTTTCGGCTGGCAGTGCGGCCTGCTGATGATCGACGTGGATCACTTCAAGCAGTTCAATGACACCTACGGACATGATGTGGGCGACGAAGTGCTGGGTATGGTGGCCCATACGCTGCGGTTCAACTCGGGGCCGCAGGTCGTCGTCGGCCGCTGGGGCGGCGAGGAGTTCGTGGTGCTGGTGGACCACACGAGCGCCGAGGGGCTTGCCGCGCTGGCGCGGCGGTGTTGCGGGTTGGTGGCGGCGTCGCGCATGCGGACGTGGGATCGGCACCTGTCGGTGACGGTGTCCGTGGGGGCGGCCCTGTGGCGTGAAGAGGACACGTCGGCGTCGCTGCTCAAGCGGGCGGACGCCTGCCTCTACGCCAGCAAGCGCGACGGGCGCAATCGCGCGACGGTGGATATCGACGGCCGCGCGGCCGCGTGACGCCTTCGCGAGGCTTCCATGAAGACGAACGTTCAGTCGGTCGGGGCCGGTCCATCGGCCGCGCTCTCGCGTCGGGCCGCGCCTTCGCCGGTGCCGTAGAGAATCGCGATCGTGTTCCAGCTCAGGTTCTTGCCGATGCGGTCAGCGGGATCGAGGTCGGGGGAGATGATCTGGCCGAAGCTCCAGTCGCGGCCGCCCTGCCAGCCGCGCACCGGCATGGGCGAGCGCCAGCCACGCCACGCCAGGGCGGTCCAGCCGTTCATGGCTTCATAGACCTGTTCGCCCGCGGGCACGCGCAGGGAAAAACAGGTGTGCGGGGCCGCGGTCCTTTCGTGCAGGCGTTCGAGGCCCAGCACCGCGTTGGTGCGCAGCGCGGGGATCAACTCGATGCGATCGGTCGGCAGGTCGGCGCGCACGACGGACAGCGTCTGGGCGGTGATGTCGCCGGGCCGCCAGGTGCTCCACTGGTTGCGGGGGGCGAGCTTGAGCAGTTGGGTCGGGGGTTCATCGAGCAGCATGGCCCGCAGGCGCACCAGGCCGGGCGTGATGTGGGCCGCGTCGTCGAAAAGCTTGTGGCGGACATTCTCGTCGCCGCGCTCCAGAGCGCGGCTGGTGAGTTCGTCGAGTTCATCGCGAACCTGGGGCTTGAGGACATCGCGGTAGAAACGGGCGACGTCGAAGGAGGAGAATCGCACCCAGCGGTTGTCGGATTGCCGTTCGCCGTGGACGGTGGGCCAGATTGGGCCGTCCACCTGCCAGCCGGCGGTATCGCCCCAGAGGTTGCTCAGCCAGACGGGGCCTTGCATGGGTTCGTCGTTGTCATAGGGCTGATGCAAGCGGTAGTAGTCCTGGCCGACCTGTTTGACGTAGTGGTGCACCAGTTCACGGGCGAAGATGTAGCAGCCGAAGGCGTAGGCCTCGAGGTCGCCGACGTGGTAGGCCATGCGGGCGTAGGCGAGAGGGGGGGCGGCCTCATCGCCCATCTCGGCGATGCCGTAGCGGCCCATCGATTTCCAGTCCATTTCCAGCGGCGTGATGAACAGCTTCTGGAGCATGGGCCAGTGGTCGTGGATCGGCTGCCAGTAATCGAGGTAGTAGGCGAAGTTCCAGAGGGTGTCGAGCAGGTTCGAGGAGAACTTGCCGGCATCGTCGTAGCCGCCCCAGGTGGCGATGCCCGGTCCGACGAGCAGAAGCATGTCCTGGAAGGGCTGGAATCGCTGGGGATCGAGCACCCAGTTGTCCATGTAGCCGCGCAGCGTCGAGGCCATGAGCGAGCGCGTGGGCTCAAGCACGTAGGGCAAAGCTTTGGCGTACCAGCGGTCGTTCATGACCTGCCAGCAGTAGAGGCCCGGCCCGCCGTAGTCGCGATCGACTTCGTAATCCCAGATCTGTTCCCACTGGCCGGTGGTGAATTTCGCATCCAGGCGGCGGCGCATGCGGTTGAGGATCATGCGTCGCAGCGCCAGGTCGTCGGTGATCTCGTCGGCCGGCTCATCGGCGTCGGACTCCGCGGGCGGCGCCAGGAGCTGAGCCGAGAGGCGCGGCTGGTCGATGTAGCGCACGTAGGGCAGCAGGGGCATGCGCAGCTCGATCGCATCGGCCTCGGGGGTGCCCGCCCACGGGCCAAAGCTGGTCATCACGTCCAGATCGCGGACCGGTCCGGACAGGCTCATGGGAAAGGGCGCGGCCCCGGTGTGTTCGCCGGCCCACCAGGCGAGGGCGAGCGTCGGCGGCAGCGGCGCGAGCCGGGCGACGGGCGTGCCCCAGTCATCGTCAATGACGTGGAAGTCGAAGGTCATGCGGATGACCAGATCGTCGCCATCGAGGGCGAAGGTTTCGTGGCAGTAGATGGGGATGGCTCGCAGGACCGAGGTCAGCGTCTGGGCGCGTTCGACCACCGGGGCGGGAAGGCCCTGATCCCAGTCGGTGGTGTGCAGGCCGCGCGACGGCAGGCCGAGGTTGGCGCGAAAATCGGTCTCCGCGCTCAAGGGGATTTTGTCGTAGCCATAGAGCGGCATGAGGACCACGTCGCCGGCGCCGCCTTGCGGGCCCTCGTGGAAGGAAAGGTGCAGGCCGGTGCGGTCCAGGGTGATGGCGGCCGGTCGGTGCTGGAGGATCACGAGGACCGGCGCGTCCCATCGTGTCCAGTTCATCGCGCCATTGAACCAGCACAGCAGCCACGGCCGCGTCATGCCCGTGAGCATCTTGAGGGCATCAGCGTCGTTGGCACCCGCGACGACGACGGCGTCGTCGACCATCGCGGCTACGTGGGTGGGCGGACCCTGGCCCCAAGCCTGGAGGTTGGCGAAAAGTTGAAGTCGCGGTCCGTTGGCGTGGACGAGCGTGGCGGGCGTCAGCTCGGTGAACATCACCGCCAGCGGGGCGGCGGCCAGGTCGTCGAGGGTGATCTCAGGTTCAGCCTTGGGTGGCGCATCGCGCAAGGCGACATCGCGGCTGTCCTGGGCCAACACGCTGGCGAGCGGCGTGAGCAGGCTGACGATGAGGGCGGCACGGATGAGTCTGGACAGGTGAAAGGACAAGGGTGGCGACAGGCGCATGAGAAGCTCCCGAGTTGAAGACTGCCGCGCGGCCCGCGAGAGGACTGATGATTGTAGCCGCAAAGGGTCGGGCCCGGGCGCGGCATGCGGGTGATCGGGCCAGCGGAGCCATGGGGATATGATGGGGCGAATGCCTGGAGGCGTCGCACGTGTCAGTTGCCTGTCGAAGCTTGATCGCCGTAGGCCGTCGCGGCGGCGTCAGAGGCCTTTGTTCCGCAATGCGGGGCGCGGCGCTGGCGGCTGCGGCGTTGCTGACGGTGGGCTGCGCCGGGCACAACGAGCGTGCGGCGGCGTTTCTGAGGCCTTACGTGCGTGGCAATTGGGACCGTGCGGCGGCGGCGGTCGACGCGGAGGCTCGACGGGCCGAGGGCACGCCCGACGCATTGATCTGGCGGCTGGAACAGGGCGCGGTGCTGCGAACCGCCAGCCGAATTCCCGAAAGCGAGGCCGCCCTTGAGCAGGCGGATGGGCTGATCCGCGGCTTCGAGGAGAAGCCGCAGTTGAGCCTGTCCGAACAGGCGGCGGCGGTGATGACCAGCCCGCGCACGACGCGCTATCGCGGGTATGCCTACGACAAGGTGATGGTCAGTGTGTACCAGGCTCTGAATCGTATGGAGTTTGAGGACCATGAGGCGGCCCGCGTGCACCTGAACCGCGCGTATGAGCGTCAGGCCGAGGCGGTCGAACACAATGCGCATCGCATCGCCAGGCTGCGCGAGGAATACACGAAGGACAGCCGGTACGACCTGCAGCGGGCTCTGGACAATCCGAATCTGAAAGAGGCGCTGGCGCAGCAGTACGGTGAGCTGAGGCAGTATCGGGCCTATGCGGACTATGTGAATCCGTTCGCCGAGTGGTTGCAGGGGCTTTATTTCACGGTCGCGGGGCTGGACGGTGCGGACCTGGAGCGCGGCCGTAAGAGCCTCGAACGGGCGGCGGGCATGGTGACGGTCGACAACCACCATGTGCGGGCGGACCTGGCGATGGCCGACGACGCGCTCCAGGGGCGTGCGATCGGGCCGATGGTGTGGGTGGTGTTCGAAACCGGGCGTGCCCCATCGCGGCTGTCGGTGCGCCTGGATATTCCGCTGTTTCTGATCGGGGGCGAGGTGGACTATGTAGGCGCGTCTTTTCCGAAACTGGTGTTCCACGCTGATTACGCTTCGGTGCTTCAGGTGACGGCCGAGGGCGTGACGTATCGCACAGCCCTGGTGAGCAGCATGGACCGGGTGATCGCCCAGGAGTTTGAGAACGAACTGCCGGCGATCGTGGCGAAGTCGATTCTGTCGGCGGCGGCGAAGGCGGCGGCGGCGTACGGGGTGAATCGGGCGACGCGCGGCGAGGGGATGGTGAACGTCGCGGCCCGCATCGGGATGGGACTGTATCAGGCGGCCATGAATGAGGCTGACACGCGGACCTGGCTGTCGCTGCCCAAGGAGTTTCAGGTGTGCCGGCTGGAGCGACCGCCGGGCGGGAGGCTGACGCTGTCGACACCGTATGCGACGGCTGAGGAACCGGTGCGGCTGATCGACGGGCAGGCGGTGGTGGTCTACGTGCGGAGCGTAAGCCCGTATGCGCCGCTGGTCGTGCGGCAGATACGGCTAGAATGAAGGCGGTGAGTGACCGGACGGTGAAAGGGAACAGTAATGCGGTATACCGTGAAGATGGGCTGGATGGCGGTGTGGGCGGTGCTGAGCGCGGGATGGCTGACGGGCTGCGCCGGGCAGTCGGTGAACAGCGTTGAAGAGGCCGAGATGCGCGGCACCCCGGCGGTGGTGGTCGACAAGCGCGTGCAGACCGACGCCAGCCTGGGGCGCAAGCTGGGGGTGATCGAGGTGCGGGAGGCGACGGTCAGCGACGATCTGCGCAAGGTGCAGGTGGAACTGATCAACAAGACACGCAAGACGCTGAGCTTCAATTACCGCTTCGACTGGTACAACGTGGACGGCATGGCGGTGGAGTCGCCGCTGTCGATCTGGAAGTCGAAGCAGGTGGAGGGCGGCGAGCGGTTTTCGATCGCGTCGGTGGCGCCCAGCGCGAGGGCGGTGGACTTCCGCGTGAAGCTGCTGGAATCGAAGCAACAGTAACTGCCGGCCGACGGGCGGCGAATGACGCATGAGGAGCGGTGCGATGACGCATGTGACGCAATCGAGGCGATGTCTGACGCGGGCGGCGGCGATGGCGGTGGTTGCGGCCGGGTGCCTGCTGGCGGGCTGTCAGCAGAAGGCGAAGTACGTGGATTCCAGCGGGCCCAACACGATCGTGACCGTCAAAGAAATCGACGTGCAGGACTGGAACCGGGCGGCTGAGGAGATGATCAACTCGCTGCTGACCTCCGGGCGCATCGAGGCGACGTCGCAGGAGCCGGCGGTGATGGCCATCAGCCGCATCGTCAACAACACCAGCGAGCAGGTGGATACCGATCTGCTGACCAAGAAGATTCGCGTGGCGCTCAACCAGTCGGGCAAGGTGCTGACGACGACGACGGTGGGTGTGGGCGGGCGTGCGGAAGATCCGCTGGCGGCGGAGGTGCGCGGGGCCAAGGACGCGGCCGAGGGCGTGCAGACCGATGCGCGGCTGCAGGTGGATTACACGCTGTCGGGCAAGATCATCCAGAACCGCGCCAGGGCCGGCAACGTGTGGGAGACGACCTACTCGTTCCAGCTTTCGCTGACGGATGTGAACCGGGGTCTGGCGGTCTGGGAAGAGGAACGGCAGATCACCAAGCAGGGCAGCAAGCCAGCGATCGGCTGGTGACGAATCATCATCTGCTTGTATCCGATTTGCGGCTGTGCCTAAGCTGTAGCCATGCGGCGATTCAGGAGGCGGCTTCATCGCTTGGGCCGTCTGGTCATTCTGGGCCTGATGGCCTTGTGGTTCGCGGTGATTGCGCCGGGCCACCAGCGCGGCGTGATCCGCCTGCCGGGCAGCGCCGCGCCGCCGATGGCGACCTGCGATGCGGGCGATGGGGCCGTGTTCGAGCCCGGCACGCCTTCCTGTTGCCGCACGCGCACCACCGGCCGGGTGGCGGCGCGCGATGGAGGCGCGGCCGATGAGCGTCAGCAAGACTCCACGCCGCCACGCCGTGATCCATCCCGCGGCTGCGCGATCTGCCAGCTACTGGCGACGCTGGATGCGCCGCTGGTCCTGATCTGGCCCGATGCATTGCGCTTGCAGCCGCTCGCATCGGCGGTCGTTCTGACCGACCAGATTCAGAGTGCATTCGCTGTGCGACATCGGCCGATTCGCGCTCCGCCGACGTCCGTCGCCTGCTGATGCGTGTTCAAGTAAGCAACGGCAGAAGGTCCGCCGACGGGCGGCTGCGCTTTGGCGCGGCAGCGTGCGGTCGGGCCTGGAGCACGGGCCATGATTAACGTCCATTGTCCGCGGCGTCGGACCGCGGGCTCGGCGGCGTTCACGCTGATCGAAGTGCTGGTGGTGCTGGCGATCGTGGCAATGCTGGTGGGCATTCTGCTGCCGACGTTGGCATCGGCGCGCACGTCGGCCCGGTCGGTGACGTGCCTGAGCCAGATGAAGCAGATCGGCGCGGCCACGCTGCTGTACGCCCAGGACCACCAGAACCAGTTGCCGCGAAGCTCGCATTCCGCCTTGGCGCATCGCGTGATGCCCTGGGGCTATGCCCTGTGTCCGTACCTCGCGGGTTTCGTCTACACCGGGCCGGATGCGTCATGGGAAAATCTGTTCAACGGGCTGTACCGCTGTCCGCAGGACGATCGTCGCCAGGCCTGGAGCTACGGCAAGAATGTCTGGTTCGAACTGAGCAGCGCGGAAAGCGGCGATGTGCAGGGGATGTCCGCCGGCCCGACATACCCTACGTCGGACCAGGTGCCCCAACCCAGCGCGACCGTGATTTACGGTGAGCTGGCGACGGCATCCATGGGCGACCACCTGATGGCCCATTTCTGGCGCATGGGCGGAAGCCCGGAAGTCGACGCGACGCGGCATGGCTCGACGAGCAACTATGTCTTTGTCGACGGCCACGCCGAATCGCGGCGTTTTGAATCCACGTTCAATCTCCCACATGGCATCGACCTGTGGAACCCCGGTACAGCCTATTGACCGGCTGGCCCACGATGCCTCGCATGATCCTGAAGGAGTCGCATATGTTCGTGAGCGTTATTTCGAATCGTCAGTACCTGGCTTTCGCACTGGCCGCCGCGGTCCTGGGCATCGCGGCGTCGAGCGTTGAAGCGACCTACGTCCTGCCGCAGATGGGCGGCGGGCAGGTCGGCATGGGCAACGCCCCGATGGTGCATGCCGACGTCACATTCGACGGGGTGAACCTCGCTGTCAGCCTGCACGTGGAGCCTCATGAGCTGCCGATGCTGCGGGCGCTGACGCCGCCCGACGCCTTCGACCCGACCGAGCCGTGGGCGGTGTTGACCGACAAGGCGTACAACTTCCAGTATGCGTGGAACGCCGGCGGTTTCATCACCCTGCCGGCCGGCAGCGGCATCTGGATCGAGCGGCTTCACCACGATGACGGTCTGGAAGCGTACCTGCGTGCTCCGGCGGCGCCCGCCTGGTCGGCGGTGTTCACCGCCGACGGTGATCGCTGGATGTGGAGCGGCGCCATGACGCACAACGTCTATGCCGTGCTCGATCCGCTCAGCGATCACTATCAGGCGATGTACCGCGTGTACCTGGGCGACGCGGCCACGGGGCAGCCGCTGCCGGGTTATGGCAGCGCCGACGTCACGTGGACGTGGCACGCCGCCCCTGTTCCGGAGCCAACCACCCTGGCCATAGGTCTGTTCGGGCTGGGCGGGCTTGTCGGCGGCCGTGAGCGACGCTGAATACGCCCTGTCGTCGCGTATCGACATCATGGGGTGGCGCTATGAGGCCGGCCTTTTCCATGCGCGGCCGCGGCCATCGCGTTACCACGCGTAGGCTTCCGGCGCTTCGCCGCCAGGACCGGGCCAAATGGCGTCGAGCTGTTTCATCATCGCGTCATCGAGCTTCACATCCAGGGCGCGCAGGCTGTCATGCAGGTGCTCGATGGTGCGCGGGCCGATGATCGGACCGGTCATGTCGCGGTTGTGCAGGATCCACGCCAGCGCCACCTCGGCCGGTGTGTGGCCGATCTCCCGGCACAAGGCTTCATACCGCGTCAGTTGCGGACGGTAACGCTCGATCAGGTGCCGCGAGCCTTCGTCGCCGCGACGGGCGATCTCGTCGACCGCATCCAGGCCCGCCAGCAGGCCGTTGGCCAGCGGCCCCCATGCCACGCATCCCAACCCGTAATGCCGACAGGCCGGCAGGACTTCCCGTTCGATGTCGCGCACGTGCAGGCCGTAACGGCTCTGCTCGCACACCGGGCCCAGCAGGCCACGCTGCCGCGCGGTGCAGCACGCGGTGGCCAGGTGCCAGGCGGCGAAGTTGCTCGTGCCGATGTAGGTGATCTTGCCCTGGCGCGTGAGTGTTTCGTACGCCTGCCATATCTCGTCCCAGGGGGTCGAGCGGTCGACGTGGTGCATCTGGTAGAGGTCGATGTGGTCAACGCCGAGGCGTTGCAGCGACGCTTCGCACGCGCGACGAAGGTGGTAGGCCGACAGCCCGCCGTCGTTGGGGCCCGGGCCGATCTTCATGTAGCACTTGGTCGCCAGCACGACCTGGTCGCGTCGACCGGGATGGTCCTTGAGCCACCGGCCGATGATCTGCTCGCTCCAGCCGACGCGCGGCTGGGTGTCGGTCGTGGTGAAGTGTGTGCCGTAGGAATCGGCCGTGTCGATGAAGTTGATGCCCGCGTCGACGGCGGCATCCAGCAGGAGCCGGGCATCATGTTCCGGCGTCTGCGGGCCGAAGTTTACGGTGCCGAGCACCAGGCGGCTGACGCGCAGGCCGCCGCGGCCCAGGGGAACGTACTGCATGTTGGTGACTCCGTGCCCTGTGATAGCGGCGTGCGGCGCGTGGTCAAATGGTATACGCACCGTTGCTCGGGGGGCAACGAACGATTTCCATGAGGGCCACATCGTCGTCGAAGCGGCCGGCGGCGAAGGCGTGCAGGCGGTCGAGAATGCCGACAAGAAAGGCGTCCTGCTCGGCCGTGGCTGCGTCATGGGCGATCCTTGCCAACCGCGCCATGCCCAGCTGGTCGGCGCGGTCACCGGCCGCGGAGACCTCGAACGCGCCGTCGGTATACAGCAGCAGGCGCTCGCCGGCACCCAGCGGCAGTTGGGCGAGCTCGTCGAACGGTGCGTGGGGATCGAGGGTGAGCAGGCCGTTGTTGTGCATCGGCAGTGGTTGCGCGGCGGCGGGCGTGGCGTGGATCGGCGGCGGGTGGCCGGCGGAAGCGATCTCGACGCGGTCGGAATCGGCGGCGAGGATGGCGGCGACGGCGCTGATGAACTGTCCGGGCGGTATCGCGCCGCACAGTTCGGCGTTCATGCGGCTGAGAATTTGTTGGACATGATCGGTTTCGCTGACGGCCCGGGCGAAGGCGGTCTTGATCATGGCGGCGGTGAGGGCGGCGTCGGTGCCGTGGCCGGTGACGTCGGCCACGAGCAGCGCCAGGCGGCCGTCGGGTCGAGCGATCACGTCCAGAAAATCGCCGCCGAGGTGGGTCATGGGCCGGTAGAGATGGCGGATGATCCAGCCGGATTGTTCGATGCGGGCGGGGGGCAGGAGAAATCGCTGGACGCGGACGGCCCGGCGCAGGTCGGCCTCGATGCGTGAGGTGTATTCGAAGACTTTGCGCGAGGCCACCTGGAGCTTGACCTGTGACATGACGCCCTCGGCCACCATGCGCAGCAGTTCGCGTTCACGATCGCTGATGGAGCGCGGCTTGGTGTCGAGGATGCACAACGAGCCGATGGCCCGGCCGGTATCAGCCCGCAGGGGCGCGCCGGCATAGAAGCGCAGGCCGAAGTCGGTCACGGCGGCGCAATCGCAGAACCGTTGATCGGTCGTCAGATCCTCGACGACCAGCATGTCGTTATTGCCGACGACGAAGCTGCAGATGGACTGGTCGCGTGGCTCGACGCGCGAGCTGCTGAAGGGCTCAGGGATGCCGACGGCGGCTTTGTAGTGCTGGGTGTCGTGGTCGATAAAAGAGATGGCGGTGGCCGGCACGTCGAAGACCCGGGCCAGTTCGTGGGCGAGGCTGTCGAGGACGGCATCGGGTTCGGTGAGAAGCGCGCCAAGCTGGACGAGGTCGGCGACGCGGACGTCTTCATCCTGCGGGATCGGGATGTCGAGCGTCGCGGTCATGGCCGAAAGGCTCCACGGCGACGGGCGTGCATGGAAAGCATCGGAGGGCCGTCTCGTCCGCTACGCGTTGAGCCGCCGTCAACTCATCAGACCCTGGAACATCGGCGTGCTGAGATAGCGTTCGCCGAAGCTGCAGGCGACGGTGACGATGGTCTTGCCCTTGTTTTCGGGTCGTGCGGCGACGCGGCAGGCGGCGCAGATGTTGGCGCCGGTGCTGATGCCGCCGAAGATGCCCTCTTCTCTGGCGACGCGTTTGGCCCATTCGAAGGCGTCGTCGTTGCTGACGGCCTCGGTGCCAGCCAGCAGCGACGTGTCGAGATTCTTGGGGATGAAGCCAGCGCCGATGCCCTGGATCTTGTGGGGGCCGGGCTTGCCGCCGGCGATGACGGGCGAGTCCTGCGGCTCGACGGCGATGGCCTGAAACTCGGGCTTCCTGGATTTGATGAAGCGGGTGACGCCGGTGATGGTGCCGCCGGTACCCACGCCGGTGACGATCAGGTCGACCTTGCCGTCGGTGTCGGCCCAGATCTCCGGGCCGGTGGTTGCTTCGTGGATGTCGGGGTTGGCGGGGTTCTCGAACTGCTGGGGCATCCAGGCGTTTTCGGTGGTGGCGACGAGTTCGGCGGCCTTGGCGATGGCGCCCTTCATGCCGTCGGACGCCGCGGTGAGCACGAGGTCGGCCCCCAGGCCGCGCAGCAGGGCCCGGCGCTCGACACTCATCGACTCGGGCATGGTGAGCGTGAGCTTGTAGCCGCGAGCGGCGCAGACGAAGGCCAGGGCGATGCCGGTGTTGCCGCTGGTGGGCTCGATGATGTGCGTGTGCCTGTTGATCGAGCCGGACTGTTCGGCCACCTCGATCATGGCTTTGCCGATGCGGTCCTTGACGCTGGCCATCGGGTTGAAGTATTCGCACTTGACCAGCACGTTGGCGCCCTTGGGAGCGACGCGCTGGAGCTTGACCAGCGGGGTGTTGAAGACCGTGTCGACGACGCTTTCGTAGGTCTTGCCATGCAACAGGGGCGTTTCAGTGGACGTGGTCATGGTTTGACTCCTCGCTGCGACGTCGTGAGCCCGGGGTAGGCGTCCCATGGGCCTGAATCATGTCAATGATATGCGCACCGGCCTCTGCCAGCCGACGTTCCCCGCGACCCAATGTTAGGTCGGCCTCAAGGTCGCGCCAAGCGGGACCGCTCTGCGGCCGACGATGTCCGAAGACCATGATGATACGGGCTTGAAGGTGTTTGGTGACGCGAAAGCTTGCGAAGCCCCGCCTCGCGGACAGTCAGCGCAGGCCGCGTGTCGAAGCACGCGGTTGCCGCCGTGGCTGATGAGGCTAAGCTGCCGCGCTCTATCGCAAGTCATGTCCCACGCGACTGACATCGCCGTCGGCCGCCGTGGACGCTAAAGGGCACGGGCGTGGCGCTATCACAGATCGCGTGCAGTTCGCTGACGTTCGCCAGATCGCCGCTGGACGAGGCCTTGAAGCGGGTGGCGGCGCTGGGCTTTGGCCACGTGGACCTGGCCGTGTTCGAACGCTGGGCGCATGTGAATCCCTCGGAGCTCGCGGCGGACGCGGCGGCGGTCATCGCGCGGGTGCGTGGCGCGGTGCAGGCCGCGGGGCTGAAGGTCAACGCGCTGAACGTGGGACTGGGAGATGCCAGCGAGCAGGAACGAGCTTCGCGGCTTGCGGCTGTCTGTGCCCTGGCCAAGGGTCTGGGTGTGCGCGTGCTCACGCTTCAACCGCCCTCGTCCGCGACGCCGATGGACGACGCGGTCAAACTCCTGCGGACCATGAAGCAGCAGGTGGAGCAGGCAGGTCTGATTCCGGCTTTCGAGACGCACACCAAAACCGTGATGGAAGACCCGGCCGCGGTGCTGCGGCTCGTTGAACTTGTGCCCGATATGCGGTTGACGCTGGACCACAGCCACTACGTCTTCGGCAACGTGCGCAGCGATCGCTGGGTCGACCTGCTGCCGCACGCGGCCCATGTGCATCTGCGCGACTCGGGTCCGGATCGCGAACATGTGCAGGTCGAGCCGGGTACGGGCGAGGTGGACCTGGCCGGGCTGGTGCGGCGACTGGTCCAGCAGCGGTACGCGGGTCCGCTTTCGCTCGAGTACATCGAGGGCATGGGCGCCGTGGATGCGCCGGCCTGCACGACGGCGCTGCGGCGGCGGATTGAAGCGATGATCGCGGAAACGGAGCGGCAGCGATGACGATGACAGCGGCGGTGATCGGCTGCGGCGGCGCGGGGATGCACCACGCGCGGGGGTACGCGACCAGTGAGCACACGCAGCTCGCGGCGGTGTGCGATCTCGACGTCGTCCGGGCCGAGGCGGCGGCCAAGGCGCATGGCGTCAAGGCGTACACGGACCTGCACGCGATGCTGCGCGAGGTGCGTCCGCAGGTGGTGTCGGTGGCTACGCGGGAGACGCACCACGCCGAGCCGGTCGTGGCCGCGTTGCGGTCCGGGTGCCACGTGTTCTGCGAGAAGATCATGGCCGGCACCCGCGCCGAGGGACGACGCATGACGCAGGCCGCGGCCGAAGCGGGCCGCGTGCTCGGGGTCAACTACAACTACCGCCACTTCGGCGTGTTTCGGCGGCTGCGGCAGATGCTCGACGATGGCAGCCTCGGCGAGGCGATGGCCCTGGTCGCCACGGTCAACCGCTTCTGCTGGCACCATGTGCTGGACCTGTCGCGTTTCCTGCTTGGGCAGGAGATCGCGATGCGAGGCCTGGTCACCGACGATCCAAAACAGGCGGTGGATTTCTGGCCCGACGACACGGAGCTGCTCTACATTCCCCGGAAACTGGCGACGGGGAGCATCGAGTTCGCCGGCGGGGCGGTGGCGAGCATCACCAGCAGCGGGCACCAGCCGTTCGCGTTCAGCCTCATCGATCTGCGTCTGGTGGGGACCAAAGGGACGGTGGATGTGCGACGAATCACCGTCGGCGACCTCGTGGGTCGGGTGGAGACTTCGTCGAACGTGAACTGGCCCGGTCCGCTGGACGGCCCGCGCACGCTGGACGATTCGTTCGTCACGTCGCTGCATGCGTTTCTCGACGCCCTGGCGGCCGGGCGGGCCGTGCCCACCGACGGGGCCGATGGCCTGGCGGTGATGGAGCTGGAGCATGCGGCGGTTCGATCCGGGCGGTCCGGGAGGCGCGTCGCCCTGGCGGAGCTTTGAAGAGCGCGGTGTCGGGCGATGGGCGGGCGTGGCGCGACGGATCAGACCCCGCCGCTTGTCTGTGGCCGCTGACGGCCTAGAATCGGGTCCGCTTTTCAAGGAGACCAAGACGATGAGCGAACGCAGTGGAGCGATTACCTTCAAGGGCAAGCCGATGACGCTGGTCGGCGACGCGGTGAAGGTGGGGCAGAAGGCGCCGAACTTCAAGCTGGTGGCCAACGATCTGTCGGAGAAGACGCTGGCCGACTACGCGGGCAAGGTGGTTGTCCTGTCGGTGGTGCCGTCGCTGGACACGGGCATCTGCGACAAACAGACGCGCACGTTCAATGAAGAGGCCGGCGCCCTGGGCGGCGCGGTGGTGCTGACGGTGAGCCGCGATCTTCCTTTCGCCCAGAAGCGCTGGTGCGGGGCGGCGGGGGTCGACAAAGTCGAAACACTCTCAGACTACCGGGACCGGACGTTCGGTCCGGCGTACGGGCTGGAGATCAAGGAACTGCGGCTACTGGCGCGGTCGGTGATGGTGATCGACAAGGCCGGGACGGTGCAGTATGTGCAGCTTGTGCCGGAGATCGCTCAGGAGCCGGACTACGCGCCGGTGCTGGCGGCGGCGAAAAAGCTCAAATGAGCGGCAGCCCGGCTACGCATACCCGCCACAAGCCGTGAGCTTGAGCGAGTGGTTGCGTACCCTTGTTCCAAGGGGCCGCTTCCCGACGGTCGCGGCTCGTGGCAGAGTGCGGGGGACTGGTGATGGCGATTGCGGGTTACGTAAAATCCGCTGGCGACAAGATGTGTGGAATCTCGCACGGGAGGCTGTGACGATGAAGGGCGACTCGAAGCGGATCGGCATCTCTCGGCGTGAGGCGATCAAGCTCGGAGCGGCCGCGGCCGTCGGGGCCGGCATCCCGGGATGCGCCACGCGCCCCGCCGCGACCGGCCCATCGCACCGCGCCGGCGGGGAAGCGCCGCGGAACATTATCTTCATGGTCAGCGACGGCATGAGCATGGGCGTGCCTTCGCTCGCCGAGCCGTTCAAGCAGATGGTGCGTGAGGGCAAGTCGGCGACGGCCGCCCTGGCGGCGCGGCAGGCGTCGTCGCACTGGCGGCAGCTCGCCGAGGACCCGCAACTCGTGCATGGGCATCTGGACATGGCGTCGCTCAACTCGCTGGTGACCGATTCGGCGGCGGCCTCCAGCTCCTGGGGCAGCGGCAGCCGCGTGTTCAACGGTGCACTGAACACGCTGCCCGACGGCACAGCCATGACGCCGCTGTACGTCCTGGCCAAACAGGCGGGCAAGCGCACGGGACTGGTCACGACCGCCCGCATCACGCACGCGACGCCCGCCGGCTTCGCGGCCGCGATCGACCACCGCGACAAGGAAGATCAGATTGCCGAGCAGTATCCCGACCGCGTGGACGTGGCCCTCGGCGGCGGCCGTCAGCACGTGAATCCCGCGATCCGCAAGGACCAGCGCGACCTGGTCGGCGAGTTCCGCCAGCGTGGGTATGCGATCCTGAATGACCGCCGCGAACTGCGTCAGGCTCTGGGGGCGCAGGCCCCGGCGAAAATCCTCGGCACGTTCGCGGGTGGACACGTGCCCTACACCATCGACACGCGGTACGATTCGGCCTTGGACCAGAAGACGCCGACGCTGGCGGAAATGACGCAACTGGCCCTGGCCAGCCTTGCGCAGGGCGATGGCGGCTTCATCCTCCAGGTTGAAGGGGCGCGCATCGACCATGCCGCCCACGCCAACGATACCGGAGCGATCCTCTGGGACCAGTTGGCGTTCGACGACGCCATCGGCGTGGTGCGGCAGTTCGCGCAGGACCGCGAGGATACGCTCGTGGTCGTCACCAGCGATCACGGCAATTCCAATCCCGGGCTTAACGGCATGGGCGGTTCATACCGCGACTCCAACGCCCGCTTCGAGAATGTGCTGCAGGCACGACGATCGTATGAAAGCCTGCTGCCGTCACTCTACGAGGCCGCCAAGGGCCTGCCCCGGCCGCCCATCGACGCGGTGATTGAAATCGTGCGTGAGGCGACGGGTTGCGAGCTTGCGCCGCAAGCGGCCGAAGCCGCGGCTGAGGGCGTCGCCGGCCGCGGGTATGGCAACCTCAACGGGCAGTTGAACAACTACTGGGGCGCGCTGGGCGCGGCGACAGCCAACTTCACGGGCGTAGGCTGGACCGGCACGACGCACACGGCCGACTGGACGCTGCTGACGGCCTTCGGCCCCGGCGCCGAGGCGTTCGCCGGCCTGCGGCGCAACACCCACGTGTTCGAGACGCTCACGCGCTACATGGGCGTCGAGTACCGCAATCCATCGCTGGATCCCGTGGAAGCCCAGCGCTTCGCCTGGGCCGCGCCCGCGCCGGGTATGCCCGACTGGGCGTGATGAGCGCACGAAGGATTCATCGCCGGCCGCCGCGGCCTACGGGTTGGCTTCGGACTTGGCGATGCCCGGGTCGGTGGGTTCGGGTCGGGTGAGCAGGAACAGTGCGACGGCGGTGAAAAGCAGGGTGAGGGGGACGAGCACGCGGCCGTCGCGCACGCGCCACCACATGACCAGCCAACTGAGCGCCAGCAGGCCGATGGCCGTGACTTTGGCGCGGGCGGAGATGGCGCGCTGCTCGCGCCAGCGCGTCAGGTCGGGCCCGAAGCGTGGGTGCTGGTAAAGCCAACCGTGCAGCCGTCGGGATCCGCGGCTGGCCGCCCAGGCCGCGAGCAGCAGAAACGGGAACGTCGGCAGACCGGGCAGCGCCACGCCCACCAGCGCCAAGGCGAGCAGCAGATAGGCCAGGACGGCGTATGGCCAGCGAGTGGTCCGTGATCTGGTCTGATTGTCGGGCATGGCCAAATCTTCGTCGTCGCCGATCCGGATGGCCGAGGGGCCCTGCCGCCGTCACGTGGCAGCGCGATCCGGCACGGGTCGGTCGCCGTGGACCGGGATCGCCTGTCCGTCGCTCACGGTTTGCCATCCGCGGTGTTTTCCCGGTTTTCAGGGGCATAGTTGATGGCGGCGAGCAACTCGGTGAAGTTCTGGGCCTCGAGCGCGAGGTTGCGTGGTTCGGCGTGGCCAAAGGCCGCGGCGACCATGGCCATCATTTCCACCTGGGTATCCGGTTGATCTCTGGGTGAGAGCAGCAGGCAGATGATCTGGGCCCGGCTGCCGTCGGTGGCGTCGAAGTCGATGCCCTCGAAATCGCGTCCGATGAAGATCTGCGGTTTGGGCAGGCCTTGGATCGCGGCGTGCGGAATGGCCAGGCCGTGGGGCAGGCCGGTACGCATGACCTGCTCGCGCCGCCAGACGGGTTCGACGATGGCGTCGTATGGCAGGCCGGTGACCTCGGCGGCGCGGCGGGCGAGTTGTTCGATGGCCTGTCGGGCGTTTCGGGCGTCAAGACGTGGGAGGTAATGTCGTTCGGTGAGCAGGTCCGAGAGGCGGCGTCTGGCCTTGCACGCCAGCAACCACTGGATGGCCGGGCCGGACATGAGGCTGGTGACCAGGGCCATGATGACGATGGCCACGAAGGTTCGTTCGCTGATCAGGCCGGTTTGCAGGGCGAGCTGGCCGAGAATCACTTCCATCGCACCGCGTGCGCACATGGCGAAGCCGATGGCCCCGCCCTGCCGCGGGCTCAGGCCCGAGAGTCGGGCTCCCCAGTAGCCGGCGGCCACTTTGCCGATGATCGCCACCACAAGCACGATCAGCGTCGTCTTCAGGTCGAAGGCCTGCACGAAGTTGACCCGCAGGCCGATGGACACGAAGAACAAGGGCGCGAAGACGTTGGTGATGAACTGTTCGATGGTCTGACGGGTCTGGTGGCGCAGATGCCGGCAATCGCCCAGCGCGACGCCGGCGATAAACGCGCCGAAGATCGAGTGGATGCCGATGTGCTCGGTGAAGGCGGCGCCCGCGAGGGCCACGGTCATGACGAAGCCGAGGACGCCGCCCGGCCAGGACCAGTGGGCCTGAAGGTAGGGCAGGACGCGGTGGAAGACGACGCGGCCGAGGGTGAGCATGCCGCCCACGAACAGGAGCGTGAGCAGGACGGTCATCCCGACGTCGGCGGCGGCGGAACTCGATGCGGTGGCTGCGGCGGCGTCCTGGGCGCCGGGGGAGGATCCGCCGGTGTGCATCATCGCCAGCACCAGCGCGAAGCCCATCCAGCCGATCAGGTCGTTGAGCATGGCCGCGGAGATGACGATCACGCCGACATCGCTCTTGGCCAGGTTCAGGTCCATGAGGATGCGGGCGATGACCGGCAAGGCGGTGATGGACAGGGCGATGCCGATGAACAAGGCGAAGACCAGACGTTTGTCGCCCAGTTCATCCGGGCTCATGCCGAACCAGGCGGGCAGCATCCAGGCCATGCCCACGCCGATGAGCAGGGGCACGACCAGGCTCACGCCGCCGACGATCAGGGCGCTTTTGCCCTGCTTCCAGACCATGGACAGCTCCACCTCGAGCCCGGCGACCAGCAGCAGAAGGGCGGCGGCGAGGATGAACATGGCCTCGAGGGCGTAGCCGACGGGGCCGGCCGCGGGGAAGAGCGCGGCGTAGAGATCCGGGGCCAGGGCGCCCAGCATCGTGGGCCCGAGGCAGACGCCGGCGAGAATCTCGCCGATGATCGGCGGCAGCGAAAGTTGACGCGACCACTCGCCCAGCAGACGGGCCAACCCCAGCAGGACGGCCAGGGCCAGGAGAAGCACCGTGACCTGGGACGTCTCAAATGCCACGGCGGCAAGTGTCAGTGGAGGCGGCGCGAAGGCGCAAGCGGCTGGGGGCATCGGTCACTCCAGGGCGGCCGAATGATGGACGGCAGGCGTCTGGCCGCGCGGGTCCGTCGTCCATTTATCGATCAAGGTTCCTGACCGCGGCGTCGTGGTAGACATCGCGAAGTGTATCCGAATCGAGGCCGGCCCCGCGCAGATGGGCCGTGCTGTGCTCGGCAAGCGACGGATCGGCCATACGCAGGTCAGGGTCAACGATCGGGCTGGGGCCGTCGTAGTCGGTCTCGAAAAGCACGCGCAGAGCCCAGTACCGGCTGGCGAGCAAGTCGGCGGACATGTCGGCCGGATCGGCGACGATGTCGGTGCCGAACATGATGCGGCCGGTATTGGCGCGACAGAAGTCGGCCATGCGGGCCGGGTGACGGCTCAATTCGCGGACCATCCATTTCGTGGCGGAGGTGTCGACGACCAGTTGTGGGAACTGGTCGAGCAGCTTCTGCAGGAAGTCCAGGTCTTCGGGGCTGCCGGCCAGGTGGGCGGCCCACCAGGTGGCGTCGGGGAATGCATCGATGGCCCGGGCCAGCTGATCGTACTGTTCGCGCTTTGAGCCGTACTTCTGGACGTCCGTGTATTTGTGGGCGAACCAGACGTCGGGGTCGGCCACATGGACCATCAGCGTCATGCCCAGTTCGTGGGCGAGTTTCATGGCCTGCCGTTTGGGCGCGGCGTCGAGGCGCATGTGCGGGTGGCGGTCCAGTCCGCGCGGGGCCGCCCAGAACTTGCACACCTTCACGCCTTTGGCGGCGAACCCCTCGATGCGACGAAGGAAATCGTCGCCCATGACATGTTCCCAGTCGTCGCTGTAGTAGTTGGGCACGGCAATGAAATGGATGCGGTCGCCATAGACAGCCCGGATAGCGTCGATCTCTTCAAGCTGCGTCATCGACCAGACCTGGTCGACGCCGAACCAGTCGGCCACCGCGAAGAACAGGCGCGCGGCTTCGAGGTTGCGGATGTGGGTGTGGCAGTCGATGAGCGGGGCGATGGCGGGGTCGTAAGGCAGGCGGGCGGCCTCGGTCTGGTAGTCGAGACCCAGGCGATTGGCGTCGTGCGGCGGGCAGCGATGGGTGGCGGGGGCGTAGGCGGTGACAGACATCATCAGGGTTCCGGTGCGTATCGAAGCAGCTCGTGACCATCCTATATCACCCGGGCGGCCTGGGACGGCAGGGTGGGGCACGGATTCGCGGCGTGCCTGGAGACAGGGGAGCTGCGCTCTGGTGGGTCTGGATCGATCAGGCCTCAGGTGGGCAAGGTCCGCAATGGGTTACACGCCACCTGGTCTGGTCAGGGACGGTCTGAAGGCCGATGAAGGCGTGGTCCGGTTCTTCGCAGCGGCTGGGTGCGCGTAGCGAACCGGGCGCCACGGATTGGCTGTGAAAGGGCCGGGCTGTCTTGTTCTCCATCACGCACATTCCCATTTTGCGTCGTCCTCGCGGTCTTGCGGACGCGGCGGTGCGTCCCTGCCGCTATCGGCTGGTGGCCATTGACATCGACGGCACCCTGCTGGACAGCGGCGGTCGTCTGCGTCCGGCGACCGTCGCGGCGGTCAATGCGGCGCGGGCGCGCGGCGTGCAGGTGGTGCTCGCGTCGGCCCGGCCGCCACGGGGCATGCGGGAGCTTTACCACGCGCTGGGGTTGGACACGCCGCTGGTCAGCTACAACGGGGCGGCCATCCACCACCCGCTGACCGGTCAATGGCTCAAGCACCGCGCCTTGGCGCCAGGGCTGGTGCGTCAGATTGTCGAGCTTGCGGGGGCCCAGTCTTCGCGCCTGTCGGTCGGGGCCGAGATGTTCGACCGGTATTGTCTGCATGTGCCCGGCCGGATGCCGCCGCCCCGGCCGGCGGCCGTGTCGGCGGACGATGCGGGCGGTGATGTCGAGCGAGTGGACATGGTCAGCGACGCGGAGCTGTTCGCCCGCCCGGTGACGCGGCTGTTGCTGGGCGTCGGGTCACGGCATCGCGCCGAGGTGGCGCAGATGCTGGCCCACCGTTTCGGCGGCCGGGCGGCTGTGGGCATCACCGATCGCAGTGCGATCCAGCTCGTGCACCCGCATGCCGACAAGTCGCGGGCCCTGGCGAGCCTGGCCCGGTCGATGGGTATCGAGCGGCGGCAGGTGATGGCCATCGGCGACGCGCCCAACGACGTGGGCATGCTGCGCTGGGCCGGCCTGGGCGTGGGGATCGGCACGGCCTATGAGTCGGTGCTGGAGGCGGCCGACGTCGTAGGCCCCAGCAGCGACGAAGACGGCGTGGCCTGGGCGATTCAGACCTACATACTCGGCGGATGAAGGCTGCGCGATCCGGACGTGAACCAAACCCGATGCGGCCGGCGGCGCATCGATACACTGAAGGAATGAAGCTTTCACTTCCCGGTGGTCGTGTGCTGCCGGCCATGCCGGCCGCCGCACGCACCGGCCCGCTCATCATGGGCGTTCTGAACGTGACGCCGGACAGCTTTTCCGACGGTGGGCGGTTTGGCGGCGTCGATGCGGCGGTCGAACATGGGTTGGCGATGGCGCGCGAGGGGGCGGCCGTGATTGACGTGGGCGGTGAGTCCACGCGGCCGGGGGCGCAGCGGGTAACGGCCGACGAGCAGATCGCCCGCGCGGCGCCCGTGATTACGAGACTGCGTGCGGCGCTGGATGCGGCCGGCTTCGACGAAGCGGCGATCAGTATCGACACGACGCAGCCGGCCGTGGGGCGTGCGGCTCTGGACGCCGGGGCCGCGATCCTCAACGATGTTTCCGCCGGTCGAGAGTCGGATGGCGTGATCTTCCGCCTTGCGGCCGATCGCGGCGCGCCATTGATCCTGATGCACATGCTGGGTCAGCCCGCCACGATGCAGGCGAACCCGCACTACGACGACGTCGTCGGCGAAGTGCGTGCGTTTCTCCTGGCCCGCGCGGCCGCAGCCGAGGCGGCCGGCGTGCCGCGGTCGCAGATCGTCATCGATCCGGGCATCGGTTTTGGCAAGACACTGGAGCACAACCTGGCTTTGCTGGCGCACCTGGGGCGGCTGGTGGAGACGGGGTATCCGGTTCTGGTCGGAGCCAGCCGCAAGGCGATGATCGGTCAGTTGGCGGCCGGGGCGGTGGATGCGTCCGGGCGTCTGGGCGGTACGTGCGCGGTCAGCGTGCTGGCGGCGCAGGCGGGGGCGGCGATGGTCCGGGTGCATGACGTGCGTGACAATGTGCAGGCCGTCGCGGTGGCGTCGGCGATCGATCGGGCTCGACGCGTGCCTTGAGCTGGCGGTTGAAACACTGTTCACGTTATCGGCCTTCCAGGCCGCGCCCCACAGCGCCAAGGGCAGGATGTTTACCGGACTCACGGGGTCAGTCCGAAACATAAATGTTTTTTAATGCAATGCTTGCGCAGTTGACACTTTGACTGCGAATCCTTCAAGCTTTCAGCGTTGCCTTGGCGATAAAACATGCGGACAGGCGACGCGGGTGCCGTGACAGACCCGGTGGCCTCGCCAGTGCTGGGAGAGACGATGGAACGTGGTGGTCGGCAAAGGACGCCGGCCGTGAACGCAGGGACGCATCCGGATCGTGCCTCGGCTGGGCCACGCACACGTCCGAGAATAACGACGCGGGCGTAACCAGCCAGCCATTCCGATAGGAATACGTTAGGGAATTCATCCGGGAAGCTGACCGCGACCGATACTGATGGTGAAGGTGTAACCGCAAGCGGACTCGGCCGGCAGCGATGGCCCGGAGTGAATTGGAGACGTAGCATTCTCCCAGGAGCGTCACGATGAATGAGATTTCTTCCGTCTCCCGTTCGAGCCTGCCGGCCTACAACGCTGGTACGGCGCGCCAGACGCCGGCGAACGGCGCCGCGGGTCAGGCCAGAGGCAGCGACCAGGCGCAGTTCTCCGTCGCCGCCCGCCTGCTGAGCCGTCTCGATGAGCTGCCCGAGGTGCGCAGCGACCTGGTCGCCCGCGTCAAGGCCGAGATCGAAGCCGGCACGTACGAAACCGAGGACAAGCTCGACCTGGCGATCAGCGAACTGGCCGATGACCTGACATGAACTGACGCGTATGCCGGCTTGAGCCCGTGACAGGGCTTGATCGCCGTCGCGGATCGTTCACTGCACAGACCCAATCGCCGCTGCCTTCCAGGCAGCGGTTTTCTTTTGGGTGGTGCGTTTCGCAATGGCCCCCTTCAAACAAGCACGGCAGCGCCGCAAGGCGCTGCCGTGGGAGGAAGAAAAGCTTGACTGTGCGCCAAGCGGCGAAGATGACACATCCCGGTTAACGGCGGCACCGCACGAGGGCGAGGCTGCCCAGAGCCAGCAGGCCGAGGCTCGCGGGCTCGGGGATGATCATGTACTGCGTCATCGCGCCGGTCGCGCCGGGATTGCGCGCCCATGCGATCAGGTTGCCATCCATGTCCGGAAAGCGCAGGTCCACACCCGCTTCCGAAGCGATCAGGAACGGGGTGGACATCACGGGCGAGGTCAGCAGGCCCGAGACGACGGCCGCGTAGATCTCGTAGTTGCCTGCGACCTGGGCGCTCTCACGCTGGCCCCAGACGATGACGGCCGTGTCCGCGTCGACGACTTCGATATTCGGATCTTCGCGGAGGAACGCTACGTCATTGGTCAGGTTGTAGGACACGGGGTTATTCAGATCGGACACGTTGAGCAGTACGATGTCGGACTTGTTGCTGCTGCCCTGGGTGGCGGCGGAACGTTCGTTCCAGACCATCCAGTTGCCGTCGTCGCTGATGCGGGCCCGCACGACGTTGCCGGCCGCCGGGTTCGAATAAACCTCGTAGTTGGTCGAGGTACCCAGGTCGAAGACATAGTGCTTCTTGTCGGCGGTGGTGCCGCTCCAGGCGATGCGGCCGCTGCCGCCGTCGGCGAGGTTGGCGTTGATGCTGCTGTTGTCGTTGGGAGTCGTGAACGCGGTCACGGCCGGGCCGGCGGCGTTCGACACCAGGTTCTGCCATTTCACGTCGTAAGTGCCGTTGTTGTTCCAGTGCAGCCAGATGGCGTTGCCGGCCGCATCGATATCGAAGAAGTGCTCATTGTCCGACACGCCGCCCGTACGGTAGGTCGTGGCGGTGGCCGTGTTGTAGAACCAGGCCTTGTTGGTCAGCGACGAGCTGTCATGCGCGCCGCCCGCCGCCACCCAGTCGCCCGCCACGCCGATCATGTTGTTCTGCGCGAAGCCGCTGGGATTCACCGCCCAGTCGACGCGCGGGTTGTCCGCGACGGTGCCGGCGCCGAACGGCGTGAGCACCTGCGTGGACACGTTGAAGAGCTGTGACTGGACACCGCCGGCGGCGACGCCCGCGGCCATAATCCAGTCGCCGTCGACAGCCGGGCGTCCCAGGCGCGTGTTGTACGTCGCCGGAATGTCCTGAACCGTCGTGGGCACGAAGGTGTACGCCATCGCGGGCATGGCGATCACCAGCGCCAAACCTAGACCACCCAGAAACGCTTTCATGTGTCGTCCCCCAAAGAAGGTTTTGCCGAACGGCCGCTTCCACAAGGAAGTAGCTTTATTCACCAGACCTCCGCCCGATGGTGCCGCCATGCCCATTGATCCAGTATCCCCCTTGCTGGAAACGGCCTCCGTCACCCCGTCATCTCCGCGTTCCCGGGCGGACAGCCCGCAAGGTGCTTCAGCGATCGATCCCGTCGAGGCGACGGGTTCAAGACCGCGTCCGCTACAGGTCCTCCGGCGATGCACCTGACGAGCATCCGCGTCAAAAGATGCATATACAAATATCTCACGGCGCCACGGCAGTGTCAAGAGAAATTAACGGCTTGCGCTGCCGCTGCCTCATGCATGGCAGGACATAACGCGCCCATCCGGGCGGGCGAGTGCAAGCGGCCGCCGTGGTGATGCTTGCGAAGAGAGACGGTGCCTATCTTTAATGGCACCGATGATCGACCGAGTCAGCCTGCGTGTTCAAGGGCGGCGCGGCGAGGGCGTGGTGGGCGGGGGTTTGGGCAACCGGTTACGTTGATGGCTGTCAGACGAAAGGAGTTCATCATGACTTCAGCCGCAAATGAATCCTTTGCGGGCCGCACCGCCATCGTGACTGGGGCGGGTAGCGGCGTGGGGCTGGCGACGGCCAGGCTCCTGGCGCGACACGGCATGAACGTGGCCCTCGTGGGCCGGCGGGCACAGAGGTGCGACGCGGCCGCCGCTGAGATCACCCAAGCGGGCGGCGCGGCGCTGAGCTGTCCGGCCGATGTGGGTGATGCGGCCGCGGTGGAGGCGATGACGCTGACGGTCGCGGAGCGCTTCGGCGGCGTGGACGTGCTGGTCAACAACGCCGGCGGTGGGGGCGGGGGACGGCTGCTTGACTGCACGGATCAGGCGATTGACGCGATGCTGCGGGCCCATGTCTACGGCCCGATCTACTGCACGCGGGCGTGCTACCGCGTGATGGCGCAGCGCGGCCGGGGCCACGTGGTCAATGTCGCCTCCGTGGCCGCCCACTGGACGCACGCGAACGAGATTGTCTACGGCACGGCCAAGGCCGCCATGGTCAAGTTCACCCACCACTTGCGCAGCGAGTTCGACGAGGCGGACAAAAGGCTTGCGGACAAGGGCGTCGAGCCGGGCTTCTTCACGCATGTGCTGATGCCCGGCGGGATCAAGACGCCGTTCTGGGAGCCGCTGGGCATTGACTACCGCGACCGGCAGTGGCTGGAGCCCGAGGACGTCGCGGCGGTGATCCTGGCGATCCTCCAGCATCCGCGCGAGGGTCGGCCGTTCTTCGAAAAAATGTTTGCCGACCAGCCCGCCCATGTGTGCAGCTTTCTTGCCTACGGTGCGATGCCGCACGTCATGGCCCTGGCCCACCGCTCGCAGACCCGGCATTGGAAGCTGGCATAGGGGCACTGTTACGGGCTTTCGCGGGGCAGAAACGGACGGAAACAGCAGCGGGCCTGCTTCGTGCAAACGCTGGCGGCTGGAGCCGCGACAAGCACGCCCGGGCCAGAGGAATGATGAAGAATCCTCGGGCATCGGCGTCCAGGTGCTTGCGTTGAAGCCGGGGCATTGGTGGGGCCTGGCCAGGGCGACCCTGACACCGGATGCTCAGATCAGCGGTAGCGGTTGATGGCGGTGACGACTTTCTGATGCACGTCGAGGGGATGGGCGAGCATGACCCAGGCGGCTTCGGGGACGGCGGTGCCGGCGGTGGAGAAGATGAGCGTGCCCAGGCCGAAGAGACGCTCGCGAAGGCTGAAGACGGCGTCGGTGTGCTGGATTTTCTTGAGCGGGCACTCGAAGACCTGCACGCGAACGACGCCCTGGACGCGGACGATGCGGCGGTCGGTGAGGACATAGACGCGGCTGAGCCATTCGAGCAGTTGCCACAGCAGCCGGACGGCGGCGATGAAGAGGGCGACGGCGGTGATGTCGCGGGTGGTGACGTTGAGCAGACCCATGCGTGCGAGCCAGGCGGCGGCGAAGGCGGCGATGGCGATGGCCGCCAGGTGTCCGGCCGCGGCGAGGATGATGTACCAGAGGCTGGGTTTGAGCAGAAGGATGACGATCTCGCCGCCCTGAAGCAGTTGGGCGGGGAGCATGGCGGCCAGTCGGGCGTCGCCGTTGAGTTCGGCTGAGCCGGCCGGCTCGGCGTGGTGGATGGAGGCGGAGTCGGGACGCGCATGGGGCGAGGCGGTGGGGCTTGGGTTGTCGGCGCGCCAGTCCTTCACGGTCCGGCCATGAAGGGGCCGGCTTGGGGAAGGCGAGGGTGCATGGTGGGTGAGGGTGTTCAGCATGGGGCGTTCTCGTGCGGGGCGGAGGGGCTGAACACTTCGGGTCGCAGCGTGACGATATCGGGCAGGTTACGGTAGTAGTCGTTGTAGTCCAGGCCGTAGCCGGCGACGAAGACATCGGGGATATCGAAGCAGACGTAGTCGACGGGGAAGGCGCGGGCTTCGGGGCGGTCCTTGCGGAGCAGGACGGCGGTGCGCAGACTGGCGGGGCGGCGCTGGCGGAGCAGGTCGACGGCCATGGCGAGCGTGCGGCCGGAGTCGAGGATGTCGTCGACGAGCAGGAGGTGGGCCCCCTCGAGCGATGCGGGCAGGTTGCCGAGGCCGGCCTGGACCTGCGGGCCGCGGCTGGTGGTGGCGGGGCCGGGGTAGGAGCTGATGGACAGCAGGCGTATCTGCAGCCTCATGGGCAGGCAGCGGATGAGATCGGCGACGAAGATGAAGCTGCCGGTGAGGATGGGCACGAGGGTGAGGTCGGCCGCGTGGTGTTCAGCTTCGGTGTAGGCCCGCCAGTCGTCGGCGATGCGCTGGGCCAGGGACTTGACGCGGGCGGCGATGGTGTCGCGGTCGAAAAGAACCGCGGCGATGTCGGGATCGGTTGGCGACTCATCGACATGCGGCCGGGCGACGTGCATGTGACGTAGTTTAGCAGCGGTGACGACGCAAGCGGGCGTGGTGTTGACGAGGCCGGGGTTTACAGGGGTGTGGGCGAACCTTGACCCGTGGACGGGCGGGGGTGAGAATTGCGGATCGTCGATCGCCGGTTTTCGATGCCAAGGGCGTGTCTCGGCGATCGGAAATCGGCCACCGGCCATTCCCGCCTGTCCCGAGGTTGACCCATGAGAGAATCGCTCGTGCGTGCGATGTTCGTCGCGCTGCCGCTGGCTGGCGTGCTGGTCGGTTGCAGTGACAAGTCGGAGGTGATCGGCCCGCAGGCGGCGCCGCCGCCAACGGTGTTCACCGGACCGACCTACCTGCATGGGACGGTGGGGTCGATGACGCGGGTGGCGGGCCATGATCCGTTGCCCGTGAGCGGCTGGGGTTTTGTAAGCGGGCTGCAGGGCACGGGGTCGGCGGATGTGCCGGCGTTCATGAGCACGTGGCTGACCAACGAGATGCGTCGGCGTGGTGTGGGCAGCTACCGGCTGGGCACGCAGCAGATGAGCGTACAGGAGCTGTTGTCGAGCCAGGACACGGCCGTGGTGCGCGTGGACGGGCTGATTCCGCCGGGCGCGATCGCGGGAGCTCGGTTTGACGTGCTGGTACGGGCGGTGCCGGGGACGCAGACGACGAGCCTGGCGGACGGCCAGTTGTGGACGACGGACCTTTCCGTTGGCGGGGCGAACCAGCGGATGCTGTTTTCGCGCAAGCAGGCCCAGGCGCGGGGCAGTCTGTACATCAACCCGTTCGAGGCGCCGACCGCGGCTGAGAGCCGGCTTGAGCTGGATCGGCGGGCGGTGATTGTGGGCGGTGGTGAAGTCACCGAGCCGCGCGAGCTGCTGCTGGTGCTCAACCAGCCCAGTGCGCAGCGGGCCCGGCTCATCAGCGATCAGATCAATCAGCGTTTCCCTCACGAAAACGCCAACCAACGGTTCTTCAACACGGCCGTGGCCAAGAACGAACAGACGATCCAGATCAACATTCCCCGGCGGTACGCGAGCGATCCGCGACGGTTTCTGGAGATGATGACGCACCTGTATCTGCAGCGGGCGGCGGACTTCGAGCCGCGACAAGCCCAGGTGCTGGCGGAAGTGCTGGCTCGACAAGGCGACGAGGCGACGGCTGAGCATGTGGCGATGGCGTGGGAGGCGCTGGGCAAGACGGTTCTGCCGGTGCTGAGGCAGTTGTACGGGTCGGGGAACCCGCGGGTGCAGCTGGCGGCACTGGAGGCGGGGGCGCGGCTGGAAGATCAGAAAGCCGCCGAGCCGCTCATCGCGTTGTGCGAGCACGAGGATGCGGCGGTGCGGGGGCGTGCAGTACGGCTCCTTGCGCCGCTGTCGCAGAACATCCGCGTGACGCGGGCGCTGGTGCAGCGGCTGGACGATGCGGAGCAGTCGGTGCGTCTGACGGCTTACGAGACGCTGGTGGCGGTGGGCGACCCGGTGGTGCAGCGTCTGGTGGTGCATGATGGCCAGCAGACGCGGTTCGTCATTGACCTGGTGCCGGCCAAGCAGCGGCCGCTGGTGTACCTGCGGCATGACGCGGCGCCGCGGGTGGCGGTGTTCGCGGGTGAATCATGGCTGCCGATGCCGATGACGGCCCAACTGTGGGACAACCGGTTGATGATCCGCACACAGTCATCGGAGCAGCCGATGGACGTGTTCTATCAGCCGCGCAATGGCCAGGCTCGGACACTCAAGGCCCCGCCGACGTTGGCGCAACTGGTGCGGGTGCTCAGCGCGACCGAGGCGATGGGCGCTGTGGACGCGGGGCTGGGGCTGTCGTACAGCGACGTTTCGAGGGCGTTGTACCAACTCGATGAAGCCCACTGGCTGGGGGCGGGCCTGGCGGTGAGGAGTTCTCCGCTGGCCGAGCAGTTGGCGCGGGCCCGGGAGGCTGAGCAGATCGAGCCGATGCGGCCGGAACTTTCGCCGTCGGAGACTGGCGGGACGGACGGGGCGCCGCCTTCGGATGGCACGTGGGACTGAAAGGGTCCGGAGGCGCGTCCCCCGGCCGAGCCGCCGCTGAGCATTGAGGCGATGCGGAGGGGCGCAACGGCCCTGGCGGTACTGGGAGGGGCGATTTATCGTCGTTGTTGATATAGTGGCGACCGTTGTGACGACATGTCCTATGAGGCTGGGGAGGAGCGGCGACGGAGGTCGCCCGGCCGGGTTCGGTTTGCGAGGCGTCCGCGTGGGGGCGGCCTCGGGCAGCCGGACGGCTCCAGATCGACAGGGAGGTCGATGCCCATGCGGCTAGCCAAGCTGACGCTCAGCGGCTTCAAATCATTTGCGGACAAGACCGAGATTCGCTTCGACGAGCCGATCGTCGGCATCGTCGGCCCCAACGGCTGCGGCAAGAGCAACGTCGTCGACGCCATCAAGTGGGTGTTGGGCGAGCAATCGGCCAAGAGCTTGCGCGGCGGGGCGATGATGGACGTGATCTTCAACGGTTCGTCCACGCGCAAACCTTCCGGGGCCGCGACCGTCACGCTCACGTTCGACAATCCCATCGAGACGGACCCGGACACCCCGGCGGCGGCGGCCCGCAAGCTGCCGCTGGATACTGACCAGGTGGCGGTGACGCGCCGGCTGTACCGCGACGGCACCAGCGAATACGTGATCAACGGCAAGCGGATGCGCCTGCGCGACGTGCGTGAGCTGTTCATGGACACGGGCATCGGCACCGACGCCTACTCGGTGATCGAGCAGGGCAAGGTGGACGTGCTGCTTCAGTCGAACCCGGCGCAGCGCCGGGAGATCTTCGAGGAGGCGGCGGGAATCAGCCGGTTCAAGGCCCGCCGCAAGGAAGCGGTGCGCAAACTTGAGCGATGCGAACAGAACCTGGCCCTGTGTCGCGCGCGGGTGGACGACATTCAGCGTCGCCTGCGACAGGTGAAGATCCAGGCCGGCCGGGCCCGGGCGTACCAGGAGTATGCCCAGCGTCTGCGCGAGCTGCGCTTGACGCATGCGATGGCCGAGTATGAGCGTCTGGCCCGCCAGCAGCGGGACTTGGCTGAACGATTCGAGCAGGCCGATGCCGATCGGGCGGCCGCGTCGCGCAGGCTCAACGAGACCGAGCAGCGCCAGGCCGACACGCAGGTCGAGCGGCAGGCGGTGGGCGTGGAACTGCGCCAGGTCGAGCAGGACCAGCTCTCGGGCGCGGCTCAGCGTGACCAGGCGAATCAGCGGCGGCAGTTCGCCGAGTCGACACTGGAGGACCTTCGTCGGCAGATCGGCCGCGATACCCAGCGGCTGGACAGTCTGACGCAGCGTGAAGCGCAGCTACAGGACGATCGTGACCGGCAGGCGCAGACGGCGCGGGCGCTTGAATCGCGGCAGACCGAGGCGGAAACCCACCTGCAGGCGGCCCAGCAACGCCATCGCGGCGCCCAGCACGAACTGAATGAGAAGGTCAGCGCCCTCGAAGACGAAAAGGCCGGCATCGTGAATCTGATGCGGCAGGTGGCGCAGCTTCATAACCAGATCAGTGCGTTGGACAACCAGCGTGACAGCCTGATCTCGACGCGCGACAAACTGGGCGTGCGGGCCGAGCAGGTGGCCAGCGAACTCGAAGACCTGCTCAGTCAGCGCGATCAAACCGCCGCCCGCCACGATGAGGCGACGACACTCGCCCAGGAGCAGCAGGGCCAGTTACAGCAGATTCGCGCCCAGGCGGCGGAACTCGACGGCGAGCACAAGGCGGTGGCGGACCGGCTGGCGGGGGCGAAGGAAAAACGATCGGCCTTGGCGTCGCGTCGGGGGGTGCTGGACGAACTGCAGCAGAGGCAGGAGGGTCTGGCCGACGCGGTCAAGGCGGTGCTGGCGCGGCGGGACGAGCATGAAAGCACCTTCTGCTTTGTGCGCGGCATGCTGGCGGACCTGATCGAAACGGATATCGAATACGCCCCGCTGGTGGACGCGGCGCTGGGTGAGCATCAGCAGGCACTGGTGATCAATCGTCTGGACGAACTGGCGGATGCCGAAGCGGGCTCGCAGGCCATTCGCGCCCTGGCCGGTCGCGTGACGTTCCTGCCGATCGACCAGGCGAAACTACCGCTGCATGCCGACAAGAAGCTGCCCGCGTCGCTGCCGCGGTTGATTGATCTGGTGCGTTATCCCGCGTTTCTCGCGCCGCTGGTGTGGGATCGGCTGGGGCGGACGCTGGTGGTGGACGACCTGGCGGCTGCCCGGCGGTTGCGCCATCACCTGCCGGCCGGGTTCCGGTTTGTGGCGCGTGACGGCACGGTGCTGGAGGCCGACGGCCGCGTGGTCGCCGGGCCGGCGTTCGAAAGCGCCTCGGGCCTGGTGAGTCGGCGAAGCGAACTGGCGGCTCTGCAGGAGCAGATCGCCGGGCTTGACGACGCCATCGCCGCGGATGTGCAGGAACTGATGCGCCTGTCGGACAAGGCGGCGCACTACGAACAACTCGCCGAGTCGCTGCGCCAGGGGGTGTACAAGGCGAACACGGCCGCGGTGGAACTGGCGGGGCGTCTGGATGCCTTGGGCATCCAGATTGAAAAACTCGAGCGTGAGCAGCCGACGCTGGCGGCCGAGGTCGAGCAGATTCATCGCAAGCTTCAGGAAAGCCAGCAGAAGCGCGACACGCACGCCACCGAAGCCCACCAGCTTGAGCAGGATTCGCAGGCGCGGCGCGAGGCGGTTGAGGCGCTGGAGAAGGGCATCCGCTCGCTGCGGCAACGTGTCGAGGCCGAGGGCGAAATCGTCACGGCCGCCCGGGTCGAGCTGGGCAAGTTGGCCGAACAGCTGGCCGGCGCGCGGCGTGACGTGCGACAGCTGGAGATCGCCGTCAAGGACGTTCAGCGTGAACGGCAGATGCTCGACGAGCAGCTTTCGCATCACCGCGAGCGCATCGGCGGTCTCGAACAGACGGCCGCGAAGGCCGGCGCGGAAATCGAAGACGCGGAGAGCCAACTCAAGACGTTGCAGGTCAAACGCGAGCTGGTCGAACGCAAGGTCGAAAAGATTGAGGCGATGCTGGCCGAGCAGGCGGCCGCGACGCGCACGGCGCGGGAGCAGGTTGAGGCGGCCGATCGGCAGTTGCATGAGATTCAGGTCAACCAGCGCGAGAACGAAGTGAAGCGCGAAGCCGTCTGCCAGCGTGCGGCCGAACAGTTGGATATGGATCTGGCCTCCGCCCACGCCCAGGCGCGGCGGGATGGCGAGGTGGTCGACCCCGAAGGCCTCGACTGGGCGGCGGTCGAATCGGAGATGACCGAGCTTCGCCGCAAAATTGATCGGCTGGGTTCGGTGAACCTCGAAGCCATCGGCGAGCAGGACGAACTGGAGCAGGAGGCGAAGCAGCGCGAAGCCCAGCTTACGGATATCGAAGAGGCGCGGGCCGACCTCGATCAGCTCATCACCCAGATCAACGACGATTCGCGGCGACGATTTGAACGGACATTCGCCGAGATACGCGAGAACTTCGCCGGCCAGAACGGACTGTTCCGCAAGCTGTTCGGCGGTGGACGGGCGGATATCTTCATGCAGCCCGACGAGCATGGGAATGTCGACGTGCTCGAGAGCGGCATCGAGATCATCGCCAAGCCGCCAGGCAAGGAGCCGCAGTCGATAAGCCTGCTCTCGGGCGGTGAGAAAACGATGGCGGCCGTGGCCCTGGTGCTGTCGATCTTCAAGACCCGACCCTCGCCGTACGCCCTGCTGGACGAGGTGGACGCGGCCCTGGACGAGGCCAACGTCGAGCGCTTCACGCAGGTGGTGCAGACGTTCCTGGACCGCAGCCACTTCATCATCATCACGCACCACAAGCGGACGATGCAGGTGTGCGACGCGCTATACGGCATCACGATGCAGGAGCGCGGGGTGAGCAAGCGCGTGGCGGTGCAGTTCGACCAGGTGAGCGCCGACGGACGCATCAGCAAGGAGGCGATCGCGGCCCAGGAAGAGCTGGACCGGGCGCGGACCGATGAGATGCAGGCTGGCGAGCTGCCTGTTCATGGTTCGGATGCCGTGCGGGATGAGGTCCGCGCGAAAGTGCGCGAAGACCTGGTCAGCCGCACGGTCGGCGACGAATCCGCGCAGCACGATACCGGCGCCGCCGATGCGGTGGAGGCGGTCGATGCCGACGAGCCGGTCGCCAAGCCGTCCAACATGCGCCAGCGTCTGGCGGCCATGCTCGAAGGTCGCGAGGCGGTTGAGGTGGAGTAAGGCGCGAGGCGGCCGATGGGTTCGGACAGAAAAGGTGTATTTGAGGCCCGCGGCATGTCGCCGCGAGCGTTTGTCTGGTGGGGAACACGCGCGGGACGTGAAGCATCGATCGTGGGCGGGGCCGTGCGGCCGCGGCGGGTCGACCTTAGAATGCCCGCATGAGCACGACCGATACCCCACTCGAGCGAACGGCGGCGGCCTCAGCCACGGCGCAGGCCAATGCGATGCAGCAGACTTACATCCTCCAATCGCCGGACGGCGTCGGGCTGGCGTCGGGCGACGGCGAACAGGTCGACGTGCAGACCGAAGAGATGCTGGTCAACATGGGCCCGCAGCATCCGTCGACGCACGGCGTGCTGCGCGTCGTGCTGCGGACCGATGGCGAAATGGTGCTCGAAGCCGTGCCGCACATCGGCTACCTGCACCGCTGCGCCGAGAAGATCGGCGAGAACGTCGCCTACTACCAGTACATCCCGTACACCGACCGGATGGACTATCTGGCCGGGATGAACGAGAACTGGGCGTACTGCCGGGCGGTGGAGAAGCTGGCGGGGATCGAGCTGCCGCGGCGGGCCGAGTTCATCCGCGTGATCATCGGCGAGCTCAACCGCATCGCCTCGCACCTGGTCAGCTTCGGCACCTACGGGCTGGACATCGGCGCGTTCACGCCGTTTCTCTACAGCTTCCGCGAGCGCGAGTACATCCTCGACCTGTTCGAGATGGTGTGCGGCGCACGGCTGACCTATTCGTACTTCACCGTGGGCGGCTCGACGCACGACCTGCCCGAAGGATTTCTCGACAAAGTGATCGAGTTTCTCGATTACTTCGAACCGAAGCTGGCCGAGTACCGCGACCTGCTGTCGCTGAATCACATCTTCGTCAAACGCACCTCGAACGTTGGCGTGATCTCGAAGGAGATGGCCATCGCCTGGGCGCTGACCGGCCCGGTGATCCGCGGCAGCGGCATTCCCTGCGACCTGCGCCGCGACAAGCCGTACAGCGTGTACCCCGAGCTGGATTTCGACGTGATCGTCGGCAAGGGTGAGATGGGCCAGGTCGGCGACTGCTGGGACCGGTACATCGTCCGCATGCACGAGATCGAGCAGTGCTGCCGGATGATTCGGCAGGCGGTGAAGATGATTCCGCCATCATCCGAGAGCGGCGAGGGCCGCTACCGTCTGAAGCTGCCGCGCAACTTCAAGCCGGACGCGGGCGAGGTGTATGTCGAGACGGAGAACCCGCGCGGCGTGCTGGGCTTCTTCCTCGAAAGCCAGGGCGGCCCGATGGCCTACCGCTGCAAGGCGCGGGCGGCCACGTTCTGCAACCTGTCCGTGCTCAACGCCGTCGCCCGCGACTGCCTGCTCGCCGACGTGCCGGCAATCGTCGGCTCGATCGACGTGGTGATGGGGCAGGTGGATCGGTAGGGGATGGCGAGTGATGTCATGTCCGACGGGGTGAATCGCAAGCAATCTCGGAAGTCACGAATCCGATGGCGGCGGTGCGTGCTCGCGACGATGCTGGCGATGGTCGTAGGGCTGTGGGTCCGCAGTTGTCTCGTGCTGGACCAGGTGACGATTCCACTGTCGCCACGCACCGAGTGCTATGTCGAATCCTGCGGAGGCGTCGTCCTGTTCTGGTTGCAGACATATGACCAGGCGGCGCCAGTGAAGTTCAAATGGGCGGTGGAAGATCCGCACTACAGTGATTCTGCAATCCATAGGAGTCGCAGCTACGGCATCATGATGGATTTCCCTTGGGACCGGCCGCACTTCAAATTCAAGACAAACCATATGCCGGCGTTTCCCCCGCACATTCCGGTCGGGTGGAGAGTGACAGTAATCCATATGCCGTATTGGCTGCCAGCCGTAATCGTATCGCTGCCATTGCTCTGGGTCCTTGGCATCACGATTCGCCGACGTCGCCAAGTCGGTCAAGTGCGATGTTCCGCCTGTGGTTACGACCTTCGCGGCACGTTGGCGGCGGGGCGGACGGAGTGTCCGGAGTGCGGCGCGGCGGTGGGGGATGGGGCGAAGCGCGTCGAGCCGTCGGCGTTGGATGGGTGAGGCGATGGGATCGGTCCGGGGCGGCGCGCGCTCTGCCCCGGGCACCCGACCGATTGTGTCGACTTCGGGAGACGTGCGACGCGTATCCCCCTCTCCCCGGCGGGGAGAGGGTTGGGGTGAGGGGCGCAAGTCCGCGCTTGCGTGGTAAGCGATGCAATCCATCTCGAAGCCGCTTTCCGCACGGCCGCGGCCGAGCAGCCCGACGCGATCGCCGTGCGCCTCGGCTACGACGAGACCTTCGCCCACCGGCTGATCGCCGGC
>JAANMY010000643.1_pt1 | contig 47818 bp, 46 predicted proteins | sample 7279691 | NCBI WGS metagenome assembly JAANMY01 (sample SAMN14094543, study PRJNA606508) | bioreactor metagenome | isolation source: A lab-scale SPAN reactor treating ammonium-rich wastewater day 388 | place: Ireland: Galway | collected 2018-02-07 | reverse complement strand
TTAGGGGTACAAGAAATCAATGAGCAACCCGTGGTGCACCGATGGCGCAAATTTGAATTTTTAACAAACTAATTGTCGATGTTTTAATGAAACGTTATAATAGTTACTATGTAACAGTTAAAATGACGCAGGGCCGTATAAACAAGGGGTTAATAGCCATTCCAGTCTCTTTGTCGAAATGGTTTCCTGATCACAATGGTATTATTAAGGTATATTTAGATGATTCAACTGATTTAGAGATCAAGAAATACTCCTCTTATAACAGTAGCACTCGTGAATGTAGAATTTATGGAATGCGGGAATGGTTTGAGAAAAATAGAATCGAAAATGATGATGAAATAGTAATTCAAATTATAGACCAGAACAATTTTAAATATAAACTAATAAGGGAATCAAATTTTATAATTAAAACTCAGCAGATTCAGAATAAATTTGATAATTCAATTGATGAGCAAGAAGCATTACAGCATCTAGATGAAATAGTAAATTGGACAAGAACAAAAGAAGAAATTGTTAAATTAAGTGAGTTCCATAGATTAATTAGACAAACTAGTACTATAGGAGAAAGAAAAAGAACCATTAGAAGAAAAGCATCTGCTAAAGAAAGTGCCCCACCTAGCGTAAAAGTTTTACTTAATAGAATTTATTCAGGACATTGCCAGATTTGTGACTTTTGGTTTTTAAAAAAAGATAAAAACCCCTATTTTGAGACTCATCATATTAACCCCGAAAAAGATGACTATATTCAAAATTTATTAGCAGTTTGCGGAAATTGCCATAATCAATTCCGCTATTCAAACGTAAGACAAGAGTTTAAGGAAGGATGGATTTCAAAGGTGTTTTTCAACGATAGAGTATTTGAAGTAAATCAAATAGTTTTTAAACAAAAATTTGAGGAAGCAGCAAAAAAAATTTTTATTTAAATTTAGTGCCTGATTTAAAGTAGTTCTCAAATTAGACACGGACAAATAAGTTTGCTCATACTACGCTTTGATATGGAATTGTAAGCGTTAATTTAGATTGAATATTTGCTTTTTTCTTTAACATTTTTCTCATGTACATGGTATGCAGGTCTCTATCGTAAAAGCTATATTTAACTGGCGGATACTGGTTACCTTCTTTTTGGGTATAAGCTCTGGCATCCCTCTTTTAGTTACCGGTTCTACACTTCAGGCGTGGATGACGGATGAGAAGGTAGACCTTGCGGTAATCGGGATGTTTTCTTTAGTGGGGCTTCCTTACACAGTAAAGTTCCTTTGGTCCCCTTTTTTGGATCGATACGTACCGCCATTCTTTAGTCGCAGACGTGGATGGATGCTGATTTTTCAAGTACTTCTTATGCTGGCTATTGGGGCGTTTTATCTTGTGAGACCTGCTGAGTCTCCGTGGATTATAGCCTTTCTGGCGGTACTTGTATCATTTTTTAGTGCGAGCCAGGATGTTGTTGTTGATGCTTATCGACGAGAGCTTTTAAAGGATGAAGAGCTAGGGCTAGGGTCTTCTCTGGCTGTTAATGGGTATCGGACAGGCATGCTCATTTCTGGTGCGTTTGCGCTCTTTCTGGCTGACCGTATTTCCTGGAATTACGTTTATGTACTGCTAGCCGCCTCACTGCTCATAGGTATTATTACTACCTGTTTCAGTCCAAACCCTGAAGGGCAGATCATACCACCTCAATCTCTTCGTGATGCCGTTATAGAACCTTTTATCGATTATTTTAAGAGAAAAGGGGCTTTTGAAATTCTGGCGTTTATCCTCCTCTATAAGATTGGCGATATTATGGCAGCCAATATGACAATCCCTTTTATTTTGAAGATTGGGTTTACCAAAACGGATCTGGCTGTTATTGCACAAACCTTTGGTATATTTGCTACCATTGCGGGAAGTCTTATTGGTGGCATTCTCATGATAAGAATTGGACTTCATAATGCCCTCTGGATTTTTGGAATTCTTCAAGCTATTTCCACCTTATCGTTTTCTACACTCGCATCTATCGGGGCATATTACTCTATCCTGGTGTCAACGATAACCTTTGAGAATCTAACGAGCGGTATGGGAGTTTCTGCTTATACGGCTTTTATGGCAAGCCTGTGCAATAAGAGGTTTACCGCCACACAATATGCCCTTTTGAGCAGCCTTATGGGTGTTCCCCGGGTAATTGTTTCATCCCCTACCGGGTATTTGGCCGAATATCTTGGGTGGAATTATTTTTTTATCTTTTGCACTCTGGCCGCTATTCCTGGCCTGATATTCCTCTTTCGTTACCGGACATGGCAAGAAAAATCTTATCCTTTGAAATCAGAGATTTCACAGGTTACACAGATACCATAAGGAAATTTTTTGCTCTGATTCTTAGCGGTATACTATGAGGTGTAAAATGGCAATAAGGGCGAGGCATTTGCACACGATAGGTGGATTACTTATTTCATAATCAGCAGATACTTTGCCCTTGCAAATAGCTTAAATTATCTATGCAATCTGTGAAATCTGTGGTTCCCGTATTTGTCTTTTTATGGATACTGTATTAACCTGGAGGTTTGTAAAATGAAGAACTCTGTTTTTTTTATCAGTCTTTCCTGTCTGTTTCTTTTTCCTGTTTTAACTCGTGATTCCAGAGCACAGGAGAAGCACATCTCTATTACTGTTTACCAGAATAATCTTGGCTTGGTTCATGATGTCCGCAAGATAGATTTAAAAGCTGGGGATCAGCAAATTCGTTTTACCGATGTTCCGTCTTCAATTGATCCTACCTCAGTTCATTTTAAATCACTGAGTGCACCGGATCAGGTAGCTGCTCTTGAACAAAACTACGAGTATGATCTGGTGAGTGCAGAAAAAATATTGCAGAAGTATATCGATCAGGTTATTCAATTATTTACGAAAGAGGGTAAAGTCTTTGAGGGAAAGTTGCTCAGTACCGGTGGAAATGTTGTGCTGGAGAAGAAGGACGGAGGGATTCAATCTATTGCCATGGCGAATGTTCTGAATGTAGACTTCCCTGAATTACCAGCAGGTTTGATTACCAGACCGACCCTTGTCTGGTATCTTTCGAATGAAAAAGCCGGCACACATACGATAGAAACGAGCTACCTGACGGGAGGAATTGGTTGGCATGCAGAATATGTTGCGTTGGTAAATAAAGATGAAACAACATTAGATTTGTCTGCCTGGGTTTCCATCCAAAATCAATCAGGCACAGATTACGAAGGCGCTAAGCTTAAACTGGTAGCAGGTGATGTTCATCGGATAACCCCGCCTCCACCGGTATATACTGCTTATGAAGAACTGGCAATGGAAAAAGTCGCTTCGGCTCCCCAATTTAAGGAAAAGGCCTTCTTTGAGTATCATCTTTATACACTTCAGCGTGATGCCACAATTAAAAATAATCAAATAAAACAGCTCTCGCTTTTTCCAACGGCAACAACATCCGTAAAAAAGATCTATGAGTATGATGGATCTAAAAACGAGAAGAAGATTAATGTAAAATTGGAATTTATAAACGCAGAAGAAAATGGTTTGGGATTGCCCATTCCTGCCGGAAAGGTACGGGTTTATAAATCCGATGAAGACCAGTCGCAAATCTTTCTCGGTGAAGACCAGGTAGATCATACACCGAAGAATGAAAAAATACGGCTGTATGTAGGAGATGCATTTGATATCGTTGGTGAACGAAAACAGATCAATTATAAACAATTAGGTGACCGCGCACGGGAAGAGACATGGCAAATCAAGTTACGTAATCATAAAAAAGAAGATGTCGAGATTCTCGTAATAGAACATGTCTGGGGAGATTTTGAAATTCGTGAATCCTCACATCCGTATCATAAAAAAGATGCAAATACCCTTGAATTCCTCATTCCGGTAAAAAAAGATACAGAGACAATAGTGAAATATACGATATTGTACCGTTGGTAATTTATAATGGTTGTAAAATGAGTAAAAATGTATTAAATAGAACCTAAGGCTAATACAATAGGGTATTTTTTGCTATGAAACATATATGGCAATTCCAAAAAGCAGGAATCGTTTTCATATTTGATAGTACGTAATTATCTTATTTAACAACAACCGTCGTCTGTTTTTGAAAATATGATTACCATCTTCAAAAGTACGGATCAAGGGTTAAAAACTATTCATACCCTGAGCGATGGAATCTGGATTAACGTTACAGATCCCAGTTCGGAAGAAATTGCACAGGTAGAAAAATGGGGTATTCTTCCTGAGTTCGTAACTCATTCTCTGGATATTGATGAACGTGCCCGGACAGAGAGAAATAACAGTCTTATCCTGATCGTGCTCCGTCTTCCCTATAAACAGGACAAGATAGCAGATATTCCATACATCACTGTGCCGCTTGGGATTGTTCTGGCTGATAAATTTATCGTAACGATCAGCCGAAAAGAGACCGTCATTATTAAGGAATTTGCTGCCGGCCGTATACATGACCTGTCTACTGATAAAAAGAATCGGTTTGTCCTGCAGTTGTTTTTCCACACGGCAAATCAATACCTGAATTATCTGCGTGATATTGATGCCGCTGTTAGTATACTGAAAGATAAGCTCTACCGGTCGGTGCAAAATAAAGAGGTTCTGGACTTACTCAAGTATCAAAAGAGCCTGATCTATTTTACTTCTGACTTAAAATCAAATGAATTAATGTTTGAACGGTTGCAAAAAGGTCAGTTGTTTCAGGCTTACCCGGAGGATGCAGAACTCCTGGATGATGTCCTTATTGAGATTCGCCAGGCAATGGAAATGACGAGCATCTCAGAGAATATCCTGAGTCAGATGATGGATGCATTTGCATCCATTATCTCTAATAATCTCAATGTAATCCTGAAGTTCCTGGCTTCGATAACGATTGTAATTAGCCTTCCCACTTTGGTTGCCGGTTTTTATGGCATGAATGTGCGTCTTCCGGGGCAGAATTACTCCTTTACATTTTCATCGATATTGCTTGTCTCTCTTGTGATATCTTTGATAGTAGTAATTATTTTCAAAAAGAAAGACTGGTTGTGAATGAAAGCATGAGATGGATGAATATCTTATGTATTATTGATATTCCAGGAGACAAGAGATGAAGCGAGTGGTAATCGTCGGAGTTGGTTTCGCCGGACTTAGAGCAGCCCGGACCTTAGCAAATAAGGGCTTCGACGTTTTGCTGCTTGACCGGAATAATTATCATCTCTTTCAGCCGTTGCTGTACCAGGTAGCAACAGCAGAACTGGAACAGGAATCGATTGTCTATCCCATCAGGGAGATTATACGGCGCTGGAGGGGAGTACACTTCCGGCTTGCTGAGGTATGGGGTATTGATCTTGAACGTCATCAGGTGTTAACAGCCAACGGTGTAATTGCATATGACTACCTTATACTTGCCACAGGCAGTGTAACGAATTTCTTTGGTATGGATACTATGAAACGTTACGGATATGATCTTAAATATCTCAACGATGCAGTCGTACTGCGGAATCAAATCCTGAGCTCTTTTGAATACGCAGCACAAAAGCCAAATGCATCCGAGCGTTTAGCATTGCTTACCTTTGTAGTTGTTGGCGGGGGACCGACTGGCGTTGAATTCACCGGCGCACTGGCAGAATTAGTTCATCATGTCTTATCGAAGGATTATCCGGAGTTGCAGGTAAAGGATATCAGGATTATTCTTATAGAGGCAGGCGACAGTCTCTTATCGAATTTCCCCAAAAAGCTGCAGGACTATGCGCTTTTCAAACTTCATCGGATGGGTATCGAGGTGCGGCTTAAGACGGCTGTCAGCGGAGCCGAATCTCATCAGGTATTGTTGAAAGACGGGACATCAATTCCTTCCCGCACACTCTTTTGGGCAGCAGGTGTTCGCGCCTCATCGCTGGCTGATGCATTACCAGTGATGAAGGTCCGTGGCGGCCGCATTATCGTCAAACAGGACCTCACGATTGAAGGCTATCCCAATGTCTTTGTTATTGGTGACATGGCTTACCTGGAGCAAGATAGACAACCGTTACCTATGATAGCGCCTGTGGCAATGCAACAGGGAGAATACGCAGGCAGGGCAATTCTTCAGGGCGAGCGTGGACGTCCGATAGGTCCATTTTACTATCGTGACAGAGGTTCAATGGCAACAATTGGCCGTGGAGCTGCAGTTGCCCATACAATGGGCTTTAGCTTTTCAGGCTTTAGTGCATGGGTTATCTGGCTGGCACTGCATTTGTTCTTTTTAATCGGTTTCCGTAACCGAATTGTGGTGTTGCTCAATTGGGGCTACGAATACTTCCTGTTAAAACGGCAAATTCGTATCATTACACAAGAGAAGAAGGAGATAAAACGGTAGAGACCGTGAATACAAGGGCACAAAAATGGCTTAAAGCTTCCGGTAACTCAAGGCTTTTTTCCCTGAAGGCTCATTTTACATCTGTATCTTTAATAAAACTGCAACAATAGCCAATACCACACCAACGATAATACGATAATATCCAAACCATTTAAAGCCGTGCTGTTTCAGGAAGCCAACAAAGGCTTTAATAGCTAACATAGCTACAATAAATGCCACAATATTTCCAAACAGAAGAATCTTTATATCATGATGCTGAATGGTTGCATAAGAATCTATTAATTTCTTGGCGCTGGCGCCAAGCATAGTCGGAACGGCAAGAAAAAATGAGAACTCTGCTGCCGTTCTCCGGTTGAGTCCGGTACTCATCCCACCTATAATAGTGGCCGCTGACCGCGATACACCCGGAATCATAGCGATACACTGAAAGCATCCTATTTTGAAACCCTGAGACCAGGATATTTCCTGTTCTTTAGCCTCGTTGGCATGCCTAAACCATTTGTCCACAAAGATGAGAACAATTCCTCCGAGAAAAAGGGTAGTAATTACTACCCATATATTCATCAATAAGCTATCAATATAATCACCGAGTAAAACACCTATAACCGCAGCCGGCAGAAATGCAAAGGCTAATTTCAGGTAGAACCGGAAGGAGGTAAAAAACTTTTGCCAGTAAAGCGCTACCACAGATAAAATAGCGCCGAATTGGATAACAACCTCAAAATTCTTTACAAGGGTATTTTCGTTGATTCCCATAATCGTAGAAGCAATGATCATATGACCGGTAGACGAAATAGGTAAAAACTCAGTAATACCTTCGATGATAGCGAGAATCAAAGCTTCTAAATAAGTCATAGGTTAGCTACTATTATCCATGAAATGAAAAGAGGATAGATATATCTTTTAAACCCGTTAGATTATAAAAGAACATATTTTTAATGCAATAGAAAACTTTTGTAGATTTCGGAATAACTTTTCGTATGTAGTAACTGACATTCACGAGTATCGAGAGATGGTGATTGGTTTTTGAAGAGGTTATATGCATCCCTCCAGGAAATACCTTATGGGGAGTGACTCTTTTACAATACTTGCTACCAAGAGACGGGATCATCTGAGGTAAGCGGTTTTTGAAGTGGCAGGACAATGTTATTAAGCATCTTTATTAAGGGAATGGTAAAAATGCTAAGGGGTTGTCTGCAAAGCTCATATCCATGCCTGAAATTTATTCCTTTGGTAGCAGGGTAAATCCTATCTCAGTATGTCTTGAACAGGAATTAGTTATCCACGCAGAGTATCATTCCCACGTGTTTTTCCTGCTATTCCCTGGTGATTTCTATTATTCCCCTGTTTCCCATTTGTCATTCCCGAATGTCTTTATCAGGAATCCAGCATAGGGAAGAAACGGGAAAGGCACTGGATTTCCGATAAACTTGTCCTCGTGAAACTTGTCTTCATGGAAATGAGGAACGGGGAAGCATTCGGAAATGACAGGAGGAATCATCGTTGTGTGAGTAATAGTAAATATATTCAGGGAATAGTCTTGTTAATCCTCATCGGTCAACATGTTTGTAGTTACACAAAATATTATTGAATAATAGAGGCTAACCTTGCGTTCGCTCTGATTACGGAAAAACATACAGGTAAAAAATAACTCTTCTGCTCAGCTTAAAAGAAAACCTCTCGAATGCCAGGCAATATGGTAGAGACGGAAGATTTTACGTCTCTACGCATGGATTGTGTTCTGACGCACGCTGGCGTGTTTGGTTTCACCATGGAATTCTATACCTTTTTTTATATAGGGAAATACTCTCGCAAAAACGGCTTTGAGATATCTCCCTTCGGGAAAAATGGTAGAAAAGGGATGGTCGGATGATGCACCGGCAACCTTGAAAATCTGGAGTACAACTCCTGCTTCTGCGGCTGAACGGGTCAGGATGGAAAGAAAATCCTTCTCAGAGACAAGCCCTGAGCAGGAACACGTCAGTAGAATGCCGCCCGGCCTAATGACCTGCATACCAAGCCGGTTAATATCCCCATAGGTACGATGCGCCCGCTTCATTTCATCCTTATGGCCAGCAAGTTTGGCAGGGTCGAGGATTAAAACATCAGTCTGCTCTCCTTTTGCATGCATCGTGCGAAGATAATCAAATACATTCACGTGTTGAAAGGTTACCTTTACAGTGTTCAGGCGTGCATTCTCTAGTGCCATTTCCAATGCCTTTTCATCCAGGTCTATCCCGGTAGCTGATTTTGCACCCATCAACATTGCAGAGATAGCAAATCCTCCCGTATAGCAAAAGCAATCAAGCACCTCTTTACCGGAGCAGTATTGTGATAGTGTTAAGCGGTTTTCACGCTGATCAAGAAAAAATCCTGTTTTGTGCCCTGTCTCGAGATTTACTCTCATCTGTAACAGATTTTCTTTAATTTCTACAGAATCCGGACCTGGATAATCCTTTGCTACTGGTAAAAAATCTATTCCTTCTTTTGCTGCGGTTCGTTCATCGGGGCGTACTGCAACCCGGGCGCCTGGATAAAGAGACTGTAAAGATGATACGATCCATTCTGTTATGCCAACATACCCGGCGGAGTATGGTTCTATAACAAACACATCAGCAAACTTATCGATAATCAATCCGGATAGACCATCGGATTCTCCATGTATCAGCCGATAAGAATTCGAGATCTTCTGGATTCCGAGAACTTCTTCACGCAGTGTCTTGGCTTGCTGAAGTTTTCTTAAGAAGAACTCCTTATTGAGCGGTTCAGATGCGTCTTCAGTCAATAGGCGAATGCCAATATTGCTTTTATAATTATAGATACCCCTGCCGATAAATACCCCCTCTTTGGATACTACTTCTACCAACATTCCTGGTTTTAAACGTTTTTGGGGATGGCGGATCATTCTGTCGAATATCCAGGGATGAAGGGAGTTTCTTTTTGCTTTTAGTGAAATAACGGGTAGTGTCATATTTACAATGTTTTTTCTCTCATTTCTCCAAAAATAACCTTTAAAATATCCTTTATCTGGATTAATCCGGAAATAATTCCCTCGGTATTTTTAACCAGGGCAAAATGTAATTCCTTTCTCTGAAAATCGGTAAGTATTTTACTAATCTTCTCATCCTCGGAGACAAAATAAGGTTCCATCATGAGATCTTCAAGGATGAATAATGGATTATTGAGTAGTATGTTGATAACCGTTTTTGCGTGGATTATTCCAATGGTGTTATCAATACAATGCTTATATATGGGGTACCTTGTATAACCTTCTTCTGTAACAATCCTCACAATATGTTCAGGAGATGTATCAGCATTTATGGCAACAATCTTATGCCTGGGCACCATAATTTCTTTTACAAGCTTGTCATTAAATTCAAATACCTTATGTAACAACGCGTGTTCTCCATCAGCCAATACACCAGTCTCTCCACTTTCATTAATAATGTGTTTTACCTCATCACGGCTGAAAATTATTTTCTTATATTTGATATTTACACCAAAGAGATTAAAACAAAGGCAGGCAACATAGGTAATCAGCATGACAATAGGTGATAGAATCCATCGTATCCATTCATATGGTTTGACAATCCATAATGAAAGCTGGTCGGGAAACTGGGTTGCAAGCATTTTCGGAAAGGTTTCGCCGAAGAGCAGCAAAATAAGGGCAACAATAATGGGAGCCATAAATACACCCCACTCGTGTAAATAATATATTGCAACCGTTGTTCCTATCGTTGATACTACGGTATTAACAATGTTATTTCCTGTAAGGATGGTACTGAGGAGCTTATCTGGTTCGTTAATAATTTTGTAAACAGAGACGGCTCTTTTGTTATTTTGTTTCATGAGGAAATCCAGTCGTATCTTATTAAGAGAAAAAAGCGCTGTCTCAGATAATGAAAAAAAGGCGGAGACGAAGAGAAGCAGAAAAAAGAGTATCAGCATAAAAATAATTGTTGTGGTTGAAAAGTGTATTGAATCCATAAAAACAACTTTCTTTTATTCCTTCTCTTTTTCTCTGATAAGGTTTATGATTTCTTCTGGCGATGTGGATTGAATGATCTTTTGTTTGAAAGACTCATCAATGAAGAGACGGGCTATTCGGCTTAAAAGTCCGAGGTAGGTATTATTTGTTCGCTCCCTGGTGGCGATTAAAAAAATCAAATGTACTGGTTTTCCATCAAGGGAATTGAATTCGACCCCTGATTCTGAAACTCCTAAGCATGCAATAATATCAGTAACCCCGGAGGTCTGGGCATGCGGGATTCCAATGCCACCTCCGATTCCTGTACTTTTAATCTTCTCGCGTTCAAGTACCTTCTTTAAGAGATTTTCAACATCTTTTACCTTCTCTGAAGTTTTTACTGCATGTACCATCTTTTCTAAAACATCATATTTGTCCTTCCCATGTATATTGATAAGTATACGGTTTTCCGTTAATACATCTGAGAGTTTCACATTCACCCCTTTCACGGTGTAAGCTTCACCTCATCCTGGTTTATTACTGCCAATAGTCTTCTCATTATCATCGGGAAGGATGAAATATCCGAAGCAATCTAGAGAGATATCCCTGTTCACTTTTCATGAAGGCAACGTTGTTATAAGACGATTAATTTTATCTTACAAATAAAGAATTTGAGATATAAACGTATAAACTCTCATCTCAGGAAAGTAAAAATTACGGGTAGGTTAGCTGTCTCACTTACAGGCAAAGATCATCTTTTGCATATATTTTTCTAAAAATGATGGAGCCAAATCTGAAATCTCTCATCATAATTTATATTGTAATTTAGGATTAATAAAAATCAATCCTTTTAAATTTTACATATATTCTTATAAAAACTGTGAAATACATACTATTGTTGAGTGCAGAAAAGAACAACAAGTTATAATCGGGTAAGATGGAAAAAGCTATAAGGTGATCTTGCAAGGATGTACCTTACATTATGTATGAGGAGTGATAAAAAATACTTATGGCGCTAAATTGTCAATTGTATCGGGAGAATTTTTCTGTTCAGATTTGGAATGTTCTATTAACTGAAGAGAGTTGGCTAAAATGGCATTTTCAACACTTGCTGCAATATAGCTAGCTAATATGGTTAAAAAGAGATTTTCATATTTATTATGTTCAAAGATATCAAACTTCTCAGGCACGGTACTAAATACAGCGCATAAGCCAATAAGCTTCCTGTTTTGAATAAAGGGTGTATTCATAAAAGAGGCATATCGTACATCTAAAACGGGATGGGCAAGGATATTCTTTAGCCTTGTGGATGACGGAAGCTTTGTATCCCTGACCTTAGAGATAGGAATTCCCAGAGAACAAACCGGCGTGAGGTTTTTCTTCGTATCATGTAACATAAGTACAGATGCGTCTGCCTCTGTAAATACCTTAAAATGCTTAGTTGCTGCCCGTAAAACCGCCTTGTAATCCAAGTCCCTGGAAGATAATAAAAAGGCATCCGATAGGGTCTTAAGGCGCTGATATAACTTTTTTTCATATGAAATCGATGACATTATATACCGAGCCGAATATAATAACCGCAAATTAATACTTATCCATACAACACTTACATATTTCTCTATTTTGAATACCTAATTTCTATACTATTATTACAGTTAAAATATTACCAGTTCTCTAAAAAATTAAGTAATTAAATTATACGATTTAATTATAAAAATAACAGCGTTTTTTAAAACAAATAGTCTTACCTGCTACTTTTCTTCATCCACTCTACCTTTTCACCCCTTTTCAGCGTAAGACTAATAAATATAATACATTAAAATTACACTTGACAATAAATATCCTGTTAGGTAAACTTTAACACTTAAATTTCATAACAAACAGAGTATTACTCCGGAAACTAATGCTTGTTAGGGTTATTAATTACCTTGCAAAGGGTATATCGAGAAATGGTTTTTATGCTTATGAAATCTCCTGTAAAGTCTTATTTTATTTTCTGTTATTTTCGATATTATCATAAAAGAGGGCGATCTTAGGATTCGATATTAAAATAATGGAAGTTAAACATATTGCCCTAAAACAGCTAGTTTTAGGGCTTTTTTTTGCCCACAAAATTTGGTGGAGGTGTAGCTAAATGATTATTGTAATGAAGGCTGAATCTACAAAAAAGGATATCGATCACGTTCTCGATAGTGTAGAAAAGGCCGGCTTAAAAGGAGTCCTCTTGCAAGGAACAAATCGGAATGTAATTGCGATTATTGGGGATGAACGGGTTGTACCGAAAGATTTTTGGGATGTTTTGCCAGGTGTGGAAAAATCCGTTCCGATTCTTGCACCCTATAAATTAGCCAGTAAAGAGGGGAAAGATTTTAAAACGATCATCCATTTTAACAATGGTAAAAAAATAGGGGGCGATCACATTGCCGTTATTGCAGGACCGTGCGCTATAGAAAGTAAAGAGCAAATTATTGAAATTGCCAAAAGGGTAAGAGATGCAGGCGCAACTGCATTACGGGGAGGCGCATTTAAGCCACGAAGTAATCCCTATACCTTCCAGGGCCTCAAGGAAGAAGGTCTCGTACATCTGGCCCGTGCCCGCGAAGTATCGGGTCTGCCCATCGTTACCGAGGTGCTTACTCCTGAGCATGTAAAATTAGTGAGTAAATACAGTGATATATTACAAATCGGAACCCGCAATATGCAAAACTTTCTGCTTTTGCGGGCAGTAGGTGAATCGGGGAAGCCGGTAATTTTAAAGCGAGGAATGTCTGCTACGATTGAAGAATTTCTTTTAGCAGCAGAGTATATCCTGGCACAGAATAATCCGAATGTAATTCTCTGTGAGCGGGGGATCCGAACATTTGAGACGCACACCAGATTTACCTTATCGTTAAGCATTGTTCCACAACTTAAGGAAATGACGCATCTCCCTATCATTGTAGACCCAAGTCATGGAACAGGAAAGAGAAGTCTTATTAATCCAATGTCAAAAGGTTCTATCGCTGTGGGTGCTGATGGTTTATTAATCGAAACTCATCCTGAACCTGAAAAGTCGTTCGTGGATGGTCCGCAAACAATCACCCTCGAATCCTTTGATGAGCTGATGCAGGAGTTGAAACCTGTGGCAGAAGCCGTTGGAAGAAAAATATAATCAGTGAGAAGAAAAGATAAAGAAATAACGGATAGGATTGAGATCGAAGAGGTTCTTTCAACTGCTTCTGTGGGAAGATTAGGGACATGCGCCAACGGGATTCCCTATATTACACCAATGAATTTCACCTATGACAAAGAGACCTCAAAGATTTTTCTCCATTGCGCAAACGAAGGAAGAAAATTAGATAACATACGGGTTAATCAGAACGTTTGTTTTGAAGTAGAAGAGGTTAAAAATGTAATTATAAAGCAGCCTACCTGCGGTTCTTCTGTTGCTTATAGATCTGTCGTTCTGTTTGGCAGTATAAAAATACTTACCGATATACATGCTAAGAATAATGCCCTTCAGAAGCTTGCCGACAAGTATGCACCACAAAATCCCAAAGCTCCTTTTACTGATGCAATGCTGAGTAGGACGAATGTGCTTGAGATAGAAATTAAAGAAATGACCGGGAAAAGAAGTCCTGTTAAACCAATAGTACCTGCGACTACAGATCCGTCAAAAAAATAGAATAGCAAATCAACACAAAAATTAGAAGAAAGGATGATGTATTTATGGAGATTACGGCATCAAAGAGGTTGCAGTCCATTGGTGCGTATGCCTTCGCAGAAGTTGATAAAGAAGTTGAAAAGTTAAAAACGATGGGGATAACTCCCATTGATTTTGGAGTTGGCGACCCTACGGTACCAACGCCTGAGATTGTACGTAAGGCGGCACAAAAAGGAATAACACTACGTAAATCATCCGGTTATCCTAGCTATATTGGCACACTTGAATTCCGGCAAGCTATCGCCCAGTGGATTCAAAAAAGATTTGGTATACAAATGGATCCGGTCACAGAAATCTCATCAACTATTGGTTCAAAAGAAGCTGTATTTAATTTTCCTGAAGGAATTGTCAACCCGGGCGACTATGTGATTATACCCTCTCCTGGCTATCCACCCTATACGCGGGGTACTTTATTTGCCGAAGGCATTCCCTATTATGTACCGCTTCTTGCTGAAAATAAATTTCTCATAGACTTGAAATCCATTCCGGAAGAAGTCTGCAGGAAGGCCAGGATTCTCTGGATTAACTATCCGAACAGTCCCAGTGGGGCTGTAGCGCCTTTGCCGTATTTAAGAGAAGTTGTAGAATTTGGTAAAAAATATAACATCATTATTGCCTCGGATGAGGCCTATAGCGAGATTTATTTTCAAGAGGCTCCTCATAGTATCCTGGAGGTTACCAGGGAAGGCGTTATCGTATTTAATTCCTTCTCTAAGAGGAGCGCCATGACTTGCTATCGGGTTGGATGGGTTGCCGGTGATAAGCGGATTATCGATATATTTAAAAAGGTAAAAACTAATATTGATTCGGGTACGGCCACATTTATTCAGGATGGAGCTATTGCCGCCCTCAGTGATGAGACCCACGTGGAAAAGATGAGAGCGGAATATAAAATCAAAAGGGATTTACTGGTTGATGCATTTCACTCTATCAATTTCCCAAATTGTACCCCGGAGGCTACCATTTATTTGTGGCAAAAGGTACCTCAAGACATGAGTTCTGTGGACTTTGCCAGAAAACTGCTTTCGCCTGATATTGCAATTGTAACAACTCCGGGCGCATGGATTAGTGATAAGACAGAAAGCGGGCAAAACCCTGGTGAAGGGTATGTACGTTTTGCCCTGGTACCAAGTATTAAAAATACCAGGGAAGCAGCACGGCGAATCAAAAAGTTATTACCAAAGGTTTTATAAATAAAATACTCACCGCAGAGAACGCAAAGATCGCAGGGATAAAAAATATTTTCTTATTTCTCTGCGCCCTCTGCGGTGAAAATAACAGGATAGTCTTATGAAAAAGCGTTTATTTAGTGGAATTCAGCCCAGCGGTGATGTGCATATCGGCAACTACTTAGGGGCCATTAAAAATTGGGTACGATTGATTGATCAGTATGAATGTATTTTTTGCATCGTAGATTATCATGCAGTTACTATTGAATACAATCCGAAAGATATGCAAAAGAGAATCCTGAATGCAGCAGCGGTCAATATTGCATCTGGCTTAGACCCTAATCGTTGCATCGTTTTCGTTCAATCATACGTGCCAGAGCATACCGAGCTTGCATGGATATTAAACACGATAACTCCTATGGGCCATTTAGAGCGTATGACCCAATTTAAAGACAAATCAAAACAGAACGCCGAAAACATTAATGCAGGGTTGTTTACCTATCCTATCTTACAAGCTGCCGATATCTTAATTTATAAAAGTGAGGCTGTTCCGGTAGGTGAAGATCAGGTTCAGCATATTGAGCTTGCACGGGAAATCGTGAGAAAATTCAATACACGGTATGGAGAAACGTTTCCGGAACCGAAAGAAATCCTTTCTGAAGCCTCACGGATTATGGGCCTTGATGGAAAAGCCAAGATGAGTAAGAGTCTTGGGAATTACATATCGCTGGTAGAAACGCCTGAATCAATAGGAAAAAAACTCTCGACGGCTGTAACTGATGAGAACAGAAAAAGGCGCACTGACGCTGGTAATCCTGATGTTTGTAATCTCTTTACCCTGCATAAGCATTTTTCCAAAAACGAACAGATTGAAACTATCAATGCAGTGTGCCGTACTGCTGAGATTGGCTGTGTTGAGTGTAAAAAGATTTTGTCAAATAATATCATCGAGACGCTAACTCCTATCCGTCTGAAATATGAGCATTTGGTCAATGACCAGGATTACCTGTTAAATATCTTACACACCGGCGCTAAAAGATGTAAGGAAATAGTAAGAGATACGATGAGTGAAGTAAAAAAGAAGATGGGTCTGATTTAAATGGATTATTTTGTAAAAAGTATCGCATCTTTATTAAAAGAGAAAACAAACCTCCGGGAAGATGAGATAGAAAAGCTTATCGAGATACCACCCGTCCAAAAGATGGGTGATTATGCATTCCCCTGTTATACCCTCTCAAAGGTACTCAAAAAGCCACCAAATAGTATTGCTGAAGAACTATCCAAAACCTTACATGCCATCAGTCCAGTTGCAGAAATAAGGGCTATAGGTCCTTATGTAAATTTCTTTGTAGATAAGACAATATTCTCAAAAATGCTATTAAAAAAGGTGCATGAAGAACAGGATCTTTATGGCAGTGCAAAGGTAGGGAGCGGAAAAACTATTGTTATCGATTATTCTTCTCCGAATATTGCCAAACACCTTGCTGTTCACCATCTCCGTTCTGCACTAATCGGGAATGCGATTTACCATATCTATAAAACCCTTGGATATAACTGTGTCGGGATTAATCATCTCGGCGATTGGGGGACACAATTTGGACAATTGATTGTTGCATATAAAAAGTGGGGAGATGAGAGTGCACGGAAGGTATATACCGTTACGGACTTGAACAATCTTTATGTAAGATTTCACCAGGAGGCGGCGAAGAATGCCGCATTGGAGGATGAGGCAAGGGAATGGTTCAAGAAACTTGAAGCAGGGGATTCTGAGGCAAAAGAGTTGTGGCAGCATTTCAAGGATATTAGCCTGAAAGAGTTTCAAAAGATTTATGATATGCTTGAAATACATTTCGATGCCTTTATTGGTGAAAGTTTTTACAATACGATGGTTGAGGATACGGTAAAGAGGATTAAAAAAAAAGGCTTAACAAAGATTAGTGAAGAGGCATTGATTGTTGATTTGGAACCTTACAACATGCCTCCATGTCTCTTACGCAAGAAAGACGATGCGACCCTCTATGCCACCCGTGATATTGCTGCCGCTGAATACCGGATGAAGACCTACACCTTTGATAACATGGTCTATGTGGTTGGTTCAGAACAAAAGCTGCACTTTAAGCAGGTCTACAAAGTCCTGGAACTGATGGGATACGACTGGGCAAACCGTTGTGTGCACGTGGATTTTGGCCTTATGAAGTTTAAAGACGGCAAGATGTCCACCCGGAAGGGGAAGGTCATCTTATTGGAAGACCTGTTAATTGAGGCAATTGAGCGTGTTAGAAAGATCATAGAAGAAAAAAATCCTTCATTAGAAAATAAAGATGCTGTGGCAAAAGAGGTTGGTATTGGCGCTGTTATCTTTACTGACTTATCGACCAGGCGGACAAAAGACGTCGTTTTTGAATGGGAATCGGTCTTAAACTTCGAGGGAGAAACCGGTCCTTATGTCCAGTATACCCATGCCCGACTCTGCAGTATCCTGAGAAAATATGGTAAGCCTGTAACAGCAGATATAAACTACGAATTATTAAAGGAAGACGAAGCCTTTGCCCTCGTCAAAAACTTATCACAATTCCCTACTACAATCCTGAAGGCTGCAGAATTTTACGAGCCGTCGTTAATCTCCAATTATCTTATCGATGTGTGCGCCAGCCTGAACAGATTTTATAATACCCACCGCGTTTTGTCTGATGATGAGGAATTAACCAGGGCCAGGATACTACTGGTCGATTCCACCAGACAGGTCATAAAAAACGGCCTTAGTATTCTTGGTATACACTCTCCTGATCGGATGTAATTGCTATTCATTCTTCTGCTATTTTTATTTTGTTTGTCTCAAAGAAAAAAGGTATCGATGTGTCTACAATAGTAAATGAATGGATAAAAAAAGATATATCTATAGTAGAAATAATAACAAAATAATACATAGCGAATTACCTCACAGGATGCGGCATAACAACTTCGATGCTTGTGATTTCAGGCATTGTTTTGTATAAAAACACAGAACTATACCCAAGAGAATAAAGCGGATTGTTTTTGTAATAGTCTCTCCGATTTCCATATTATCCTTGATGCCAAGGGTTTATTAAATAGTAGTTCAACAAGTTATTCTACCAACTCTTCGACTAGTTCATCCGATAGACCTCTGGAAAGGAAATCACCTCACTTGCCAAATTATTTTAAAAACAATGTCAATAATTAAATATGGTGTCCCCTGAATTAAGAATAATCAAAGAAGACAAACCAGCATCGATGAGCTATCGGTACTTATGAACGCCATTGCAAAGCCAGGGGCATCTGAACATGCGGCAAACGAGATAGTAAAGCTATTAAACTGATGTTTACAAACCAATTCCAGGATTGCTTTTTACATGTAATTACATTATAATTACATAACATTATGGAGATATATTATGAGAACAAAACTAGTGTCCATAGGAAATTCAAAAGGTATCAGGATACCTACGGCAATACTTAAGCAATGCAAGATTGAAAATGAAGTGGATCTGGAAGTTGAAAAAGAAAAAATAGTCATCAGACCGGTAAAAACCATACCCAGAGAGGGATGGAATGACGCCTTCAGACTAATGCACGAGAAAAAGGATGACGCACTGTTGCTTGATGAGACCATAGACTTCATGGAAAATTGGGAATGGAAATAAAGCAGTACGATATCTATCTCATCAATCTTGATCCAACGGTCGGTTCTAAAATCCAGAAGACAAGACCTTGCCTGGTAATCTCCCCAGATGAAATGAACAGAAACATTCAGACAATCATTATTGCCCCCATGACAACAAAATCCCACAGCTATCCAACCAGGGTAAAAATAACCTTTGAGAAAAAAATGGGATGGGTCGTACTCGATCAGATAAGGACTATAGACAGGAGCCGGTTGGTTAAAAGATTAGGGCAAGTAACTAATGATGCCATCACAAAGATCAAATCGATAATTAAAGAGATGTTAGTTGATTGATACTATACTCATGTTCAAAAGGAGCAAGAGGACTGAACATGTATTATTTTGAGATACTGGAAGGATTGTATAAGAGTAAGATCAGATATCTCATCGTAGGTGGATTGTCTGTTAACCTTTATGGTGTTCCTCGGGTGACTCAGGACATTGACATCATTATCGCTATGAATAAAGAAAATATTCTCAAGATAACATCTCTACTGAAGGAATTAGGTTATGTTCCGCGCCTACCTGTAAACCCCGATGACCTTGCAAATCCTGATAAAGTGAAGAACTGGATTGAAAATAAAAACCTTAAGGCATTCAGTTTTTATCATAAAAAAGACAACTATAAGGTGGTTGATATTGTGCTTATCCATCCATTGGATTTTGAAAAGTCCTTTATAAATAGAACCATAAAAAAGGCAAAGGATATAGATATTTATTTGGCATCAATAGACGATATAATAAAAATGAAAGAATTTAGCGGGAGAAATCAGGATTTAAGCGATATAGAAATGCTGAAAAAAGTAAGAGAATATATGGGAGGAAAGAATGGATAAGGGTTTTGTCTATACATTTGAAGACGAAAAAATAATTGAATATATGAAATTATCCACAGAGGATAAATTAAAATGGCTGGAAGAGATCAACGAACTCACTAACGCGGTTTTAAGTGACCGGGAAAAGGAGTTAAGGGAAAAATTGAGGGCATGTGAAATATAATTGACGAAAGAAAATAATCGTGTTTATCTGTCTACCCTTAATGACAGAGTGAAACTTTTTGATGAGAACCCATTCAACGGTATTATTTTATACAAGAGCAAAAAGCAGGAATCTTCTTGAACAATTACTAGAGTATATTGCTTAATTCTATTTTTCGTGTCTAAAGTTTTTGATTGAAATTCAGCTAGCTTACTTTTCTCTTTTATCAATAAAGGTATACATAAGCTAAGGCATATTGGTTAGATTGGGCATGTGATTTATACTTTTTGTCGTTTGTAATGTGATAATAAAGTATTTACTTCCGGGTGCTTAGAATGTACACCATTTTTAAATTGGTTTTCACAAACCAGATTATGGAATTCTTTCTTTTGCCTTTCTGGCAATGAGTTATATAAATCGCTCCAGACAGCAGCACCATTATTTTTGTGATCTTCTCGGATTTGTGCAACAAAGCCCTTATGAATCTAAATTATCTAACTGACATTCGAGAGGTTTTTATATGTCCTGTAGTTTTAATGGCTTATAAAAAGGGTGTTTTTGTTGCTCAATTAATTAATTCTTGAAATAGCAATAACTTAACAATCGAACCTCTCGAATACCAGATCTAACAAGCCACAGGGATGTTGTAAAGACATTTATGAATCATTTCCGGATTAGAATTCTGGGTGAATTCCGGGTAGCGTAGGGAACTGGCTCTATATAGTTTAGGTTGGCCTATCTGTTTCTGCCCCTTTCGTCTGGCAGTGCCTCAATAGCCTCACCATGCTTGTTTCGCCAGTCTTCCCTCATCAAACCGTGCTTGCGGTTTTCCCGCACATGGCTTTCTAATGCTCCTCACCATAAGGCATACACCTGTCTCCATACCTCTATGGTCGGCACTTTGTAAAGACCATATCGTTCAAACAACATGCTGTTTGTGTATCGCTTAAGCCCTGTCTTCCTGTCTCTGATTTTATGACGTCTGTACAGGTGTATCCGAAGCCGGAATTGAGTGTGTTCTCTTACTTGCTTGAGGACTCTGCTGCAATTGCGATAATGGAAGTATCCTGATCTTTTCCGTGGTTGTTAGCATTTCTGCAATCTTCCTTTACCTCTCCTCCTCGGTTGCATGAACAAAGCAGGGTTCCTTCTCCCTCTACAGCCCGATGTGATTTCGTTTCCTTATACAGAGCGGTTTATGCCCCTCAAACATTACTGCATAGGGTCTCTCCAGCACTGGTCTGTTTATCTTCCCCTGCATGCCGCCCCTGCTACCCCGAAAGATATTGCAGATTTCTGCTTATGGAGCATTCTTCCAAGAACATTTTCAAGCCAGGCTATAAAATTGTCAGCACCCAAAGGTCTCCCGGTTCGCTCGTGACATCGAAACTTTTTGGCCTCTTCATCCGATAAGTCTCTGGAAAGAAAATCATCCCACTTGCCAAACACTTCAAGTATCTGTGAACGGCGATTTCCTCGTTGAGTAATATGGTGTGGAACTTCCGGTACAACTACACGAGCAATTCTGGACATGCACGCATCTTAACTATTAAAAAAACAATATCAATAATTACGTATGGTGTCCCCAGAATTTGTATGGTATGAAGGGTGGATAGTCCGCCTTTTTAGACGGGGAAGGCATCTTCTTTTGTATAAAAAATATGGTTATTGAGTGTGCCATAAAAACCAGGCCTTAACGAACCAAACTCCTGGCAGAGCTGCCCTGTTTTATTGGGACCTTCAGGCGTTTTGCCTGGCAATAACAATAGCTATCTTCCCTATAGGTGTATTCACCTACTCGCTTCTTCCGCTTTAGTCTGGTCGCTGTGGGTGCTTTCAGAAGTCTGCCAAGGGTTTTTTTCTAATAAGTCCATGTCCTGTTCCCACTAGAGATTCTTCTTGCACTCTATTCTTGACTATTGCATCCAGTTTAGTAAAGATACTAAAATCTCCCATTAAAATATCACGGGCATATTTCCGCACACAGTCCGAATAATGAGTTACGATATCATTAACTAACTCAACGGTTAAAGGTTTATTAAAATACTTACAATCGAGCTTAAGGGAAGGAATTCTCAAGGCAAGAAGATCTTCGAGATTAAAACCAGTAAGTTTGCTTTCTGAATTGATGAGAATGGGATTCTCTTGAATCTCTCCGTTAACAAGCTGGAAAAGCTCCACGTATATGTATTGTTCTCTCCATTCTAACCCAATCACTACCGCAGTTGTCTTATTCTGATAGATAAGCCTGTAGACTCCTTCATCTGCCTTCTTCTTAGCTTTTCCAAAACTAAATTCTTCTATCAGGAATTGGAATTTCTTAATACTAACCTGATAAAAAGCACTTGTAATTTTGATCATTGTTTCTTGCATATTAAGCCCCAATGATACTACCATAAGGAATAATAGGATAGTGTTTCTGATTAATAATCTGTTTCTCCATCTTATAAAAATGGCTACGAATACTTCTTGTGGGGTCAATCCCAATATCTACTATCTCATATCCCTCTCTCACCATCTTTATTATCCATGCCTGATTTCTTTTCATAGCTAATTTCTCATCCCAGGGGTCAATTCTCCATCCTTGATACCTCTAGCTTCAATCTGTCTTGCCGCAGCCTTTATACGCCTCATATTCTCGCCAATGACTATCCCCTTTTTGGATGTATTAGAAATTTAATCCTCAAATCTTTTTTATCCTTACGGCAAAGCTCGGGCTAGCCATAATTTATCGAAAAGAACCAGAAATAAGATGTTCGATTAATCGGTGACCTTCCTTTATGTGGAGACCTGAGGCATGGGCATTGGCCTCAGTATAAGAAAATCCTATACCCTTCTCTATACCGGTTCCGTATACCACAAAAGGAACAGCTTCGGGGGTGTGGGTCCGTTTAACAATTGGTGTGTAATGATCAGGAAGGACGAGAATGCGCAGGCCGTTAAATTTATCTTTCGCCTCAAGGATTGGTCCTATAATCTTACTGTCGATCTGCTCAATAGCTGACACCTTCTCATGCACATTACCCTCATGTCCCGCTTCATCGGGAGATTCAATGTGTATCTGAACGATATCATAATTTTCTAACGCCTGAATGGCATATTGACCCTTATTACTATAATTCGTATCAAAATAACCAGTAGCGCCAGGCACATCAATGATATCCCATCCAAGATAACATGCAATACCTTTAATCAGGTCTACAGCAGTAATAACGGCACCTCTGAGATGAAACCGTTCCTGAAACGCAGGCATATGAGGACGATGCCCTTGTCCCCATAACCAGATCATATTAGCCGGATTTTCTTCCAAATCTACACGAACCTTATTTACATCATGATTAAGTAAAAGTGTCCGGGAACGCTCCATAAGATCAGCAAGAATCTCACTCCCATTTCCCCTCGGAAGATGTTTTTGAATCGACTGCCCCATAATATCGTGAGGTGGAAAACATTTGGCATCCATCTTCTGTGTGCCTCTGTATACCATAATGTGCCGATAGCTTTTCCCTGTATAAAATTGAATAAGATCGTTACCTAACTTTTCGTTTAATAATCTAATAAGGAGACCCGCCTCTTCTGTCTTTATGTGACCTGCACAAAAATCTTCTAAGGTATCTTCATTGGCCGTAATCAAGTTGCAACGAAATGCCCAGTCACTATTATTCAGTTTAATGCCAATACTAGCAGCCTCTAATGGCGCACGCCCTGAATAATATTCGCCCGGATTGTATCCCACGATCGTAAGATTAGCGACATCACTACCGGGTGAAAACCCGCCTGGAATAGTTCGAACAACACCAAGTTGACCATTTTGGGCAAGAAAATCCAGATGAGGAGTACGGGCCGTCTCGATTGGTGTCCGGCCACCGAGCTTCTCCAGAGGATAATCAGCCATACCATCAGGAATAATAATACAATATTTCACACTATCTCCTATTCTAGATAAACCAGAATTAACAGTTCTCTAATTTCAAAATTACCCATGCCAGGCTACATAAACACTCATCACCGAGCCTACAACCCCATATGCATCAAGCTAAAATGTGTAAAGATAAGGAATAATGAACCACCCATAATCCCCCTTAGTCCCCCTTTAGAAAAGGGGGAAATCAAATCCCTTTTAAAAAAGGGGAAAATCCCTTGTCCCCCCTTTTTTAAAAGGAGTTAGGGGGGATTAGAGGGAAGCACGGACGCACGTTGTCTTCACTTTCCACTTATCGACTTATTTGATACCCAATCCCGAGAATTTAGCACTTTTCAGTAAGGAATTATTCCTCTACGCGGAGAAATTTTGTAGAATCTTTTATGATATCTAATCGCTTAATTTCTGTAAGCGCTTTTTGCAGATTACCCTCTTCTGCAAGATGGGTCATCATCACGAGAGGGACGTTGCCATTCTCTTTGATTTTATGCTGAATAACTGAGGCAATACTGATTTCATAATTTCCCAAAATACCCGATATCTTTGCGAGTACCCCTGGCTTATCAACAACAGAGAATCTCAGATAATAGCGCGTTTTGATTTGCATAATATCCGCTATGGAAATATGCTCACAGTTTCCAGAAAAGGTCTTCATCGCATGAAATGTTATACCTGCTCTTCCAAGTCCAACATCCACAAGGTCTGCAACCACAGCGCTGGCAGTGGGCATTTGACCAGCTCCCTTACCATAAAGCATAGTTTCACCCACAGCACTTCCATTGACACAGATAGCATTAAAGACACCGTTTACCGAGGAAAGCGGGTGATCGTGCGGCAGGAGTGTTGGATGCACACGTAATTCAATAGCGCTTTTTATCCTTTTCGCCACCGCTAAAAGTTTTAAGGTGTATCCCAACTCGTGTGCATACCAAATATCGGAGAGATCTATAGTACTGATACCCTCGCAATAAATATCCTTATAATCAAAATCAACACCAAAGCCGATTCTTGCTAAAATAGCAAGCTTGTGCGATGAGTCTATACCGTCAACGTCCATAGAAGGATCTTTCTCTGCATAACCCATCTTTTGTGCCTCTGCAAGGGCATCGCTGTATTTTACATGCTCTTTGGTCATCTTTGTTAAGATATAATTGGTAGTGCCATTTACAATACCAAAAATAGACTCTATCCTATTTGCAATAAAGCCGTCTCTTAATGCTGCAATAACGGGGATACCTCCACCTACACTTGCCTCAAAGGAAATACTTTTGCCACACTGCCGTGCCTTACGAAAAAGTTCCAAACCATGAAGGGCTAAAAGCATTTTATTTGCAGTTACAATATCCTTACCTTTTTCAAGCGCTTTCGTAATAATTTCTTTTGCAGGATGCAATCCCCCAATAAGTTCTATAATAACGTGGATATCCGGATCGTTTATCAGTATATCCACATCATCTGTAAAAAGAATATCCGATGGCAAATCTATTCTGTTTCTTACATCGAGATTACGATCGGCAATACCTTTTAATACCGGAACACAATCGAGTTTTTCCAGGAGAGGAGAATGTTTTTCTAAAAGGATCTTTACAACCCCTGTCCCAACGATACCCACACCAACAATGCCGACATTGAATGTTCTCATAATTATTATTTCCTATGACTGATAAAGTCGCAAAACACATAAAGCACTGATATTGCTATAAAGAAAATTTACTATAACGGAAGAGTTTGTTTATTTCAATAAAATTTGCAAACGAAAGAACTCGTTTTGTCTATCATATGCCGTTTAATTTTAGTTGTAATATTTTATAAGGTCTGATAAGATTGATTTGAACATCTATACCTATAAAAGCAATTCTCACATACGATATCATCAAAGAGTACATGGTAAGTTTTAAACAAAGAGATATTATCTCTATCCGTCATTTCAACAAAGAAGAGTTATTATACATCCTTGATTTAGCAAAAGAAATGGAGCGGACAACCTATACAGATACCCTGAAAGATAAAATACTTGCTTCATTATTCTTCGAGCCTTCAACACGAACACGCCTCAGCTTTGAATCGGCTATGCAACGGCTCGGTGGAATGGTAATTGGCTTTGCAGATTCCGGTATTACATCAGTAGCTAAGGGCGAGTCGCTTCGTGACTCTGTAAAGATTATAGAAGGATATTGTGATATCATCGTTTTAAGGCACTACCTTGAAGGTTCTGCACAATTAGCGGCAGATGTTGTTAATATACCGGTGATTAATGCAGGAGATGGCGCTAACCAACACCCGACACAAACTTTCCTGGATCTCTATACAATCCAAAAAACAAAAGGGGCATTAGAAGGACTTACCATTGGATTTCTAGGTGATCTGAAATATGGAAGAACAGTACATTCGCTTGCCTATGCCCTCGCATATTTTGGCACAGAAATGTTCTTTATCTCACCACCTGGTTTGAGAATGCCCAGAGATTCTATAGATGAACTTAAGGATAGAAAGGTAAAGTGCTACGAGAATGAATCATTATCAGGTATCAGCAAGAAACTCGATGTGATTTATTGTACAAGAATCCAAAAGGAACGGTTTGCAGATCCTGTTGAATTTGAGAAGGTTCGTGGTGTATACAGATTGAGCAAGGCGATGCTGGAAGAATTAGAAATTAAGAAAGATTTAAAGATATTACATCCTTTACCGCGCGTAGATGAAATGGATGAAAGTCTTGATAAGACTAATTATGCAGTCTATTTTCACCAGGCACGTAATGGTGTGCCTGTCAGAAAAGCTATACTTTCTGCTGTCTTGGGAGTTATTGAATGAAACATCTCGATGTCTCCGCTATTAAAGATGGATCGGTAATTGACCATATAGATAACAAAAGCACTCTCAAAGTTGCTGATATACTCAATATCCAGAATGAAGAACAAGTAGTGCTTGTAGGGATGAATTTAAAGAGTAAACTTCTCGGCAAAAAAGGTATAATAAAAATAGGCGGAAAAATTATTGACCAAAAAGAGGTGAATAAGATTGCACTCATTGCACCGAATGCAACGGTCAACATTATTAAGGATTATGAGGTTGTAAAGAAGTTTAAAGTGGCAGTCCCCGAGGTTATAGAAGGTATTGTTAAATGTTTTAATCCCAATTGTGTGAGTAATTATAATAATGTAACTTCTAAATTGAATGTAGTAAATAAAAACCCCATACGGTTAGAATGTCACTATTGTGAACGTACCATGAGTGCAAAAGACATTTTATTGATTTAAAAGTGAATTGGGGGAAAAAATCGATTTGCTGCAGGTAATTAAATCAATAAAAGATATGAAACAAAAAATTAAAACCATCAAAGACAGCCACTTAACGATTGGTTTTGTTCCTACGATGGGGGCCTTGCACGAGGGGCATTTAAGTTTAGTAAGGAATGCAAAAAAAGAGCACGATGAAGTTGTGGTAAGTATTTTTGTAAATCCCTTACAATTCGGGAAAAATGAAGATCTCCGGCACTACCCGCGAACGTTTGACAGAGATTGCGAACTGCTCTCAAGAGAAGGAGTAAATCTTGTGTTTTATCCAGATATAACAGAAATATATCCGGATGGGTTTTGTACCTCTGTTATTGTTCATGATCTGGAGGACAAGCTCTGTGGCAAAACACGCCCAGGACATTTCAGAGGGGTTGCAGTAGTCGTGCTAAAACTCTTTCATCTTATCAAACCTGATTCTGCATATTTTGGACAAAAAGACTTCCAGCAAACCGTTATTATCAAGAGAATGGTTTATGATTTGAATTTAGATATTAACGTAAAGGTTCTTCCAACAATAAGGAACACAGAGGGTTTAGCTTTAAGCTCGAGAAATGTTTATCTTACAGAAACAGAAAAGAAGGACGCTCTGTGTTTATACCAGTCGCTGGTAAAAGCACAATGCATGGCAACCTCAGGTATTACAGATACTGAAAAAATCATACGGGAAATGAAAAAAATTATCCATACCTGTGCATCAGCAACGATTGATTACATTTCAATAGTTAATCCTGAAACCCTTGAGATAACTTCGGAAGTACGTAATGGCAATGTTGTTACTCTTGCAATAAGAATCGGAAGGACACGACTCATCGATAATGTAATCCTAACTTTCTAATTGCAATACAGATTTGATTTGTGGTTTATCCGTTATACATGGCTTAACGGCGTTTTTGTCCTGGCGCGGAAACGGAACTTTAGGGGGATCTCCGAGAAAGGAAGCTTGCTGCGTAGCTGATTGGAGAGATAACGCTCATAATCACTATCAAAAAGTTTTGGATCGTTGACAAAAAGAATAAAGGTTGGAGGGGCAACACTTACCTGAGTAGCATAATAAATCCTTGGTGATTTGGCTTTTTTGCGTGTTGGCCGATGCAAGGATAGAGCTTCTTCCAGCGCCTGATTTAATTCAGAAGTTGAAATACGGGTATTGGTTTGCTCATACAGTTCTGTAGCGAGCTGTACCATTTCTATAACATGCTTGTTATCTTTAGCACTAATAAAAATGATAGGAGCAAAGGAGAGTCCTGGCAAGCATTTGTATATATAATTATTAAACCTTTCTGTTTCAACACCGTGCACTAAGTCCCATTTGTTAATCACGATAATGCAAGGTTTACTCTCAGAGATAATATAATCTCCCAGTTTTTTATCTACCTCGGATACTTTTAATGTAGCATCAATAAGAAAGAGCACCACATCAGCCCTGCGAATAGACCGCTCGGCACGCGCCATACTGTAAAACTCTATAGAATCTTTGACCTGCCTCTTCTTCCTTACACCTGCCGTATCAATAGCCAGGAACTGTCTACCGCCTGTCTCAAACCGGACATCGACAGAATCCCGTGTAGTACCGGCTACTTCGCTAACAATCATCCGTTTCTCTTTTGCTAAGGTATTAATTAGCGTAGATTTTCCTGCATTCCGTTTACCAACGATGGCAAGTTTTATTATGGAGTCGGCAGGAACCGCTTCCTGATGAGGTAGCGCTGGCAATAGAGAAATAATTCTGTCCAATAATGCAGACCTTCCAAACCCTTCTAAGGCAGATATTGGCACCGCTTCACCCAATCCCAATTTATTGAAATCTGCTATTAAGTATTCCAGCTTGGGTGTATCTACTTTATTTGCAACAAGGATTACCTTCTTATTTAAACGCCGTAACTTTTCCACAACCATTATATCCAGAGGCATCACACCCTCACGAATATCCACGACAAATAAAATTATATCTGCTTTATGAATTGCAATTTCTATCTGGAGCTCTATATCTTCTGTAAGACCGTCTACATCTTTTACACCCATCCCGCCCGTATCCACTAACTCAAATACATAATCATTGTATTGAATCTCAGTAGAAACACGGTCTCTTGTAACACCGCTTGTAGGTTCTACAATCGAAATTCTGCGTTTTGCAAGGCAGTTCAGTAAGGAAGATTTTCCTACGTTTGGCCTGCCAACAATAGTAACGGTCGGTATAATCATTAGCAATGAAAAGTAAAGGTTTAAAAGGCTCGTAATGCAAGAGAAGATTAGTCTTTTCCCGGCTACCTCTTCTCCACCAGCTTATAGTCTTGATTCCTTGTCCGGAGAACTATTATCTTTATTACCTTCTCCTGAAGAGGGGAAGGTCTTTACCTCTGCATTCGATCTCTCGGTCTTTTCCTCCTCTATATACACATCGCTTATATCTGTACTATCAATATCCTTCCTTAAGAGAAAATAGATAATCGTTTTTGCAGAGAACAGATAAGTCAGAACAAAAGTCCAAACTGTCAATTTAATTAAAACTATATAAACAATCAACATACCTGCCAGAAACTTCAATGACCAAGTAAGCGAAGCTGTTGATACTAGCGGCTGAGGAGAGGGCACATTACAAAATCCGAGGCAAGCAATATTGCATTTTTGTGATAGAAAGGATTGAATGAGACCAAACTTTTGCCCCATACCTATACCTATGGTATAGAATGACAGACGAACCACAAGCCATGCTATACATGCAATGAATATCAAACAAATTAATCCATACAGCGTATTTATGATACAATACAAGATAAATTGTTTAGGACGTGAAATGACATAGCTATAGGCTCGACTCATTGCATCAAAGGCATCAGATCCTTCTGCACTGATTGTAGGAAACATAAAACAGAGGCCTAATGCACCTATCAGACCTATAAAAACCATTAAAAATCCAGATATCAAAGCAAAGGGAAAACCTAATGCAACCAAGATCTCTCCAAAGACAGGAATTCTTCCTAAAAGTCCACCTATTACGTTACATAAAGCAAAAAAGAAAACGCCAATTACCGGCACTAATGGCGACCAGAAATAAGACCAAAACTTTTTTCTGGAAAATTTCAAGGCATCTATCAAACAGATGCTTTCGTCTTTCGCATAGTCTACTGCAGAAATTCTTGTAATAGCGCCACCCGCAAGCGACCAAATAGCAAGGATTCCGAAAATGAGTATCGATAAGGCAAATAATTCACCAAAGTCCAGCGGCATAATAGCCTGCGATACATTTCCTGCAATAACCGGTACACCTTCTCTTGCAGAACACAGGACAAGCCTTATAAAGATACAAGGAGTGGTACTGATTAATTTTAATGCTGAGAAGAGTGCAACTACGATCGTACACCAAAATAAACTTGCTAAAAGGGCAGAATATCCAAGAAACATCTTCTTAGGGTCAAAAGCCATTTTAAAGGCGCGGAGAATATCGCGCCAATCATGCCTTATCGTTTTTACTTCACCCATTTTCCTCTCCTTTTTTTCCCATTCGGCTCAATACTTCAGGATTCAATGGTTCTTCAATACGATAACTTTCGTCCAGCCATGCTCCAAGGTCAATAAGCTTGCACCGTTCACTACAAAAAGGAAAATAAGGCAAATCCTTTATCTTTTGATAAACCAGTTCTTTTTTACAATTAGGACAATTAATCTTGGCCATACTTTTCTCTCATAACAGTTTTCAACATATTGCAGCAAAGACGCAAAGAAATCCCCTTGAAGGTTATAACAGGATTTATGTTACCTTTTATTCTTATACCCTCACCACTCATGTACAACAACCTCTTATTTCTTTTCAGAAGTTTTTACTTCGGGTTTTGCGGATTCTGTCTCCTTTTTTGCTTTTGATTTATACTCATCACTTCGATAATCTGTCTGATAAAAACCCGATCCTTTAAAAATAATAGCACTTCCTGCGCCTATTACCCTTTCAGCTTTTGGTTTTCCACAAGCGGGACACTCCCTTATTGGTCTTTCTGTAATGTGCTGGAACAATTCAAATGAATGATCGCACTCACTACATCTATAATCATATGTTGGCATCTTCCCTCCTTATTTATAGATAATCCATAGATTGAGTTAAATTGCAATTCAACCTATATTAAGCTCATCTTTAATCCTACTTAGAATTTAGTTATGAGAATTTTTTTCAACAAGATTTATTCAAAAAAATTCTTCATTTTTTCGAAAAATTTCTTTTGCCGGGGAGAAACATTTTTTTTCTCTAATTCAGCAAATTCACGTAATAAATCCTCTTGTCTGGTAGTCATCTTTGTAGGCGTTTCAATAACTACCTGTACGAGAAGATTACCCTTTCCATATCCATGCAGATTAGGAAACCCTTCCCCACGAAGAGGGACAACTTCATTGTTTTGTGTTCCTTTTGGTATTTTTACCTGAATAATATTGCTGGTAAGTGTAGGCACCTCAATCGTACAACCTAAAGCTGCCTGCGCAAAAGTAATGGGAACCTCACAAAGAACATCATCTCCCTGTCTCTTAAAGATAGGATGTGGTTTGATATGTATGTCACAATATAAATCTCCGGGAGATGCTCCGTTTTCTCCCGGCTCTCCCTGGCCTGATAACCTCAGCCGCATACCATCTTCTACACCGGCTGGAATCTGGATAGAAATAACTGATTTTTTTGGATAACGGCCAGAGCCGCCACATTTAGTACAGGGCGATTCTATAATTTTGCCATTGCCCCGGCATTTCGGACACGTAGTGCGCAAGGTGAAAAAACCTTGCGACTGCTGAACCTCTCCCCGACCCCTACAATACGGACAATTTACCGGAGATGTTCCTTCCCGAGCGCCAGTTCCCCGACATACATCACAGATCTCTCTCCGTGTTAGTTCAATCTTTTTTTCAATACCTGTAGCTACATCCTTGAAATCAACCTCAATATCACACTTTAGACTTGCCCCTCGCCGTTGAGCCTTTCCACGACCCCTTCCTCCACCAAAGAAGTCCTCAAAGATACTTCCACCACCAAAAATATCCCCAAAAGCATCAAAAATATCTTCAAAAGTACTATATCCGCGAGACTCTGTACCCTTTAAGCCATCAACTCCAAATTGATCGTAACGCCTTCTTTTTTCAGGATCACCCAGTACACCATAAGCCTCAGCGGCCTTCTTAAATATATGTTCAGCCTCTTTATTTTCCGGGTTTCTATCCGGGTGATATTTTAAGGCTATCTTACGATATGCTTTTTTTATGTCTTCTCCACTTGCACTTCTATCAACACCTAATACTTGATAATAATCTTCTTCCATGTATAGAGTCTATAAATTAAGTAATGGTTTTATAATAGGATACTATGAAATACGAATGTTATAATAGTGAAATTATAGTATATAAAACTGCATAAAATCAAGGGTGTTTTAAGTATCCACGAAAGGCAAGGGAAATAGTCATCGGCCACAATTCCTTATATATTTTTTGGTATAAAAGTAAAAAGGCTACTTGCGCAGCCTTTTTACTTTCCAGGGTATTTACATTATTTATTCAATGTTCAATCAGTTAGTAAACACTGCCTTCAATCACCTTTTCTTCTTCATCCTCTTTGAGTTCAGTAATCATAGTTTCCGTAGTCAACAGCAAACCGGCAACACTGGCAGCATTCTGTAATGCAACACGCGATACCTTTGCCGGATCCACGATTCCTGTCTCGAACATATCGACATATTTTCCTGTATTAGCATCATATCCCTTCGTAGTCGATAGCTCTTTGACCTCTTCAACAACTACCGAACCATCGGCGCCTGTATTGAAGGCAATTTGACGTAATGGCGATTCGAGCGCTTTTCTAATAATGTCTGCACCAACCTTTTCGTCGCCTTTGAGTTTTTTACGTGCTTCATCAAGTACCGGTATTGTTCTGATAAAGGCCACACCACCTCCGGGAACGATCCCTTCTTCAACAGCTGCACGGGTCGCATGGAGCGCATCTTCTACGCGCGCCTTTTTCTCATTCATTTCAGCTTCAGTTGCAGCGCCTACATGAATAACAGCTACTCCGCCTGCCAATTTTGCGAGTCTCTCGCTTAATTTTTCCTTATCGTAATTGGAAGTTGTCTGCTCAATTTGATTTTTAATTTGATTAATTCTAGCCTGTATATCGGCTTTCTTTGCTGCACCTTCGATGATGGTCGTATTATCCTTATCGATGGTAATCCGTTTGGCACGGCCAAGGTCTTCAATTCCTATACTCTCCAGCTTTAATCCCAGATCCTCTGTAACAGCGCGTCCTTTTGTTAATACAGCAATATCCTCAAGCATCGCCTTTCTGCGGTCACCAAAACCAGGAGCTTTCACAGCCGCACAACTCAATACACCTCGGAGTTTATTAACAACCAAAGTTGCCAATGCCTCACCCTCTATATCTTCCGATATAATGAGCAAAGGTTTTCCTCCGCTTGCAATCTTTTCCAATAAAGGGACAAGATCCTTTACGCTTGATATCTTTTTCTCATAAAGGAGTATATAGGCATCTTCCAAAACAACCTGCATATTCTGCGCATCAGTAATAAAGTATGGAGAGAGATATCCTTTATCAAATTGCATTCCTTCCACAACCGTTAGCGTAGTCTCAATTCCCTTAGCCTCTTCAACGGTAATAACCCCATCCTTGCCAACCTTTTCCATTGCATCAGCCAATAGATTTCCAATTGAGGTATCGTTGTTAGCAGAGATCGTTCCTACCTGGGCAATTTCAGAACGGCCTTTCACCGGCTTACTTAATTTCTTAAGCTCCGCAACTACAACTTCTACAGCCTTATCAATACCTCTTTTTATTGCCATTGGATTTGCGCCAGCAACTACATTTTTTAATCCTTCATTAAAGATAGCTTCTGCAAAGATGGTAGCTGTAGTGGTGCCATCTCCGGCAATATCGCTGGTCTTTGATGCAACCTCACAAACCATCTTTGCCCCCATATTTTCAAAGGGATTTTTCAACTCAACTTCCTTAGCAACCGTTACACCGTCTTTTGTAATTGAAGGTGTACCAAATCCTTTTTCCAGAATCACATTTCTTCCCGTAGGACCCATGGTTACTCGGACAGTATCTGCCAGCTGTTTAATCCCTTTTTGGAGCAACTTCCTGGCATCTTCATCATAAATTAACTGTTTTGCTGCCATTTTAAAACCTCCAAAAATTTTAATTTTTGATACTTTAAAGATTAACGCACATTACTCAATCTTGGCTAAAATATCACTTTCCCTCATAACCAGATATTCTTTACCGTCAACAACAACCTCAGTCCCCGCATACTTTCCGTAAAGCACCTTGTCTCCCTTTTTTACCAAAAGCTCAGCCCTTTTCCCATTCTCCAACATCCTTCCTTCACCCACAGCTACAATCTTACCCCTCATAGGCTTTTCCTTTGCAGTATCAGGCAACAGAATACCACCCTGCGTTTTTTCTTCAGCTTCTATAGGCTCAATAACTACTCTATCATCTAATGGCTTGATACTTACCATATCTTTACATTTAACCTCCTCAAGAAAACAATTAAAATTCTAAACATTACACTAAATAAAAGCGCGGGAACTACATTCCCATACCACCCATACCGCCCATACCCCCCATGCCTCCCATACCACCCATTCCCCTCATACCACCGCCCATTCCTCCCGGCATCTTCTCTTCTTCCTTTTTAGGAATATCGGTAATAACACATTCTGTTGTTAATAGTATTCCTGCAATGCTTACAGCATTCTGCAATGCGCTCCTCGTAACCTTGGTCGGATCTATAACACCTGCATCAAGTAAATTGCAGTACTCCTCCTTTTCTGCATCGTAGCCAAATGCTTTATCTTTAGATTCTAATATCTTTCGGACTACTACAGATCCTTCCAGACCTGCATTCTTAAATATCTGTTTTGCAGGCGCAGCCAGGGCACTTCTTACAATATCAACCCCCATAGCCTCGTCTCCCTCAAGCTTAAGACCATCCAGAGACTCTGCCGTTCTTAACAACGCAACACCGCCGCCGGGTAAAATGCCTTCTTCAACTGCCGCCCTTGTAGCATGCAACGCATCCTCTACCCTTGCCTTCTTTTCCTTCATCTCACTCTCTGTAGCAGCGCCGACAAAAATCTGAGCAACACCTCCGGCAAGCTTTGCGAGCCTTTCTTGTAATTTTTCTCTATCATAATCTGATGTCGTAGCATCAATTTCATTACGAATTTGTTTGATACGCCCTGCAATAGCATCTGAACCGCCTGCGCCTTGAACGATAGTTGTATTATCTGCATCAACGGTAATCTTCTTCGCTCGCCCTAAATCACGAATATCGATACTTTCCAACTGAATTCCCAAATCTTTAAACACTGCCTTACCATCGGTAAGAATAGCAATATCTTCAAGCATCGATTTTCTCCGATCACCGTACCCAGGCGCCTTTACTGCCGCACAACTAATGGTACCACGGAGCTTGTTAACTACCAAGGTTGCCAATGCTTCTCCCTCTACATCTTCTGCAATAATAAAAAGAGGTTTCCCACTCTTTGCAATCTTCTCTAATAATGGAACTAATCCCTTAATAGTAGATATTTTATCCTCATAAATCAAAACGTAAGGATCTTTAAACTCAACCTCCATGGAATCTTGGTTCGTAACAAAATGAGGAGAAAGATAACCCCGGTCAAACTGCATACCTTCTACCACTTCTACGCTAGTTTCAAGACCCTTTCCTTCTTCAACCGTAATAACGCCATCTTTTCCAACTTTATTCATTGCATCAGCAATCATCTTTCCAATTTCAGCATCATTATTTGCTGCAATAGAACCAATACTTGCAACTTCTGTCTGGTTCTTGACCTTCTTGCTCATTTCTTTCAATTTTTCTACAACCTTACCTAGCGCCTTTTGCATCCCCCTATTTAGCGCCATGGGATCAGCGCCCGATGCTACACACCTTAGACCTTCCAGAAATATAGCCTCGGTAAGAACCGTAGCTGTAGTGGTACCATCACCTGCAACATCACTTGTCTTTGATGCAGCTTCCCGTACTAACCTAGCGCCTGTATTTTCATAAGGATCTTTTAATTCAATCTCTTCGGCCACAGATACACCGTCTTTAGTTACCGTAGGACTCCCGTATCCTTTATCCAATACAGCGTTCCTCCCCCTTGGGCCCAAAGTAACTTTAACTGCTCTGGCAAGTTTTGTAACGCCTCTAGCTATAGCGGCCCTTGCTTCTTCATTAAAGGCCAGTTGCTTCGCCATTGAATACCTCCTTTCAATAGTATCTATACTCTCATAATAATAAAGAAATAAAAATATATTTTAAAAACCTTAACTTGATTCACCATAACTTAGCAAACATAATGCCGTTAAATACTTTCAAACAACAAAACACCTTAACCAATTAAAGTTTATAATGTTATATTCATAGGTATTATCCAATATAAAACAAAAAATATTTACCTTGGGTATGCCATTGTGGCAGTGTTGAAACTTGGCTTTAAACAATATCTGCCACTATGACAGAAACTTATTATCTTACACCTTTAAGATTAAAAGAAAATTAGTTTATCTTTAATGTTGACTTTTAAATTATTTATGACATATATTAAAAACATTGTCAGCCTAATGTTTTTGACCAAATCCATCTATTTCACCTTGAAAATTGAATAGAATTTGATACAAAGTTATTTGCATATATGCTAGATTGTCTGGTTTCCGAAGAAATCATTAAGGGATTAAAAACAAAAATCATTGGAAGTGCTGTAGTTATTCATGACCGAATAACCTCAACGATGGATGTTGCCAAAAAAATTGCCCATAGGAGTTTTAAAAATGGCATGGTAATTTTTACAGAAGAGCAAACTCACGGAAGGGGACGTTCAGGCAAATTATGGTCTTGCCAAAAATCTAAAGGGTTGCTTTTTACAATTTTAATAAGGCATACTATCCAGCCAGACCATTTATGCCTATTAACCGGCACTATAGCTGTTTCAATCACAGAGACAATTCGCGAGACTTTAAAGCTCCCGGCAGTAATTAAATGGCCTAATGATATTTTAATCTATGGGAAAAAGGTGGGAGGTGTATTGGTAGAATTGGAAAAAAGACCTAAAAAACAACCAATATTTTTAATTGGTATAGGTCTGAATGTCAATACCTCTGAAAAAGAGTTACCAAAACAAACACGTTTACCGGTAACATCTTTAGCTATCGAAAAAAATGAGCTTATAGATCGTACGACCCTTGCAACTGCATTACTTCAAGATATCGACAAATGGTATTTAATTTTAAAGGACGAACACTTTAGGTATATTGCTGAACGATGGAGGGAATTTTGTATTACGATCGGAGAGAAGTTAACTATTGCCGATTGTGGTAAAGATTATTCTGGCCAGGTAATCGATATTTCTAATAACGGAGGCTTGATGTTGCGGTTAGATAACGGTGAGATAAAAATATTCCGTGGTGAACATGCCACGATCAAATATTAGCAAAACACCACCTTAAATCATATACTATTTTGAGACTGCGGAAAATGAGAATCAAAAGAATGGGAGCCTAAAAAACCGTCTCTTCCCGTCTTTACAGCTTTTGGTTCATAAAATCTTCTTGCTTTTACATTCTTAACTTACCATTACTTTAATCGTAACATTTTCTCAATAGCAAACAACCTTGCTTCAATCCTGCTCGTCTGTTTTGAAAGATCATTATACACAAGATATCCCAGAATAAGCATAAGTGCTGTATAGGCTATTATGATATAAGTAGAAATGGGTACACGGCTCATTTCTGATTCTTTCTTTTTCTGTTGTATTCTTGATCCAGAAAATGATGTTTCGGTATAGTTCTTTGATCCTTGAAATACAATCTCACGACTCTGTATTGATTTTGCTTTTTCCGCAGGTTTTTCATATAAACGTCCAATCAAGACTTTTTGCTTAGGCATTATAATGCCGCCTGAATCATCATTAACCTCACTTATAGGTTGTTGTATCTTTATAATATCTGAAATCTCTTTACTGTTTGCCGAAACAGGTATTTGTTGTTTTATTGCTATTTGCTGGTTACTTTTCTCATTATTCAGATCAACGGCATTTTCGCTCTCTAAGGGAAGCAATTTTTTATTTTCATTTGCAATCTTCATCCAACCCAATGGGTCATTCCCAAGCACACTACCCTTTCCCATATCTTCTCCTAATGTAGATTTTCTCGTAATAATATATTACAATCACTTACATTATATTTTAATGAGACTCACGACAGAAACACACTTCCCAAACCTTCTAGCATTACGATAAATATCCCCTTTTATCATCAAAATAAACAACTTATATTTCCAACAAATTAAGATTTCTGTTATTTTCCTGCTGTATGACTTCCTTTGCAAGGGCCATGTAATCTGCAGAACCATAAGAATCAGGCGCATAAGATGTAATTGGCTTACCATGACTGGGAGATTCTGAAAGTTTCACATTTTTCCTGATAATTGTATTAAATACCTTATCTTCAAAGTGTTCTTTAACCTTTTCAACAACTTCCTTGCTAAGTCGGGTACGACTAATATACATACAAAGAATTATTCCGGTAATCTCTAAATTATTATTTAATCTTTTTCTCACAACCTCAAATGTATCCAACAACTTACCCACCCCTCGTAATGCGAAAAATTCAGTTTGTACGGGAATAAACATCTCATGTACTAACGTCAAGACATTAAGAGTCAATAAGCCAAGAGAAGGAGGACAGTCAAAGAGAATATAATCATATCGGTCTAATACATTTCCCAAATGTTCTTTTAGCACCGTCTCTCGTCCAACAACACCGACAAGCTCAATTTCTGCGCCCGAGAGGTCAATATCTGCAGGAATAATATCGAGACCTTTAATATGGGTAGGTAAAATTACTTCGTCTGGTTTACATTCACCCTTAATGAGGTTGTATACGGAACATTTTAGATTGTAAATGTCTACCCCAAGATGTACGCTCAAATTGGCCTGTGGATCCATATCGACAATCAACACTTTTTTCCCCAGCATTGCAAGACATGCGCCCAAATTTGCCGTTGTAGTAGTCTTCCCTACTCCTCCCTTCTGGTTAAGTAATGCTATACTTCTCATTACGCACATCCTCCCACTAAAGGTAAGTTTTTTAAATCAATAAAATTAGGTATGTTTTATTGTTCATTGTCAACGAGAGTTTGTATCCATGTAAGAATATGAGAATATTCGATATAAATCACCCGAAAGTTTAGCATGTATAATAGAAATTTCAAGCTATAAATTTAATAGCACTGACTACTTAATCTTTTTTCTGACTTTTAAAAAACTCCTCAATACAATGATATTTTTCTGCTATCGCAGCTTCCCTTTGTTGTAGGGCATATGTGTGGGTAAAAATCTTTGATAGTAATTCGGTTGTTGAAAACACCTGCCCCCTCGCTATCTTCAAGATCGGTTTTAGTATAGGAGGTGTTTTTTTTACCGCATCCCAAAGGATATGAGCATCGATATTAAAATGAGCAGCAATATCATATATACAGAACTTTGAACGTCTGGGGTTGGAAATCGCCACACAATGTGCGCCAATTACCGTATTGTCATAAAGATATATCGGCATTGAAAGAAGAGTTAAACCTCCTGGACAAACATCCTCAAAGGGCCTTTTAAAATGGATAGCGCTTTTTGATAACTCCCAGCTATAGGACTGACAGAGGTCTTTGCGTTCACTGACAAAACGTAGCGTCTTACAATACGATGAAGCATTAATTTCATTAATTACGCTTCCATTCACATCATATATAACGCCATGTGTGTTTAAAATATCCATGAGGTAGATTTGAATACTTGAAATGAGTTCTTTTTCGGAGTTAATCTTTAATTGACCAGTCTGTTCCATATAACGTAAAGTATTTCAGAATAGGGAGTATATCTGGGCAGCAGGCAAGACAAAGGGGATTATTAGTTTCTCACGCTATACATAACTTAAAATAAGTTTCCAGTAAAATTCAAGAGATATTAATGTTCTTAATAACTGTTAAAAATATCACCATATCAGACTACGGTAAAGACATCCATCGATTCTGGCAAAATCAACTTTTAAAATACTACGATAAATATTTCTTAGACACTTCTCTTTATAAGGAAGTATAATATGAAAAATTACGCCTATAAAATCTCATACATTCTGCAAAGAATGAAATAGTTAATCCGGATCAATAGAAATCATCGATAAAGATTACAAGATGGAAGATATTCCCGATATCTCAAAAAACTACGAGTTTCATTGCATAGCATATATACTTATCGGCTGTTCTGTCAAATTTAACATCAATGCATTTTTACTACACGCAGGGAGGTTTGAATAGTCATGAAATTGTTAATCCCATCTGCCGGTATGCCTGTTTCTTTTCCAAATATAGTAAAAGGGCTGTTAGTATCCCTTAACCAGCCCATCAATACCTTTGAATCAGCCATGAAGGTTTATACAAATAAAAAATATTGTTATTTTACCAACTCAGGCATCACCGCCTTTTATATCATCCTGAAGGCCATCAGGAATATCTCAGAGAAAACAGAAGTAATTATTCCCGCATATACATGCCCTTCTCTGGTTATTGCTATAAGAAAAGCGGGATTGAAGCCGGTATTATGTGATATTTCCCTCAAAACATTCAATATGGATATCCAATCTATTAATACTTATACACAGGAAAACACCCTCTGCATAGCTCCTGCACATACGTTTGGATTACCTATTGATATGGAAGCTATAATAAATATTGCCCAAAAAAAATCTTTATTGGTAGTTGAGAATGCAACATCTTCATTAGGCACAACCATTCACCAACGCCCGACAGGAACTTTTGGTGATGTCGGCTTTTATAGCTTTGATCAGGAAAAAAACTTTTCTACACTTTCCGGCGGATGTATTATTACCGATAGAGAGGACATTGCAAAATTCATTGAAACAGAATGTGCTTCACTGCCACAACCAGGATTGATTTCAAAATTAAACATTACTGCCAGATTGTTTGCATTAGCCTTTGCCGCATATCCCGTCTTTTACACAGTTTTTTATAATCTGACCCCTAAATTAAAAAACACTACCCTGCATGCTGATTTTCATAGTTTCGCCTACACAAAATTTCAAGCAGGCATTGGATATACATTATTTAAACATGCATTTGAGCTTTTCAATAAACGGTTCGATCACGGCATTTTCTTATCTGACATGCTCAGTGGGATAAAGGGAATTAAAATTCCAGAGTTACATCCATACGCTGTTCCCGTGTTCAATCAGTTTCCTATTCTGTTCGATAATAAAAATATGAAAGAAACTTTTCTTAAAAGAATTAATGATACAGGCATTAAGATCGTATTACCTTATCATAATCCAATCCATAGAATGTATGACTTAGGATATGATTTATATGAAGACCCATTTCCGAATGCTACCTATTTTTCCCGAAGATTATTGTTGATTCCTACACATCCAATGATGAATATTGAAAAATTGTCGAAGATCGTAAGCATTATAAAAACGGGCTTAGAAGATGATCTTAATGACAAACTTATGTATCCATCTCAATTATAAGCGTTAACTACACATCCATACTGCCAAAAAGGGATCTCGGATGAATCATTAAGAAGAACAATAAAATAATCTTGTTCAATAATCAGAGTGTTTAAACTTAAAGTGTCAACAAACGCATGATGTCATTTCGAGTAGCATAAATAACTAAGGTAATAATAATAGCAAAACCAATGTATTGCGCTATGGAAAGGGTCCTCTGGCTTACAGGGGATCCTTTGATTCGTTCAATAGCTAAGAACATTAAATGGCCTCCATCGAGTACTGGAATAGGCAAAATATTCAAAATTGCAAGCTGGAGACTCAAAATGCCCAAAAAGTAGACCAGTTTGCCAAAACCAACTTTTGCCGATTCATAAGATGCCTGGGCAATCAAAATAAAGCCTCCGACATTTTTTGGAGAAAGTCTTTGGGAGAAAAAGCCTTTTATTGTCAGATAAAGTCTTTGTACATTAATGACAGCTTTTTTTGTGCCAACGACACATGAACCCAACAGACCGTATTTTTTTACTACTGTTTTTTCTCTAAATTTTACTCCGATACTTCCTACAGCATTTTTTTCATCTTTTTGAGGTTCTATGGTAGATACAAACCTTTCATTACCACGCATCCACTCAATCACCATAGGCTTCCCTTGGCTCGCCATTATCATCTGAAGCAGAGTGTTCCAGTCTTTTACCTCATTCTCGTTAAGTGAAGTAATTCTATCACCTGGTTTTAATCCAATCTTTTCTGCAGGAAATCCTTCAACAACAGAATCAACCTTCAACCCATAAAAAGGAGTGATGCTATTAAGAAACTCTTCTTTCGCTTTGCTATCACTCAGTGGGACAGAAATTAAGGTTACGATGCCATCCCTTTTCATGGTAAAGACACAGGTTTCTTCTTCTGAATTTATAACTAAATTCTTAATGTCAGTAAATCCTGTAACAGGCTTAGAATTGACTTCAAGAATCTCATCTCCTTCTTTTAAGCCTGCCTTACTTGCGCTACTATCGTCCTTTACTCCTTCTAAAATCGTACTTGCACAAGAAATACCAAGCATCCATCGGGTAGCTTTTGAAGGTGTCACCTTTAACTCTATTTCTTTATTATCTCGTAATACGGTAACAGACATCTCTTTGCCTGGATTACTCGCTTCTACTTCCCGGAATTCATCTTCTGTAGAAATTCGCTTACCATTTACAGCAACCACAACATCTTTAACCTGGAGATTAGCATCTCTGGCTGGGGAGTTGTTATTTTCAAATGCAAATATTTTATCAACCTCCAGGCTCGTTGCAGGCATGATACCAATACGCTGTATACCATTCTCATTGTCATACCTGGGTATAACATTTACATCAAAAGTCCTATTATCCCGTTCAACTTTAAGATTTACACCAGTCGCTGGGCTGCTCAGGGCAACAATCGTAAAGAGATCTTCGAAATCAATATCTTTATCTTCATCAACCGCAACAATTTTATCACCTCGCTGAATTCCTGCATCCCATGCTGGCCATCCGGGCATAACTTGCCCTACTTCCGGAGTAATAAAAGGCACACCGATTTGAAAGGCAACGATAAAAGCGAGAAAGGCTAAAACAGCATTTAATGCTACACCCGCTACAAGTACTGAGGCACGCTGACCGGCAGACTTGGATGAGAATTCCCAAGAAGCGCCTGTCTTTTCCTCTTCCGGACCTTCTCCGGCCAATTTAACATAACCCCCAAGAGGAAACAGGGAAAGCCGGTACTCAGTTTCTCCCCATTGTTTTTTTAATATCGCAGGCCCAAAACCCAATGAGAAAGCGAATACACGGACTCCTATCTTCTTTGCCATAAGGAAGTGGCCAAGCTCATGAATAAAGATAAGCAAACCGATGCCGATAATAACAAGAATAACATTAGTTGATACGTTTAAATAAGGCATTTTTTATCTCCTGCCTTGCCCAGATATCAGCTGCTAAAACATCCTCCAGACAAGGGTTTTTAATAAAGTGATGATCATTTACCATCTTTTCTACATAAGATACTATCTCGGTAAATCGAATATGGCCATCCAAAAAGGCCTGAACTGCAACTTCATTGGCGGCATTAAGAATCGCGCCAATTGTACCGCCTTCCCGAGCGGCTTGATACCCTAATTTCAGAGCCGGAAATTTTTCCATATCGGGCTTTTTGAATGTAAGATTCCCTATACTTGATAAATCGAATGATTTTACACTCAAAGCCTTTCTTTCAGGGTATGTTAAAGCATATTGAATCGGGACCTTCATATCAGGCATACCCATCTGCGCAATAACCGACCCATCACAAAATTCCACCATAGAATGAATGATTGATTGCGGATGTATCACGACATCAATTTGCTCTATCTTCAGATCAAATAACCATTTAGCCTCTATAATCTCCAGCGCCTTATTCATCAGAGTAGCTGAATCTATTGTTATCTTCTGTCCCATTTGCCAAGTTGGATGTTTGAGTGCCTGTGCTGGACTTACATCACAAAGCTTTTCTCGAGGATAATCGTAAAAAGGACCACCTGATGCTGTAATAATAACACGCTTGATTTCACCCGGCTTACCAGATTGAAGAGATTGAAATATTGCGCTATGCTCACTATCTACGGGTAAAATTTGATTTTTTTTTGCCAACGACATCACTATATGCCCGGCCATAACAAGTGATTCCTTATTAGCCAGCGCAAGAATCTTCCCCTGTTGTAAAGTTGCAATAGCTGCCGGCAAACCCACTGCGCCTACCACAGCAGAAACCACAATATCTACTTCTTTTTTTTGAACAATTTCTTCCAAACAATTGCTTCCCGTAATTACTTTTACATTATTGTTTGGAAAGCGACCTTTTATCTTTTCAACTAATTTGCTATCGTTTAAGGCAATATATGTTGGCTTGAATTCTTCAATTTGATCGGAAAGCAATTCCCATCGTGAATTTGAGGAGAGACCGATAACTCGAAACTTGTCTTTTAAATTTCGAGCAACTTCAAGAGTGTTTTTACCAATCGAGCCTGTAGAACCAAGAATAACAATATTTTTCATTTTAGGACATCTGGGCAATTTCTTCCAGGAGTTCCTCTACCATACGATCTTCCGGTATTTTCCGCACCTTCTCACCTTTCTTAAAAAGGAATCCAAATCCCTTTCCTCCAGCAATACCGATATCAACTTCACGCGCTTCGCCAGGGCCATTAACAACACAACCCATAATCGCTATTTGGAGATGTTTTTTATCCTTTGGTAAACGCTGCCTAACTTTTTCTACAATATTTACTAAATCGATCTCACAACGACCGCATGTAGGACAAGATATAAGTTCTGTCTTTTCGCTTTTATAAAGGCCAAGCGCTTCAAGAATATCATAACCAGCCTTAATCTCTAGCTCGGATGCACCAGTATAAGAAACCCTTAAGGTATCCCCAATACCCTCAGAAAGTAACGCTCCAATACCAATAGCTGATTTAATAGTAGCAAGGCTTGGCGGCCCTGCAGCGGTAACACCTAAATGCAGTGGATAATCACACAGGGCAGCTATAGATCTATAGGCGCTTAAGGTTGAAGGAACATCTGAAGCCTTGAGAGATAATACAATATCCTTAAATCCGATTGATTCAAAATGCTCACAATAATTCAGGACTGTTTTTACCATCAACATTGTTAAATCCTCGTGTTTATCTTCATTACCACGAACAGATCCTGAATTAACTCCAATACGAATTGGAATGCCCTTATCTTTAGCAGCACGTACAACCTCTTCCAGCTTCTCTTTATCCTTCATATTTCCAGGGTTAATTCGTATTTTATCAACCCCTTGCGCAATAGATTCCAATGCTAAATGATGACCAAAGTGAATATCAGCAACGATTGGAATTTGTATCTGCCTTTTAATAGCACCAAGACATTTAGCCACAACAATAGTAGGTACTGCAACACGTACGATATGACATCCTATTGCCTCAAGCTCCTTAATTTGCTGAACCGTAGCATCAATATTCTCTGTGTGGGTTTTAGTCATAGTTTGCACAGAGATTGGATTTTCTCCGCCAATTAATACACCACCAATATTCACTACCCTTGTTTTCCGCCTTTGAATCATAATCTTATGATAAATTTTATATTTACAGTAATTTTAATGTACAAAGCATCTATAGATTAGCAATTATATGAGCATCTTATTGATTTTGTCAAATGTAAACTTACTATTAACCTTAGTTACCAGACAATGTTGCACGCCAATTCGTTGAAAGAAGACGGCAAGAAGCAAGTTCAGCAGCAGCATCTTTATCCTCGTACCGGCTATGCATAATTTTATTGGCACAAGCAATAGTCCACTGTGGAAATGGCCGATCAAGAAGGATTAGTGGAAGGCCTCTTTCGACAAATCCCTCATGGATAACCCTAAAATACCAACCTGTCCGACCACTGAGTTTAACCCTTTCTGCTAAATCTTGAATCCTCCATCTGCTTGATATCTTCCAGCATGGCTGCCGAGGTTGAGAAACTTGTAATTGGCTATCTCCAATAGCATACATATCACCGATACAAACAGACTCTTCGGTAAGCCCCTTCACAGTAAAGTTTTCTCCGAATGCTCCGTAGGGTAATTTAACACTTACGATTTCATTATGCCAGGCGATATAGTGATCAGCAGAATATCCAAGAACTGCCTTATCAGCACCACCGTGATGTTTCAGGTCAGCTTGACCATCACCTGAAAGATTTGACTTGCCTAACCAAATCCTCCCTTCTGCAGGTTCTTTGAAAAATCCGGTTACCCAAGAATTTTCGCTAACAAGCGAACCCGTCTCTATGGTAACAATTTTAGGTCTGCCGACTTGAATTGAAAGTATATAAGGCGCTTCCATCCTCTTTATATTTCCATCTTAAACCAAAAAAAATTCCAGTGAAGTATTTTGCTACCTCACTGGAATTCTTATAGCAGCGCATTCTGGGTAAATAATCTACATTGTTAAGCTTATCTTCTTCTCTTTAACTCAAAATTTGACGTAGTGGCTTTTCCTGCCTCTACCGTCACATCCTGAGACATCTCCTTGAGTTTTTCATGCCAGGTCTTTAGTACATAGTTTCCTGGAGGAACACCTTCAATTGTATAGTTTCCATCCTTATCTGTAACTGCAAAATAAGGATTATCAAAAGACACAACATAGCCTGCCATTTCAGCATGAACATTACAGAGCAGAGGCGTCTCACCAATAACATCAAAAGATACCTCTTTTACAACACCTGTAGGATAGGTACCCAAATTAAACTGTAAAGCTGCCGTTGGAGGTGAAAACACATTATGGCGTACCGCATCACTGTTGGGAAAGTCTACTACAGTACCCCTCTGTAATGCCACAACCCTGGGTACATAGGTAAGATTAAGCTGATCAACAACTGCGTGCTCAGCAGGAGGAGGAAATTTATTCTCTCCTACTTTCTCAATATATACTACGGCATCAGCATTATTCCTCATTTTTTGACAAGTAACTACACCCGTAATAGAACCTGCATTCTCTACCTTTGGCAGGTTTTTAACAGTCTTTTTCAGTTTCTGCTGCGCCTCTTCCAACTTCTTTTGTGCTTCAGCAATCTCTTCTGCTGTTAAAGCCTTCTTTTCTTCTTGAGCCCAAGTTAATGAACTATATGAAAATGCAATCACCGATAACGAGAGTATACCAGAAATCAAATATCTCTTCATAAATTCTTTTTTCTCCCTTTATACAAAATGAATGAAAAAAATCTAAATTAAACGAGCTAACCGATGTATTATAACCATCTGCTAGCTCGTTATCATATTTTACAAAATTTACCTTACGCTTTTTCCACCTTTATTAATTCTCCGCTCAGGTATTTTTTCATGAAATCATTCTCATTGCCAGCGGTATACCCTGTCTTTGCCGGATCCCATAGCCCCTTACCTCCAATACCACCGTCCTCTGCCTTAGTAATCTTTACCAGGGTCTCCTTTGGCACTGTGTTGATGCCATGATTATCTGCCTCAAAACCAAAAACAAACTTCATACCAATCTTCGCTTTGTGAAACAGACTATCCAATTGATGCATGGGCATGGACCAATCTCTGGTAATACTCTGTTGTGATCCATAACGGAAGCTTGATTGATACCCGGTGCCTGCCGATAGCGCCCTTCCATCAGGTCTTGTCTCATGAGCCTTCACCGACCGCTCT